>Ga0179593_1615002_pt1 | contig 12106 bp, 13 predicted proteins | sample CZODoug2_1_08_16_FD_185931 | JGI IMG/M metagenome (GOLD analysis project Ga0179593, IMG submission 185931) | Vadose zone soil fungal communities from Angelo Coast Range Reserve, California, USA - CZODoug2_1_08_16fungal (PacBio error correction) | ecosystem: Environmental > Terrestrial > Soil >... | reverse complement strand
AAAACCCAACTCCTTGGCACATTTCTTTTCTTCCCTCCCCTTTCTTTTTCTTTTCCGGCCAGTTCTTCCCCCAAAAATACCTCTTTTACGGACACACCTCTCCCCCAGGTGATTCCGGCGTTCTCGGACTACTCATCCATCTGTCATTTTCTCAATTTGTGCTCCATTTTCCACTCCTTGTTAAGTCACGCGTCGGGGGGGGGGGACCTTCGGAAAGAGGCGACCCCTCCCCCCCCCCAGCAGTTGAGTGTTTTTTGAACTCCGGCCCCCCTCCTTTCCCCCCCGTTTTTCAGTCACCCCAGAGGGAGAGCCAACAGATGCCCCCCCTTTTTTCCAGAAGGTCTTTTTTTTCGCTTCCCCCAGGGGCCTTACCCATCCCACCCACTTTCGCCGCGCTTCAATGTGTCCTTTCTATTATGACTGCCCCCCCCCCCAAGCCTTTGGTTCCAAGTTCCAAATCCCCATTTCCCCACCCCTACGCGGACCGTTCTTTTTAAGGATTTCCCTGCTCAAAATTAGTAGAACTTCCCCGCTGCCCCTTTGAACCACACCCGGTTGTCTCGGGAAAAAGTGGGCAGACGTTCTCTCACAGGCTTGGCGAACTTATTAAACCCCCCGACACAAAACCCCTCCACCCCCCCCTGCACCAAGATTCAAATGAGACCCCTCGAAATCCAAGCTCTTCTCTGTATCATATTTTGGACAATGCGACCTGGTCCAATTACCTTACCTTTCTTCACAATACATTAACTTTCACCCAAGCCCATCCCCCTGATAAATGTTGACCGACAGAGGGGCCCATCCACATCACGCGTACTTACAGAGGAAATTGCCTAAAACCCATTTCAAAGTCTCAATTTCACTAAAACTCTCCCATACCCAAGCCTTTCAATACAGGCTGCTTCCTCCTTCAAAGGGGACAGTATTTCCCAGCAGGTTTTAGTTTCAAAACCCCAAATTAGGGCCTCCCATACCTTTTTTTCTACTAAGATGCAACTCGCAGAGGATTCTAATGGGCCCCCACCCCTTCTCCCCCCCCCCTATTCAATACCTTGGCCACTGGTCTTCCCATTACTTCCTTCCCAACACAGGGCGAATGTTCAAGTCTATCAAATTTTTTTTAGCAAAAAAGACTCCCATTTCGACCGAAAAAGCAAGTGAACACCCGACCCAAAACGTTCTACCCCTCTAAATGAACCACCTTCCTGCGTACCACCCCTCTCCATGCGCATCTGGGATTTCGTGGCGTTTTTCCTCCCCCAAAGCCCCTAACGGAAAACTGTCTAGCTTACCCATCCTGGTGGTCGACGCCCTCAAAACTGGAAAAGAAGCTCATAAGTTCCCCAGCATCAAACTAACTCCTCAACCGATCCCGCGGTTCCACTACGCAGGGAGGAAGTTGCAAAAAAAAGAGAAAAAGATTCCTTTTGGCACTTTTAACCTACATTGCGACAGAAATGGCCCTGTGCACCACAACCCGGATCGGACGGATTACGTGCGCCAAATCCCCTCTCCACCCTCTTTGGGACTTGTGAAACTCGAATTTTCCCCCCCGTTGGCTGCTCGCTTCCCTTCCCTTCATTAACTCAGTCCCGTCAATGGAAAGTGCTCTTAAAACCTTTTTTGAGCCTTGCCGTTTAACAAATTTTCAAACCACAGTATTCTCTAGTCCCCAACTCGATTAGTTCTTCCCCGTGCTTTTTTACCTACGACGACGGTTTAACCGGGTCGGGGGAACTTTACTTTTCCAGGTTTGCTTTTCTCTCTGTGGTTCTCCGCCAAAATGGAATGACACAGGAGTCTCCCACCCGGGGGCCTTCAGAGGACTCAGTTTACCAATGGAGATGGGGGGCCTTCTTTAGTTGGCCTCTTGGGTTTTTGTATCCCTTTTTCGAAACCTTCTTGGATGTTTTTTACAGGGTACAAACTTCCCCCCCTCCTACAACTCCCACTGCCAGCCCTTCCCCCTGCCATTGACGCATTTTCCCGGATACGCCCAACCGATAAATTACCAAGAGCACCAGCAGTCTCTTTTTTCTTAAAATTGGAGCTCCCTGAAGTTTCCGGGTCAATGTTTGAAACACATACCGCACCGCCAAGCCTAGTCTCGTAAGCGGATCCCCCCCCACGGCGGCCCTCCTCTCTCCCTACTAGAAACTTTTCCCCAATGCGGTTTATGAGCCCCCTCCCCCCATTCCTCAACGTTCAGTCTGTCTTTTTGCCGCGGACCCAACATCCTCCAAGCATCCACCCTTTTAGTAGGGGCCCCCCCCCCCACCCTTAAAAATGGCCCCGCGGCCTCTGGATCCTTTTTTCTTCCCTGGCCTTGCCGCGCAATTACAATTTTGCCCTTCAAAAAAAAATACAGTTTACACCTTTTTGTGTTCTTTGTTTTGTCTCCATACATCACCCCTTACTTTTTCCGCGGTCCCCCCCTTTTTTTAGAGGTTCCCAACTCTCTTGTTCACCCCTTGGACTCCCCTACGTTCCCCTCTTCTCAGAGGCCCCTTCAATTTGGATCCCCCCCCCTTAACCCAGGAATTCCCCGTCTCACTGCTTTTCACCCTTGGGGTATTGAATATGTTTTTTTCTGGTAGTTCCCCACTTATCTACATTCGCATGGATTCACCGATTTACCATTCAGTTTTAGAGTGTATTAACCTTTGAAATTCATGCGCATCTAACTTAAGAACCACTTTGCAAAACGGAAGGTACCCCAAGTGAAACTTTCTGACCCGACGCATTTCAATTCAGGGAACCCCTTTCCGTCCTCTCAACAACCGTCGTTATACTGATTTTCATTGACAAAAAGGATACCTTCAGGTTCTCGTTGCACGGCTACCTACTGTGACTTCTTCCATAGAATCTTTTTTTCTCCGCAGGCCATGTCCCCCCGCACCCTGGGGTTCTTGAAGGATCTTCCAGCTTTTCGAACTATTACAAAACTCCCCGCTGGCCATATGGGCTCCCCCTCCTTCCACACATTTGTCTTCCCCCCCAGAGCGTCAGGCCCCCCGCTTCGCCCCCCCCAAGGCGGAATTGCAAAAGTCGTTTTGGGAGGCGGGGTTACATCTCTAGTTAAAGTAAACAAAGACAGGGTGGCTTCCGCCAAATGGGCAAACAGTCCCCCCCTCAAGACCTGCTACCAGAAGTTTTTTGAAAACTTTCCGCTAGATAGACCCCTTTTTAGCCTTTGGAAAGCTCCACAACATGAATTGTTAGCCATTTTTTTCTTGAACTGCGTTTTCGAGGGAATATTGGGAACGTGCGTGTGAAAACAGATCAGACTTTAACACCTGCCCGAAAGCTTTCTGACCTCAATCTACTGTTTTCCCAACTGTCTTCCCCTGAATGGACCACTTACTTGACGATCCCCCAATGTTATGCATTGACCCGAATTCGAGTAAGCCCCAACTCCCCTAGCCACCGCACCGCTATTCCACCGGAGTATCCCCCAGAGGCCGGCCCAGAGAGACTTTGCCCAGGCAGTCCGACCCCCCCCAATTTCCAGGCTCCTAATTGACCAGTTCTCAGTTACAAATCCCGCTTTCATTGCTCACATACCTGCTAGGAACTGTTCACAGTAGGGTCTTCCCCTCCCCCCTTTTTTTTGTTGTTGAGTTTCGAGAGGATGATCCCCATCCAACTGTTCCTTCCCACCCAAGTTTCCGACTGTTCATGAATTCCCATCAGAGGGAACACTTTTTGCACGCGGGGGGACCCCGCTGGGCGGTCTGCTTCACCTCGGCTATCCCTTCGGTGCTTTTTGGGGGCCCCCCCTTCTCTTTTGCGCCGCAGTTCGGAATGTCTCCGATTTTATCGCGTCAATCTCATGCTCCCCATGTCATCCGGAGAGATTTTTCTTCGCATCCGACTACCTTTCCGTCACGCCGGTACGAAAAAACCCATCTTATACCGATGAAGCGTGGGAAACCTTTGAATCCTTCCCCCCTCCCTCATTTCCTGTCTAGCACGGGCTATGGTACCAATCCGCCAAGTTTTCGGCTGCTTTCTGGCCCCCTAGCCCGATTTCAGTGCTAAATGCACCACGGTTTTCTTTTTGATAAAACACCGCCCCTTACCCACCTGCGGAACAGTATTTTTGGAAGAATCCTCGTTGTGTCCGTGACCGAAAATTCTAGGGTGGGCAGGCACCCTTCACCCCCTTGATTTTCCGCCCGGTTACAGCGCTTGAGACGCGACCCCTTTCCCACTTTGACTCCCCTTCAGGTCAAATTTCTTTTTTTTCCCACGGTTCAAGTCTGGTAAGGCTCTCGGTGGACCTTTTTACTCGAAGTTTATTTTGCCTGAAGTGATCCTGCCCGGGGGTGGTGAATTTGACTCCGTGATTTCATTTCAGTCTCCTTGTGGCATCGTTTTGGATTTTTTTTTATCAGGGTGGAGTTTGCGTTTTGAATTGATGAAGGACCCTCGTTTCCTTCCAAAAACACTTCCGGTATGGTTCCCAGCTTTGCGCGGAGAATTTTCTCCTACCCCAAAGACCCCTTTTTTGAAATCCCATTGAAGAAGTCTCCGGCCAAGCCCTTCTTACCTTTGTGTACCCAGTTTCCCTTTCGAAAGAGGTCCAGACGTAGGAAATCTTGCAGTCAGCTGGACCTGCTCCTGCCTCCGCGCCTTTGTAGGTGTTTGAGTCTCCGAGACCATGAACCCCCCACCCCCCAACCACTAAACGGAGGGCTTTATTTTTTACTTTCTTGCCTTTTGTTGGAGGACACCCCGAGTTATCGCAGGGGAACCTCTGGGATTTGGGCGGATTTTTCCCTTGGTTAACGGGCCCCGGACGAGATAACGGGAGTTTTGGAAGGCACAATGTTCCTCCTGGGCTCTAGTCATTCCACTGCCTGAATGTGGATCGTTACAGTTTTTTTCACCCATCTGGGGCCGATTCTACCCGACGAGACCGGCACTGAACACCCCAACGTAGAACAGTGCCTGGGATTGCAAGAACCGTTGCCACCGCGAGGGATTAATCTTTCTGTTGGGTGGACCTCATTTGGGGAGAACCATGGAGGCGGCTTTGCTCCCCTTTAGTCTTTTTAGGCTTTCTTCCTACAACCTTTGATCCCACTGACATCACGTTTCCTGCAAATTCCCCTCCCCCCCCAGGATGTCGGCGAACGAAAAGACACCAGGGCTTGTACCCACCTTCCCTCCTTGCGCCAGCTTTAATACTCCGTTGAATTACATCGATAGCCCCCCCTGCAGCCCTAGATCCCAAAGGACCCTCAAGTAAGGAGAAGGGTTCCGGGTGGGTCTGCTTCGGGACTGACGGCCACCCACTTTCGCATTAGCCCCGTGGTGTCGACCGCTACGGGTTTTTGTAACCTATCCATCTCCTTTTTTCCTCAACCAGGATGGAGAGACCGAGACTCCACAGAAATTACTGGGAGAGAGCAAGGGGCCATAGCACCCTTTTTCACCCTTCGCTCTGGATCCGGCCGGGGGATGCCGCGGAGACGCTTTCAGGGGGACCCCGCTTTTGTTTCAGCCCCTGGCTCTTCCAAAGCCGGACACCCCTTGTATTATTGGTTATTTCCTTACTACCCCGACCCCCCCTCGTGAGTCCCCGTGATGAAACTTCAGGTTCTTTCCTTTCAACCGTCCTGTGATGTCTTGTTTTTGAGCTTCCACTCCAAAGCCAAGCCCCACTCATTAGATAGGGGGCTATCCGTCGGGCGAACTTTGGGGGAACCCTTTTTTTTTCCGCTTTTAACAAACGTCACCCTGGCCTGACATTGTTGGTCTTAGGGGTTCCCCCCCTTGTGCTGAACGGGTAGCGAACCCCTGATAGTCCTTTTCTGACACTTGGATCCCAAGCGTCAAGTTTTTCCGCAGTTCGTTTCTCGTTTTGGAACTTTTGGAAATCACGTTATTTTTTTCGGGGCCCTTTTCGATTGGACCCCCCGGGGACGGTGGCGCGCTCCTGTCTTTTGTCGCGAGGAAGACGGCCTTTATGACTTTCCATTGTTTTTAAAACTCCTGGCCAATGATGGGTTTTACCTGCGGCTCTTTGATCAATTTTTAATGATTCCCGGACCGGACCTGGGGCAACAGATCAGGTTTTTTGTCAACCACGAAAATGACTGAGGTAGACCAAGAACCCCCCCGCCCAAGAACAGGGGGAAGCTGCGGTTTTGAACACTCAGCTCTCGGATTTGTCTTCCTGTTGGAGTCTCTGGAGGGACCAGATTATGCCATTAGTCTCGGCGTTACTTCTGTCGTCGGACCCTAGGTCAACATTGGTGCTTTCCTTCAGTTTTATTTCTTGGATGGGCGCTAACCCTTGTATTTTTCGCGCAGGCATTCTGGTTCCCCTAAAAGGGGGTTCCCCCCCAGAACCACCCTAAATTCTATACCTAAATCTTCAGTGAAGGAAGAGGAGAGGGTCAGGATTTTTTTTTGTGTTTTTTTTTTGGTCGCTGTTTTTTTCAGGGTTACTGGAACGTTCCCAAGAGTTATTTTCCTGGTAGTTTTTTTTTGGTCCGGATTTTGCCCCCCTTCTGGGTAGATGGGAAGGTGACGAGTAAAGACGTACCCTGGTCCTTTCCCTCCCCAGGCTTGGTCCCCTGAGGCTGTTTGGAGAACATTCTCTTGAATCGCACCCTCCCAGAACGTCTGGAGCTCTCTCAAAAGTGTTGCAGGTCAAGTTGTGCCCCATTAAAGGCGGTCGACTCGAGTCCAGGCCCCACACTTTCACAGGCTGGACAAAGCCCAACGGATCGGTCCCGAGACAAGGGTTCAAGTGTGCTAGGTTTTTTTTCCACAACCCCCCCTACGAATTTTTGTCTGGAATTTCATTTATTTTATTTTTGGAGCGGACTGGGCTTACAGTCCCTTCAAGTTTCCCTAGGCCCCCCTCTTACTTACCTCCGGTGGGGGAACGACCCTACCTGGTCTTCCTTTCGCAGAACGACAGGAGGTCCTTGGTTCGTCTTTTCGTGAGGCGGCCTCGGAAAGTCTCAGACACATCCACCGTCGGTTGTAACCCCCCAAAGGACAGATCCTGTTTCTAGAAGGGCGGCCCCCAGACCAAAACTAGCTTCGTTGCGGAACCCGGGAGGCCTGTAGGTCGGTTTAGGGCGAATCAGGACAACATAGACCTCCCCCTCTTCCTTCTCTTTTGATATTGGGTAGGGATATGGCGCCCCGATTTGACCCATTTCCTTATTCCCTTAGTTTTTTTTGCTCACTATTCTTCAACCCTCGCAGTCTTTTTGCTTAGTTCCCTTCCCTCCCTGCTGTTGCACTTAGATGCCTCGGCCGACAGGACACATTCCGCTCCAGGGGGTCTCTCGTGCTTTCCCCAGTCCAGGGACTACCTCACCCCCTGCATTGCTCTGGCTTAAAAGGGACCTCAGGGACCAACGGTTCAAAAGCTTTCTCCCCTAAATTCTTCTTGAGACAACACCGAGTCCTTTGCGATCCTTGGGGGGGACACATCCACGTTTGGTCCCGCGGGACGGCGTCCCACTGAACGTTGTTGAGGGACCCGCGGCCTCTCGGCTATCGGCGGGGACCCAGGCCACCGGGGAGTGTGACTGAGAGGGATCCCTCCCCGGGAACTTCCCCACGACTCTGGGAACCCACAGGGACCAACGGTTAACCCTTTTAACCAGTGTACACTTTCCCCCCTGAAAACGGTCTTATGTCACACCCGCCCTCCACCCCCTCATACGGGTTACGCCTTTCATGGAAGCGCCCCTAATGGGAACGTGGTTTTGAAGAGAGAAGTGGCTGTGCGCAGTCCTCTATCAGACCCTTGGTTTTGTTTCGATCAGTACTTACATTTTCCTTTTTACTATTTCAAAAATCCTCTCTTTTTCCACCTTTGGCGGGAACCCCCCGGCTTTTCCTTTATGCCCCGTATGGACCCCCCCCCCCACGCCACTCTTCCGTGCATAACTCTTTTTTTTGTGGAAAATATTATTCCTTGTTCACCGCGAGGGACCCTGGCCCAAGCAAGAACCAGCCAACAAAAATTTGCTGCCCGCCAAGGTTTTTCCAATTTTCGTGATACCCAGAATGGCCTGGGAAACTTGCTCCCCCCCCCCCCCCCTCACTTTGTAACCCTTCTTCCTCAGCCACACCAGCTGAAGTACCTAAGTCCCCCAAACCAAATACTTTGTCTCGGATAATTGGGGGTAAGAAATCCCCCTTTCTACCCTCTTGTCCCAAGATTAATTTAAAATTTGAAATCTGAATAATTTTAGGCCCCCCCCCCGGACATAGTGAAGCCAGGAAAAACACGGTCGTTATTTTTACCCACCCGGCTACGATTTCCCTGAATTCCGCGCCGCCACACCGCAAACTGTTACACGCCACCCAAGGGAACCAGAAAAGGAGCTTCTCCCCGAGGCAAAGACAACACGGAGACAAACCCTAATAACATTACCAACCCCCGCTACATCCTCCCCTCAAGAACGGGTTATCTCTCTCTTTCCCCGTTATGGCTGCCCAGGAGGTCTCCCGCCCTCTTACAAAAAAAACTCCAAGTCCACCATTTTCACCCCCCTGGTTAACAAAACCCACCACCAACCCCTTTGTGATTTCCCCAATTATTCTATTCTATTAGGTTTCTCCCCCTTGCCCCGTTCCCTTTTTTTTTTTTACACGATTCATCCGCAATATCCCACAATTGAACCCTCAGTGTCCATTCCTCTTGATGCCAAGGAATACCGCGATCCCATTTCCCTAATCGACGGGAACTTTCACCTCTTACAACCCTCCCCATTGGGGCCCCCCCTCTATTGACTTTTCTTCGACCTTTTAATCACCCAAATTCCGATTGGTGTGTCTACCCTCGGACCCCAGGTCCCTCATATCCCCATTCCTACCAGCCCCAGATGCAGCAGAGGGGGAAAGTTCTTTTTGCGTTACTCCTCTGCACTTCTAGCTTCGGCTAAACATGAATTCCCCATCCCCACCCTTTTAGTAGAGCCCCGACAATGTGCTTCTTTCTTTTATGGTCTCCTAGAGCACAAGTTATGGAACCAAGGCGCTAATAACCCCCCGCCCACATCGGACCACTAATTTGGATGGAGCGCACGGCCCGTCCATTTACCTTGATTACAGGCCTTCTACCCAGCGCGCACGCAACCCCCCCGACTTATTAATGTCCGCTGTTTCCGTACTCAAAAACCCGTTTGATGTCCAGCTCTGATTTTTTAAACTTAACAACGCTCGACTGAAAAAAAGCCCCCTTCTCTTTTTTCACTCTCTCTTTTACATTCAATTGGATGTTTCTTGAAATTCTGGGGGCCCAAATGGTGCTTGTGGTCCCTTTAGGGGTCCAATGGAAGACCCCCCCTTACTCCCACCAGCCTTTTACCAAAGACGTCTTCCAAATCATTACGGGCCTCCCCCCCTGCACCGAGCCGGGCCCCCCTCAAGTACTGACGACTGCAAAATGTACTCTTCCAACAACCCTCGTCACCTTTCTCGCCTCTGACAAAGACACCAATGACCCTTAATCCCAGGAACCCCTTTTCCCTTTCTACCTACTTCTTTTTTCCATTCTTTCTTTCTGTGATTACCGGAAGTCCTGCCATCCCCTCGTTCCAAAAACTTAGGGTGCTCTTCCTTGAACCCCCCTGCACGCTCCCTTTCGGCCCTCTGTAATGCCCCCCCTTCCTGGAAAGGTTGAACCCCAAGTCGCCCCTTTCTCTGCCACCGGGTGCTACTCCCTAGATTCAAGTCATCGAGACCAAGAATCCAGGGTTCTTCTATTTTTCCCCCCAAGTCCCCCCCTCCCGAAAAACAGCAACAATTTAGTTTTCACGCTTTACCCACATGCACCTTTTTGACTGCCAAGACACGGTACCCGCTCTTATGCTCCCCCACTGCTCCCTCACTTTTGGGTTCTGGCAAGGGGTCCGGGACCGCACCACCCACCCCCACCACCCCTAATATAAGAACCCACACCAACCAGGATCTCTACAAGGACATCCCCCCCCAAACAGGTGAGCAAAAAGACAGGTTAGGACATTAAACCTTCGACTGTTATCAGGACAAAATAACAACCCCTGGTTTCCCGCTTCCGGCGGGCAACAAATGACACGTTTTTCCCCCCTCCATCCCCCTTTTATTTCCTAAGATAACAACATTTTTAGGCATATTTTTTCACAGGCTTCCTTGCGACTCCTTCACATTTTTCACAATACTAAAACGGATTCCCCTCCTTTACGCTTTCCCTTCCTCCAACCTACAAACAATTCTACGGAGGCCCCACCTCTCCCCCGCGCCTGTTTTCATGTGCGACAACTCCCCACCTGCACTACCGGGGACAGGCGCTTGAGTCCTTAAGTAACTTATAACACATTTTTTTGGGGAGTCCCGGATTGACCTTTTTTTTTTTTCTCCCCCTCAATTTTATTCTTTTCCTCGATATAATACTGTAGTTTAACGGCTATTTACCCTACCCTCAAACCTCGGTTATTTTCGTAGGAATTGTGTTTTTGAATGGCATTCCGTACGCTCCTATTATTCCAGTTTCCCGGAAGGTAATTTCTATTTAAGTTTTCTTGCATCGCCCCCTCTATTGGTTTTATTACATAATTGCCCCCAAGAAGTCATTTTTTTTTAAAGATGGAATCCCAAGAGGACTCGTCTTTCCCCCTTCCCTTTATGGCTTTGAGCTTTGGCGGGTTATCTGGGGAAATTTTTCAATTTGCTGGTTCGACCCCCCCCCCCCCCCCCCCCCCTCTTTGGTTGGGTTGAAAAATTCCTCGTTGTAAATTCACAGCGGGCGCATGTGAAATACTGCGGGTGACACGGGCCCAGTCCTCGACCGCCATCAATCGGTTGAACCAATTTTTCATTCATATGCATCTAGAGATTGTTTTTTTCTCTGGAACCAGGTTTTCAACGTTTGGAACCTTCTGGTTTCCTCCCCTCTTTTGAACTGAAGCTCGGAGGCGAGGGATTAAAATTTCCCCCCTAAGTCTCCGTTTGGTGTGCCTCGCCAGTGCGAAAACCTTTCTGAAAAGTGTCGTTGGTTGTGCGCCTTTCCAACCGACGGTCCCCCCGCCTCTCTGTACGTGCAGGGCACCCAAAGTCCCACCCATCGAAGTCTCTGCTGTCCTCGTAAGCTGGCCGATACGGCCCCCGCTTCCCAGCGAGTAAAGTGTTAACTCCAAAACCCACAGTGCCCGTTTCCCCTTTTTGTTTTTCCCTCACCCTCATCACCCACCATAAGTTCACCGCTTGTCCCCGGCGGTTTTTCCAAGCGCTGTTCCCTGGGGGCGGGGGGACCGTTTCCTTACTTCCTCAAAAAGATATCTACAGGACTGGAATAGAGCATTATTCCCTATTTTTTTTGAGACAACCCCATCCGGGGGTCTTTTATTTTTTTCTTCTCCTTTTGGTTTTTGTTTAGGAGGTATTGTATTTCTACTTCATTTAATCCCTTTGTCTCTTTTTCCCCTCAGTACCCCTCTGTTTTCAATTCAGAGGGTTTTTCTCCAGAATTCCAAAACTTTCTCCCCCGGGGTACGCCATGCCTTACCAACCGAAGCGTTGGAAAAGGTGAGGAAATTATGCTGATCCAACCATCCCTTCGGCCCTTTTCAATCCCCCTTGCCGTACCCCAAACCACCCTTGCTACCTTTCTCTTTTCATTTTCCCACGGGGCTCCCCCCTTAGATAGAGGTGGGCCCCAAAAGTTTGTTTCTTCCACCGAACCCCCCTCTTGTGAATTGGATCCCCGGGAAATCACCCAGCCCGAACATTGGTTGGGGAGACTGAGCTATTCCTTCTAGAGACCTAAACTCTCCCTCCGTTTATAATGTCTATGCCCGTAATCCCCCAAGAGAGAGAGTCCGCCCCCCCGCTGCGCCGTCCCCGTTCTTTCCCCCCAGTTCAAAAATCCAATCTTGAGGGTAACTTTCTTTCGCCTCCCCCTATCTGAGCCCGGTTCTTTTTTTCCCCAGGAACAACCGCAGACACGCCACCCCAAACCCTTTTCGCTTCTTTCCGCCGGGCACTTTTCCAGATGGAGCTATTCATAGCCAGGGCGTTTCACCTCAATTTTGGATAAAAATTGTGTTTCGTTAACCACCCTAGTTGGCCCCACAGATGCCTTAACTAA
>Ga0179593_1500052_pt1 | contig 12106 bp, 11 predicted proteins | sample CZODoug2_1_08_16_FD_185931 | JGI IMG/M metagenome (GOLD analysis project Ga0179593, IMG submission 185931) | Vadose zone soil fungal communities from Angelo Coast Range Reserve, California, USA - CZODoug2_1_08_16fungal (PacBio error correction) | ecosystem: Environmental > Terrestrial > Soil >... | reverse complement strand
ATCCTCCTGTCGTCTCTTTTCCCCCTTCGCCCTCGCCTTCACGTGAGGTTTAGAAGGAGCGAACTCCCCTTTCGTCTGCCCTCACCCAGTCTCGCTTTACTTAGTAATCCCCGGACATCTCATCTGTCTCTACTTACCCTTCGACGTGTCGCTTTTTTGGGGTTTTTTGCACTAAGAAGTTTCCCACCACGTGCCTCTTCCTGACCCCGACCTCTTCCCTTGTGCTCCTTTTCCACATCTCTATCCGACGGTTCCTCAGGTGCACTTACCTCGATTTTTTTTCTCTCGCCGGGTTACACTTTTTCACCCAGCTGAGCGACACCGCGACCTCTGGGATCGGTTTCGTTCTCCCCGATCCTTTCCTCTCCTTTGTCTCTTACCTTTCGCTCCCTTTTATAGAAGTAGTTCGTTGCCCTTTTGGCAGGACTCTTCGTGGCCGCACGTCTTCCCTCCGCCGAAGAAGATCGTTCTTTCCTTACCTTCTTTTCGGTCTCTCGCCCCTTTTCTCTCCCTTTCCTAACTAGAATTCTTCCACCCTGTTGACTTTTTCCATCTGGATCTAACAGTATACATAGTTTTTTTTTCCATCCCTTTCTCGGTTAAAGCCAATGGTTAAGGTGATATTGGTATTGGTCCCTCCTCGCCCCTCTCCCCGGGTACCGGCAGCATACCTAATGACCTCCCCCTCCCCCTGCCACCTGAAAGGACTTCATGTGGGAGTCTGAACAAGGATAGCTCGCCTCTATGATCCGTTTAAGACTGGTTGTTTGTCGAGGGTTCTGGACCCTTTTTCCTCTATTGTGTCTTTTCGGTATATTGAGACGATCTTTCGATGGCGTTATCTCTGATTTCCTTGTCCTAGACTCCGCGTTCGCCGACTCCGCGTTGCCGCTTTGAAACCTTGGTCTAAGTCTCCTTGCTCCCGTTCTTGCTGTACACTCTTCTAGAGTGATGGTTAGATGGTTCGGCTTCTTCTTCTGACATTCTGAGTTTGCAAGATGGTAGTTCGAAGTCTTCATTCATTTCGCCCCCCCCATTTTTCTTTTCTCAGTCTTCCCGAGAAACTCTTTCGTCCTTCTTTTTCCCCACTCTCCTCCCCCCTTTGGCCCGGAGGATTCGGCTTCCCTTCTCTTTCTCGTCTTTTTGGTGGTAATCCGAATCAGTCTTGGCTCTCTTGCTTTTTTTTCCTGACACCCCTTGCGGCGAAATACCCCCTTGTTTCTTTTTTCTGTGCTATCTTTCTATGCTAGCTTCTGATGCTCTTGGAGCTGGAAACTTCGCCACATGAGGCCAGCGCCCTTTCGCTCCTTTCTTGTCCCTCTCATGTGTCGATGGGAATTAGAGTATGTCCTTACCCTCTCTTTTCCCTTTTCGCTGCCATGAATTACTTGACACCTTCCGTTCTTAGCCCTAGGATACCATGCCGGCCTGGCTAACATCGCCCAAGTAACAAAGCCCCTTTTTTTTCATGCCCTTTCCCTTTGCTCCGGTAAAGAATCGCGCCTGACCATCCTTTGCTTTGCTATTCCCGCCCCTCGATCACCACGTTTGTCTTTTTGGACTTTCCTGTGCGTGTGTGAGTCTAGTCCAGCTAGATTAACTTACTCCGTTTCTCCCTGCCGTCTTGTAAGGGGTTTTTTACTATCTCGACGGATCCTAAAGAGTGATTGGACCGTTTTGCGCCCTCATTCCCTTTCTTTTTTAATGCCGCCGCTTAACAAAGAGTGGAGAGTCCGTGATGGCCTCGCACTATCAATGCTCCATCTCTAAAGCTTTCCCCTTCTCGGCGTGAACCAACCTACCGTCTGATCCGATGACGGTCCATGTTCTATTATCCTTTCTCTAGGCTATGTGCTCTATCCTGCTCGAACCCGTTCCCCCTTCGCTCTTACCCTTTCCCAGCTCTGGAGCTGATGATTACTCGGCACTTTAAAATGTGCCGCAGGCCATCGCCCCGTTCTTACTCTTTTCCCCTTTGTGGATCCCCAGGTTACCTTTCTCCTCCCCTTTATTTCTCCTTTAAAGCCATGAAACCTAACGCATGGCGTCGGCTATCATCGTTTTCTGCGTCTTTTCCCACCTGCCCCAATTCGATTTCCTAACTGTTCACAGCTTCTTTCATTTCCCCCCCTATGGGACGCAAGAAATCGTCAGAACACCCCCCCTCAGGCTTTTTTTGTTTGATTAAGCCCGGCCCACTAATCAACTCTTTGAAGAAGAAATATTGGGACCGTCGGCAAATACAGTCCATCTCTCTCTCCTTTGGTTGGAGAATATGCGGTTGCCTCCTCTCCCCCCCTCACTTTCAGTGCATTCGTGTTCTCGGTAGCTTTAAAGCAACCCTTCGGTTCAGCCTCAATTGTGGCTCTCTTATCTTGCGATCCAGTTTTCATCCCTAAGATGTTCCTTTTTCAGTCAGTCATCTGTCGTTTCACCCTACCCCGGATCCCCCAGATGATTATAGACCCACTGCGTCTTATTATTGTGTTCCTTTTCTTTAAATGCTTTGACCTGATGAGCACAGAACTGTTTATCCACACCGTCCCCGTCCGCCGCCGTTTCTCGGAAATATGCTCTCACATTTTCAAGGCGTGTCACCGTATTCTCATAACCCACGGTTGAAACTTCATATCATTCCTCTGAGCTACTCTCTAGTTCTCGTGGGTCCCCAGGTCTTTTCTAATGTCATACGTCACATTTGCTCTCAATTCTGCCTTTCTGGTCTCAGAGATTCAGCCTTTCTTTCCCCTCTCTTTCGTCCCCAGCATGTTGATTGGATCCGAGGCCATTCATGCTTCCGGAATCATTCTTCCCTTCACGGCTCTACCTTCAGTTCTTGATTTGCTCGAAATTGCATTATCACCTAGTAAGGCGGCCTTTTCTTCCCAACCCCTCCCTCCTATGACAGGTTTTCTTATTATCTCCATGTACTGGAGATTTCCTGTCTGCTTTTTAGTTTACAAAGAAAACTCACAAAACTAAACAGTGGGTGGCGATTGCCACCCTCGTTATTTTTAGGAGTGAACATCACGCACCCATCTTTTAGACCCGCGCCTTAGTTGTTGAGCAAAGACGGCTTCACCATCGGTTTTCCTGGATTTTATGTATCCGAGTAGCGCCCATGTGAGTCCCCCCCTCGGTTTTTTCCCTTTCCGGTTTACGAAGTCAAAATGCCCTGCAAGCGCTTGTCTTCATAATCCATTATCCCCCAATTCTTCGAACCTATGCCGCCCCCACTCCTCCCCTCCGGCTTGCGGAATACGAAGGTCGTCCCCCCTTTTAAGATTTTACAATCTCTCGCACCCCCTTCCCCTACGGAAAATGAGCCCACCCCCCCCCCCCCCCTGCACCCTGTTAGTTGTAGCAAATCCTGTCCTCCGCCCCAGGCCCCTGTGCCTCTTAGACACGATGATTTTCTTTATACATCCCCAGTCGACAAGAACTCCCTCGGACGCCCTACCCCCACCAGACCCCTCTGTCCTTCTCCAACTTGCTCCCCACAGATTGGCAATGTCCCTGGCCTTGTCCGTTCTTCGCTTTTCGGGGCCCCCCCTTATATTCAACCCGCGAGCTTCCCCTTCTCACGCCATCGTCACCGTCTGCCCCCTGTCAACCAAGACCATCCCTCGATCAGGACTTCTGCCATCTTTTTCCCTAACGACGACGGCTACCGGCTTCTTTCCTCTCGTTCCCAATGAAAGAGGATCGCCATCTCGTTCCTCTTTCCCTGACTTCTCCCTCCCTTCATTTCTTTCGATGCACCCATGCCCCCCTCGACAAACCCCCCCCCCAGAAGGACCTTATCCCTAGACTTTTATATCCTATTCTATTGCGACTAATACTGTTCATCGCCCACTCTTCTCCTGGATACCTCCTATCCTGCGATGAGATCGGTGCCTTCTTCTCTTTTTTCTTCTCCCTCCATACTCACAGCCCCCTCTTTCCATTTAACGGCTTGACGCCTGAACCCATTTCACTTATTTCTGAAATTGGACGCTATCAGGCACTGGCTTCCTGACGGATTGTCTCTGTCACTGCGAGGGTCCAGATACGGATCATTTGCCATCTCTATTATCCCGTCTGCGACGACGCTCGCTCGGACTCCTACTGACTTTAATGGCAGCCATGTCCCATCACCTACTTCTCTATAGCTGAGAAGAAAATCCTTTCATCGAGTCCTCTTGCAGACGTTTTACTTTTCGTTTTTCTTCGATAAGCGACTGTTTTTTTTACTCTTTCACCCCTTCGTCTCCCTATTTTCTCCATCGAGGCGTGCTTGCCCGTTGATGGTTGCCTTCAAGGTCACAGACGCACTCCCCTTCGTTATTTTCCTTCGCTGATCCACGGTGTGGACCGCGGCGCCGTTCGAGAGAGGCTCAACCCCCCCTTTAAGCCTACCACTTCCGAGCGAAATCTAATATCTCTTTCTCCTCGTTCATCTACTGATTGTGTACTACATTCTCCCTTTTCGGCACCCCCGGCGACGCCCTTTCCTGTTCCAGTCCCTACCTGGAGTGATTCGCGTACAACCATCGACGAGGGATTGGTCAAGCCACTCTCACGAGTTCCAAGCCGAGCTGACGGCGGCGCTTTTTGCGCGACTGGTCGACATCGGACCAGCGGTAATCGCTTATACGCCCCTATTACGTTTCACGCCGTAACCCTTGTTCTTTTCCCCAGACTCCTAGATCTTAGCATCGCGACCTTAGATCTGGAACGAGTGCGCGCACTTGCTTCTTCTCGGCTTCTTGTTGATCTCCTTTTCCAATCCCTTGTCTACCCCGTATGCTTTCTCTCTATTTCCTTTCTTTCATCTATTACTAATCACTCCGCCGTGTTTGTGGTCGAATGAGCCATTCCAGTACGATCGACGGCAATGCCTAGTGTCTCCTTCGCCGGCGCTCTAGTTTTTTCCCCCCCCCCCCCGCGCTCCTATTCCTAGTCCCACTTCTTCTAATTTAAAGTATAGGGTTTCAGCGGGCGCGATGCGTTTTTTTTAGCGAGAGCGCCACTTCCAAGTTCTCGTAAACGTCTTTGCCCCGCCCCTCTCCATTTATATGAAGGCGCTGACTCTTGTAGCCGAATTTGTAGACCATTCTTTTTGAAAGCTCTTCCTGATCACTTTGATCCCCCCGTTCCTGTCCTTCCTTCTTATCCCCCCTTTGTTGCCCCCCTCCCTGAGTCCGATGAGTTGGGAACTTTTTCCATCATCATGCCTTCTTTCCAGCAGACGGTGAAAGTATTAGTCCCTGCCTGTTGACTCCTTTTCGCCTCCTGCTCCATGTCGTCCGAGGAATTCAGTATGTTCTCCCCCTCTTCGTTGCTCTCTTCTTGATCCGTGCCATAGAAAAAACGTTTCTCGTCGAACCGACTTTGCTCCTGCCCCTTGAACCCCTTTTTAGCATTCGCCGAGGGCTACTATTTCTCGCGTGAGCCTCCGGGTTTGTAAGATTTTTTCCCCGACACGTTCGCACTTTAGTCTCCCCCCTTTTGCGTTCCTCACACTGGAGGTTTCTTGTCCGGACTCGTAGATTTGACTCTTCTCTCTTCGGATCGTTGCAGTTTCCTCCAAGGAGACTCGGATAGACAGCAGCAAATCTCGTTGTTCCGCCCTCGCCGTCTCTACAGTTCTGCATTGACACCCTTATATCTCTCGCCTTCTTCCCCTTTAACATCTATTTCTCCAAAGCCCGTTCCAAGAAGACGGATGCCACGATTTCCTCCCGATTTCCTGCGCGCTTCTTGTTCCTGACTTCCGGCGTCCTATGTTCCTATTCCTCTCATCGCCCATCGCGCGACCTACGAGCTCATCCTTGAGAATGAATTATGAGTCACTGCTTGGACGATGAACCACGTATCTTTTTTCCTCTAGATTTCCCTTAAGTTTTCCCCTCTCCTAGTTGGTTTTTTGTTGTAGTTGTGGTGAATTATCCCCTTTTAAGGGATATTAGGATTAGCTTTAATATGAGAGGGCGATTTCCTCCTTTAAGTCATTATTCGTCCGTGGGGTCCTCTGGGCTTGACCGTTTGCTCTCCTCTTGTATTGTAGTTGTGGAGGAATGCTCAGTCATGTCGTACGTCCGGTTGCCGGCGTTGACGCTGTTCGTCGAAGCTCGCCGAGGGGTGGCATTGTTCTTTCGTATTTGCCCTCTCCTAGCGGAAGCTCGTCTCATGCGAGACGAAACTCTTTCCATTTTGGAGTAGGTGGGTGTCCGCCTTCCTTCTATCTGTTCTGAGGCCGTCTTTTTGCTGTTGAAGAAAGAAGCCGATGGCGGTCTTTTCTCTTGCGCCGCCGGGTCACACCTCCCCAGGTTAGGGGCGGATGTTGTAGACAGTTTCTTGTTGGCCTTCTACTGTAGCTTTTTTAGCGGTTTAAAGGCCCTGCCACTTCGTCCGAGTGGCCCGCGCGCCTTCGCGCGTTGGGCTTCAATCCTCATTTTGGCAGATAGGGGTTCATCAGGATTTCTCCCTTTGTTGCCTCCCTCTTTTTTTCCTTCGGCTGCAAACTGCAGAGCGCATATGGTTTTTCCATTCGGCCTCGACAGGAACTAGTGCCTTATGGTGATGCGTTTCGCTCAGATCAGATAGCGCCTACCCACGCAGTCGGGATGGTAATAAGCCTGTCGGGCCTCGCCACCTGGTGTTGGCGTTGTGCGGTTTGGTAACGTGATCCGACTTCGGCAGGATACCTTTTCTGCTTCTCCTTTCCCCCTATGTGTAGTGTCCCCGTTAGACGCAAGCATTCTCGGTGAGAAAGGTTTCCGCGCTTGCGCCCTCCAATGTCCCACTGCCCTTTTCTCCTTCGCTTGAACACGGTTCACTGCCTCTTAATTCTGGCCCGCGCCCTCCTATTCGCGAGCCGCCCTATGACTCGTTAAGCTGCCGCTGTAGGCGAAACTTCCGCTAAATGATCACGAGAACCTTTTGTCGAGGATGGAGTCCCGCCCTTGCTGTGCTGAATATCTGTCTCGACCCTTTCCTTTTAGGTCCCCTCCCCTCTTGGTTGCCTGATTCTCGCATACAGTGCAGGCAGACTGACAAATGTCCTCATCCATCCGTGGACTCCCCTTCAGGTCGATTTGACGTTTTTTTGCAAACACTGGAGATTCCAATTGGAGCGCCATTGAACATCCTCCCCTTCTCCTTCCTCTTCGATAAGAGCCCTTTCTTTGGTTGCACTGACCCCCTTTTCGGCTCCTTATTGAAAAGCTTCGGAAGGGCCCATCCCGATGGATTCGCCTGGCGAGCAGCAATTTCGCCAGCCTTCTTCTCGCAGATCGGCACGAAAAGGACAGAACTTCTTTTCGGCGCCCACAGTCCCCTATCTTTCCTTATACTCAAGTGTTGGTTGAGAGAGCCTGGGTCCTTTGGCCGAACGAGACCCCCTAGTTCGGCTTCCCGCTGGTCTTGCCTGCCTCCCTGTGTCTTTCCCTCCCGTTTGCCGGTTGGCTCGAGTGATGATAGATAGGGCGATACAGATTTGTTTCTGATCCTGCCTCTTTTCACGCAGTCGCTCCCCTCTTGTTTTCTCAAAAAAGACTGCGCACTTTCAGCCTATCGCGGACTCCTGGTGCTTTCCCTGAGTCCTTTTCTTAATGACTGGATCCGCCTTGTGATACCGGCCCATCGATTTACTCGTGATTTCACGGATTCCTGCTGTCCACATTTACAGGAGGTGCTGCCCCACGTCCCTTTATTAGACCCACTGGCGTTACCCGTCCGAGAGACCTGCCCCGTGAAGCAAGGGGAGTTTCAAAACGGCTTTTTTTTTCTTCTTCATTAGTCTCTGACCTTCGTCGCTGTGCTTTCTCCTACACTCCTCTATCAATATCCGCTCCTTCATCATCTGGTCTCGCGGCAGCAGGATTCCTGCGTCAGTCTGTTCCTCGAAACTATGCACAGTGCAGTTTCCCCACGGCCTTCCCAGCGTCCCGTTTTCTCGTTGGTTTCCTCTCGGTTACCTCCTTTCATGAGCCTGTTGCTCGAGCGCAACTTTTCCCTTTGCCTTCGTCTCCTGTTCCTCCCCCTGACCGTTCACCCAACCGCTAAACTACCACTTTGTGGCGATGCCGCTAGAAGGGCGCTTTCTCCTGTCCCCCTCGTTTTTAGTCCTGGATAGTGATTTTCCAAAGATTTTACCCTGCCGTTCCCTCTTTCACATCTTTTTATTGCTGTCGCAGCCCTTTTCATTCGGCTGTAGGCCAAGCGTCTCCCAACCTCTCCCCTTCCAGCGCTTGTGTAAATCTCGATTTTAACTCGAGCCGCATTCGTTTCCCACGATAGAAGGATTCGCGGGACCCTCGTCAGGCCCTACTTTTCCGCTCCCCGCAAGCATTCTTTTACGGAAACTTTTCTAGACCCGGCCCTGGTGTGTCGCGGCCCCCTCCTTTCTCTCCCCCCCTTGCCAGAGCACGCTCGCCCTTATGGGCTTCTAACGCAAGAGACTTTCACCCTCTACCTTCCCCCCCCTTTGACATCCGCACTTTTTTTCGCCAACGAATTGCTTTCTTCTTTTGGCGGGGGAAGCAGGCTCCCCCAGGGGCAGCCCGCCCAACTGTCGATTCCACCCCTCTCTTTTTCAGCCCCTTCCTCCTCCGCGCCGCCGAGATAAAAGCGGAAGCTGCCGACCCTTTTTTGCATACAGACGCTATTCTTCCTCGTCGGCAATTCTTGACGGAAGAAGCAGCGGTCACACGCCCGCGCCCTTCCGTTCCGCTCTCTCCCTTTGACACCAGCACCCTATTGCAAATTCCCGAGACGGTGACCTCCTTTTCCAGGGCCGGCGACGTCTTTCCCGCCCACGCTCTGGATTGAATTCTATGGGCGCTTGCGCTACGCGGCTGGCGATGGAGGAGGGCGCCGCACTCTCCTTCAAGCCTTTGTTACCCCGTCCTCCGTGGCCAAGGGGAACATTAACTATGATGCTTTTTTTTCTGCATCTCCCCCTTTTCCCTTTGAAGCTCTGTTTTACTGAACGAGTGCGAGTCTTTCCGCTCGGCTGCAGCGATCTCGGCGGCGTCTGGGACTACCCAGAGCTGTTCCTGTTTACTCGACTTTGCCGTCGGCCAGGGCCCTCCCCTCCGTATACTCGACGGAGAGTCTGACTCCAGCTCGAGTTCAACGGGCCCGGGACTCCACGACTTTCGTTTTTTCTCTCGTGCCTCTGTCTTATGTTTGTAAGGTGACCCTTCCTGCCCTCTTACTCGTGTTTCTCTTCACCCTGTACCCCTTTTGGAGCTGCCGACTGTTCCCGATCAGGCAAGGTCGATTTTTTGTTTTTTCCAGGTGTTTCCGCTCGGTTTGCAGAGCCTTCCCCCCTCCGCCTTTGAGATTACATCTTTGGGCGCCTCCATCGCCGCGTTTCGTTGCGCGCACCGGGTCTTCGGCCCTCACGGGCGACGACCCTTGAGGCTTTTGCCTTACGCCTTTAGGATCTAGTGCCCCCCAAACTCATCGACGCGGGTTTTGGCAGAATAGTCACGAGTCCCTCTTTTGATAGTTCTGCGGCGCTTGCCAGACCTTGCTCGTCCCCGGCGTCACAACGAGGGTCTCGCCTTTCAATCGCTTGTTTTTTGTGACGAACCCCTCACTGTACCGACCTTTCTATTTTTTCCTCCTCTCGTCGGTTTTTGCCCGCGTCCTTCCCATGAGGCCGGGAACTCCTTTCATACCTTGTGATTCTCGGCCTGGGCGGTGCTCCCCTGTCCAAGTCGCGGGCCGACTCAGTCCCTGCTCGTTTCCTGCAGATGGCCTATTTTTTCCCCCTCTCCGTTTTTTTTTTGGAGTCGGAGGCCCCCCTTGGCCTTAGACGGCCAGTCTTTTTTTTAGGCATCTCCGTTCGATCGAGTCGTTTTCGCTGCCTATCTAGAATTCAAGTCGCTCCAGGAGCATTTCATGGCCTTGAGTCTTACAGTGCCGAGGAGAGAGCGCATCCCCCCCTCGAACCGTTTCTCGTAACAGATCGTTTTGCCGTTCGTCTAGGAGATGACCGCTTTTGCCTTTTCTATAGTTTTCGTGCCCCGCACGTCTCGAGGCGCGGCTTCGTTTAGCTCCTTGTCCAACGCCCGCGTCTCTTGTCCCTCTGAGAAACCTCGTCTCGACGTCGCCGCCCTTGCAAGATGTCGTCAGCCGGCGTGCTTCCCCGGTCTCGCCCGCCAGTTGGACGTCCTTCTCTTTCTTGATTCGGCTTTCGCCCCCTGGCGTAGTTCGTGTCCCGGATCTCAACCCCTCCCACACTTTTTTCTGCGAACCTGACCTGTCCTCCCGTGTGCGTAGGTTTTACCCATCCTCTTAGCACTAAATGGTCACGGGCAGACGTCCCCCCCCCGATGTCCTTAGCCTAAGGGGTCACTCGTCCCCATCACTAGCTTTCGGCGTGATATGCCCGATGGATCGTGTTTTTTTCAACTCTCCTCGATGACCCGATCCCTTTTCGCTTCGTAGACGCCTTATCCGTTGCCTGGCATTCCCTGCCCAGGAATCCTGCTTCGCCGCTCTCAAGCTCTTTTCGTCGTCTCCGCTAGTCGAAGTCGCTGCCCTCGTGTCGGTTCTCCCTCCCCGTAATCAGACGTGTCCGAAGATTGGATCTGCCACGAGATTTCAATGTGTTCCTGTTCCTGCGTTCTTTCTCCTGCTTTCTCGTATTCTTTTCTCCTCTCCAGCGCCGTGACAACGCGCAGAGCTCCGCGCACCTTTAAATCCTGCGTGCACTTTCTGGTTTCTCGCCCCGAGTTCTTTCTTCTTCACCCGTCCAGAGAATTGCTCTGGCTTTGTAGGTTGATGGTGCTTCTAGCCTATGAGTTGAGTTCTTTGATCATTTCGCGTTTTCTTGGCGACCTTCTCTTTGTCGGAGCGTCCTGAAACAGTGTTTTTTGGTCTGGTATCCCTTCCGGGTCCGGTCTCGATGGTGCTTTCTTCCTCACTGCGGCGCGGCATTTTTGTTCTCGTCGTCTCTCATCTTTGTGTCCCTACCTGGTTTGTCGTAGGGTCCGAGAAACGTCCTCTCCCTCTCACCTTGCGCCCATTTACGGTTGGAAAGTGGCGGATTTCGAGGGATAGGATGCGTCTCTTTCTGGTGTAGACCGACCTTCTTCTGTCGAGCGGCTCTTGCCGCGAACGGTCCTTTTTCGACCACCCCTCCCTTTTTGTAAGGTGGCGGATTGGTGTCATTTTTAGAGATAAGATGATGTCTTTAGCAGGTCAATTTTCCCTGCACTTGAGGAACTCGACTTTGGGTTAGATTGAAGCGGCTCCGACTTTCAGATGTCTGACGCCATCTTGCCAAGAGATCGGGCTCTTTTTACTTCAATTGCCTTTTTATTCTCCCGGGATGTTCTGTTCAGGAGAACCCTCTCAAGTTCTTTAAGCATCCCTTTTCCTCTCACCGATCCGACGCCGTTGACCCAAGATGTATGGCTCTTCAGCGTACGCTTCTTTGCCTTTTCCCTCAAACCCGTTGTTGTTGATTCGTGCGTACTTCTAGGCCAGATAGGCTTTCCAGGGAAATCGTCCTTCGGTAGAGAAAATTTCTAGTTTTTTTTCTGCTCCCGACTCCCTCGCCTGATGAGAACTTTTGTTGCGCGCGCATCATGTCCCTGTCCCTGTTTCAGCCTTTTGAACCATTCGTGACGAGGATTGATTGGCCTCTCGCACGATTCTGCTTCTAAGCGCGATGTCTCTAACTGCCAGGTAGAAACCGCGACGTAAGTATCCCTTCACGGCTGTCGAGGACGATGGACCGCCCTTTGTTCTCGACCTCTGTCGGATTTTACGTCTTCCTCCTCTCACTCACGCACGTGGCTATATCCTTACGGCAGGATCCTTAAAAAGTGCACCACGGTCCCTACGTGCCGATCCATCCCTTAGACGCGGTTGCAGGTGTTATCACCCAGTCTTGCCTCCTTCCAGGTCTTCTTCCGTTCAAGGCCCATGAACACCAGTCCGCCTGATACGATTTGTTGGCCGAGTCGTTGCACACACTTGTCTGACCCGTTTCCCCCTCTTGTTGTGTTTTATGCCTTTCCGATTTCGCCATTGGATAAGAACATTCGCGCATCCTTCTTGATTCCTAGAGACTCACTGGCCCATGCGTAATCCGCTTCTGGCT
>Ga0179593_1458007_pt1 | contig 12106 bp, 13 predicted proteins | sample CZODoug2_1_08_16_FD_185931 | JGI IMG/M metagenome (GOLD analysis project Ga0179593, IMG submission 185931) | Vadose zone soil fungal communities from Angelo Coast Range Reserve, California, USA - CZODoug2_1_08_16fungal (PacBio error correction) | ecosystem: Environmental > Terrestrial > Soil >... | reverse complement strand
AGAATCTTTGTCCCGCTTCCAGTTCCTTTGTGAAGCGTTTAATACTTCATAAGCCACTCTCTCTGAGGTTCTTTTCTGTTCCCACTACGCTTGTTATTACGCCACGGTACTTTATCATGCTCGACAAGATCCCCTTTCCGGATTATACGGCCTTTTGTCCTTTTTCCTATTCCTTCACTGCCCCCTGCATGATATTTTTTTGACTTTTTCTGACGGGGCGACTTCAGGAAGAATGTTTTCCCCGCTCTCTTGTCAGTTTTTACGCCAAGGTTTTTCATATCCCACTTTCGAGCGGCACGCCTTGCAAACGATTTGAAATGGCCTCCAGTAGGGTTACCCTTCCTTCAACTTATTTGCCTGATTATAATTCGCTTAAGGAGGATAATCGCCTTCCTACGTTCGGCTTGTTGCCTCGTTCCTCTTCTCGTCGAAGTGGTTTTTTTTTTTGCTCATCGATCTATCTCTTTATTGGGCCATTGTTTTCACGGCGGGTTCCTGATATGTCATTTTGAGTCCTTTTTTTGAAACCCCCTCTGTTAAACCAATCCTTTCCTCTTGTTCCTTCTTTCGGCTGAGCGGTGCAGCCATACTTCCCCATCCCTCCCCTTGGTGCGTTACTAGAAGATCAAGTTATCGTCTAAGTTGATGATTTTCTTTAGCCCGTGACTACGCCCGTTCCCCCCCTAACTCGTAAAAGGTTCGCGGCCATTACCTATTACAGCGGGAAGTTTGGATTTTTTTGCACTAATAGCAGGAGCTTCATGGCTTTTTCATCTGATTTGTACTTAAGTTCTTTACGCGAAACAAATGTGTTTTTTCCTTTGACAAGAGGAATCGTATTCGCCTCATCTCTCTTGTAAGAGAGAGGACTTGACCAGGAAGTAGATGCGACCCCCAGCCTTTTGGTCTTGCTATACCAAGTTCATATCCCCCGTTTGCAGGGGCCTCTGAATTTTTGCTCAATTTGGTGTAACAGCTACTCTTTTTCCCCTCCAATGGTTTTTCATTAATCCCTTACCCTCACCACACTTTCCCCGATTCAGGCACTGTTTTTTTCCCTTTCGGGCTATATTTCCCGAAAGAGTCCCCTTCCCTGCATGACACCTTTTTTTGGCCTGCCTCCCCCGAAATTTTCACCCTTTCCCTGCCGCTTCTTCGCCTTTCCGTTTTGTTGGTCCCCCCCCCCAGTTTGCCGCGGAACTATACAATTTTTTTGTAGTGGTGCCCCTCCAGTCGTTTTGAAGACCCTTTCCCCCCTCTGGCTCCTGCTCCCTTTTCTCGCTTTCTTTCTTTTCTTCCCCTTATGCCCCCAGTCGCTCTGGGCGGTAACTCTTTCTTCCCTGAATGGTTTTTATTTAGCTATGTTTTCCCCCCCAAACGTCAGTTTGGTATTTTGAACAAACCGGGCATACGGAGCTAATTTTCGACTTCTATGTCCCCTACGACTACGACTATGTCATTCCTTTTTGCCATTCGGTAACTTTGTGCCTTGACTCCTTCAGGCTTCACGTGCCCTTCTTTCTTCGTCCCTTTCTCGTTTTTTTCCACCTTTTTCCCCCCCCCTATAAACAAGGTTGGCGCTCGTGTCAACAGTGCGGTCTTTCAATATTTTCCCCTCTTTCCCGTGCTACATTTTTTGGTCTTGCATCTCTCTCTTTTCGTTGTTTTTTCTCTATCAGCAATGACCCCTCAGTCTAACAGGATTGACCTCTCAACAAAACCTTTGCGGTGTTCCGGTCTCTCCCCTTCCCTCCCTCGTTCTCCTTTTGAGAGCCTTCTTAAGAATTCCTTCGCTTGCCAGTAAATGGGGCTTTGCTTTCGATCTTACCGGCTTTTATCCCTCCTTTTTGTAAGACTCTGATTAGTTGCTTTTCATCTCTTTTTCTTCCCCTAGAAGTTGGTATTCTTGCTGCCCGGTTTTTTCGTCTCAAGAAATTCCTACGTTTTAGAGCTTCACCCCCTCTTTCATTAAAAAACTTCGAGGCCTTTCCCTCCACATTAGATGCCCCTTTTTTTCTAGACCAACGTAATACAATCAAACTTTTTTGTACCGGTGATTGACCCTTGTCGTACGTTCCCTAATCTCGCGGAGACGCCGGCCTTCACTCTAGTACGGAACGGTTCTTTTGGCCCCAACCCCGTTCAGTCTCCCTTGTTCCTTTTTGTTTCCTTTGCTTTTTTTGCGATTCGTCCCCCCAAGGCTGCGAATTCAGATTACCGTGCGCCAACTTCTCCCCTCGACTCACATTCAGTGAATTCCGTCTTGTGCCTGTGTAGGCCCCCAATCCGCTTTTCTTTTCCTCTGTAACAACATTAGTTGTCTCGAGCCTGCCTTTCGATCCGACCTTGCAACGTCGTTGAACATGACCATCCCTGTTCTGATCCATCTGGGCGAACTCGGCTCCCACCAGCTCCGCTTTTCCTCTTCCCGCCTTTAATTCTCTCTTCCCTCTTTGTCTTACCGCCCATTCCCCCAACCTTGCGTGTTTTGACTGATTTCTAACCTATGCTTTTTTTATTTGACCCACTCCTGCTCCAGTTTCAAACTTCTTCCGCCTTGAGACCGTCCGGTGGAGCCTTCTGGTAATTATCACGTCTGGAACGGTTATTTTTGTTTCTCTACACTTTTTTGCTTGGCTACTTTAATTACTCCATCACCCTTTTCACGCTTTTGTCGACTTCCTGTGCCACGCGTCACTTTTTTTTCCCCGGGTGTGTTCAAGTCTTTCTTTTGACCTATACTCGGGACCAGTTGACAGGCAAACGCAGAGGTACCAGTAGGGGCCAGCGTTGTGTCAAATTCTCCCGCTATTCCCTTTCCGGCTTTTTTCCGCTCCCCTCCCATCTCCTTTTGCGATGAGCATAACACCGTCCTGAGTAGCCCTATGCAACAATCCGAACCTGGCTTGCGCGTTCACTGCCCATGCTTTTCCTCTCCTTTTGTTCTCGAATTTTTTCTTTTGGCTGTAATGTCCATCGCGAGACACCATTCAGCAAAATTTTCCTTGTGAAGCTTCAGTTTTATGCAACTTTGGTGTCCCTTCCCCCTGTACTTCTTATCGACACGTCTTAGCTCGTCGTTCGTGATCTAACCTTCTCCATTTCAGACCCTGATTCCCATTTTTCCCTTCTATGTTTCTTTTGACCTATTCTTCTTCTCTTGAAGGAATTCACGTGCCCTGTATCCGTTTTTTTCCTTGTTATGTTTCTTCCTTGACGGGGTTTAGTAAATTCTTTTGTGTGTTCCTTCCCTGCTGCCTCCATTCTCCCGCGATTGAGATAGTTTTTGTTTTTCAATTTTTTTGTTTTTGGAACTTTGACTTCCCGATCGTCTTTCCGAGAAAGTGGGTTCTACTCTCTCTTTGAACTCCTTGTTTTTGTTTGATTCTTCCAGATCCGTAGCTCCCGTCTTTCTAGACCGCCCCTTGTTCATCGTCAGCGTAGAAGTACTAATGTCACCTCCTCTCTCGATGAATTGTATTCCCCTCCCTTTTGATGTTTTCACACCCGTAACGCTTTTTCCTCGCCATATTCAAGGGCCCCTCTGATTCTTGGTTGCCTTTCGGAAGCCATCATTTATCTTCGCTGAACCTTTCAGAAAAAACATTATGGTCTTGTCCGACTTTTCTCTTTAGTTGCGCTAAGTTTCCCGGAGCGGATTATTCAGGTGCATACCTGCTCACGGCTTTCTTCTGGCCTTTGCACCCCCACTTTGCCTTAATGGTCCCGTCGATTCCCATCAAGAAGAGAATTTTGATACCTTTTTTTTGTTTCGTTTTCCAATTGCGAGACAGTATTTCGGGCTTTGTTCTTCTTTCGCTGTTGGAGCTTAGTTACATCGAAATTCGGAATTCTTGAGGGTTTGCCTTTGTCTTTAACCAGTCAGTTCTGGGTCGGTGTGTATTTGACCACGCTAAGACAAATGTTTCTTTTAATGTCTATCCTTCCCTTTCCCGGTTTTCATTCTTTTCCCCAACATGACCGTTCTCCTAGGACCTTTCGGAAATAAATAGGTATCGTGCAGTGCGATTTGACTTCGGTTTGCCAACCAGTGTATTTTCAAATGACGAACGTTTCTTTCCATGCCCCGATTATATCTAGATCCATCCGAGTTGCTCCGGCTTCCTTTTTGAAACCTATAGCCCTTCTTTCTTTTTATTGTGACCCCTCGACTTAATTTGATACCTGTTTTTGTTTTCCCTTTTTTGTTCCTTTGCGGATATTCACTTTTCCTAGGACTCTCAGTCTTTTCTGGTGGGTTCTTATTATCTCTACCCTACTAAGTTTTTTTCCCTAACCTTTTTTCCTTATTAAGGGCAGTTTTTTTCGCGTTAAGCAGGTCTCTATCGCATTTTTGGTACCACATTCTCCTAGGACACTAACCCTTGTTTCCCCTCGACCAATGCCCCAGGCAAACCCTCTTCAGTACCGCTATACTTGCACATTCTTTTTTCAAGACAATCTTTTATCTGACAGCCGGCACTTGTCGCCATGCCCACACCCACCTTCTTGACCCTTTGTTGCGTCACGTGGTGTTTCACCCACAAAAAGGGGAAGCGGACTATAACCTGTTTTCGCTTTTTGGCTGCCCTTGAGCGTAGTCTTGGCAGAACTGATTCCCAAACTGGATTCCAGCGTTGGATGCTTTTTCTCTTTTCCTTCCTTCGCACTCCTTTTTTTTACGGTCCGGGACAGGAATTTGGTAATTAGTTCTTTTGTTATCTTTTGGCACCAATTCTTGGACTGAAACACACCCCGGTCAGTTTACCTCGACACACCCTGCGCTCCCTCGCCTCATTATAGCCCTTCATCCCGGTCCACTTTACCGCGGCAAGCCGTCGATTGCGTCCTTCCTGCGGAACCATTTTCTTCCCATTTTCTTTTCAACATGCCCCCCTCTCCCCCTTGTTGTTCTTGGTTCAACAGAGGTGAGGAATATAAGGCCTTCTCTTGTTATACAGCTGGAGATTGCTTTTTCTAAGTTGTTTGTCTTCCGAGCACTTGACTCCGCTGTAGAAAATGCTCCGCATATTTCCTCCAACTCCTTTTTCAACCTTAGTGCCCCCCTTGTTTATCCTGTTCCCTTGTGGACAGCACCTATTGCCTGGCAATGTCTACGACCTCAGGTTTTTTTTGGTTTTGGGGCTTTTTCCTCGTGCCTTAAGTTTTCATGCGCTGACGCCCTCTCTAGGTAAGCCGTCGATTCGTATTTTGTAGGTACTCGATTATTCCCATTATGTTGTAGGTCCTTGCTGCCTTTTGTTCTCTTTATGTACCCTAAACTCTTTTTCCCAGACTAACTGCACTTTATTCCCGCGATTCATGGCCCAAGTCTTCGCGATGCGTCCTGGCGAGGAACAGCCTTCCCATCACTTGTCAGGGATGCCATTAATTTGTCCTTCTACCGTAATTCTGCAACGACGCTCGCTGCATAGTTCAAACAAGTTTATTCTTCCTGGTATCCTTCGCCAAACGTTTTGCAGCCTGCTTTGGTCCCCATTTAATCCATTTTGCGACTTCGTGGCCGGATTTTCGATTTCCCTCCCCGTTTTTTATAGTGTCGAAATTCCTCCACCCTGTGCCTCCTTGCATTCTGTTTTCGGATTTACGCCACGTTTTGTATTTTCAATGAACTTTCTTTAACACAACACTTGTCTTAATCATGGCATTTTCGCCCTGCCACCCAAAAAAAACCGTGTCACCATCATTTGTTGCAGTTACACCCCTTTTGGGTCTAGTCCATTTCTTTTTCTTCCCCCCCCCCAGAAGACTGATAGTCCTTTATAGGCCTTTTTGTTGGCCTCTCCCCCCTTGCATAGCTTTGTTTCCCCCCAACCCCAGCGTTTTCCGTAAGCTTCGTAGTCACTCCCGATATTTTGATTTAACTCCTGCTTATTTTTCTCCCCCGTTCCGGGCGTCTCAGATGGGAGATAGGGGTTATCTTCCCTCAGAGCCCTTCTTAAACCGGGGGCCTTTACATTCTTTTTTGGCCCCCCGGTTTAGATACTTCCTCACACTTTTTTTTACCGATCTGATTTTCGATTCCTTCGTACCCTTCTCCCCGCGGGATTGGTCCGGGCTGCCTATCCAGTGGACCTCCTCCCTTAAAACGACGCTGCAATTCAATATTGTTTTAACATTTTTCTTCAACCTTTCACCTGCCCCGTATCTCCTTTTGGGCAAGCTCTCCCTTCATTCCGTATCCTTTTTGGCCGCAAAAATAAAGCTCCACCCCTCCCTCATATAAGCATTTCACAACAAGTGACTCTCTGTTTTCCTAGGTTACTTACCCATTTTCTACTCCTCCCAGTGGTTGAGTTTCTAATGCGCGGCTTCCTTTTACATAGAAGGATACATTTCTTTGTTTTCCTTAGTTTTCTGCTCGTTGTTATGAACCTTGGCGAGCACTTTTCCCCTCTGCTCGAGCGACATCTCCCTTCTTCTTCGTCGAACTTGCGAGTGATCTAACTGAACCGCACCGATGTCCCCTTGTTTTTTCATGAGTTTTTGTGTTTTAATTTGAGTACCCGTCATTGAAATGCCTTCCCTTCCAATAATAAGTCCCGTCTTATTTCTTTCTCTTCCTCGCTTTGTGGTAGTATATTCCCCCTTTTTGAGTGGGAGCCTTGATTTGCCAACACCCCTTTTCCTCCACTGATTAGGGGTGCTGAGTTTCTAGGCTCTCGTCCGAAAGAAAGATTTTTTACTGGTTCGTCTCTTATCTCTTTTCTTTTTCCTCTTTTTTTTTGAGAGATCTATGATGGTCGATTCCCGTCTTTACCTCCCGGCCGATCGAAGCGTAGCATTTCCCCGATCTCTCGGCTTGGACTGTGTTGCCAAAAGCAAGGGGTTGTTCCCACTCCGCCCCCCGGCTTTTTTCCCCTTCTTTGACCCTATCCATGTCCCGGTCCTATATCGGTTGTTTTGCTGCCGGCCCGTCCGGCACATCTTCTCCCCATCCCAGGAAAAACACAGATGCCATCTTTTTTCAGAAGGTTCTCGGACCCCGTATTGTAGTCCGGATTTACGATCGCTGAGCCTGGGTCTTCTTCTTTTGCCAAGGTCCTAAGGCTCAAGGTTCGCTCTACGTTTTCCAACAGTTTGCTTAATGGATCTCTCTTAAGCTGCCATTGCTTCACGTTTGAAGCCCCTTATAGTCCTTTCGAGTCGTCGCTTTTCTTATTTCTTTCTTGTGCCGTTTTGTTCCCCTATCAGTGTTTTTAGTTTTTGCTCCTTCTAATTATAGGAATTAGGTATGAGGAGCCTTATTGGAATCTGGTGGCAGTGATGCCTTTTGCCCCACCCTTCGCCATATTGCGCTTCCGTTTTCTGCTCAGACACTTTCGGCAACTCCACCGATCTTTGATGATCTCCGAAGGCAGCGCCCTTTCCTCTCTTTTCGCCCAAGGTGTATTGTCTTTCTTTAGGCCGTCCCCCTTATCCGCAAGTTTCCGAAACTGAGTCCACCTTCGGCGTCTGTTAATCCCCCTACTCTCCCCTTCCTTTGTCCTTAAATGTTTTCAACTTACGTTTCAGGATTTCGTTTTTCCATAGAGTTGTTTCCCCCATCTTTTTTCTGCCTTGGCAACACGGTTTTGCTTGTTGACCAATATGCGGTTACCTCGACTTCGCTTCAAATTCTTTCATCATAGGACGGCCTGGTTATGGTGGGTAAGGCACTGCTCCTCCCAGCTCTAAGTGTTTTTTTGTACCCCCCTCTCCCTCCCAAGGATGGCACTGAATTTGCAGGGTGATCGCTCTGTTACAGGGCGCTTCCCCTGAAACCTTGTTTGGTAACAGCTTACCCGTTCCCCCCTCACAGGCGTTTTAACTCCTCCCCTTGTAGGACAAGATTCATGCCGTGTTAGGTTTGGATTTCTTCTTCGTGCCGAGATAAAATTTGTAAATGTTTGATCGCCTTTCCCTGCACATTGCAAAACTGATACCCGTTTTTTCCCCCTCCTTCGTCAGTTAGTTTTTGGAACTCATCCAAAACAGGGAGCGGACACCCTGATTTCTTCCTTCCCGGAGGCCGTTCGATTTGCTAACTCCTTCCCCCAGTTTCATCCTGCGCCCGGCTGTATGTCTCGCTGTGGCTTCAACCCCACTGTACACACCTGGGGCGGGGTCTTTTTGTCCTTTCCTCGCGGTTCCTGAACTTGCAGTTTTTCAGTTTTTTGGCCAACTTCGAAGTTCTGTCCTGACATCCCCCCCAAAACAGGTGCTCAAGTAAGCCATTAGCTCCCCTCTCCCCTCTCCCAGTACAACTCGGAGCAGTACCTCTTCTCCTCCTTTCCGGAGCGCGTCACGCTTACGTGCCCATTCGTCAGGACCTTCTTTCCTTTGATCTTGAGGTGATGTCAAATTCCGAGACCACCTGTTTTTTTTTTCTCTGGTTGGCAACGTTGATTTTTTCTACGGTCTGATCACGTTTTTACCTACTTCTTTCAATTGCTATTCTCTTTTTCCCTCCTTGTTTTAGAGATTCTAATACCGGTCAACGAGGACCTGATATATGAAAGCCTTGAACAAACATTTTTTTCTCTGTTGCCCCCCCCCTTTCCATCCTAAGAGCCTGTGTTAGTCCCCACTACGTGAACGAATTTCACTTTCCCCGATCCCTCCCGGTGCTGAGCGCTCCTTTCTTCTTAGGCGGTCAATTTTTCCCCTCTTTCTTTCCATGTTTCCGCTTATGAACAGAGCCCTTTTTATGAGGTTGCTGCCGGTTGTCAGTCTGTTACCCCCTGAACCATCTTTCCCCTCGACCCACCCATTTTTCCACCGGCCTCTTATTCAGTCCAATCTTCACCCTCTCTTATGTGAATAGAGGTTTAATTTTTCCGCTCATTCCTTGTTGCCTTGGACGTAGAAGCACCTTTTCGTGCCCCTCAGCCTTTTCACTTTCCTTATATCTGGCTTCCCTTATCGGTGTGCACCCCTTTCCTGAAAGGCGCAGTTCCTTTTTTGCTGATTTAGGCACTTGCCTTTACAGCCTTCAGTGTTATCCGTTCGACCCAATCGAGCCGTAGACTCCACCTTTTTCATCGTGGATTTGAATGTTTCATGTCTCTTTAGACTGACGAAAGCCCCTTCCCTCTTCAGCTGTTACCACCGTAGTTGCGATGAGAGACTGTCTTTTTTTTTCCCCCTCCTGCAAAGTTCCGGAACCCCTTCCCCTTTTCTTCCCCTTACAAACCCATCCGCTGGGATTAATCTTTCTCTCTCCACCTAGACTCGCGTCTTTCTAGCAAGTTTGAAATCTTACCCAGTCCCTCCTTCCCACCCAGTTCCCCAAACCCCGTGTTGCACCTGCTCTCCCTTACTTTTCCCTCTGCCAGGCGCACCTTTCTTTATAGTTGAGAAAAACAAAGTTCTTCCCCCAGTTGGTCTCTGAGTAGCTGTATCTTCTCCGGTTCCTTCACCCTTGTTCCATTAACATGGTTGCTCCCTTTCATTCCTCTCCCAATTTTTCAAGTAAATTCTCACGCTTCATACCGACGACTGGGCACAGTCAGGTTTTCACCCTCTCCTCCTGGTCCCAGATGCCCTTTCCACCTCCTGTGTGTTCCTGTGTGTTCAAAAGCATCCTTCCTCCTTCTCCCGCGGGTTTTTCCCTTCTTGCCCCTCACGACCGAGGAAACTCGATTAGCATAAACCTACTTTACTATGATAGCCCTTTGCAACAATCCCTCTTTTGCTAGCCTTTTTCGGCAATTCTTTCTCTTCACCGGGGTGATGCGGCTTGACATTCTGAACCCCCTCTCAGTCGATCCATTAAGCTTGTGTCTCCCCTTCAAAGCCTGCTTGCCGTACCCTGGCCCCCCCTTCAAATTCCTTGTCTGCCGCGAATAGACACTTCATATCGCATGTACAGATGATGAACACTCCTCCCTGTCCCAAGCCAACGTTCTCCCATGATTCATGGTCTTCTTAATATCCAATTCTCGGCCGGCATTGCCCATGTTCCTTTCCCTGCCCAATAATCAAGGCAGGTTTCCCTTTTGTCTCTTTTGAGATCTAGTGGGGTGGGGGGTTTTTGGGGGGGGGTTTTTGGTTTTTTTTGGGTGGGGGGGTTTTTGTTCTTTTTTTGGGGGGGGGGGGGGGGGGGTTTTTGTTTGGGGGGTGGGGGGGGGGGGGGGGGTTTTTTTCTATTCCGTAACCCAGGCTTGACGTGTTGGAACAGCCCTGCTTTCCCCATTTCCCATTTATTTGCAAGAGTATAGGGGGCTTTCCTTATCGACTCTTCTCTAGCATGTTAGATCCAGAAGTGGTTTCTCTACTATTTTTATATATTCTCTTTCCCTTCCTTTGTTTTTTGATTTCTCTCTTTGGTGATCTTCTTTTCTACAGACCTTCTACGAGCGTCTCAGTCTCCAGCACCCCTCTTCTCTTTCTCTGCTATGGTTATTTTTTTACCTCTGTCCCCACTACTTTTTGTACCGCCCCAAGGCTTCCTCTTCTCTCGTCCGATCAATGTCTGCCTATTTACCTTCTCTTCATTTCCCTGACGTCCTGCATCATCTCACCTCTCCCCACATTCCCCTTCCAACCCGTTTGAGCGTGGGCTCCTTTTAAGTTCTCGGAACGGCGCTTTCCCCGTTTTTTTTAATCCGTGTCGCTCTCCCTTCTCCCGTATTTGAGTGTTCTTTCTTCCCACCCTTCTCCGTCTCCCGCAGGGCAAATGCTTTGCTGAACTGGATTCTCCGATTTTCATTAAAGGTCCTGCTACAACAAGAATTCTTGCACCCATCTTAGAACGTTCTGTTTCTTTATTGCTTGTTGCGAGCTTGTTTTCTCTCTTCTCTTTGGGGGCTCATTGTCATCGATATCGGTCATATTGATTCGGGCTTTTCTTTCCACGGTTTTTTTGCGTCTATTTTCTTTTAGGCCTTTGAAACACGCTTTTCGCCCCTATTTTTCCCTTTGCCTCTGTCTTTTCTATCTTTTCATACCAGGACTTGCACCAAAATCTTGGGGAGGATTTCCTGACGGAAGCGAAAGTAATCCCTTTTATTTTCGCCAATTTTCTTCTGCCCCCCTGGGCCGTCCCCCCCCCTGTTTCAAACGTCCGCCCCGTTTCCTCCCCGATCCTTCCCCCCCTCGCCCGGCCAGATAGCCCCTGATCTAGATCCAGAATTGACGGTCGCGCTCAATGTTCTGCCTCTCCTCCTGAGAGAGTTTTCCTCCTCGGTGCCCTACGAGACTTCGCCCTGTTTTTTCCCAACACGGCTGGTTTGTTCCTGGTTTTGCCCAGTTTGTTGATGACATCTTATTTCAATTTGCATGTCTTTTTTTCTTTTTATTATTTTGGTACCCCGAGCTTTTTGATCTCCCCTTTGTTTTTTAACTCCATACAAGATGGTCATTATTTTCCCGTTTCTTTTCTTTCGTCCCGAAATTCCTTGATCTCTTGGTGTCTTGTCCCAGTATGTCCACGAAAATGATCTCCGCCATTAAAAGGCACTTCCCCGCCCTTACTCAGGTGGCTGTCTCCCGGGCTCTCTTTCGTTTCCCTTGCTATTTGAAACCGGCCCGGCTTATACTCAGCCGGAACTTGCCGAAATTCCACCATGTCTTTCAACCATGTCCATTTTTCCTTGTGGTCCCCCTCTCACCCCGGGACTTCCCCTGACTATAACTTCTTCTCGGCCTTCGTTTCGTATGATTTGAGTATATCTTCTTGCTTTACAAGTTGTGCTCACTGCCTTATGGATGGTTTCTTTTTGCCATATCCCGTCCTCCCTCCTTTTGTCAAGATTGACGGGCCCATTGCCTCTCGGTTTTTGTACCGTTTTAGTGGCGGCGGCTTTTTCTTTTCTTTTTTTGCCCCTTTGCAGTTTTCCGGGTCTACCACCCCCAAAACCAGTTTCCTCAAGTTACCCTTCCCCCCCCTTTCGTTATAGAGAGAGGATTAGTACGAATTACAGTGCAGTAATGGCGATAAAGGCTAGCTGCATTCCCTCCTGCAACCCCCTTGCCTTCTTTAGTGCGAAGTTTGTACTCTTTTTGCTCCCCCCCCCCCCTGGCCCAACTGAGAAACATTGGTTTTTTCCCCTCTTCGTTTTTGTTTAAACAGTGAGTTTTTAACCAATGAAGGACCTGTTTT
>Ga0179593_1433331_pt1 | contig 12106 bp, 18 predicted proteins | sample CZODoug2_1_08_16_FD_185931 | JGI IMG/M metagenome (GOLD analysis project Ga0179593, IMG submission 185931) | Vadose zone soil fungal communities from Angelo Coast Range Reserve, California, USA - CZODoug2_1_08_16fungal (PacBio error correction) | ecosystem: Environmental > Terrestrial > Soil >... | reverse complement strand
GTGCAGTCACTGCTGGATTCATGACCCTTTGGCCCTCTCGCGACATATATTTCTCCTTCTAAAAGGAGCTCCAGATTTTCTTCTCCTTTCCTACCCTTTCTTTTCTAACTTCCCTCCCCTCCCATACTGCGTATTTCAATCGGCTGCTCCCGCGCCCCCCTGTCGGCCTTTCTCCCTTTCAATGCACTCCTCTTTCTTCGCCCTCGTTTTAAGGTGTCTTCAATGGCCAGACCTGTTCCCATGGGGGTTAGTTACACCCGGGCGCAAAACCATGGCTATCACCTTGGTTCTCCTCCCCTACTTATCGAATACATTCGGTACCCTCTTCTCCCAAGAAAGACCCCCTGCTCGATATCGTCCACTTTTTAGAAGGCACACTTCATTTGCTTTTGCCAATTCCGGTCCCCAGCCTAAACAAACCTTTTCCTTCCCTTCTTCTCTTTTTTTTTTTGGTTTCTGTGGATCCTTTGCATGTCAAAGAACCTACTAACAGTCCATGTTGTTTGCGGCTCTCCGTCATATATGATTTTTAAATTAACCCCCCCTTCGATGGATCATGCCTTCTTTCTGGGTGAGTTATCTTCTTGGCTATGTTCTTTATCTCGCCTTTATCTCCTTCGTTTTTTTTTTTTCTTGTGCTTGTCCTGAGCATCTTAGCTGGGTCCTTTTTTTCCTGCTCCCTAGGCCCCAATCTCCCCACATTTTCCTATTTGCGATTTTCTTGATTACTTCGCAGTGACCTTTGGTGGCAGCTTGCTCCAGGCCGCTTGCGTCCCGTTGAGAATTTTATGGCTGTATCTTGGCTGACTTCCCCATAGCTACTCCTCCTCTTCAATTGTCATTTTTTTATCGGTTTTTGTACTTTGATTTTTATGGGTGGTGCCTGTCACTCTACCCTTGGATAGGCAGATTTTTCCCTTGTTGCCCTCTTTTACCTCCTTTCTCTCCTTTTCTCCACTGATGGTCTTGATCATCCACACCATTTCTTTTTCTGACCGAAACTCCCCCCCCCCCACTTTCTCAATAGAACCATATTTCCGTGAAATGATATCTGCCTCTTCTGGTGACTTTCCAGGAGGGCCCCATCAACCCCCCACATTCCAGCTACCAGGAAGACCCACAGAAATACAAGGGCTCGTCGCTCAGCCCCCCTTTCATAATGCTGATCTTCTCTGTCCGGACTCCTCTTCTTTTCCCACGTGCCCCCAGAAAGGAACAAGCACTTTTTCCCGCTCTCGAAGGGGTGATCCCAAGCCAGATTCTCCGCCACGTTTTCTCTCTTGCTGATCTTTCTGGTCCTTTACTGCTGAATCTACATGGCCTCTTTTTCTTCCTGACGGTTCGACCCCCCCTGGTTAGTTTTCCTCTCCCCGTCTTGGTTATGATTAATCCCTCTTTTGAGCTTGTCGGTTGACATGAGGAAGCCGCTTTCCGCTTACAGCGTTGTGGTTTTTGCAACGCTAGGCTTCTGGTTGAGCAACCCACTGCCTTTCGATTCCCTTTTCCGTCCAGTCTCCCATCCCTCTTTTTCACTCTCGACTAGGACTGGTAATCTCCACCTACTTCACGCTCCCATCACACCCCAAACTCGGTCTGGCTTTATTCCCCCCTATTGGCTTTTTCTTTTGTTTTTTGTTTCTGTATTTTTCCCTTCACCTCCTTTTGTTGGGATTCGATCCCTGCTCCTCAAGTACCCACCCCCATCCCTCTTCGCTCTATCTTTCTCTTTTTTGTGTTAGTCTCTCTTTCCTTTACCTTTTATTCCCCTTTGCGAAAGCGTCCCTTCCCTTCGGTTGACTAGAATATGCCAATATTTTCGATATCAGAAGTCCCATAAACACCTGTTTTGTTTGCTCCTTGTCTCGCTGGTTGTGCTGATATTTGCGATACAGTCCTTTTTTTTTGAAAGAGTCATTGTATGGTGATTTTCGCAGTTAAGCTGACGGTCTTTTTGCATTCTTTTCGCCTGCGCCCCACACCGTCTTTTTTTCTGGTGTACGCGATGCCTTCTTCCCCCTTACTTCGGGATTAATGCCAGTACTTTTAGCGCGAGGCCCCCTTGGTTGACTTACTCAGTCCCTTAGACCCAGCTTATGAATAATGCAGTCCCGTTGACAGACCTCGAGCATCATCGTCTTGTGTCAGTCTTTTGACGTACTCCGGAGCTCTTGATTGCTTTTCCTCATTGACACGTTTTTCTCTAGATTCCAGTTACTCTTATGTCTTCTCTAAGGATGATTGTTCCTCTGTTTTTTTCCTTTGTTTTTCGCTTCAGTGTGGGTGTATCTGGGCGTGCCTCTTTTTCCATTCTTGGAACAATGCTTTAAATTCCGATTTAGCCCGTGCCCATCCAATCACGTTTTTGATTGGCTTTCGGACCGTGTGGGTCTGCAATTGGATGATAAGAAACTGCCCTGGATGGCCTATTTCCCCCCCCCCCCTTCCGTTGTTCCAAAATATTTTTCCCCCCCCCAAGTCCTTTTTTTCCCTCGCGCTACTTAGCTTTAAAAGCACACTCCCCAGCAATTTTCAACCTACAAGGCCCCTGCTTATATCCGAGAGACTTTCGCAGACAGCCATGGTTTACACTTTCGCCCTTAGCTTTTTTTTTCCCCGTCCTGCACCCGCCCTCTCTTTCCGGGCTCCTTCCCCCCTCAATTCCAAAATTCTGCATCCATCAAGATCATTTTCCCCCCCAGATTGGGGCTAGGGACGTCAAAGTGAGCAAGCTCCTTTCCGATGTAAGCAAAAAAACCCATCGCTCTTTTAATCCGAGTTCGCATCTTTATACCATCACATCTCCAAGCATCCACGACACACCTGCTCCCTGGCTGAGTTTTGAGTCCCTATTTTCCATTTTTTCAGTCCCCTTCCCAACACTGCTTGGCGTTAAACCCCTGCCCCTCTCACCTTGGATTGTTAGTTTCACCTTGTTTACATTACCAATTTTTTTTCTGGCTCCCAAGCGGACGCAACTGCGTCCCTCCCCTTTTTGCCTCTAAAGCCTTCCTTTCTACGTTCCTCCCCCCCTTTCCCTTTTATTTGATAAGTAGTGTGCGATCCATTTATAGTCCATGGGTAAGCTCTTCACTCCTGTTTGTACCCCCCCCCCATTTCCACTGCCGTCCAGAGATTGAGCCCCCCCCCTCTCCTTTTGCGCAGCCCCCCGTTTTTTCCGCTGCTCCCTCATCTTTCCCCCACTTGCGCCCTCCCTGTACTTCAATGAATGAGTAACTGGTAAGTTATCTTTGTCGTTGCTTGATAAATATTTGATTAATTTTACTCCCGCTGTTTTCTCCCTCTTAATGTTCTGTCTGTTGTAGCTCTCCCCCTCCCCCTTCGCTCTTTCCCCTATTCATCCAGTGTTCTGAACATCTCGATTTCCCTCCACTCTTTGTTGTTGTGTCTAGCTCTGTGCAGTCCCTGTGAATATAAAGGGTAAGCTCGATGCTTTATACTATCACCCAGATCGTCACCCAGTCGTTCTTTCATCCTTTTTCCCCCACGTCTCGCTTCTCCCTTCCTCAATCTAACTTAACAGTTCTATGAGGTTCCATTTCCCCCCCCTTCCAAGGAGTAGATATCTCCCCCCAATGTAAGCCCTCTTGCTTTCGTTCTAAGATCTGCTTGAGGTCTTTGCTTCCTTCATCGTTTAAAGGGACATTGGGCCACAACGGCCTCAATTGACTTTGATCCCCTTCCCCATGGCTATTTTTCTTGGCGTGACTCCTCCTCTCGACATAAAATGGACCGGTTATACTCCCTGCGTCCCTCCAAAGTGCCTTCTTATCGCTTTTAGGTCCGGCTCTCGTGCTTTTCTCCCCTGAATTGCTTTGTAATCAACGATGCCCCCCTATTTCCCTTCTAGCAAATGCTGTCTTCGTTTTCCCCCGGTTTTTTAAAAACTCCCTCCAAAAGACAGTGTGCGGCTGCCTCAAATCATTCTGACTTTTCTTGGTTACCCCCCCCTTAGCTGGATCCTTTTCCCTTTTTCTATTGTTTGTTTTTTATCGTTCCTTTCCACTGATGGGCCGCATCTTTTTCTTACGGAAGACGCTTTCCTTTTTCGATGCTGAGCTGATTCGAGCTGGGCTTCAATTCTGCCTCCCTAGCCCCAGGTTTGACACTTTCTTCCTCCTTTGTCTTGATGTTACTCTCAGGGACTATATTTTTTTCCCCCCTTGCGCGTTTTACTTACGCTCGTCTTTTCTCCCAGTCCTTTTGACCATGGCGGTATATGGTTTCCCCCACTTCTATATATAATCCCTCTTTTTTTTCCGTTTTGCTTCTTCTGGTAATGAGGAGGAGGTGTGCTTTTCCCACTTACGAGCTGATTTTACCACTTGTCCTAATGTTTTACTTGAATTTGCCCTTCTCGCACATAATTGCGTCCTTTGGTAGTCCTCCTTCCCTCCCCCCGTCCGTTGTCCCTCAGCAATAGTAGCATACGCATCGAATTTTGTCTTCCCTCGGTTGCCCCTTCTCTGTCCTTCTGCCTGGGGACTTCTTTTGCCACCTCTACCAAACCTCATAGCCACCCCCCCCGACTAATCCTGGGTAGTGGACATTCATCCTGCTAGCCGTGCTTTTCTCCGGGCCCTCCCCTTTATTTCCCCAGTGCCAGATCCCCTTTTTCAACACTTTCCTTCTAAGAACGTCTATTCTTAGTTGGTCGTTAGCGATTCTCCTTCTTTCTGCTTCTTAACTCAGCCCCACTGGGTTTTTTCCTGCGCACTCTTAGATTATCCTTTACTTCCTCTTCTCATTGCGTTTTTTTTTCATGCATGTTCCTGTTTTGACCCTCCAGTTGGGCGTGCTGACCCCCACAGTTCTCCTTTCTCCTGGTTGATGCACAACTTTTTTCCGATTAATGCTGGACGCATGATCCACCGTTACTCTTTTTAACATGCTATTCTTCTTTTCCTTGACTTCCCCCCTATCCTCCCCCCATTAATTGAACGCAAACCCCCCCCCTTCCTTTCTGGTTCGTCGTATCCCATAATTGCATTGATATCGATCACCTCAGGGTGCTTGGTACCTCTTTCTATCCCAATTTCCCCCAAGTCCGCGGATCTTTTCTTTTCCATCTGTTGTTGAGATACGTCTGTACTTGTCCCCTTTTCATTTTTTCTCGTTTCAAGCTTCCAAGTTCCCCCTTTAGGTGATTTGCTGCCATGCCATTTTCACAATCATGCCAATATCTATTTCTTAATTAAGCATTACCTCTTGTTTCGTGTTTTTCTCTGTTTTGGATCGGTGCGGTTACCAGCCTAGTCCTTTTCGGGCCCCCATAGTCCTTCTGTCTGACGGCAAGTTAATTGCCCGGGGTGCATCACCCAGACCATGTGCATTTAGTGTCTTTCCGGTTGGTGCCCCGAGGTGTCCCCTTCTCTTCTGGATTACTGCAGTACTAGATTCGAGTTGTTTGGTTTTTGGGGTTTTTTTTTTTTTTTTTTTTTTGGGTGGTGTTTTGTTTGGGAAATCAGTGGGGTTTCTGATTAACAGCATGCCGCACCCGGCATATTCCAATTTAGAACACGCCAGTCCCTTCCCCTCTCCTTTCATAGCTTGTCGTTCTCCTCTTTCCCTTTTTCTTGGATTCATTTAATTTTGTTCCACATATTTAAGGAAGATACTGCGGTTCTGCCTGATGAGGGCTGCAGTATATGTATATTTGTTTTTTCTCTTTGTGCGATTAATTTTGTGGTTTCTTTTGGCTGCTCCTTTCCCCGTCCATCAGCCTCGCTCACCCTATTAGCATTCCACCCCTTCCTGTTTTATATACGATTGCTTTCTGTCCCACTTAATTTGGGGATGTCCACGGATGTCTCCCGCCCTTTTGCGTATTTGATGGCAAATTCAGGTACAAACCCTCTTCCCACCCAAGTGGATGTACAAGCTTTCCCTTCTTGGTCCAGAAACCCCTCCTCTCCATTAACACATCCCGATACCCAGTACCCCCCCGCACTTTGCCTTATAGTTTTCTAGTGTAGAAAGAAAAGACATTTTTTCCTTTTACTGGTTTTCCTGCACGCGCAAGCGCCTTTTTTTAAAACGCGATCACCACAGCTTCGTTCCGTGGAGACATACTCCCCATTGCCCCCCCCCCCCCAATTCTTTCCCTGACCCGCCCCAGATAATGATGGTGGAAACCAGATTTGGGCTGGCGCCCCACCTATTTTCCCCAGCTTCTTGCTCAGGCACCGCCCAAATCACCCATCAGTTTTTTCTTCCCCCCCCCTCAATCTTGTTCTGATGCCCCTTTGCCTACGCTCCCCCTAGTTTTAGATTAAACTGATCCCATTTTTCCTTTGACCGTTTTGGGAATGACAAGATGACATAGATGATTTGCTTCAGAGCAGTCACAAACTTTTTTGTCCCGATGGAGGTGTTTTGTTTTTGTGGGTGGATGTGAGAACCCCTGCCGACCATCATTGCCTCATGCTGGAAGTCTTTAATCGGTGTTCCTTTCCCCCCCCCCCAATCCTTTCTGGTCGAATCTGACTCAAGGTCCTCGTCATGCCGACCTAGAGTCACTTTATACTTAAGTTGATTTATCCCCTTTCCCCCTTATTTATCTTAGGAGGAGCACCGCCATTTATCGAGTGTCAATATGATTCTTTGTTCCATTTCCTCTTCGGCCACCTCTGTGAGAAAAATTAAGAGATCTTCTTGCGAAGCCCTTTTATAGTTACTATCGATCTCCAAGTTCCGGTGGTACCGTTTTTCGTCTGTATTTTCTCCTGATGTTAATTCCCTTCCTGCGTCCCTGTAAGTTTGATTTCTGCCTGCCAGACCCCTCTCGTGGTTTTAATTATACTCTTGTCCCCCCCTCTTTTCCTGTTATTAATTCAAGTAGCCGCTGCCATGTGCCCGATATGCCAGAGGGGCTTACATATCTATTTGTCTCCTCCTCCTTTTTGTGGTTCTCTAGATGTTCCTTTTTTCCCTGCTGATATTCCCTTTCAAGCTCTATTAGAGATACTATCCTTATACTCCTGGCCCTCTCCCCATTAGATAATACCCCCTTCTTTTTCGCAAGTATTTTACTTAAAAGTTAATCATGCTTTTTTTTTAACAATAGCGCCCCCTGTCCGCACTTCTTGCTCGCGCCCTCCCTGATCCACTAAATATCCCTGCAGCTAGAGTAGGTTTTTTTCTAAACTTTTTCCCCCCCCAGTTGTACCTTTGGTTTCAACCCGGGCGTCACTGATTTTTTTCATACCATAGGTGCTCCTCCTACTTATCGATAATGCAATGGTCTCCCCAAGCGTAGTCACTTCCCCCTTTCCTCGCTTTATTTCTTTCAAGGGTAGTTTCCGTTCAATCATTTCTCCCTTCTCCCCCAGACATTCTTTAAGTGTTCCCGCCCTTATTTTCCAGGCTCCCCCTTTGGTTTATGGGGTTCTTTCCCCCCGCGACCGAGTTTTTTTGTGCCTGCCGCCCCCTTATCTTTGAACCACTAGCCTTTCTCTGACCTCGTTGTTTTTTCAAGTGGTTATCTGATTGGCTAGTTATCAGTTGTATAGGCCTTACGTGGAAGAGATGGGTTCTTGTGCTGTCATGTATCGTCGCGCTGGTTCTTTTTTGTCTCCTCATTTTTCCCAACTATGCTTTGGCTTTTTTTTTTCCCCACTTTATTGATGCCTCGCCGGAATATCTGGATGGGGAAGTTTTTTCTACAGGCTTCGCTTTTTTTCCTGTTACAATTTGCTTTTATCCTCTTTCGCGATTTTCCTTTTTCTCCTTTTTTTTGGCTGCCCTGGTGTTTTGAAAACGCTCACGGAGCGTTGTGATACCATCTTTTTTTTTTTGCAATCCGTTTACCTTCTGCCTTTCTCTCGCCCTCCTGCTTTTCTTTCTCAACTTTATTCAAACCCTTTCTTTCTGACCGACCGTGTCTACAATATGCGCATCTTATTTTCCGTTGCACCTTTTCCCTCGGTTGATTTAGATTGTCTTCCTTTTTTGACTTTTTTTTTCCTGCTCCCAGTCTGTCCCACAATGACGCAACCTGAGAACCACCTTCCTTGTCGAGAGCTGACAGCCTTCCCTGTTCGCCTGTCTCTTCCCCTTCCAATCTATCTGTCCCCCACGTGGCAATGAGCATCATAACTTCGCCTATTCACAACCTTTTGCCCCTTATCTTACAAGTCTAGATAGTTTTTTCTGGTCTTGACTGCATTGATTATCTTTCCACATCTGATGTCTTTCAATTTTTCTACCACCACTGGTAGTGGTCTCGCCGCTATTACGGCCCTCTTTTCTCCTATAGGAGACCCTTTCCGGATCTGCCCGCCCTTTACCCTTTCTTTTTGATTCGTTTTTTTTTTTTTGGCCAACAAGCTCTTTATGGGTTCTTCACCCCAACTTTTCTTTCCTTTAAGCACATCAGTCTTTTTCCCCCTGTGCTCGGAGGACTTCCCTCGCACCCTTCCCCACATCTATCACCTTTCCCAAGACCCCCAACGGTATGGATGTATTCATAATAAGGGAGACTGCTTTGGTCCCTCCGGTCTGGCAGTTCCTCCATCATGGTTAAGAGGCACCAATGATGGCTTCCCACCGCCGCGGATCTCCTTTACTCGTGTGGTTTTTCTCTCTCTCCGTTGGTACTTTTCGGAATTTCCTTTTTCCGCCACGTCCTTTTTCCCCCTTACCCATGAGTGATGTCAGACGTCCTTTCTGCCATCCTTTCTGCATATAGTCTTTGAGAAGAAGAAATAAGCGTTTTGGTGTTGATTGCGTTTCTTGCTGATTCTGATTCGTTAACAGTCAGTCCGACAACTCTGCCTTCTTGTTCTCTTCCAGTTTACTCTGAATGTTTTTTTTTTTTTTTTTATCCCCCCTCCTCCCCCTCGCCCTTTTTTTTTTTTTTTTTTTTTTTTTCAAGCCAACGGCTGTCCGAGTCCCTGTGCATGCTGCTTGCAAGCGGAGTCCCCCTCCCCTCCTTTTCCCCTTTTTCCCCATTCTCCCCTCCTCGGCGCTCCCACCCCCCTGTTGTTTGTCTTGACCCCTCCAGTAAGGAGAAAAATGGGATATTGTTTCCTTGAGATACCTTTCTCAGTCCCCAGAACGCTATTCATAGTACTTTTCCTTAGTCCTCTTGGCACATTTTTGAATTCCCTCGATTTGATGTTGGTTCCCCTTCCCTTTTTTCCCATAGTCTTTTCCGGAAGATACCCATTGTCGTTAGGCTTGCTTTCTTTTCCAGTCTATAGCCCCCTGATGATTCGGTGGTGTTATCTGTTTCTGCTTAATGTTTTTTTTTTTTGTTGGATCCTTTCAGGCACTCCTTTCCCTTCCTCCAAGCGCAGCCTTCTTTCCCCCCCTCCCTATAGATGCGCTGATCCGTTTCATAACTTTCTGTGGTTGAAAGGATGATAACCAGTTTCCCTCCCAGTTCTGGCGATGAAGTTTTTCCAATTATCCAAATATTGCCCAAAAAAGCATTTTTAACTACCTTAAGTATGTTTTTCCCCCCACTCACACTCCCCCCCTCCTTCCCCTCCTCCCCCCCCCCCTTCCCGGTGATTTAGCTATAGACCTTTCTCCCCCTACCCGACATGCGTAAAAGGACAATTTGCCAATCTCATCCGGCCGATTAACCCCTCTCTGCCCCCAGCCGATTGCCGTCCTATTCACTCCCCCCAACCTTCTCAGCATCTTTTGTCCCCCCCCCTATGGGCCTAGGGAGACAGTAACGTGCGCGCGCGAAGATTGCAGCACCCCCAGACATTCGCGAACTCTTCCGCGATCTTAGTTGCATATTGACCTATCAGCCTCTTCCTCAATCCAGGCTTTGCCCCCCCCCCCCCCCCCTTTTTTCTCCCCACTGCCTTTGGAGTCTAATATTTTTCTTTTTCTTTTTCTGCAGAGCCCTTCACAAACCCCCTTTTCCAGGAGGGAGTAGAAACACTTCCGTCATTCCATTTTTGCGAGCTTTTGTTTAACTCGGTTTTCCAGTCAACCTTATGGAGACCAAGCGGACTTTCCTACCCTGGTCCCGATAATCGATTTTTTCCTTCTTTTCCTTTTTCACCCCCCTTCCTTCCTCTCAGTATTGAGAGCCCTCATTATTCTTGTATTGGCTTTCAAGTCGTGAGCCCGTTTCAAACCACAATTCTTATTCCCCCCGAGGGATTTAGCCCCCCCCTCCCTCTATCTTTCGCCAGCCTGGATTTTTTCCTCTGAAATCAGAGGGAGTACCTTTTTCCGCTTGGATGACTTGTTAATGCCCTGCATGCGGAACTTCGTTATCTTGTACGGATCCCGATACATATTTTTTTTCTTTACTTATACTCCCCAGATCTTTTCGCTCCTTTTTCCTGAGAAAGTATAGCGCCCCTCGACTCCCCTTGATATTCAAGCAGGGGGACTGCACCCCTTCTTTTCTCCTCAATTTTTTTTTTTTGAGAGATCCTAAGTCCCCTGCTGGGAACTCAATGTCAATGTTTTTCGTCATTAGGATCCTTCTTCCTGCTCCTTGCGACCTTTTCTTTCTTTCCCTCTCCCACGTCTTTTTTTTCCGTTGGCATACTTTTCCCGTCGCTGGCGGAAGGAAAAGTCCAAGGAGATACATTTCCTAACTTCCGACATTTTTTAGTACTGAGCCCCACTAAATTTGATGAGCCGTCCTAGAGTCCTTTTTTTTTGTTCATCACCAATTGCGCTGGGTTTCCCCTGGCTCCCTAATTGACAAATTACCCATGTTTACTCTCCCTTTTGCTTGCTCTCTAAGTTCTCCCCTATTTACTTTGGTCCTCCTCAATTTTTACACTCCTCATTCGCCACTTTTAGGAAGGACCAATTCTTTGCGCCGGCTTTTTCAGTTAGCACCTTGTTTTTTTTTACTGTTTCCTCCCTTTCCCCCCCCCCAATGCACGCCTCCCCATTTGTTTGATGTTTGCCCGTTTTCTGACACACACTCGACCAGACTTTTTTTTCTTCCGATGACGACCCAACCCTCCATTTAGGACGTCCACCAACTCAGATTTATCATTCCCTTTTTCTTTTCCAAGGGTGATCGGATGGCCACTTTCTTTTCTCCCCTCTGGCCGCGTCAAGTACGAGGGTCTTTTTTGTGCCTTGTTGCTTTCCCGAGGGCTTTTCCCCCTTTTCCTTGCGCCAGGACAATCTGGGGTGTCACAACTATGATCTTTTTTCGTAGAATTTTGGCCTTCTGTTCCCCTTCGCCTTCCTTTTTTTGTTGCAGCGCGTTTTTTTCAAGGCTTTCTCCCGTTTACACGTGACTTGCGTATCTTTGGCATTATATAGATATAGTCGAGTCCCCTCCCCTTGGTTTTCTCGGGATGGTTATGATGGCTTGCGTGTGTGGGTACCATCTAGGAGAGTCTCTTTCCCAATCTTTGGTGTTCCCATATATTTTTAACTTGGACCTCTCTTCTTTTTCTTGTCATAAGTTTTTACTACACCACACAGTTTCTCCCGCCCCCCCTCATTAGTTACATATGTTCTTTCCACTTTCCTTCAGGTTCTTTCGTGTCTGCCCTTTCCTGGGACTTTCCAGTCTTGCAGCCCTGCCCCCCCCCCTTTAAGCGCACAACCCTTCACCAACGAATAATACATGGTCTCTCGATGCAGCCCTCATCCTTTCCGCATTTCTTCCTGGTACAACTTTTTCCAGCGGTGACCATTCCTCCTCCCCCTCTATTCCCCGTGACTATTTCCGCACGTTCTGAGCTTCTGCGTTCGGTCTATTGACTTTCCTGGGACCATCTCCCCTTTTTTTTTCTGACTTTCTTTCTCCGAAACCCTTGTCCGCGCTCTTACGGTTACTTGCATTCCTCCCCTAGCATGGGGCCGCCTTTGCTCCTTCAAATGCTTTCCTCCTTTTTTTTTTCTGCCACATTGCTATTGTATGCACAACCTTCCCATGCCAGATTAACGATTGCCCCCCAGACGGACCTTTTCCCTGGCCTTCTCGACTGGTAATGCACCCCCTATCCTCACCCCCGCCCAACCGACAACCCCCTCGGTATTGCTTTTCCATTTCCCCCTCTCTTGCTCATTCTTTCCTTTCTTCTCTTTCCTGTTTTTTCTTTCCTCTTTCGTTTTCCAAAGATTGCCTTCCCAAGCTCCGGAT
>Ga0179593_1284270_pt1 | contig 12106 bp, 11 predicted proteins | sample CZODoug2_1_08_16_FD_185931 | JGI IMG/M metagenome (GOLD analysis project Ga0179593, IMG submission 185931) | Vadose zone soil fungal communities from Angelo Coast Range Reserve, California, USA - CZODoug2_1_08_16fungal (PacBio error correction) | ecosystem: Environmental > Terrestrial > Soil >... | reverse complement strand
AGGAGGTTTCTGTCCTGCCCTTTCCTTCCCTTTTCCCCCTGTCTCTTCCCATTTTGTCAGAGACCTTTTTGGGTAAATCTCATTGAACCGTATATTCCCGGATCCCTTTGCTTCCGCCCGTTAATCGTAGATGTAAGTTCGAATTTTTGCTTCACAGTACCGAACCCCTTCCCCCCCCCCCCTCCCCTGTAGAATGCTCCCCCCCCACAACACCAGTGAGTTGTGATCCCCCTCTTTCACCGGATACGACTGCCCCCCCCCCTAAATTTCTTTTTTTTCGTCTTTACATTCTTTTTTTTCCCCTCTTTTTTTCCCTGCCGCCCCCCGCTTCCTAGCTGGTAATCACCCCCTGGTGCTAGTTCACCCGGGGTCCAGGTTCTTGGCGATCCTCGCTTACCAATCTTTTTTTCCCCCTATTTGATGTTTCTTCCATTTTTTGTTCTGTACTGGTTGGTGGTTCCCAATTTCCTGACGATTTGACAGCCTGTGCCATTGTCTCCTCGTCTGGCTCCTCAGTTCATCCCTTTTCGGCCCTCCCCCCCCCTTTGCTCTCTCCCCCTGCAAGAGCCCCCCCCCCCTCAGCTTTAGCCCCCCCCCTTTCCTGCCGAGGTGCCTGCTGAATGGAGGAGCTTTCTTTTTTATTGGCGTCACCTTTCTGGTTTGTCCCTCTTCTCTTACCCCCCCCTACCCCCTTTCCCCTCCCCCCAGTCCCGAGATTCAGAATTCCCCCCGTCCGTTCCTCGGGCTCTTTGCCCTGACAGGTCCCTCCCCCTTCCCCCCGTCCGTATTGGTCCCCCCTCCCTTGGCCGCCCCCCCCCCCCCCCCTTTTACACTTGCGTTCAATCAAGGGAAAAGACCCCTGGTACCTGGGATGCAAGACCTTTCAGCCGTGTTGTTTGAGTGGTGATGTCGCACTGTTGACCCCCCCACGTTTCTTCTCCCCTTCTTTTTAGACCTGTTTTCCCCGTTTTCACTCCTTCCTCGTCACCGTTCCAGGTACTCGACCGCCTCTCCTCTCTTTGACCGCCCCCTTCCTCAACCCTCTCCCCCCCCAATTTACCACGATCACAATTTCAGAGCAGATGATTTTCTTTTCCGCCCCTTATTAGGTTTCCCCCCCCTCTGAGGGAACAAAATCCACGATTTCTAAACTCCCATCTGGTCCTCTCATCCGCCGCCGAATAGCCCGCAAACTCCTCTGAAATCCGCCGCTCTCCAAGCTTCGTGGCTCTTCCCCTAGGCTTCCTCCTTCTCCCATGGCGATTTCTCCTATTCAACCTTTATTTAAAAGCATCTCCTTACCCCGTAAGCATTTCACCTCTTTCTGTCTCATCTTTTAGTGAATCCCCTCCCCCCCCCCCTTTGCATCTCATATTGCAGTTTTCTTGACGTTAAAGTGAGGTTTTTCCGACTCGCTTTGCCATCGGTTGACACCCTGCTTTTCCAACAACCCCCCTACCTGACTTCCCCACATTCCTCTTCCCCCGTCAATGTCTCCTATATTCGCGGGATTGCCCGTTCTTACTGATCCCACTTGCCCAGGCCTTCCCATCCGACACCTCTTTCCCTTCTTTTTATCCCTTTAAAGTCGCGCCATTTGTGCGAGTGCCAGTTTTTGATTTTGACCCGGAAGTTGTTGTCAATCCTCTTCCCTTTCCCCCCCATCCAGTTAGATTTCAATTTTGGTGGCGTGGGCCCGCCTCGTATAAACAGCGCTCACTAGCACTTTCTTCTGTCGTTGACGTGCAGTGTAGTTGGATCCTTTCTCCGTGGATTCTTTCCCCTTTCTCAAGTTTCTTCCTCTCGGCTCTCCTTTATTTTTTTTTTCCTCCCATCCTCGCCATGCTCCCTGTAGCTACTTTGTTTTTCCGCCCACGTGCCTAGGCGTGCTCCCGTTTAGCGTCGGTTAGTTGCCGGTATCAGTCTCTTTTTTGAAAATTCCTTTTTCCCAGCTTTGTCTTCCTTTTTTACTTTACCTGCCGCTGGGTTCTTTCCTCCATTTCAGTTTTTCGACGGTTGCTTTCCGTTCTCGGCAAGCGCTTTTTCCCAGGCCACATTCCCTTTATTCTTTTCCTCCCTTTTGCTTTTCTCTCTCGCTGTTTTTTTTTTGAGGTCCCACCCCGCTCTCTTTTCCTCCGTTTGTTTTTTAGAGGATTTTCTCACCCTGCAGCAAAAAAGCCAGTATTAATCTACAGTCTTTCCTTTCTTCTTAACTCTTTTTCCGCTCTCCACGTCTATAGCTATACTCCGTCTTAATAAATTTTTCCCAAACTGCTCCACCCCCCCGCCTTTTTTTCACTTTTTCCTTCCCCCCACGGCCTAACACCTCCCCTTTCTCCTCCTCCTATTTGCCCCCCTGCATGTAACGATTATGCTGACCCCGGTTCAACTCCCCCATGGGCGCTCGAGCAGTTTTGTTCCCACCACGTCTTTCCTTGACGTGCATTCGCCCCTTTTCGACCCCTATTCGGATCTATCTTCGGTCCCCCTTTTTTTGGAAGAACCCCCTGCCATCATCCATGGAGACAGGCTCCTCATTTCGACTCACGCCAGAATCTGTAGGAATCTCGTCTGAAGCGTTTTTTCTCCCCTCGGCCAGCAGCCTCCCCTTACTCCTCTTCTGTGGTAGGGAACGTGGAAGTCTCTCCGTCACCCCTCCGTCTAGCTTCTTGCTGGCACGCGGGCCCTTCTTTTTTTTTTCTTATCTCCCTTAGGACGATGGGGTTTTTCTTCTTATGGTCCTTCTTTCAACTTCTATATGGGGGTTCCCCGTACTCCTTCCTTTCTCTTCCCCTTTCAGGTGATTACGGCCAAGGCCTTTTTGACTCGATCTTTCCCAGCCTTTGTTGGTTTCCCTGCCCTGGGTGTCCCCCTTCTTGGCTCTCGTCGAGTGCCGCTCCCAAACCTCACGGACGTCCGTCTCCGAACCTGACATGTGAATCTGTACCCCTTTTTTTTTTTGCTGTCGATCCTTCAGATCGACCCCGATCAAAGGCAAGACGGAATTCCGGAGGTCGTTTTCCTTCGGTTCAATGAGAGTTTCTTGGTTCCCTCCTGGACCGCCCTTTTTATTTCAGAAATGTGTCTTGAAGTCTTTGTGCTTTTTCGTTTGGGCGTCGAGGCTTTTTTCGGGCTGGCGGCGGCGGAGGCGTCTTGAGAGGGCCCTCCCCAAGCCTTGCCAGTTCTCCCTGATGAACAGTGGACTTTTTTTTCTTTCTGCGGAGGAAACCCCTGGTCGGGAGGGGGAACTAAAATTTTTCAGACATTTCCCCCCCCTCGTCGGGTTTCTCGTTCCAGTTTTCGCTTTCCCTCTAACCAACCCCACCCCCCCCCCCCCCAAAACCAAGGGTTTCCCATTTTCAAGCTCTTCGATGGCGGTTGGAGCGTTTTCCCCCTCTTTTTGACTCGGTTTAATCGATAGGTCACGGTAAAGCCTGTCCCGAGGCCTCCCCCCCTTTGGTTTGGTTTTCCCCACCCTTTCCTCCATCCCCAGGACTCGACCCCCCTCCCTTTAAAAATTGTTCCCCAAGCCCGGGTAAGGGCTGGGTGGTTCCATAGACAGCTTGGTATGGCCAAGGTTCCGCCTGGTCTTTGTCTGGATTCATCCCCCTCTTCCGAGTCCCGGTCTTTTCTTCCCCCTTCTTGAAATAGCCCTCAACGCTGTGTTTTTTTTTTTATTGGGTTGTTTTTCCTCGTTTTATCAACGAACATTAACCCCAAAAAACCAGGAACCAGCAAACTGCCTTTTGGCTCGAACCTATCCTTTCTGACGAGATTCTCGGGGCGGGCTCTCTTTTGCGGTTTTCGCGTAGTCTGTACCCTTGCCTTCCCCCTCGAAACAACCTTCCCCCCAAAGACCCTTCACATTTTAGAGTGGATCCAGAATCGGAGACAAATGGCACATGGCTGCATCCTCTTCAGGAGTTGGACAATTTTCCCCCCCAGGATCATTGACAGGCTTCCCACTTTCAGCCAGACTCCCCGCAAGATTGGAACACCAATCTGAATTTTGCGATCGAGGATCGCCACCCTGGAGCATACACCGGGCTTTGGATGAACTATCGCCCCTCCCCTTGGGGCCCAGTCTTACGTTCCGACCGATTCCCCTGTTTTTATTAATGATACCACGATGTCCTTTGTGCGATATGGCAGCCTCTATTTTTAATCGTGTTCCTCCAAGCAATCCTTTTGTGGGTGTATCTGGCGAGTTTTACTCCTTGGTTCGTACGGTTTGACCCTTTTCCCAGGATTACGCCTTATCTTATCCCAGGGAGAACCCCGCTTTACTTTCTCTCCCTTGCAGAATTCCCCCGGTACACCCAACGAAAGGTCTTAATCCGGTTTAAGAAACGCCCCCCCCCACCAAAGAGGTTTTGAGATACTATGGGCGGTTGGTTTCCCCAACATGTCCCACCCCTTTTCATGCTGTTTCTGTTCTTTCCCTACCGATAAGACACGTCCGCATCAGCGGCGCTTACCTCCCTTCGGGAGCGAATATTATGTTCTCTTTCCGAGCCGCTTTTTTTGGTCGTTCCCCCAACAATTCCTGACCCTTAATTGAACCCCTCTAACACAGACGACCTCGTCCTGCAGCTGCCTCATTTGATGCAGGTACATACTCAGACTTGGCTTAGTTTCCAATCAACCCCCCCCAAGACCCCCTTCCCCAAACTTTCCTTCTTTCCTCTCTTTCTCCCCCTTTATACGCCTTCACCAATTCTGGCCCCTTGTAGTTATGCCATGTTCTTTATCTTTTATTTTATTTTTTTTTTTTTTCCCCCCCTTCTTTTTTTTTAAACCCACACGGACAACAACACTTGTGGCGTTGTATCGTCGTCTCTCTTGCCTCAGTTCCTCTGCGGATAGGTCAGTCTCTTCCAAAAATGACCTATTTTTAGTATTTCGCCCTCCAATGCGCGTCGTTCTTTAACGGATACTGATTTTCTTTATCTCTTTTTGCTTCCTCGATCTCGCTTTCGCCCTCCCCCCCTAAAATTAATTTAGGCTCTCCCTGTCTGCGTGAGTTCTGCCCCCCCCATAAGCTGCCCTATTTTTTGCAGATAGTTTCCTCTGCTTGTTTGACTCTCCTTTTTCCCTTTTGCGTGACCAAAACATCTCCCTTTTCGTGGATAGCGAGTTTTCATTTTTTTTGGGTCTACGGAGTTATTCGTTTGATTACGCATCACTCGTCCGTTACCTTGACCTCTGGTGGAACCCGTTAGACTGGGTTTGAGTGTAGGCCTTCCCCTCTATCAGGAGCCTCTTTGTTTCTCAACCTTTCGTACAAAGGAGACTTCTCTTTTTAGGCTTCCTCTCGACCGCTAGCACCCGGTCCGCTAAAGCGTCTCCCCAGCCTCCCCCCTCCCCCCGCAAAATCCTCCCCTAAGACCTCCGGATCGTAAAATAATTCCTCCTGCCCTCTGTAGTGATACTCTTTTTGAACAAACTCATCGATTTTGTTGCGACTATCTTTTTTTGCCTCCTAATCGTGTACTGCGTATGCCTTCTGCGACCACAAAGCTCGATGAGTCTCTCAGAGTTCCGGCGTCCGCCGCTTATTTTATCCTTTTCCTGTCTTCTTTTCTTATCGACTTTTCTTGGTTTCTGGTGCGGATGTTTCGTCCCCTGAGCCCATGGTTGTCATTCGCTCTCTCTCTTTGCTCATTGACGCGCCTTTGATTTTTTTTTCTCCCTCTGGGGAGCTTTAATGATCCAACCAGGTACTCTTCCTTTCCCTCTTCCCCTGATGACCTGCCTGACGTTCTTTTCCCGAGAATAAAACACCCCGATTGCCAATTTCCGACCCCGGCCGATAACGATCGACCTTTGTCCGCCCCCCACCCTCCCCCCAGCTTTTTTCTTCTCCCCCCCCTTCTTCTTTTGGTATTTCCCCTCCCCTGTTAGGAATGCTTTTCTTTGGGTTTTTCAGACGCTAGCTTAACTGGCCGTTTCAAAATTCCCCGGGAGGGGAAAATTCTTGGTTGTTGCAACCCTCGCTTTCCCCCCCCTCCCTTCCAATCATTCGATCAAAGCAACCCCTTCAGCATCCTTCACGCTCCTGCCTCATACATAAATCGTTCTTTTTTTAAGGTATTCCTAGACCCTACCTGCTGCATCGTTTCCTCCTGCTTCTCCCCCTGCTTCCACAGAATTTTTTTCGTTGTTTCGCCAGCGTTAATTTGGCTCAGCTTTTTTTTGCCGGCGTGTGGTTAGTCGAGAGAGATTTGGTATGTTCCTTTCCCTTGGTGTTTTGAGTCCCCCCACGCCACTTTTTTTTTCTGCTTTAAAGGTTCCCACCTTTATAGCTGCGCGTTACTCTTTTTTTTTAGGGTTGTAACTGCCGGTTTAAATTACGGTTGCCATTTTGGCCGTCCTCTTGAGCTGGCTTTTACCCTTCTCCCTCTCCCTATCTTTCGTCCCTCCCGGTCCGTGTGAGATCTCGCTCTGATGACCCCGTTGCTGATCGAGCGCTGTTTAAAGACCATCCGCATTCCCGCTTTGGTCCCAAACGTCTTAGCCTCCTCCGACCCTCTCTGGTGTTTTCGGACTGAGCCTTTTTTTTCCCTTCACCAGTATTTTCACACTGTTGACAGATTTCCCTGTTTCTCTGGCCTTTTTTCGAGCGCAGGTTTTCTTGACATAGTCCCTTGACCCTCTCCAGGTGCTGATTACGCATAGTGAAGGTTTTCCGAAGTTCCCCACCGTTTTTAACGACCCCCCCCCCAAACCCGCTTTCCTGTAAAAAACAACCTTTTTTTCGCCCCCTATAACCTTCCCTATTGCCCCCCCACTCAAACAGTTGCCCTTCTCGTTCCCCTCTTTCTTTCAAGGTCGCGCTCAGCTCCCACTTGTATTTGACCTTTTTGCCCCCTCCTCCCGGTTTATCTTCCCCTTTTGCTGGCGATCCTCAGGCGCCCCCCCTTCAGATTCCACGTTGATTTTTCTGATGTGAAAGTGTACTTGTCATGTGTTTTTTTCCCACTTTCCAATATTCAGATATGACAGGTCCCCCATCCTCTTTTTGGCTCCTCGTTTTTTGTTTTTTTTCGCCGCCCGCAATTTTCTGATCTTCCTCCCCTCTCCCCGCCGGCCCGTCCCTGTGAGTTTCCCTTTGCGTCTTAGTTCCTCTCAATGTCTTTTGCTTGAGTATTGAGTGGTTTACCCCTTGCGGAATGATTCGTGTCGTTTTCCGCCTGCTTTTTTTTTTTTTCCCCCCCTAAACGTCGCCACCTCTTGGTAAAATGCTCTTTTTTTCCCCTTTCTCCCGTGCCCCTCTTGCTCTCCCCCTGGGCCCCCGAAACTTTTCCTTGATTGTTTGCCCCACGCTTTGTCTTTTTTTTTTTCCCCTTTTTCCTGTACAGGGCGTGTCAATCCTTTCCACGGTACTGGCTCTGTCCCCCGAAAGGACCAGCTTTCTCTTTGTCTAGGGCTCTGTCGTCTTGTGGTCCAGCACGCCCCCCTTTTTAATAGTTTTTCTCCCTTTTTGACAGGAGGCCCGACGCTCAACGAGTCTCTGGAATCCCCTCGTCCCTCCATATACTAGTGGGGGAAATCCGGGGCTCTCCCCTCCACATGTCCCCTCTTTTTTTTTCCCCCCCCTTTTTCTTCTAGGAAGCTTCCTCGTAGGTTCCACCTCATTGTAGTTTCCTCGCCTGACCGGGACCACCGCCCTGCTGCGTTAAAATCACTTTCTTAACTCCCCACAGCCTCCTCCAGCAGCATCTGCCCCCCTAACCGCCGCCTCTGACCGTCCCCCGACGCTGACTTTTTTCCCCCCGCCTCGGGATATGTTCTCAAGTCCCCGACAACCCCCCCCCCCCCTTCTCATTGAACCCGCTTTTCCCTTTCCCTCCGTAATGATCTTTTGCCAGATTCCACCCCTTTCTTGTCGATTTCGGCTATCTCGCCATCAAGTGCGGTTTTCTTTCTCTTCCCACTGTTAAATCCAGTTTTTTACTAGTTTCTTTTTTTCGTCACTCGCCTCTCCATCTTACGACCCCCCTTTTTTCTTTAAAAACCCAGTATGCCATCTCTGAGTCCCCCCCCAACAGGTCTCCCCCTTCACTGTTCTCCGGATCTGAGGTTCTCCCTTGATACACTCCGCTTTACTCCAGAACCATCATAACTTTATTAGATCCCCCTTTCATCATTCATCAACTTTTTTTTTTCGTGGAAAGTCAGACTTCCTTCTTTCCCTCTATCTAATTCAACTTTCCACACCCAGGGATATCTACTGATGATGGAATTGCTATTTTTTTCCGGTTTGAAACAACCCTTTTCTTGATCAGTGTTTGTGCGTTAGCTTGTCCATGTGTTCTTCCTTTCTGATGTAACATCGTTTTGACCATGGTACCCTTCTATCTTCAGTCTGTCGCCCCCCTTTTCCCCTGCACTTTTCCCCCCAGTGTCGATAATTTGGTATGCCAATCCGATTCTCCTCTTTTAATTTGCTACCCCTTTGGTTCGTGCCCTTTTCATAGGGGTACTTAATAAGAGGTCCAAGTTCTTTCGTCTTTCCTGAACTTTTCTCCTGTTTTGCCTGGTAAGCTCCTTCTTCGCAATTGTTTCTTCGACGTGGTTTCCTCCAGGTACCCTTTTGGCAAGTGGTGCTCTCTTTTACATAATTTATCGTTTTCCATCGGTATCACTTCTTTTTTGATGAAAATTCTCTTTTTCTTTTTCTCATCAAATACTTTGGGGTTGTTTTTTTTTCTAGAGATTCTCCTCCCCCCCCCCCAGCGAATGCCAAGTCAAACCTTCTTTCCCTCTTTCTCCTCCCTTCTTCTTCTTTTATCCAAAGCGCTTTTTCTTACCGGACATACCATTTATCCTGAAAAACTGCATCACGAACCTGCTGCGGCTTCGATCCTCCCTCCTTTCCTCTATTTTACGATCTGTTCCATACACCGATTTTTCCTGGAAATCACCCCGCGCTCGTTGACATGCATTTTGGCCACGGTTGGAGTCACAGAGTCTCCATGGACTTCCGCTCTTCGGTGCCTTTTCTTTTTAACACTTCTTGGATCTATCTATTTTGGGAAGGACCAAAGAAGGTTCCCTCTGGCTGGACGTAATTTTTCCCTGTACACTCCCTCCCAGAAATTCTCCCCTGAGATTTTTGCTCCATCGCTTTTTGGTCATTTCGGCTTTTTTTTTTTATTCCAACGCCCCGGACGCAATTTTCCTTGTGGTTTCTAGTCACTTTTAATTTATTGCTACTCAGTTCTTCCCGACTAATTTCTTCTCCCGGTACGCTGTTCAAAATTTCTGAATCTTCCCCGGTTTGACCCTTCTCTGAAATTCCCTTCGCCCTTTTTTTCTTCTGTCAAGGCTGCCAACATTCCGTTTTCGTCCCAACAGCCCTTCCTCTGTCTCTTCGACAGTGAAGGTTAGGATGCTCGACGATGGCCCCCCCCCGCCTTTTTGTTCACTCCTGACGTGTTTGTGGCTCTTTAAAGAGAGTCCCGAGTCCGGCCCCACCACTACGTTCGTCGATCAAGATTTCCACATGTACTTTTACAGCCCCTTTTTTTTCCTTTCCCCTCTTCTACGAACTCCCTCCGATCTGAAATTGATTCTTCTTGAGGAAACCCCCCTTCGGTACCTCGGATCCGGAGTCTCCTTTTTCCCCCCCATTGAGGATTTTTATTTGGTCCAGAGAACAGCCCCCCAAAGGGAGTCTGAGTCCCCCATAATGTTGGTAGATGCCATGAGGCTGGCGTGGGCTTGTCGTCGAGGCGTTCCTTTTTGAGTTGCGAGGCGGCCCCTTCGGAGGCGGCGTCTTTAGGGAATCAAGGGCCTTTTTCTCCCGACCCTCAGTTTGCTTTTTTGTTTCAGGCTTCCCAATACTCCCCCGGTCGGTAGTCCCCCCTCCTTATCTCTGTTCCTCTCCATTAGAGAAGTTTGTCTCCGTTCCAGTTGGAGTTTTCCAGGGGCCTAACCCGCGTGAGATGGGCTTTTCGGTTCCTTTCCCCCGATCGTCTTTTCCCTCTTCTAGGTAATCCCGTTTTTTTTTTTTTTAAAGCATGTCCCCGGTCTGCATTTCCGTCGTCTTGTTTGTTCAAGTTCCAGACCAATCGACCTCTCAACCTGTTCTTCCAAGGTCTGAAAATCGCCTTGGGGAACTGTTCTGTTTTGCACCCCTTTCTTGCACAATCGACACTGTTCCCCCTTTCTGGCCAAGTTTTCTTGACAGTCTGTTTTGTTGAAAAGGGCTAGCCACTTTGAGGAACCCTCCTTCCTTTCTTTCATCCTCTTTTTGGGGGATCCCCCTGAGTTTGTGTGCGGGTTTAGGTTTCCCCTCATTTTGACACCTCAAGTCCTCACTTCCCGGCCATACCCAACGACCCCCTGACTCTTGCCCCACGCCCATTTTGAGCATTGTGACATCTTTTGGGACCTTCTTTCTTTGCTCTGCTCCGTTCCTTTCTCTCCCTCACGTTCGGCCGGCGACACCCCCTTAGGCCATAAAAGTTACGTAGTGTGCGCCTACTCTTCTACTCCATGCAAACAGGATGTCCCCTAATCGTCCTTCTTGGTCCCCTTTTTTTTACATCGCCAGTTACATTTTAACCCACTTTAATTTTTTTCCCGCACACTCTGGCCACCCTATGAATGGTGCTGATCAGCCAACTTTCGATAAAAAACCGGGCTTATGGGAATCACCAAGCAATGGGGCCCGATCTTCTTTCAGGCCCCTCCCCACCCTATTGAACCCTTTTTTTTCAGTACTACCATGATTGACTACCTGTTGTCTCTGTATCTTTAATTAGGTCCAACACGCACTCCCCCTTGTTTTTGGTTGGATTCTTCCTCAAGTTGGGAAGTGGTTCTTACGTTTGTCGTCACCCTTTGACTCCTACTAGATTAAGGTAGCCCTCCCAAATTGAGGCTTAAGGTCCGGTAGAGTCCTTTGCGTCTCGTTTGACACGGCCCTCCCATTCTGTACAAAATTCAGATTACGACCCTCCTCCTTCCCAAACCCGATAAAAACTTTTGGTCAGGAGGTTAGCTCTTCCCAAATGTTTTTTTTTTCTCCTGACCCCCCTTTTTTTCTCCCCAAAAGAGGCGTTACCTTTCCCCAGTCCCTCCTTTCCCCCAGCGGCGCTATCCTCCCCCCCTTGCCCCTTCGGTCCTCCAGCCCATTGTCGTTTTTCTTTGAGCATCCGGTATGAGTTTCTTCCCCCCTGGTCCCCTCCCGTCTTAATTTGTGCCCCCGTGCCTGTCATCCCGAAAGTTAACCCCCCCCCATCTTCAGCTATCATTTTCTCCTTTCCTCCTTGGCTTGGTGCGCTCCCCCACCCAGCCGCCCCCCCCGTTAAGCGCTCCGCTTCTTTTCACACCACCGCTACGGGCAACCCCCCGTAGAGCTTTACAGCCTTTCAATTTTTAGCCTCAACACCTCCTAAAATCGGGTTGTCTTCCCCTTCTTTTCTCCTCGTGAGGGAGCTGTAATCTGTCGTCTTCCCTTCTGGTGCTCTTTCCCAAACCCCCTTAACGATTTCTTTCATGAACTTATCGTCTTGCTCCGGGCTTATCCCGTCTGAGATTGGGTTCTCTGCTTCCCCGGGAACAGCTTTTTTTTCCCTCCCTACACAAAATGTCAATGCCCGATCAACTGTACCTTTTCTGTCCAATTTGAGGTCCCCATCATTTTGCTAGTCGCTCCCTGTGCTTTGCTCACCTGCATCCTGGTTGACGAGCCTCCCCTTCTGCTGACGTTGGGTCATGGTCTTCCCCCAAACCCTGCTCGGGTAATCGTTTGCGTGATTCTTTTTGGTGATTAGATCCCCGATCTTCACTCCCCGTTTTTTTCCTTTCTTTCCATTCTGAGGTGGACCCCTTTAGCAAGTCAGCGGGTGTCTGTCCTTTCATTTTGTCTCTCGTCTTTTCCCTTTGCCGTTTCGACAAGGACCGCCCAGAGATTCTTCCGTTCGGAGTCTTTTCTTTATCTAAAGCGCCGCACCAACTTTCTCCTAATTGAACAGACGCCCAAATCGACCCCTATAATCCCTAGCAGTAAGCGTTTTCTACCCGTAATAAGCGGAGATCAGCCTTAGCTTCAACTCTTAGATACTATCCTCCTCTTGGTTTTTCGGCAGTATTA
>Ga0179593_1598515_pt1 | contig 12107 bp, 11 predicted proteins | sample CZODoug2_1_08_16_FD_185931 | JGI IMG/M metagenome (GOLD analysis project Ga0179593, IMG submission 185931) | Vadose zone soil fungal communities from Angelo Coast Range Reserve, California, USA - CZODoug2_1_08_16fungal (PacBio error correction) | ecosystem: Environmental > Terrestrial > Soil >... | reverse complement strand
GGGATGTTAGACGGATGTTGGCACACCCCCTCGGCTCCCGCCTTCACTCCACCCCCCACAAACCCCCCCCATCACACCCCAACAGGAGTTCTCCCAGGCTTTTCTTTATGACCCCTTCCGAGGACCTCCATTTAAAACGGTTACAAGGATCCATAGCTCCGGATTTTCTCCGCCAAAGCTCCTTTTTTTAAGTCCGATTTTGAGGTAATTTCCGGTGACACGGTCGAGACCTTTTTAAGACGCTTTAGAAAGCTTCTCATTTTTCCTTTGACTTTCGAAGAGAATATCAACCCCCTTTCAAGCGGTTGATGTAAAAGACACCGGTCCTCCAGCGCAAAGGAGGAGAGAATCAATTTCCCCCCTGAGGACCCTCGGAGGGCAGCTTACCCCCCTCGCCCATTGCGAGTATGCCCTTTTTCACTCTCTCAAATTTTTGATGGACATGGTACGCCCAGGAGGGTGGTGTTTTCTTTGAGTTTTCCCCCCCCCCCAGCGGTTAGGAGACTCCCGACTTTTCCAACCAAACCGTAGGGAGGATCTCCTACCCCCTTTCTTTTTTTATATCCAAAACCAAAATAAGAGAAATAGAGTCAGACCAGCCTTATCGTGTTAATCTGAAAGTGCTTCTAGAGCAACACTGGAATTTCTTTTGCCCCTCTAACGAGGGAGGTTCCCACCATGCCTGTAGCTCGGTAAGATGAAATAAAGCATCGACTGTCATCTGGTGTTCTATTCAGAGACAGTCTTTACCGAGCGGGCCAAGCTGATTCGGCTCCTATTGAAGAGATTAACTGATTATAGTAACGTTTTCCCCCACGGACTGCCTCTAGATGGGACAATCCCCTATCCGCGCCCAAGTTCCCCCACGAAAAAGTTGGCATCTACTACAAGATGACCCCTGTTCAATCGTCCTATGGGCTTACAAGACCGCGGGTACGAAAGCCGTTTCCCCCACTTAAGAGGCCCCTTTACTTCTTTCAGGACCCAGTTACTGTCTCTACTGAGGTTGTAGGGATCTATTTCCCCCCTTCCCCTTTTACTTTTTCCCCTGACCCCTTTCGAGCTCCAAAGTAAGTCATCCGCGACCAGCATGATCCTCCTCTAGCAAAGAGCATCTGATACTTCTTCCTCCTTACTTTCTTGTTTTTAATCCCCGTTCTCCAGACAGTCTCTAACTGGTCCCCTTTCGCCCCCCTAGCCGCTTAGTTACGACGCTTTCTTTCGAAGATCTGCAGCGCAGGAGACCCCCTATTCCTGCAGATCGACCGGTAAAGAACCAAGTTAAGGAGAGCTACCAAATTGGAGGCTCTATAGGAGTTTTGTTAGCCTTGCAGTTTAAGTTTGTTTTTTAGAAATGGGTGAGATGTCCCATCTCCTCTCGTCGTGTGGGGGGGGGGTGGTTTTGTCTGTTTCCCGGGGCCTGGCGCGGTGGCGCTAGGCTGTGGGCTGGTGTTTTTTGGGGTTTTTTTTTTTCCTTTTTTGTTTTTTTTTTTTTCTTGGTTGTTTTTTTTCTACTTCGCTCTTCGTTATTGAAGGTGGTTACGCCTGAGGCCTTCCATCACAGACTTTTTTGCGTACCCCTTATCCTTTGGCTCAATAGAGACTCCCTAATGCGCCCCCTGGAAACTTTTTTAGAATTCCTACGAGAAACGGCATTTCCCCCTGTTTTTTCAAGAGTGGCGCCACACCGTTATTGTCTTATTCACCGTTCCCGGCTCAGGTAGGTGGCATGTGCTTTTCCATTTTTCCATCCTTCCAAGTTCCCCTAAACGCTTTTTCTATCCATTTTAGTGTAACGGTTTGCGGTGTGCTCTCCTCGTTTCCCTTTTTCTTTTCGGTTTTATGACGTTTCCATCTCCCTTTAGGTTTTTCTCTTGTTCTGGGTCTTGTCTTGCACACCTTCATAGACTTCCCTGTTGGCTAATGGATTGCCCCATTCTTTCCAAGGTTTTTTTCCCAGGCTTTCTTTTTCTCCTTCTTTTGTTCCCCCCCCTGTCCCCCCTATGTTTACCGTTCGCCCGAGTAGAAGACAATCCCCACCCCCCAGCTACTCATGTTCTGTCCCCTACTTCTATCCTCCTGAACGCTCTAGTGTGAACAGTCTAAAACGATTTCTGGGCCAATAGTTTTCCGTATTGACCTTGACCTTGTGGTTTACAGTCGCCCCCCCGCTTAAGAGGGCTAACTGTTCATCATTGGACCTTTACTTCGTCTTGCAGGCATTTTAACCTTGTGGGGCGTACCTGAAGTAGTCGCGGTCTTGCTTCTTTACCGCTGGGCTTTTATCTCTCTTGCTTCTTTTCCTCTGTTGTTTTGTGCTCTCTATACTTCTTCAGGAAATTCCCCAGCGAAAAGCCCCCCCCCCCTCCTTCCAATATATTAAGGTCCCCCCCCTCTATTGTGCCTTACATTCTACTATACCTGAATTTTTTACCCTTTTCCGACTTGAGCCATTTCTCCCCTATATCCCCTTCTCTTCGTGAACACCAATGTTCGTTTGCCCCCAAGTCGGTCTCCCAGTTTAGATTGTCCCACCCCTTTAGCTAGGTTGCTCGTCAGTTTTCTTTTTTTAAGCAGGAATTTGATCTGAGCCAAGACCCTTTCTTTTGGAATGGAGATAATTCCCCTCCCAGACCCACTGTCGCCGAACCTTTCCCTTTGTCCCCCCACTCTTTTTGAGATTAGAGTATTGGATCACCCCCCCAATGAATGTTGTTTTTTCCTCTCTTCCCCAAATTCTAACCCCTCACGGGTCTCTAATTGTTGCTCTACCCCAGACACCCGCTACAAGCTGCCTGCACTCCTTCCAAAGTCTTTCCCCGCACAGAGCCACTTAAGAATCCTCTCGCAGTCACGCTTCACGAAATTGCCGTTGGTCTGTGACGTTCTTCCGAGGACTTAAAGAATAGCGTAGCTCACTCCTTGAAATAATGCCAGTTGGTCCGCGCTTTCCCAATCAAAACTACATTCGTTGCCTTTTCCTGCAAGTGTTAAGGAGACCTATTAGCTTGCGATGTGGTGTGGGTATGATACGGGATCTCCCTAAACGTTTTTTAGTTCCCTCCCGAAGTGAGTACTACTCCTTTAAGGAATCCACTTACGGAACTCCCTACGCCGGTAGCCCGCGATCTCCACCCAATTCTTTAAAAACCCTGGCCGCCCCCGTTTAGAACCCCCCCCAATCCGAGATGGCCCCCAGTCGTTTGATATCGAGCAGGCCGTTTGTCCCAATGTCAATCCATTTCGTTTTTCCCCGCGTCCTAAGCACCCTTGCTTGATCCCCCTTCGACCCGAGGCCCCCTATTTTTATCTTGTTTCTAAAGGCTGCGCCGCTGCCCCGCCGTACCCCTTTTTTCATATCTTCATTTCAGATTCATATACAGTTCGGTAGCGCCGGCGCGCAAAGCCCCCCCTTGCTGATCTTTTAGATTCTCTTCTCTACCCCCCCAGAGTACCCTCCTTAAACTAATAACTTGCCCCGACTCTTCTTTTCACACTCCTCGCGGCCACCCTTAATTGGAACCCCCTTGAGCCCGTAACCACTTACGTTTACCCTAACTTCTTTAGCATGTTCTGGTCCCCTTTCTTCCAAGTCCTTTTTTCCGTTGAAAGATTGCGATCCTTTCCGCCGGAAGTCATTGACTAACGCTATTTGTCCGCGTATTGTTGATCACCCAATTCGCGCCCCCCCACTCCCCCCCATCCTTTCTTTCAAATTCTTGTTCCCCATTCCACACCTTTTTGGGGAAGTTCCCTGAATACGTCGGGTGCCATCCTCCGACAAAAGAGACGTCCGTCTCTTAGAAGTCAATCATACTCCCAACCCCTTCTTGTGGACCTATCATTCGCTCCTGCTGGTCCCTCCTGGCGCGACCTGAAGTTCAACCCCCCAGGCTCCTCCCAGGGTTTCTGTATCTCTTCTGATCCTCTACTTGGCAGTTCGGTCTTGGAGGCTCAGAACGCTTTTTGCTTCCTACAATTTTCCCAAGGACTGGCCGACTGAGAGTCAAAATGTCTAAGCAATGTCCACCCTTCCCTCCCGCACCCACCCCCATCCCTCCCCCTCACGGCCGATCTTCCTCAGCCCCCTCCCTCCGCGCAACCCCCATCTTCTTCACCCCCCCCCCCACCCCCCCTCCCACCTTTCTCGCCCTCCCCTCCCTACTCTCCCCCTCCCCCTACGGATTCGACCCACTTACCCACCACATTAGCCTCACTTTGCTCGCCCCCCGCTCGCCTTCCCCCCTCCATCTTCTCCTTTCCCATCATTCCAAGTACTTTGTCCTCACTCCACCCCACCTCTTCTCACTCCCCCCCCACAAACCCCCCCCCCTTACCCGCCCCTCGCGTCCCCACCCCCCCTCCCGACCCCACCCCTCCACACCGCCCCTACACCCCCCTGCCCACCCCCCCTTCGCCCCCCTTCCCACGGAAGCCGTATCTTCGCTCCTGAAAATTTTGCATTTCTCTAGACTTTAGGAGAAATTTCGAGGGTTGACTTTGAGCTCCTTTCAACCGCTCTTCGTGCGGCAAGTCCCATTCACATAGGAAACATTTTGCAGCACTTAGTGAGTAGAACGGCTTTCACTTTCCTCCAACCCCTTCCCCTCCTGAGCATTAGACTGCGCAAATACTTTCTGTCCCGGTGCCGGGCAAGTAAGACACCTTCCCCTTCCCCCCTCCAAACTTTTTTTTTTTTTCCTGAGCCCCCTCCCTCGCTTGGCCCCGATCCTGGACGGTTTTAACGGCCTGGTCCCGATCAATGTCTTCCACGAAATTCATGACGCCCCTCGCTGCGTTGTTATTTTTGATGTTGGTTATTGTGGGATTTCTATTTTGAAAAAGCAAAACAATCCCACATCCCCCCTTCTATATTTTTACTCCCCCTCCTTTTTTTTTGGTGGAAGATCGTGGATGTTAGATGTTGTCTTTGCAAACCTCACCCACCCAACCAAAATAAACCCATCCCACCTCTTTTCTTCATGATTTTTTCTTCCACTGATCGACACCCGGTTAAACCCCCCCCAGGATCACCGAACTGATGCGTGCACTAAACACCAGTTGATAGCGCTATGTCCCTTGTGGTACTTCTTCCCTTCCACCGTGACCGAGGCGACACGTATTTTTCCTCGAGGTATTCGGACTGGCGCATGGGTTCTCTGTGACTAGAAGTTTCAGTCCACTTTTTCGCCTTTGTTCACCTCCCAAGATTGAAGTCTTAAATAGGTAGATGACTCGTTGACAAGCGGGTAATTCGTCTTTTTTTATGCAGCCCTTCATTATGGTATGTTCCTCCGAAGCTCGAGGCTTGAAAGGTGTCCGTCTCCTTTTTACTTTTTGGACCATTAGTGTTTCTCAAGCACCGCGGGCCCGCGCCTCCACTGACGTGACTCCCACCGTCACCTTTAGGATCTCTTTCCCCTTGTCTTTTACTCGAAATGACGCGGGTTGCCCCCCCCCGTCGATAAGAGTTTGAATCCCCCAATTCTTCCCCTCTTCCCCCCCACGTACGCGCATCCCGATTCCGGTCACCGATTTTGTTTATGAAGTGCCGATACAAAGACTAATTCTCGATTTTGGCCGATCATCTCCCCCCCAAGACTTCCGCTGCTGGCCCCGAATTCCAGAAGTGAAGTTACTTTCGCACACGCCTGCCGTGGTGACACACGTTGCGGCCGGGCACTTTGAAAGCCATATCGCGAGATAGAAATTTTAATTTTTTAACTCAGCGTGTTATATTCAAGACCACAGTTTTTTTCCCAAGTCCTCCGATATAGGAGCGGACAGGGGTTCCCATTCGCCTTCTAAAGGAAGAGGCCTTCCCTCTTACCCTCTGTCTAGTCAAGGTTTATTGAGTGGTACGGGCTCACGTAAATCGGGACGCCGCCGCTTTTCCTCAATTCCCTTTGATCCTAGACCGGAAGCCACTGGAGATTAATTGACTGACTTCCTTAAGACGTTGGTTTTAGCCTTTCCCTCCCCCTCAAGCTTCTTGTTACATGCTGAAAGCGCCGCGGGCGCAAGATTGATTCCTAAGATTGAAGGAGAATTTTCTGACCGTAACTGCAATGTACCGGGGAAACGAGTTCTCGGAGTAAACACTTTTTTGCCTAAGAAGCAGCCCTTCTGTCCTGTTTTTGGTTAAGGCCTTGGGGCTGGCCGGTTGGGCGTCCCCTTTTTGAGCTCCAATAGAGGTCTTCACCTTTTTTTTGGTCTCGCTTTTTCCTTCAGTCTTACCTACTTCGACAGATCCCGGCGTTTCATTGCCTCCTTTGCTTCAACTAAGGAGTTCGTAATCGGATATGTCCCCGGATGAATTCTCTCGAACCCTTTCATAAGGCAACCCCCCGCCATCTTTGGGCTGTGACGGAAGTTTATGCGCCACCCCGCGGGCATTGTTATCACGTAGTCTTGTCCTTTTTTCTTCCCCGGTCACACTTGTTACGTTAAGAGCCCAACCACTTTAAGTAAGAGAAAAAGGACACATCATTAGTGTCATAGGTCTTTTTTCCCTTCTGTTTTCATCGGACAAGTGCCCTGACGGCATGCCTACGGCGGTGGGATCCTTGTGTCGACTTATGGTTTCGAATGATAGAACAACGCCTACTCGTTTCTTTTCCTGCAATGGCGCTTTGCTTTACCATTATGTGTTGACCCCCGAGTCTGGTCCCGAGTAGAGGTTGTTTTACCCAAGAGGGTACAATATGGTTTTTTTCTCACACCCCCCCCCATATGCCCTTTTTTTTCGGTAAACTATTTCATGAACGCACTATCATCCGGGTTATTCTCTCCTGAGCCAATTCCATGCTTCCCCAGGAAGCTCCGAGCTGCTCGTTACCCCATGATAAGTGAACCCCGGTGCGCAAGACTGTTAGTTTCCAATTCGTGATTTCCCCTCTTCTATAGCAGTGAAGCCCCCCCAGTCCTCTCGAAGTCATGAGTAAGGACAATGCCCTTTTTTCAATCTGGTTACCCAATTAGTACTCCCCGTTCCAGGAGCTTTTTTTCTTTCTTGACAGATGGTTAGTTCTATATTTTCTCTCCTTTTTTTTCCCGAGAGATAGTTTTCCTAATTTTCGCAAAACCCTCCGACCCCCGTAACAACCACTGCTTGCCACACCCTGTGAACCCCCCCATCCCTCCAACGGGGGCAGGTTAACTTACTGTACGTTTGCCCCTTAGTTTCCCCCCCTTTATAATTTGTTCCTCCCTTGGACTTGCAAACCTCCAGTGATCTTACGCAAACTTGCGGTCCGATTTTAGATTATCCCCCCCAGCGCGCCTGCCTCGCTTCTGTTGTCAGTTATTGCTATCCCAAATGATTGTTCTTCTGTATTTGAACCGTGCTAACCCTCGCTAAGAAATTTTAAAATCTTGCCCCATTTTCGTCGATTCTGCGCAAAGGGACCCCCCCCCCTGCATCTTTCCTCCTTCTTCTAAAACGCAGCGTCTACTGACGTGCGCAATTAATTGCCCAGCCCAAAGAAGACAAAGGCTAGGCTTTTTTTTTCCAAAAAAGTCCATTTGATCCGTAGCAAAGACCCCTCTTTCACGTTCCCGAGAAGCCCCCGGCCCCCTCTTTTTCCCCCTTCCCCGCTCCGGTAAACCCCCCCTACATCTGTTTTCGTTCTGTCTGAGTTTGAAACAAACTTCCCTCCTTCCGGCGACCTCCGATTTTTTCCTCCGCAAATGCCAAGTTGTTTTTTTTATGCACCCAACGACCCCGTGTGCAAACTTTTTTCCCCCTTTTTCCTTGTTTCCGTAAGGAATGAATTTTCGGCTATACCGTTTTAATAGGTTCGCTCCTTCCTTCCTTTTTTTTTCGAATGAAGATTCCGTGTTGAAGTTCCGTTCCGAAGTAACTCCTGAAAAAAAGCTACCACATCCTCCGTTGCTCATTTTTTTTTTCAATCTACCCCAAGCTGCTTCACAAAAACCGCCAGCCCCAGTCGCAAATGCCCCCCCCAAACTTCGAAGACCTTTTATGCTCTCACGTGCGATCTAGAGAAGTTTCATGAGTGGTTTACGGCTTTCCGGAAGGTTAATACCCATAAGCCTACCGCTCCTCCAATACCAAGGTCTACCCCGAGGAAAATACTAAGATTTTCAAGTTTCCTTCTGTAGTAGCGTGCTTTCCGACTATGCTTCTTTAGCCATAGTATAATATACTTTTCGTGCCGTTTCCTCTAACTTTCCCTTGTTGAAGCGGTTCCTCCTTAGGTCTAACGAATTTACTTAGAGGAAGTCCCCCCCTCAAATCCGCTCAGTATTTACTCAATAAAGTACTTTCTTCCAATTGGCATAGACTTGATTCTTTCCCCCCCCTGCCTTATTTCTCCCTTCTTATGATGTCGTTTAAGGAAAAGGCAGAGTTTTCTGTTCCAAGCTTAGGTTTCTACTTAAACTTCTTCGTCAGATATGGACTACCCAGTCCCCTCCCCCCGAAGTGAAGTCCGATAGTTGTCACCCCACCCCCTAGACGGTAGGACTTACTCCACGATTCCCAGTAGGACCTTTTTTCTTGAAGACAGATCATCAGCTATGACATGACCCCCCTCGCCTCATGTCTCGTTTTTACTCTCCCGTTCCTCACAAACTGCTTTCCCCTCGGCTGCGCGCGCCGTGGAATAGCTGACTCCCTCCTTATCCAAACCAGAATCCCCTTGCCCCGATGATCGTCTTTTCCCCCTATGCCGAGCTGATAAGTCCCCTCACTGGGATTTTTTTTTTTGCAAGTTGGAGCCACCGACGCTTTGCCTCCTTAACCTCCTTGTAAAACACCTTTTCATTTTCTTTGCTTAACCCACGGACAACAGGTATAAATGTCTCAGACGAGTCCAGGGATCTCTCCCCTACTCCCCCGTCCCTATCCCCTCCCACCCTTCCTTCTCACCCCCGCTCCCCCCCCTCTCACACTCTCTCATCCCCCCCCCCCCCGCCCCCCCTTTACTCCCCTCCGCTCCCCTCCCCACCTCCACTCCCCCCCCTTCCCCACCTCCTCCTCCACTCCCCTGCCCCTCGATTCTTCCAACCCCCCCCGCTCTCCCGTCCCCCACCTCCCTCTCTCAACTTCCCATCTCCTCCCCCATCCGGGCAATTTTTTCCCCCCCCCCCCCTCCCTTTCCCCCCCTCGCACCCCCCCTCCCCCCCAACCTCTCCCTCCCTGTCACCCCTTCCGGCCTTCCCCCCCTTCCCCCCCCCCCCCGCCCATGCTCTCCCACCCAATACCCACACCCGTTCCCCCTCCCCTCCTCTCCCCCTTTCTGCACCCCCCATCCCGTTCCCCCATTCCCCCCCTGCTTGGAAGCCGCAGTAACGCCCTCCCTCTTTTTTTTTTCCCGATGCTTTTTCACATCCCCGATGCGCTCTCCCCTGGCGACCGCTTTTCATTTCGGGGTCAAATCAACTACTTTTGGCTCCAGATGATGCGCCGGCCATAGGATAACCTCTGCTCTCTTCTCCAATCCCTCTTTTCGGTTTAACAAGTACACTGCCGGAAGTGACCAACATTATCCGCCTTTTTTAGTGAAAGCTTCTAGGTGGTTTATAGTGTACCTTTTTTAACTTTTGCGTGTTTCTAGATCACAGTGTAAGCACCTTTCTCAGTCCATCATGGGATTGTGTGTTGCCCCTTTTTGATAGGTTCTTTTAGAAGATGTGTTTTTGCCCCCCCACCCCTCAAAAAATCATATCTCTCCAAATATACGTGTTGCTTTTTTGTAGAGTGGATTGGAACCCTTTTCCTTCTCAACCCCCCAACATCAAACTCCCCACACCCACTCTGTACCCTGGCTTTGTTTGCGACACTTGATCCGATACCACCGTCAAACCACCGTAACAGGCTCACGATTTCTTCTTAAGGTCCCTTTTCCTCCCCCCGAAAACCAGTGATTTCTACTTTTTTTGACTCCGGCACCGGTGCCCCCCGGCGGCACACTTCCCGCACGCCTCGACCCTTGTCCGATGAATGGGGATCTTTCTTCCCTTCTCTTTATCAAAATCCGCGTTGTCAACGATTTTTGCCCCACTTTAGCTCTGCCGACAACGCCGTATCGTGCGACGCAACCTTTCCTCTTGGGGGTTTTTCGCCTCCCCCTGATCAAATGTTGCGGTTTTCGGTTACTCCGCGCCAGGTCCTTTTTTGCCGGTAGCGCCACCCCTCGGCGTCTCATCTAATTTCCCCACCGTCTTTGCGGATCGCTAACGTTTTTTCTGCAAAATCAGCTTTGGCTTTGTTGAACTGAAACTGAGGCCCTCGCCACCACTTCTTCGCGAATCGCCAGAGGATTACCCCCCTTTGGTTTAGACCCGGGAGCTACGGCTCTCCGAGAATTCCTAGTTATCATTTTACAAAGACTATGCCGTCTTCCCTAGATTCGTTCCCTCGTCAAGCAGTACCGTGGAGCCCTCTATCTTGCTAATGTTTTGTTGCTTTCACGAGGTTTATTTTTACTTTAGTTTTGTGCCTTCATAGCGACACCCCCCTCTCCTGTACAAATACGTCTGTGGCTCTTTTCCCAGACCTCAGTTCACAGCAGACTGAGCTTCTCTCAGCTTTGTTCAGAGACGTTCAATTCAGAGGCCGCCTTTAATTCCCTACTGATGTAACAGTGGAGGGTTCCGTTTAAGGGGACGTACTAGGCGCCCCCTCTCGCCTACCACTAGACCTTTTTCAAACTTGCCCTCCCCGTTTCGGCTCGAAGCTTCTCTTTCCCTACATTCTTAAATTCTGACTCCGTCAAAGTGAGCCTATTCTTCTGAACTCCAGAGGGAAGTTTCTTAGCCTTATTACGATATGAAGTCGGCTGTTCCTTTTTCTTTTTTCAGACTTAATATCTTTCCTGTTCCCCCCTGAGAAGGAGCTTTCTTAACCCGGCATTTTTGCAGCATATGTTTCCTTTTTTTTTGGTAGAAGATTTTGATTTAGGTTGTAAGGTTGGTCCCTCATATTGTTGCTCCTTGACCCCCTTTAAATGGCGTCGTTAGTAGCACCTGTCCCCCCTTTCTCTTACCCTTGACAGACTTGCTTCTCCGGGTGGAGCAACCAGATGCAATTCGCAAACCGCTCTATCTTTTTAACAATGGAAAATTGCCCCCCTCGACGGGTGGGCCCCACCTTCGCCAAACCCTGTTTTATGGTCTTTTCCCAACGTTTTGTGCCGTTAAGGTTGTTCCGTTTACGCCTCCCTCTATTTTAAGAACCGAGCCCACGATCTTCGGTCCCTCTGGCGTGTCCTCGGTATTAAATTATAGTTCTCTATGACGGTTGCCAGGCTTGACATTCACTCGCGTCGGGTTTTTGTTTTTTCACATCGGATTGGCCGCCCCAAGTCTCCTCCCGGTTTTGGACCGGGAGGCTTTCAGCCCTTTTTTTGGTTACCAGGGTTTTGTCGGAGAGTGCCGTGTGGTGACATGTCTTTCGTATCCTTCCCTTCTTCGGTCCTTGGAATCACAATCAGTTCCTTCGCTCATCGCAATTACTGATGACTTTTTTGACTCTTAGAGCCCCTATCTTGTGTGACACATCTCAATGCGGTCACTTTGGCCCAACTTTTTCCCCCACGAATGGTTTTATGGTTCCAGTCGTCGTTCCCCCTGTATTAATATACCGTGAACCACCCCCCTTTCCCGTCATTGTTTCGCCTTTCTATTTTATCATGGTCCCCCATGTCTTTTGTTTCCCCCCCCATGAGTAATTGTTTCCCCCTTTTGCAGGCTTTTTTTTTTTCATTTCTGAACACCCCGCCGGTCTTCTTTTCCTCCTTCCTCGTTTTTGCCCTTTTTCTTGCTCCGCCAAGCCTCCCGCTTACCTACTGCATTTACAACAATCCAACTTGTCCCCTTCCCATATCCCATTCCGTCCGTGGTTTGGATTTTATCTGACTTATTCAGACGATCCCCCGCCTTTTTCCAGTGACGAACTCGTGTTCCCCGTATTGTCCTGTGCTTGTCACCAACCGTTCATTTTTGGGGTATCTTTTTTCTCTGCCTTTTTTTCTCCCATTGGCTCTGAGGAGCAGCCCCCTTGATTGCGACCTCGAGCCCCTACATCCCCCCCCCCTCGGCGAAACTCAAGGATGAAAGGAGGCATAGCCCGCTTCCCCACG
>Ga0179593_1454183_pt1 | contig 12107 bp, 9 predicted proteins | sample CZODoug2_1_08_16_FD_185931 | JGI IMG/M metagenome (GOLD analysis project Ga0179593, IMG submission 185931) | Vadose zone soil fungal communities from Angelo Coast Range Reserve, California, USA - CZODoug2_1_08_16fungal (PacBio error correction) | ecosystem: Environmental > Terrestrial > Soil >... | reverse complement strand
CGATTCATCCCGGCTTTTCGACTTCGCTTGGCCCGTATGCACCAGTGGCACGACGTTCGTTTCGGTATTTTCCCTTTCATTTGAGATTCGCTCTTTTACGTTTTTCTGGATAGTATGCAGTCTGTTACACTTTTGTTGATGCCCTTCTTGCTCCCTTTGCCGCGTGGAGTTTCAGATTGATGTCCCCGCTCTTCTCCTCTTAGCACCGACTTCTCCTGTTTTTGGTGTCGTTCTTGGGATTGGAGTTTCTGCTACTTTTCATCATGTTCTCAAAGACCATTCCAACCTTGGTTGTTTTAGCTTTTGGTTTCCGTGCTCGAGACTGACACCATTTACATCCATTGGCCAACATCGAGGTTTTTGAAAGTAACCACCACTTTCCAGCTTTCCCTACCCTCTCTTTCAGCAGGATCAAACCCCTTCGTCGTTACCGCACGCCTCGACACAGGGACGTTTCTTTCTCCCCAAACCCCCCAACAGCCCCCCTCTTCATGCTATCCTCTTGCCTTTTTGAACAAGCGATGTATTCGTTCCCCTTTCTTCTCTTGCCCTCTGTGCGTCTTTTGTAGAAAGTTGACTTGGTTTTTTTTTTATCCCGTAGCTCCAAGTCGGAAAACCGATCTCTCCTTCTGAATCAAACTTTTTTTTATCCATTCCATTCGACTACGCCTCTTAGCGATCCCCTTTTCTACTTTTGATCCCTGGACCCCACCCTATTATTCCGTCTAAGGTTGCCTTGCCGGTTGAACCAAACCCTCCTCCTCAAGTGTCTCGCACCTTTTTCTTTTCTAGATGCTAGTGTCTTTTCATGGCGTTCTGGAACACGTCCACAGTTCATCCTGCCGAACGCAGGGCGTGGCCTTGATTTTTCTTGGCGCTATCACGCTTTATTCCACTATAGTCTGCACGGACAGTTTATTTTTGGTTTTTTTTCGTCGCGTTTCCCCTCTTTTACCGTTCGCTCCGGTTTTCGCCGGTTTGGACTTTCTTTTTCCACTAGCAGAATTATCCTCTCTGTGAGTATACATTGGTACTTACCCCCAACCTTTCTATGTTCCCTGCCTTTCGGTCTTTTTTTGTTCTGTAGTATCGAACCGCGCCCCACTTTTGCATGGCTTTTGTAAAGTTCAACCTATGGTCGTTTTTCTTCCTTGCCCTCCCCATCGCACCCTTGGTCCGGGTAGGTTGACTGGTCTTGACTTCTCCGCGATAATATTTTCTTTGTCATTTCTTCCGTCGCCGGGGTTCTCTAGTTTTTGCTGCGTGTTCCCCTTTTATTGGCTTTTTCTTCTCTCAATCTTCTGTCTGAATTTCTGTTGTACGAGTGAGCAGTGTCAATCCCATTCTCGGCCTTTTTTCCTCGTGTTACCTTTGTGCAGGATTCCTCGACAGCGCTCTTTATGTGCATTAGCTGGAAGCAAGCGATTGTGCGGTGCGTTACCTGTGTCTCTTTAACGACTCAGCTTACTGCCGCCCGCACTTTTACTCTTGCTCCGAAGCTTTTCCATCGTCCTTTCCTTAATCTTTTGGTTTCCCCTCACCGTTTTCCTGCGGCTCTGTGTCCGCTTCAAAGAGTTTTTGGGAAATATCTTTTTTTGGTACCAGCTCGTTTCTTTTGTTTAAGGGTGTTGTCTCGCCCTTGTACCTTTATTTCTCTCTTCTCACGGACTGGTTCGTGTGCCAGGGGCGTGGCACCTTAAGTTTAGCTTCCCTTAAACTACCATCTCTCCCCTCCCTTCCCACTTTTAATCGTGATCGCTTCCGATACTCTCTTTCTTTGCGGATCTCTTGTCTCGTTCCCTCCTTGTGAGTGTGGTCACACTCGGTGGATTTGTTTCCCTCCCCCTGTCCCTCTACCGGTAGTGCCGTTGGAAACACGTGCTCCCGACAGTGTTGGCCTTCTTCCCACCTCAATTGGCAGCCACAGATTTTCCCTGTCTGCCTACGCGTTTGCCTGGTACGCTAAAAGTTTTTACTACCGCTCACATTATTCCCTTGTGACCCTTCATTTTCGTGCTCCCGGAAGCCCGTTGTTACACTCCGCTTCGGTATTGGTCAAATTCCTGGTCTTATATATGAAATCTACTGCACAAGTCAGGCTTTTCTGCTTTGTGCCAGAATGGGGCTTCGCCGCTAAGTGTGTTTTTGGATCTTCCCTGGGCTCGCTACATTTGCACCTTCCTTGTGTTGCACGGACACGTGTCTTTCTTGGTGTGATCGAGTTCTTGTGTTTTTCTTCCCTGCGAATTTGTGCGTGAGCTTTTTTTTGTACATCCTGGTCATCTTAATTGTCTTTCGAACTCTCCCAGCAGTGCCTGATCTTTGCAGTCCCTTTGTCAGTCCTTCCCCCCCCCGGTTTGCTTTAATTATTCTTATTGTGTTTTTTCTTTGCCCCAATGCTTACCGATTGCGTCGGCAGACTTTGCTCCCCATGGGTGCGACTTCTACCTCACTTAACTTCCTTTCGTGTGTCTTCCTTGCGCGACACTCCTTCCCCACGAAGGATCGGAAAAATTACTTTTCAGCGTACCAGCTTCTGTTATCGTTTTGTTTTCTTCTTTTTCCTGGTATCGTTCCTCCCTGATTCCCTTTATTGACATCTTACTGAAGTGGCCCTTTAGTGAATCAATATGGAAATTTGACCGCTCCTCCCCCAGCGCCTGTAACCTTTTTTTTCCTCGCTTTTCTTCTGATACTTTTGGCTGCAACGCTGCTATTGCAGTTTGCTCCCCCGTGGATGTACTTTTTTCTTTAGTTTGCGCTGTTCAGACGGGTCTAGTGAGGGTTGCGGATGGATGCTCAACTTCATGTAGTGGATTTTTTTGCCCCCCTTTTTTCCACCGAGAGTTTGTTCCCCCCGCGGGTTGCAGCCGGTCTTCTATCCCCCCCCCTTTTTGGGTTTTTACGTTCGGCGCGTTTTCCTAGTCCTTGGGCCTGGGCATTTCTGATACATAAATGATAAATGTCCGTCGTGTTCTTTGCTTCCTGGGGTCATTCTGTGTTGCGTTTTTTTGCCGTTTTTTTATTTTTGTCTTCTTTCCCTTTTGTTGTGTTTCTCGTTAAACTTCCAGTCCTTACAGGCATACCGACACATTGACCACCTTCCAAAGTCAGCCGCCCCCCACCCCTTTTCATGTTGATGCTTTTTTCGTCTCGTTTCTTCCCATGTCAACCCCTGCGCCAGAATCTACCCCCCCCAAAAGGTAATCTTTCCTGTGCTTTTCAGTGATTTTGGCCTTCTCCGATCCTGTGTCCTCGGTTCCCAATCATGCAAAAACTTTATCCCAGGAGTCACTAGTTCCTCACCGTAACAATTTCCCTCCCACGAATCCTTCTTTATTCAGGATGAGATACCTGTTTTCTCTGTTTTTCAATTGCGCCGAATGATTCCGGACCCTCATTTCGCGCCACTTCTCGTTTTCCATGTTCACGTGTTCCGGGTTCTTTGAGACTTAGTGCATATTTGCAGTGGAGTCAGAATTTTTTGCCATTCGACCACCTGCTTTAACCGACTTCCCCCAACGGCTCACACCCGCAAAGTTTATGTGTTCAAAAGTACAACTTTCCTTGACGAAGCTCTTGCCCGCCAGGTTTTTTTCCTCGCTCACCCCCCTTTTTTTCTAGGTACTTCCCACTTTTCCTTCTTGCAACGAATTTAGCCGCGCGCCTACCCCTCGTGTGACGTAAGTCCATGCTTCTCTTTTTCCAACGGTTCCCAACATTGTAATTCTCAGATAAAGCTTTGCTGACAGCTCCCCCCCCTCAAGTATTAGACATTTTAGGTCCCCCAGTTTCAAGGCCCCTCCTCCAGCACTCCAATCCACACCCATGTAAATTCTCCTCGTCCTCTCGCGAGACCACGCAGAGGCAATTTCGTCGCGATCCAGGGCATGGACAACAAAACCCACTTATGGGCTCCTGCCAAAGACCTTCCCCTCCCGCATAAAAGCAGTGTACCCCCCCCCCCCCTTACACACTTGTCTCTGATTTTTGACACAAACCCCGAGTGGAGAGGGAGGGTTACCAAGCAAGTTTTGCTTCATTCCTCGCTCACATTGAGCACACCCTTCACTGGTGCTTCCTCCTGTCTTGCTCCCATACCTTCGTTCTTCTCCCTTCCTGAGGGTCCCTGCCTTCGAGGCGGGGCGCCATGCTTGAAAAAACCGGCAACCCACTCGTGCTATTTCCCTTTCCCCCCACCGATCCCGCACTTTCTCGTCCTTTTTGCCACCCCCTCTCCCTCTCTTTTGCACTCCCGGAGAACGCTCCTTTTATTTTTCTTATCCGTGCAATCGAATCCAGTCCTTCCCCTTCAAAGTAAACTCATTATCTTTCTGTGTCTAACCTCCCGATTTGTCGTATCGCTCTCCCTCCCGGTGCCTTCCCCCCGTCCATGTTATTCCTCGTGTCAAACTACCTGCTCTGCGTATTCATGTGTTGCCCTCGAGCCAACGCCCCAGATTTTACCCGAAGATTTCCCAATTCCTCTTTTTTTTTTTAACGACCTTGGTCCGTCCCCCCCTTTCCTTTCGATGAACGGAAGTCCGGATGGCCAGAGACGACTCGTTTTTTCTCTTCGGTACGCATCTTTTCTCCGCCATTTAAGCGCGATACCCCTGACCCTGGTTCATCTAAGACTGAGCTTTCGCGGTCCCGCACACAGTGGCCTCCCCAGGACCTTTCCATTCCTGGGTGTTGATCCCCTTTTAGTCCACTACAAAATGCATCATGGCAATTCTCGAGCGTTTTGTTTAGCCTTTTTCGAACCGCGCTGTCTCAACGAGAATGGTTCTTCTTATGGTAAGAGTCCCAACCCCGGCTCGCTTCGTGGGGCGAGTGTGTTCCTTTCTCTTGCGCTGTACCTCGTCCCTTTGCTTTAGTCGGTCTAGACGCCAGAACCCCATTTCTACTTAGTGGCAACATTCGAATGTTTGATTTAAAACCCCACCTGACATTCCTCTTTCGCTACTTTCCTTTTCCATTTTTACACCAACGACGCAAACCGTTCTCTCCCAGTCCACGGGACAGCCGCAATCTTTCGATTTTCGACCCCCCGAACAACTCCACGTCACGTTTCTTACTATTTTTATCGTGATTGCTCGTCTCCCCCCCATTTCGTGCATCTTCGCTGTCCCGTGAGAGAGATTCCAAAGGATTTTTATACGGTAGTGCTTCACATTAAGGTTAACACTTCTCTACTCGTAGGAAAATCCAAAGGGGTGTGCAAGTCATGCCACCTCGCTTCGCCCTCCCTCCGTCCATCCAGCGTCAAGATTTCCGGGAAAACCCCAGAGATAGGATCTTTAGCAAAATCTCTCCCGCCTTTGCCTTGCGGGAACCTCCTCCTTTTTCCCTGTTTCCTTGGATTGACCTCCGCGACGATCCATTAGTATTACCGAGGGGGTCAGCGACCGTTCCCCCCCTTTTCTTTACCCCCAATCCAAACGATTCCTGTTAACGCACCCCTCCCGCGCCGATAGGCCGGCTGCTTCTTTTCTTGGGTGCCTGGGTCTTCTCTCTTTTTCTGCAAGTCTTCTGAAGTTTCGTTGTTTCTTCTATTTGTTTTCTCCTTGTCCCTTCTTTTTCCGAGTCGTTTTTTTTGCTGAAATCGCCGAATTATACTCGCCTCTTGTCTTTTCTCTTTTTACTTCCCCCCCACCCACCTTTCGTGCACTTCTCGGTCCCTTTTGGGTTCTGGTTCCCGACAATGTGGAGGCGTTGGAGAGGTGCAACCGCAGCCCCCTTGCAAATCCATTTCCCCATCACTTGCGGATGTAGGCTTTCTCTGATCCTTCCTTTTTTCTTCGGGCCCTCTATTTCGCATTTGCGCAAGTACTCGTGTTTCTAGGCCGCCAAATTGAATATTGCATTAGGACCTTTCTCCCCTGACCTGCCAGGTCCCATGCGGACTTTTTTTTATATTTTTTCATGTGTTCAGGCGTTGAGTTCCCCCGAGCCTCGAAAGGACTTTTCTTTTCTTAGCTTGTGAAAGCAGTGGTATGGTTTCTTCCCCTTTTCGCGGGGTCTAACTGCTATTCTTTTTCTCCGAATTTCGACCCTGATTGTATAAGCCCTTTCTTTTTCCGTTAAGCGAGTCAGTTAGTGACGATTTCCCTGCGTTTTGTTCCAAAGGTTTATTGTTTGCCTTTATTATTTTTCCACCTCTGGTGCTGCTGGTGTATACAGACTGCAGTGTTGCTTTCCGCCGCGGGTTCCGTTCTTCACAGATTGGTTCTTGTCCTGCCGGATGACCGTCTTGTTTTCATATTCCTTGCTTGGTTGTCCCTTTTTGCCCCAAACAAATGTTTCACTGTGAAGTAGTTTGATATGAGTGATGTCGAGGACACCGGCGGGATAAAGTTCCGAGTAATGGTGATGTCTTGTTTTTTGCAAAGCGTTTGTTTTTGCCCTTCTATGCGGGATTTTATCTTTGGTTTTTCTCCCGTCCTTTGGGTGGATGTATCATTTTTTTTTTCCCCATGGCGCAACGCGCTTCATCGTCTCCCCCTTAACGCGAACAGTTTCTTTCCTGATCTTTTTGGCGAAAGATGAGGACGTATTCACTCGAGGGGGTTTTTTTGTTTGACAGTTTTTGCCTGAGCAAGTGGCTGAGTTCACTATTTTTTGTGCGATTTTCAACTCTTGCGTCCTTGTTTTGTGACCAAGGGTACACCTTTCCGATAGGGGGTCATTCCGGGGCTTTATGCATTGTGAGGAATATTTCTTTTTCCTCGAGCCAGCATAAAGTTGTTTTATTGTGCTTGTCTGCGGGATAGCAGACATGCCTTTCGGCCTTACGTTTCTTATATTTCTGCTTCACTCTAGGGAAGGGTCCTTTTCTTTCCGGTTTGATGCTGAGTTTCCTGATCCACTTTGACTGTGGCGGGATTTTCCCTCCTTCCTCTTTTTTCTTATTTCTTCACTTTTTGTGCCGAATGTTGGGGTCTACTACGTTTGTTCCCCGCACGGGAACGGATGTTGGATTCTTATCCTAATCATGTTCGGCGTCAATTCGTTGCCAGTCATATTTCGTCTTTTTCGTTTGATTAATTCTCCTTGTTTTCTCTCTTCCGCGCCCCCCCCTTCTTTTCGAGGACGGATGACTGGCAGATTCTTGCATTTTTTGTTCCCTTGCCACCTGACACTCTGTGGTTGTCAGCGACCTTGTCGGCGTTTCTCCCGCTTTTATTTCCCTTTTCGATGTGTACGCCTCCATATTAACTTTTCGTCCCATTCGCCTGCCAGGCCGCCTCGATCCGGTGATACATGTGCGCAAGATTTAACTTGGTTTTTTTGAGTTCCCCCGACAATTCGTTTGCCTTCTTGCGATTTTTTCCTTGGATCCACTCATGCCTCATGTTGCGGTCCCTTTGATTTTTATCATTTGAGGATTGGATTCTAGAGCAACCTCACCCTATGTGGACTACGTAGACATGACACTGATGCGTCTTTTACTCCTCCATGTGTATTCCCACCTCACCTCGCTATGTGAATTATGTTCCATTTTTTAGGAGTTTTTTTAGAGGAGTAGATGTGCCCCTACTCCCCCTCACATTAAAGGAGTTTTTCTAGGTCTTTCTGTTGGATGCCTGTTTCGGGTCTGTTTTTCGCTTATGTTTCCTCCCTCTTGTTTTCTTGTTCTGCGCAAGCTTTACCTACTCATGTTGCATCCACATGCCAGACAATTTCCCCTCACGCCCCCCTCCTTTAGTGACTGCTGGAGGGCCCCTTCCCCTTCCCCAACGCGCCTCATTTGGACCCACCCCCCTGTATTTCGGTTTTTTGGATACTTTGCATTTCTCCCGCCAGTCCCGTCCGCCACCCTTTTACGTCACTTCCCACCCCATTTGTTGCCCCCCCTCCCTCCCCTTAATGATCACCCTGATCTGTATTGATTTAAGTGATATCCCCACGCAATCTTTCATTCGTCTTGTATCGCCATGCTTTCGGGCCGTATCCACTTTCCTCAAAGAGTCGTCTTTGCTTTGCGTTTTCCACTTCTGTTGTCCTTCGTGGGGACTTTTTCGTTCTACTCTCTTTCGTGACTATGGTCGTTCTGTGATTATTTTTCCGTGGAGTATCGAGCCAGCGTGAGATTTTCCCTCGGCAACTCGGCGTTTCTGTGCCCGTTTCACCTCCATAATCTGCCCCCCCTTTGAGCTTCCTTGTGGCCTTTTTTTTTTTTGTGTTGGGCGGAGCTTTCTTTCTTTTTAAGTGTTTTTTTCCGGTCCTTTCTTACTTGCGGACGATTCGCACCGTGGTACTACGGCACCCTCAATTCGTCCACCAGTGTGAGATTTTCCTTTTCGGCCTGCTCACCTTCGATTTTTAAACCGTGGTCTATAGATGCAACCCCACCGTCGCCCCCGTATACCTTTTGCTGTTTTTACGAGTAGTCACTGACACCCATTAATTGCCCTTGTTTACTACCCCCATCCCTCAGTAGCAGCGCAATCTTCAACGGACTCCCTAGACCTGCGTGCGAGCCCATCCTCTACATTTTGCCCGGTCGCGTCGCTCTTTGTTCCCCCAGTCCGCCCCCTTAGCGGATCTTAATTGATTTTGCGCCCCCGCAAAATAGCCCATTGTCTGTGACCACAAATATCTCTGAAGTATCTTCCTTCTTCTTCCCCAGTATGGAGTTTAGTATTTTCCTTTCTTTTCGGCTTAAGCGTGCTGTTTCTCTTTTTTTTCCTCCTTTTCCTTATCGTGCGCCTTTTTCGTCCTCCTCTTAAGAAGGTCAGACAGGGTGAGCGGCTGTTTCTATCTTGGTTTCACTTTCCCCACCTGTGTCATTTTTGGTCCTCTTCGCGGATGATTTAATGGGGCAACCCATCCCACGCTTTGACTTTTGCGGTCACTCTTAACCTCTAGATGTGACCCCCTGTCATTCGACATTCTCGAGCGCTCACCTTCACTTCGCCCTCTCTTGATTGCTGTATTAGATCGATTTTTTTTTTCTTTCTTTGATTGCTTGACCCTTTTGCGCACCCTCCCCAGTCTTGATCCTCTATACCTTACACGAATGTTCGTCTTCTTTCCCCCTTCAACGCTTCGACGATTTTTTTTCCCCTCCCGCTTTGAACGACCCTTTTTATTCTCGGGAAACTTTAGTTATCTTTCGTGATTCAGCTTTTTTCTTCTCCTTTGGGGTAGATTCCTCGTACAGCCACTGTCCTACGTCTGTTTTTCTAGACGGTAGACCACACGAAACCATTCCCCGTTTCCATCTAGAAGATAATACGTTGTCGAATTCGCTGTCCCTCACTCTGCCACACAGTTTGCCTGCCATTCCGGCATTGATTCCTTTATTTTTTGGAGACCTAGTACATCCTTCTCGTGAAAGTTCCTCTCTAAGCGTCTTTTTTTCTTTCCGCAAATGCGAGTGTCTTCCTTTCCGAGCATGATCCTTCTCTTCTCCGTGGTCTGCTGGTCCGTTGCATTCTCCCATGGTTGATGCGCGGAGGAATAGCGACGTTTTGCGCGGTTTCCCATCTGTCAGAACCCTTTCTTCACACACATTGGGTGAGAGTTCTTTTTGTTTTCCTCCAATAAACTGCATTTCCCACTTTTCTGTTGGGTGTGATTCAAAGTCCGTTCCCTCCCCACCTATGCGATTTTTTCTATTATTCCCTGAGACGAACCCCACTTGGAAATCGTTCCTCTCCCGGGACGCGTGTCTTTCTCTTGTTCCCCCCATCCATCGCACTTATTAGAGACCCCCATTCCTTATCCTGCCTGTGTTTTACATCCCCGTCTAGTTACACGAGTCCCCCGGTTGCACTTCTCCCTTTGTTTTATGCGGGTCCCCGGTAATACATTGCCTTTTTTCTTTCATTTCCCGGCTACCGCTCACCCTTCCCCTAAAATCGAGATTCGTAGGGAACCCCTCGCCTTGTCTTGTGTGAAGTAAGCACCTATGTTTTCACCTCCTTCTCCGCGTACAGTTGAGTGTTGTATTGTCTCCATTAGAGATCGTCCTTCGCCAATCTGCTCAAGTTGCTGCTTCCACCAAAATCGATCCTCCCGGTCTCACTCCCCTTTGGATGCCCTACTCTTTCCAGTTCCTTTCCTCCGTTTCTGCTCAAGTATCGTTTAACAACTTGTCCAGGTGAATAGTAGTAAATACACTTTCTACGTTGATTACCCTCCCGCCTACGAGTAGATTTTTTCGTTTTTTTCAGTGGGCTCTTGTTTTCTAGATTTTTCACCATCTTTCTTCTGAACGTTGAGTTTGTGGTTTTTGTCGCTTTCACCGCGAACTCTGCTTCCCCCCTTTTTCTCGCGTTTTTCGGAATGGGACGTTTCGCCTATGTTTTCCGCCTAGCTCAACCTCGCAGCAGATTCCTGTCCCCTCTTGGGTACTTCACCCCCCCAACTTTCTCCAATGACTGATGGCCTGTTGATGTTGTTTTTTCCTTTTTCCGAATCCCGCGACCCCCCTTTGTTTGACGTTTTGTGACCGAGGACAAAAAGCAGTCCCCTCGCGCCCAGCACTCCGCCTCTCTTTCGGATTTTTGAATAGACGACCCCTCTTTAAGGATATCGGTCCTTTTTCTCGACCATCCTCTCGCGTCTGGGTCTTTTCCCTTTGCGCAGGACCTCTTTCTGAGATCAGAGCCCTCTATCCTCCATCGTACAGCCGTTTCCTTGTTTTTCCTTTGCCAATCACCGGTTTTCCCTTTTTGCAGGCTGGCCGGACCTCTGCCTTCACTTTGTGCGGCTTCTCTTGCCGGTTTTTGCTGGTCCCTCCCTTTTGTAAATGTTCCCCTTTCTTAGTAAGAATCGCAGAGTCGTAAGGCCTCGGATCCTTCCTCTTCGCCGCTGCTCTACGCACTTCCGAGATCGGCCGGTTTTTCCCCTCTTCTGGTTGTTTTTATTTGTAACTTCTGTTTTTTCGATGTTTTTTCACGCAGAGTCTTCATACGCCCTCTTTTTCCTCTTGTCTGATGGGTTCTTTCCCCGAATGGGTGAGGTTAGCTGCCGGGATTTCTTTTTCTTCTCCTCTCCCTTTCCTACACCACCCATCGTTCTCAAGCAAGATTAGGACTCTTTAGTTTGCCCCGAGCGATTCCCGGGGGGTCCAATGTACAATTTCCTAATTTTTTCCCCTACCTCTTTTCCGTGAGGTTAATGTTTTTAGACAATTCTTATGACGCTACCTACATTTTGCTCCTTGTGCACGCTTTTTTGGTTACACCAGGGCGCAAGTCGGTGAAGGTTTTGCATTTTTTCCTTCTTCTTGCCCCAGAGCGATTCTGTTGACCCCTTACTCGGGTAAGCGGAAGCTCGCCAAGTCGGATTTTTTATCATTTTCCGTCTATCCACGGGAACCATTCCATGCGTCGATTTTTTTTCTGTCCCTCCCGCCTTCGAGTGTTTTTAACCTTTCCAAACCGTTTAGGTGTACCTTTTTGTCTCCTGGCCTTTTCCCGCCTGGCTTTTATGAGGACGGCACAATCTCAGTATCCTCTAAGTTGTGTTGGGCTCTTTGTCTTTCTTCCCTTGAATTTAAGGCCTTCTCCGCCTAGGTTTAAGTATTTCCTTGGGTCCGTTTTTTTCTTTTGATGCTATGGGGCTGGTAGGAATCTCAGTCCTTCGCATTCTCTAATGTCATAACAGCACGGATTACTTTTCCCAGCCCTTTTTTCTTCTCTGCCCCCGGTTTCCCCCACTTTTTTTTCACTCGTTGATCAGGTTCGACATTGCTCACTCCGATCGTTGCCCTGCCCCCGTTCCTTTTGCCCGTTAAGTCAACTGGGTGCAGCCCATCGAATCGTCATCAAGAGTACCGGCTTTGGGTTCTCTTTTCCCATGAACCCCCGCTTCCCCTGTGTCCTTTGAAACGTACGGCTTCTTTTCTCATCTTTCTTTACTTTTGACACACCCTTGTCTGCCCCCTATTTTTCCTTCTTGTCGAACTGGCCGCTTGCCTCTTTTTATATTTCCGTTGTGCCCCCGATCAATCTTTCCTATTGTGAAAAGCATCCCGCGCTGCATAAACTGGCCTCCCCCCCGCAGATGCGGCTGCATACCTTTTCGCGCAATTTTGATCATTTCCCCATGATCGCCCGGGCGTCGCTCGCTCTCTCTTCGTTTTCCCAATT
>Ga0179593_1380587_pt1 | contig 12107 bp, 16 predicted proteins | sample CZODoug2_1_08_16_FD_185931 | JGI IMG/M metagenome (GOLD analysis project Ga0179593, IMG submission 185931) | Vadose zone soil fungal communities from Angelo Coast Range Reserve, California, USA - CZODoug2_1_08_16fungal (PacBio error correction) | ecosystem: Environmental > Terrestrial > Soil >... | reverse complement strand
CTTCCACCCCCCGACCTCTGATCCCTCCTCCCGCCCCACACATAAAACGGCCCTAAGATTACCTTCCCCACAAGAAAAAACCTCAATATATTTTCATTTTTTTTTTTTTCACACTTTTTTCTGCCAGTTGGTCAATTCCGGTATCCACGGCTTGAGTACTGGGACTTGGTACTTCTTCAATTTGTAAGGGACTGATTGAGAACCCCCCCCCTTCGTTGATGAGATAATCATATAAATCGAAATCCCTTTCCCCCCCCGTGGCGGAAATCTTTCCGCAAGCCATCAATTTATCCCAGTCCTTCGTCTTTTCCGCGCCGTTTGGTGATGGGTTAACTGATTTTTTTTTTTCCCCCTTCCCCCCCCCCCCCCTAACCCCCCCACTTTTCTGCGGACCGATATAATCCCCCTCCTTACTTTCCCCGTCCCCTCCCCTTTATATTTGACAGAGACCCATTCTTTCTTCATTTTTTCCCCCCCGCTCCGTTGCACCTTGCCCCACTTCCCTGCGTCCAGCATTATTTGAATTCCCGTCCGACCCTGCTTTTTCACTTTTAAAATTCTGGTCCCCCTAGGGTCCTTTCCTTTAAGCCGCAATCTCCCCCTTGCTTTTCTTTTCGTTCGTCGCCCGCCCTCCCTGACACTGACCTAGTTCACCCCCTTCGTCTCCCGCTCCCACGCTCCAAAATCAGTTCTCCCCCCTCCCAACCAGTGCTTACGTCTCATAGAGGTACCTTCAACCCCCCCCTTCCCCACCTTATGCCTGCACCCGCACAGTGTAGGGTTTCATTTATCACACACCCTTGCAAAACAACCCCCTTCGCAGCCACACCTCCTTGTCACGTAGTTATTTTCCCCTTCCCCCTTCAATTTGTTCCTCGCTTTCTATATGTTTTCCCCACCCATAGAACGTTTCCCCTTGTGCCCCAGAAGTTCATCCTCTCCACCCCGTGACAACATTGTCCCCCCTTATTAGCCGTCCCCCTCCCTCCCCCTCGTCCTCTTTATTTTTACACCCCCCCTGCACTCTTCTCTAAATCGAAACGCCCATTTTTGCCACCCCCGACTTGCTTTCCCAACAGTCCCCATTTCCCATTGACGTTTGTGTTACCCCTGTCATGATCTTTTTCATTTTTGTACCTTTTGGTTTTCCTATTGTGGGACGCTTGATACACTGGGCCGTTTTTTCCTCTTGGTCCACCCCCCATCCCACCATGAATTGATGCGTTTTGCCCCCTCCCTTGGTACAGAAGTGTGAACACAACCCCATTACCCCTTTCGGGATCGTCTTGTTCTTCACAGGTTTCGCCGCCGGTATCAGTTGTCCCTCCCCCCCCCCCCTTCCCCCAAGTACCCTTTGGTTGTTTGTACAATTTGTGTCCGACCTTTTCACCCAGGGAAGTCTTTTTTTTCATGCCTGTTCTGGCTTTTTTACCCGGTTTCCCCCATCCGATATTGATTATTTTTTTTTTTCCCTTTTTGATTACAAAAAATTTTCTATTCAATGCCCGCTCCCATGCTCTTGCCAATTCTCCACTTTTTATCATCACCTGGTCCGCTCTTCCCTTCCCACTGTGCCTTCTTGGATTTCTCCCTCCTTGTTTTTTGCAGTTCGTTCCAATCCGCGATGTCGCGTTTCCAAGCCCAGGTTTTTTCGGCGACAGCAAGTCCCTTCCCCCCACCATGTTTATTTCATAAAGATAGCTCCTCTCCCCCCGGTAACATCTTCCCCCCTTATCTGAGTTTTTTTTTTTTTCCCAAATTTTTCCCGAGCCCTTTCTTCTTTTTTTCTGTAGGGTGGCCACATTCCTCTGTGCCCACGCCGAGCTCACCTTGCTTTCCCGATTACTTTTTTTCCCCAGGGATCAGTCTTTTACCCACTTCCACGTGCCCTTCACCCTTCTTGGAGGATCCCCCCACCCCCCAATGCATCTACCACAGGGGCAGCCGTATTGGCTTGTGCCAGGGAATCCTGAGCACGTTCGAGAACCTTTTGCCTTCCCCGGCAAACCTGCGTTTCCCCCCCGCCTGCCCATTGATCTTTTTTTCCCCTTCTTAAGTTTTTTTTTTTGTTGTTTTGATTTTTTTTCCCCCCCCCCAAGCCCTTTCTCAGTTTTAAGAATGCAGTTCCTTTTATTCGAGAGAGTATTTATTTTTCCCTGTGTTGCCCCCCTCCCCCTCCTTTTCCGTGGTCGTTTTATTGGCCCCTCCCCCCACCTTTTGGTCCCCCAAACCCCCACCCTTTTCCCCTTGCAATTTGAGGTCATTCCCCGCGAACGCTCTGTTGTCGTCAACCAACACTTGTTTGTTAGTCCCTCGGGTACTGCGGTCTTTCAAACCCCCCCACCGTCCCCCCTTTTCCCCCCGGGACCTTCCTACCTTGGCTCTTTTTTTTTCCCCTTATCCCCTTGTGTCCGCCCCGTTCAACCCCTCTCTTTCGCCTTCTCTCCTGTTTTTTGTTGTGTTGGAAAGCTTTGTTGAACGTCCCTCCTGTCGTGTTGATAAGGACCTCTCGAATCCACCCCTCTATTTAGATATCAAGGCATTAACGGTCCCCACGGAACAGGTCTTCTTTGGGTTTTTCCCCCGAAAGCCCAGGTAACCCCCTTTTCCCTCCCTCAACTTGAAAGTTTGATTCCCTGCGTTGACCCCCTGTCGGACTTTCTTCCCCCGGGATGTAATGGTTCCGCCGCTTGCCAAAAATTCACCCTTGGTTTTCTTTTTTGTCCCCCCCCCTGTTTTTTCATGACCAATTCCACCCCTTACGATCGGCAGGATAACTATCTTCCTTTTCTTTTCTGGTGGCCCCAACCCGCACCTTTTCCTCCTGTGGTCATTAACAGGGGGTCCCAGTTCGTTTTACACTTTTTTTTTCTAACTGGTGTTTTCTCCGTGAAGTGATTCTCTTGTTATTTTTGTGATTGCCTTTGAAATTGGCTTCCTTTTCACCCTTTTCCCGCCGGACCCCCGCCAACCTGCTTCTTTTCCGCTCTCCCTTTGGTCCCTGCCAATTACAGGGACTGCGGTTTTACCAAGTCCCCTTTTTAACCAACCCTGGCCCCTCCCTCCCCCAATTTTCGGTTGATTGACCTTCGGGCTTTGTGGGCACTCTGGTGTGTTCCTGTCTTAACCACTATCAAACGAGCTGAAAAGCCAGTGGCTGTTTCTTCCTTCACTTTTTTTTCTCCCCTCTCTTTCGGGACGTGCTTTTTTTTTTCTTTTCGTCACGAAGGTGATATAGATCAGGTCATCTATTTTTTCCATTTTTTTTGATGAAAAAGGCCCCCCCCCTTTTTGGGGGGCTTTGTTTTTTGGTTTCTGCATACGCTCCTCATCCCGGCTTCCTAAGACGCGGATGCGGACGGGAGGGCTGACTCCTCCCTAACTGGTCCATCCTTTTTTTTTCGTTTCTGCATGTTCCCCCCGATTCTTCTTTTTTCTATTACACTGGTTCACCCTCCCCCCTCTTCCTGTTTCCTGGGCTCTCTACGCACGAATGATAAAGCAACCTAGCCCTTCCCGTCGGTCCTTTGTTTGTTGTGTTTTGCTCCTTGTCTTCCTTTTTGTCTTGTCAGGTCCCATGGGGAATTTCTATCCTTTCTGACCTTTAAACAAACTTTTCGTCGGAAGACTGAATTTTTCCTTGGCTTTCCCCCTGCCTTATTTTCCCCCCCCCCCCTCCCCTAAGCCCCAAGGTTTCAACAACCCCCCTTATTTTGCCGCTGTGGTTGGTTTTTTTCAAATCCCAAGGTGTCCCCTTTCCTTGTTTTGCCTCCCGCGACCGCGGTTCGTTGTTTTTTATTGTCACCTTTTCGTCACCCTTCCACCCCCTTAACCCAAGGACTGATTCTGATTTTACCACTCTCTTTTTGTCCTAAATGTGGGGCCTGTTGAAGTTGGCCCCCAGGGCACATTTTCCCCCTGATTCTACTTATTAGTTCTGCGGGGGACTCCTTAGGGAATACTAAAACTACTTGCCTTGCTTTCTGGCTTCTCCCCCTTTTTCACCGCCTCCGTAGTCTCCCCCAAATATTCGGATTCCCGACCGTGTCGGCCGACCCACACAATCGGCCCATTCCCCCAGTATTTTGGGGCAAAAAACTACTCCATGCGGTTAGGCTTCGCCTTTCGTTTGTTTCGGAACCTTTCCCCCCTGCTATTACTAACTTTCTTTGAGTGGTTTGGACATTTCCTGTTTTTACTAAAGCAGTTTGTGTTTTTCCAAGTACCTACGTCTTGCGTCCTTTCCAGGACGCCCTTCGAAATGTATTTTCGTAAAAGCCGGGCTTACTGCCACGTTTTAACCTAGGTACACTCGGAACGGCGGAGATCCTCCCTTTTTCCCCCCCCAGTTCCCCAAAACAACCTTTGAGGTCGTTGATTCCATGGGTCTTGTTTTTCTCCCGATCGCTGTTCTGTGGAGATTGTCCCCGCACAAAAACTCACCATTGCTGTTTTACGGCCTTTTAATGACCCGGAGGTCCTTTTTTTTCGGCCAAATACGGGCCGTCCTTTGCCCCGTTTTTGTTGCAATCTTCTTGAATTCGTAGCAACCATCTTAAACGGCTGAGGTTTTAGTTGCTTATATACTGATACTGCTCCAATTCGTGTTATGATGGCCGGAATTTCTTTCTCGTGGACACACAACCCCCCCTGGATCTCCTTCTGAGTAGAACCTCGAACTTTGGGATGACTCTCCTCGGACTCGGTCGCCTGTATAAAATCTCTCCTTTGCTTTTTGTGACAGATCCTTCCGATTTTCGCGGGGTGAGTTCTCACGATCATCACTGATGGCCCCCTAGTGAAGTTCCACTTCCCCAAAGTTCCTCCTGTTCCTGTGCGTCCTTTTGACCTAGTGCCGTACCTTTTTGGCTCCCTTTCCCCCCAATGAAACTTCTTTTGTGATTTTTTTTGTGTTTCGGGTCCTCTCCCCCTTCTGGTTGGGGACTTTTCTTTTCTCATTGTGCCGAGGATGGGGTTTAACTGGATCCTTTCCACGCCTAACCCAAGGTTCCCTAGCAGCAGATTTTTCTTATCTTCCTTATTTGGGGGACCTTTTTTTGGCGCCACTGAGGTACAGCCGCTCGACCTAATAACCCAAATTCTCTTATTTGATGGTCAAATGTTAGTGTACAGGCCTGATCTATCCGTCGGATAGACCTTTTTGGTTGAGTCCCCCTCCCTTTTTTTGCCTGATTTTTTTTGTTCCACGTGTTGATTTACCATGCGTGGGCTGGATTTTCCACACTCCTGTAAGCGTGTTGAGTGAACTCCGTAAAAGTGGAGGGGGTTACAGATAATGTTAGGTATTGGCGCATGTGTGCCCCACCGTAGTATTTGTGCGCTTTCCGTTGAGCGATTTTTTATCCGCTGGTGATTTTTGGTCGGATGCGCTTGCGGGGCCCAGTGCTGGCCCCATTTGTTGCTGCGTATTTTTTCTAGTAATCCCTTCGTTGTGCCCCTTTTGGTTTGACTATCCGTCTTGCAGAATTACTAGCGACGACTTTTTTTCTGGCTATGACTTGGCTTTGGGTTTCCGGAAGTCGGCCCCTAAACTCTTCCTCTCTCGTGAATTTATGGAGTATCCTCCCAACCTTGGACTCTCTTTTACGGCTCACCCTGACTTCTCTTCACCCGTGTATTTTTCCCCCGACTGAGGCGATTTCCTTTTTGAGTTCCCCCCTTCGTAGGAGACTTTCTGGGCCTCCCCCGAACCTTTTTGACTAGTGATTTACAACAACATTATCCGTTAATTCGAGACACTCTACTCTTTAATACAATCCTATTTTTCTCCTCTTCCCCAACTCCCATTACTTAATTACGGGTTTTCTTATGAAGTTTTTCTTGCCGATATCCTACACTCGACCCCCTAAGTCCCCCATCCCCAGAGGCCCCCTGATTTGCTGTAAGGCGCTGTCTGGATTTCCAATAGACGCTTTTCTTCCCTTTCTACACAACTCCCCATCGCCCCTTTTTTGCTCCCTTTCCTTCCTGAGTGTTTCAGAGTTTTTCATATTTCTTTTTCTTTTCCAGGACGCACTTTTCCCGATCTCGGTTTCGTTTTTTTTCGCAGTGCTGTGAGTGTTTTTCCTTCGTTGGTTTTTTGTGTGGAGTCTTGGTTTTCCTTAAGGGTGTGCTGTCTGGCGTCGTCTGCCCAACCCATTCTCCCCTCTTCGGTTATTCCCAAGTCCTTTTTGATTTCCCTTTTTTTTCATCCCCCTTTTTTTAAGCCAACCCCGATTCCCTTCCTGTTTTGCGACACTTCCCCGACCATAACTAACTCTTTTTTTGTTTATATATTCTTTTTTTCCCCCTTAGTTCTGGTATCACGCAAATCGGGTAACACAAGTCCATTACACTTGGGGAAGAGACTGGTCACCTCCTCCCTCCAATCATTTATTTGCCACCCCCCCCCATTTTTAATTCGGTTCGTTGCGTCCTCACCCCAACTCACGCCCCCTTCATTTGTTCTCTATGAGGCTTCCCCCCATTGTGAATTCGCATTCCTTTTATCAGCTAGCAGTTTCTTTTGTTTTATTGACTTTTTCCCCATTTGGGAGTACACTAGTCGGGAGTTCTTTTGGCCCCTGTCACCCAATCGTTCCTTATTTTATTTTTTTGAGTCATTTTGATAGGTGAAACGGGTCCTCAGTGCACATCCTCCCGTCCCCCCCTCCGTTTTGGATTGGGTGATTGCTGCTGGTGGCAGGATTTTTAAGTTTCCCCAAGGGTTACTCAATACCATTCCCCTTCATCTTTAGTTCCTGCACAATTGCTTTCATGATTTTTGGAACTTTCCGTTGTCTCCGCCCAGCAGGCACTTTTAACAGGCGCGAGCACCGTTATTTTTTAGAATCCTGCTTTGTAATAGTGGACCAGATTATGGGAGGAGCCCCCGAAGTCAGCGCGCTGCTAGTGGGGGTTATCACCCAGAAGATCCGCTTTCAAGGGGTTGGGAATGTAGTTTTCGCTCTTGGTTTCGACTGGGTCGAGGAGTTTCCACTCTTCCAGTGTCACCTTCGAGAATGGAGCCTGCATTTTTTCCGGGGGGGCCCCTCCGCAAGGCCCCGGGTGTGAGTCTAGCTGTTTCGACCCACCCTTACATCGTGGCGAAGGGGTGCCTCAGTGCGACATTTCAAGTGTTGTCTCCACACACGGACATCTTTCATGACACTGCCTCTCTCTGAAATCTCTCTTTGTCTATCTCCTCCCTTTCCCCCCTTTTTTTTTTGTGAGTCGTCTTTAGAGGGTTATTTCTATGCAGTAGTTGTATTTTTTTATCCCAGCTTCGTCTTACCTTTCCCTCCCCAATTTTTGCAAGACTGGCTCCTTTCCTTGGCCACCCCTCCCAGCTCCCCGAAAACAAAAAAAGACGAAAAAACTACCTGGAAGAGGTCTCCCTTCCGCGACCCGGCTCCGTCTCTTGTCCAATTGGGAACCCCCTGCTTATCCCTCCACCCCAACCAGCATATTCTGGTACACCCAGTGTTTTTCCAAAGTTTTATTTCCTTATGTACGTCCTTTCGAGATTACGGTTTTGACTTCTTGGCTGCCCCATGCATTATTCCCAGGACTAAGTTTCAAATTCCATTTTGATCCTTTGTTTCTGTTCCCGGCCTTCCCTTCAAGACCCTTTTTCTCGTCTCCGTACAGACCGTACTTTTAGTTTTTTGCAATTCCTTGCTGCAATCCACTGGCCTGTAGCCCCCTTCGCAATTCGTGGTTTGGCTATTGTGTTTCTGTGTAATAATAGCTCGAATTTGGGTACACCGAACCACCAAACGGGTTTGGCGCTTTCCAACCTGTTTCCTTCTTCAGCAAACCACCTACCCCCAATCCTTTGCCGCTTTTTTTGTTCTGTTCGAACCCCCCTGTTCCCCCGCTATTCTGGGATCTTTTCCTCACACTAGTGCACTACTTACCTTTTACCTTCCAACACTTGAAACCTCCGAATAAATGCTCACTGGCAGTTACAGGCCCAAGCCGAGTTTTCCCGACGCGGCTCTTGGAATTTGTTGAACGCGGGAGACAAGCATATCCCGCTGCCCCAGTTTTTTCCTGTTACCCCCCTTGGTCAGCCCCTTCTGGTCTGTTGCCGCCCCTCCACGCCTCCATCCCCCTGGATCCAAAAACACCTTTGCGTTTACCTCCGGCATTTTCTGTCAGAAGCTTGGACCACTGGTATTTCCCTTTTACTGATAAACGTTCCGGGAGCAAGGAACCTTTCCTCTGTCCCCGACCCTACCTCTTTAGTCTTTCTTTTTTTCTTGCACTCCGTTCTTCCCTATGGCGAAAGACGTAAAACCCCAAATTTTGTCCTCCCATAGGCCATTTGCTTCTAGCTTTTTTTTAATTTGTCCCCAAGTATTGTCCAATCAAGTTCAGGGCTTGGTTCGAATGACCATCCATGCCGCGCCCTTGTGCGTCCTCTTCCCCTCGTTAAGGTCCCTGACCCAGGGTCCTCCCACTGCCGGTGGTTTCTCGTCCCCCCTGCCCACTTCTCTCAGTCCCCCTCTGCCTGCGACCTCGATTTGGGATCCTGTGCACCCCCCCGTTGGATGGTTCCAGGTATTCTGCTGCTGTGAAACAAAGACCCTTTCTGAGATGGGTTTTCCCGAAGACATTTTTTCCCTTTTTGACCCCCGATATCCCCACCCCGCGTTTAGTTTGTTTTTATTACCCCGGAACCCATGAACATTTTTTTGCGCTTTTCCCTGAAGTTTTTTTCATCAATTTTGGAACTACGGCGTTACCGCAAGCCCCCTTTTGTCCGCCTTTTACGGTGCGTTTTAAGGAACGGCTTCCCCCGCTTTTGATCTTTTCCAGGTACCGACCCTTCCCACTCACTCCTGTTTTTTGAATGCTTTTGTGGGCTTGGAATATACCTTCACGTTTTTCCTGAAAAGTGAGTGGCTTGGTTGATGGCTGATACCTTTCTTTCTTTCTGTGGGATTTTCGGCCTAGTCGTATTCCCCGTTGGGCCCCCATTGACTTCTTGCAAATTTCCTGAATGCCTGAATCCGTACACCTTTATGGGTGCCCCCCCTAGCGCACGACATTTCTTACTTTTTTCAATCCTTATGAGAGCCAATGTTGGCGATAGGTCTTTTTCACGTTGAATTCTGTAACGGCCCGCATCCAGGTTCCCTTTTAGGTCGAGTCTACGTCTTCCCCCCCTGGGCCTAAATTCCCTTGCCCTACCTTAACACCCAACTTTCGTCATTTTCACCCTTGCAGGCACGTTATCTTTCCCCCCTTCGGGGTTGATTTTCTTTTGCCGACCGTTTGCATTGTTTCGCCAAACAACCTCCCGTGTTACCTTGCCCCTTTTTTTCTCGTCCCACTGTCGTCAATTGCCAAACAGTGCCAATTTAGACGGTTTTTATTTTCGCCCGGTTTTTTTTTTGCTTCCTGAATGCGCCCCCCCCCATCTCAGGGGCAATTTTCCCCGTCATCCTTGGTTCCTGCAGTTTCAACAACGTCTAAAATTAGTGCCCCGTTGAATGCACACAGCGTTGCTTCGCACCACCAGGCCCCCCCCCCGTCCCACCTTCCAACCTGTCCCACATCGGCCTTTTTGCTATTTCCATTGCCCATTTCTCCACCTTTCACCCCCTCCCACTCAATCTTTCCCTTTTTTGCTCTTTTCCGTAAAGTTGTTCCGGCCCATTTCGTAACGTTCCTTCAATGCCCCATTTACTGCCTTTTCCAAATTTTTGTTCCGCCCATCCCTCGCCTCCCCACCCCCACCCACAGTCCCTCAATTCTTTTTTTCCACTTTTCTTCAGTTGGACATTGTAGGACATTCCCCCCAGACGCGTCCATCGTCCCTTTTTCTTCATGTTAGCTGGCCCCTCCTTTGTATGTGATCGTCCCCTTTTTTCACCCATCCCTCTCCTTTTCCCTTGTTCCTATAACCTACACCGCCACTCCCGCCTGTATTAGCCCCACCCTTTTCTTCGATACGTTTTCCGGAGATAAGAGAACATCTCCCCCCCCCGCCCCCCGCCACTCCCCCCCCCCCCCCCCCCCCACCCCCCAGTTTTGCCCTCCTTTTATTTCCTTTAATCCATACTTTCACTGCGGCTTTTTTATTAGGCGCCCTTTCTTCTTTTCCCCTGCCCGGTATAAAACGTTTGTGCCCCCATCTCGCCCTTATTGAGCGCCCCCTTGACCTCATGCTTCCCAGCAATTGCAAAGTTACCTAGGGGTTATGACTGAAGGCCGATTCTTCCCTGTTTCTTCCCACCCGCGTTTATACCAGCCCGTCGGCGCACGCCCGCTACGATTATACATCGGGGCTCTGGTTCAGCCACTTTTTTTCCAGGCGGTCCCCCCACAGAGCGACTGTACCTGTGGTCCCCCCACAAAGTGGGGTGCTCCGTTCTTTGCCCCCAAACTTGCCCCCACTCGTTGTCTTAGTTCCAAGTTTTAAGGTTCTTCGAACCCCACACCCGGTAACAAAACCCCTCGCCACCATATTTTTCTTTTATTTAAACGTTGCGCCACCCCCCCATCCTTAGTGTCCTTTGGGCCTGGTTGTCGGACATCGAATCCTTTCCCCCACCCCTCAGTTTCACTACCTCGGCACTGGGGACATATTCAGCCCTGCCTTTTTTTTGCACGACGGACCCATATTTTTGATTCCCCCCGACGCCGTCCCCTCTCAGCGTTTTTTTTTTTCGGGAATGTTTGTTACGTCCGACTTGCGCCAGCCGTTGCGTCAAGTTCCCAGGGTTTTTTTTCATAAACTTTTCTTCTTTTTTCCACATTTCAATTGGGTGCCTTCTTTGGGAATTGACGCCCTTCCATTTTCCAGATTTCTTTCCCCTGGGCCCCCTTGCAATACCCCATTCATAAACCTTTGGGAGGTGTGTGCCCAAAAAGGATCCCCCCACCGCGTCTTCAACTGCCTTTTCCTTTCGTGGATCAGTTTGTTTCGTCCAATAGTTGAAAAACGTTTTCTGTCAGGCTTACCCTTACTGCCCCCTGATATTTCTTCAGTTTCCCGCTCTTGTTTTTTTCTTCCTTTTACCAGAACCGACCATTTGCTGCAGAAACTCCGGTGTTATTTTCCTGCCATCGAATGGATTGTTTGTTGGGAAGACCAATTTCCGCATTGCATTTTTGCGTATTGCATTTCTTTTTCCCCATTCTTGGTTCGTGCCGCCGCCGATTACTTTAGCTGTCCCATAGAGGCATTTGTTATGTCCTCCCTGCTGTACCGCTCTAATTCTGACGGACTCAGGAATATAGACCCCTTTTCGATTTCACTTCCCCCCAAACCGCGTGTGTCCGTGGATGGTCCTTTCGGCCATGAAGCCTCTCCCCCCCCCCCCCCCCCCCATTTTCAAGTGAAAGCACTATGCTTTTCACTTTCATGATCCCCCGGCGGCATACCATTACCCGTTAGTCTCTGTTCCTTTCAGCGTTACCCCCTTCTGCTTTTCTTCTTGCTTTAATTTTCCTACAGTTTGACCCCCCCGCCCCCCAGCTTTTTTTCAAACGATTCTTCTCTTTGAATTTACTTGAAGTCTTTTTAAATTTTTGAAGTGTCCCCGTCGTCGTACTTTCCCTTACCCCAAAAATGCATATCCGCCCTCAACTGCCGTTCTTTTCTAGGGTCTTTTTCACTTCCCCGTGTATCGCTCCGCACAGGTTAGACCCCCCTTTGCCGGACCACGAAATGCCCCACCAAGGCCCCCCTGAGATTGTACCACCGAGAAGCCCACTCCCCCTCTTCCCCTTGTTTTTCCGTTTTTCAAATTCACCTTTTGCCCCGTTCAAGGTTGCATTTGCTCACCCCCCCGTTTGTGACACCACCCCTTCCATTCTCTGCTTAGATTGGTTCACTTCCAAACACTGTTTTCCCCCCCCCCTCCCCCAAATCGTATGTCTTTTTTTGGGGCCTTTTCCTCCTTTTTTCTGTCCCCGACGATCCCTCTTTTGCTTAGTACACAATGTCTTTTGGTTTTTATGCGCCTGGTTACGATTTTACAACCCACCCCCCCCTTTGCACATTTACCCTGTCACCTCCCCGATTTTTTTTGATCTTCCGTTTCCCCCCCATCCGGTTCCTTTTTTTTTTGCCCCTTTTGTTTTTTTGTGGC
>Ga0179593_1273818_pt1 | contig 12107 bp, 14 predicted proteins | sample CZODoug2_1_08_16_FD_185931 | JGI IMG/M metagenome (GOLD analysis project Ga0179593, IMG submission 185931) | Vadose zone soil fungal communities from Angelo Coast Range Reserve, California, USA - CZODoug2_1_08_16fungal (PacBio error correction) | ecosystem: Environmental > Terrestrial > Soil >... | reverse complement strand
GCAAGGCGTCTTCCTTTGGTGGACCTCCCCAGGCGTTGCAAGTCTATTCCGCACCCTCGTATATTTAGGAGTGCTTTTTCGCACTACCGGCTACTCTACCTGCTCTGTTGGTGTGTTTGGTTAAGTGAGCCCTTACCCTTAGCTGCCAGCCCGCCCTCCGACTTTACCCCCCCTTCGTGTTTGGAAGTCTTGCGCCTACGGGGACACTTTTCGCGTGTGTCCGGGGAACAGTTGTGCCCGTAAGGCCGCGCGTTGTTGTTACATTTTTGTCCTGCTTTACACGTTTTTTCTCCGAACCCTATCCGGACAAGCCGCTTTTGCCATCTTTTATGTTTGTACATAGGCGGTGTGGTGCTGTTGTCATGTAGCATACTGTCGTAGACGGGCCGGGGGTTTTGGAATTTTGGGCCTTCACACTGCCCCCCCCTTCTCTCGTTCAATTCCCTTTTGACTTCTTTTTTCTCTCTTGGGCCTGTTGAAGCAGGTTTGGTTGGCTTTTTTCTTGGCCGGCTTTTTGGTTTTTGACCGTTCTTTTATTGCCGGTCTTATTTTTTCTTTTTCATTCCAGGGGCTGAGGTGGTTGTGACGAGGGGCAAGGGGACTTTTTTTTTTTGGGGGTGCGGCTTGTTCGCGTAGTCATTTAGGGGATCGGTGGTTTGCGGAAGAAAAACTGTGCCTTTTTTTTGACTCCGTGTTTTGGTTGCCGAGTGGCCCTGATTCCCCGATTTTTTTACCGCGCGCTGCCGGTGAGGAGTTTCCCCCTTTCGCTTCTTTGTTTTGGCTTTTCTGTCTGTTTCACACCGATGTTCGGTTTTTTTTTTGAACGGACGTATTCGTGAAACCTTTGCGGGTCCCTAGCCGCCCCCACCGAGGGTGTTTGTGAACTGGGCTGGGCCCGTGACCCCCCCTTTTTTCCTTCTGGTGCCGCGTTTGCGCGGCGCTCACTTTTTGCCCTTCGACCCGGGGGCGTTAGGAGGCACGTGATCCCTTTACGGTGTTTTGACCCCTGAACCCGGTGGTCCCTTTTGGTCAATGTCGGTCGATTCGTCCGGCGTGTTACACTTTGGTCCTGCGGGGCGTTGGTTTTCGCGATTCTTGAACGGACCTCTTGCGGATCGCTTCCCCCCCTATGATTGCGGATTTTTCTTTTTTTTTTCCCCCCCCTTCCACAACTTTTTCCGGTCGGTTTTTTATTTTAGGGATCGCCAGCGTCTTGTTGGAGGCCTCACAACAAACAAAAGGCCTTTCGTGTCTGCTGTGCTTTGAGCGGCTATTGTCTTTCCCCCCTCTTTGCAAACTGTCCTCCTGTGTGTCACCGGCCCCAAATTTCAAGAGTTGATGTTTCTGCCGTAACCCCCTGGACGTGTTCCCTTTTCTCAGCTTTTGTCTGCAGTCTTCCGGCCTTTTTTTGGCTCTTCCCCTTGCCGGCTGTCCTGCAGGGCACTGGGGTCCCCCGCGAGAGGCCCGTCGGTCCGCGTGTCCCCCTACCAGCTTTTTTGAGGTTTCACGTGGGTTTTTTTGGGAGAACTTCCCCTTGGTGGATTGCGGACTTCTTTCCTCCCTTCTTACCTTTCTGACGCGGTATGGGAGTTTTCTTATTGAACATCACACTTTTTTTCCCCAGTCTCTTGAAAGGAGGGGTGGGTTTTCCTTTTTTAAGACAACCTTCTTTGCCTTGGCGGTGGGGTCCAGGCCGTGCCCTCTGGGCCGGACGAGTTTTTTTCTGCTGACTAGTTCGTTGACCTGCGGGTAGATAAGCTTGCGTCACACCACGTTGCCATGGGTCCCCCTGTTCCACCCGGCCGGCCGGGCGTTTTTTTGGTTTTGCTCGGTTCCCGCCGTTTCGGTCTCCCTTACGTTTCCGGGGCTTCCCTCTTCCCGGGCAAAGTTTTTCTTTGAAACTTTCCCCCCCCCCGTGGACCGAGGCCCCCTTTCTTTCTCTGGGAGAAAATTTTCTTACGCCTCTCATGGGGGCCCTACAATGCTGGATGCGTCTCTTGCGGATGACTCAGACAAGGGGGGGTCTGCCCCGGAGACCCCTTTTTTTTCCCCACCTACACGGGCGTGTGGCTTTTTCAGGGTAATTACGGGCTTTTTTTTTTCGTTTGTGCAAGGTAGCCCCTTTTCAAAGGAGTTGCGTTGTTTTTCTAAGGGGATTTTGCCTGTTTTGAATTTTGATTCCACCTTTCCAGGCCAGGTACGTTCGTGGGTTAGGAATTGGCCCGACCCAGGCCCGTTTTCCTCTTGGGGCGGTGCCGTTGAGATTCCCCTGTCGGTTCCCCCTCCTCAGGGCCTTTTCTTTTTCGTGGGATGAGGTTGATGTGGCTCGTACACCGAGCCTTCTTTTTTCCCCGGGCCCGTCAGTCCTCCCCCCCCGCCCCCCGGACGGACGGCGCGTTTTGGGGCCCCGTCCCTATCCCTCCCCTCGGCGGTGCCGGTGGTTTTTTTTTTTTCGCCGTGTGACATCAAAGGTGAGTTTTTCCGTGGCGGCGGTTCCTCTTGGGTGCTTGTTTTTTTGTGGTTTCTGGTTTGTCAACCTTCTCACTTCCGGTCCCCCCACTTAGTCCCCCCTCTTTCCCCCCTTCCTCTCCTTCAGCTTAATTCCAGACCTTTCCCCTTTTTTGTTGTTGTGAGAGGTTTTTCTCTGCGATGCCGAAGTGGCGTATTGGGCGTAGTGTTTTGGCGTCTTTTTTTTTAGTGCCAAAGCATGACACCCCCCGCCCACTCGTTTTTCCCTCCTCCTTTTCCCGCCCTCTTCTTCCCGGCGGTGGGCAGCCGTCCCTGCCCCACCTCCATTTGCTTTTGGGCCCCGCCTTTTGCAGCCTTCGCGCCCCTTTCCCCGGCCGGGGTGCGTTTTTTGTTGGGCGCGGGTAAACCCCCAGTTTTGGTGCTGGGAAAGAGGATTGTATTGACCCTTTTTTTCAGTCCCCCCCCCCCCCCATCTCCGACTTTTGCCGCCGCTGTGGCCCTTTGTCCCTTGCCGCGTCTTTGCCTGCAAAGTGGCGTCCCCCCAGCGCTTTTTTGTCGTTCCTCGTCCTGTTTTTTCGGGGCGCCGCTGCCACGACGTTCAGCCCTCTGTCGGTTCCAGGTGGTAATATTTTTCCCCCCCCCTCAAATCCATTATCAACCTTCGTTTCCCTCTTTGGTGGCTGATCCCCTTTTCCCCCCCCCAGCGCAGCAGTTCTTCAGTCCTTCCCTGCACGGTTTTTGTTTGGTTCTTTAGAATGTTGGGAGGCCGTCCAGCACCCCCCCGTGGCCGTCTTTGGCCCCTTGCGGTCGTTTTTTTCCCTCCGGGCCAGCCGTCGGGCCCCTTTTTTAGCGGTTCCGTTAGGACCCCCTTTTCACGCTGTTTCCTCTTCCAGGGGATTTTTCATCAGTGCGAGGTCGTCTGATGGAAGCCCTTTCCACCAAACGCGTTTTGCACCGCGCAGTCCCTTTTTGGTCACGTGGAGGTCAGTCACCAAAGACCACTGGTTCGACGGGAAGTGGACGTGCTTTGGCGTCTTTTTGGTTTTTTTTCTCGCTTACCTTTTTCTCCCCCCCTCACCTTTTTCCCATCCGCAAGAAAATCGTCCGTCCGCCAGTCCGACTGGTCGGCGCGGTGGCTTCCCTGCACCTTTTGTCTTCCATCCTCGCCCCACGCGCTGTTTCAGTTGCTTTTTTCCCTCCCTTTCCCCCTCCCCACCTTTAAGGCTTTCCGAATGGGGTAGCCGTTTCCCTTCCTTTTGCGCTCCACCCTTTTCCCCGTCCCCTCCCCCACCCCCGGTCTTCTCTTCGGGTTGACGGACCCCAGGCGAGACTTTCCTCCTCCTTTTCGGGTTGTCGTTTTTCCGGACCTTCCCCCGCGTGAAATCAAGTGGCGTCCCCCCCGCGCGGCACGCAGGAAAGGCGGAGGCTCCACCCCCACGGGCCAACCTGGTTAACGGCCTCTGCCCCACATACTTTTTCTTGTGGCTTTCGGGTCCGGATCCCGTTTGTCCCACCTGCGTTCCGTGAACCATAGTTCCCCTTTTTACCGTTTCCCCGGGAGATAGATTCAATGGTTTTGCCGTTTTTTGCTTCACAACGCCTCTTTCTCTTCCATCCCAGTTCTCCTTGGTTTTTCCGTTAAAACACAACGTAGTTTTCTTTTTTGACCACCCACCCCCTTTTTTCAGTATGGGTTGCCGTTCTTTTTACGCCCGCTTCATTGGTTCCTGCCTCGAGTCCCCTGATTGGCCTTTTTGCGCCCCGCGGTCCGGCCCCCCCCCCGGTTTCCCCCCCTTGGCCGGCCAGAGCGGAACAGTTTTTTTTGACCCGGTTGGCCAAACGTTCCTGGTTACCCCCGTACGTTTTACTTGATATTTTTTTTTATTTTGAAAGGCGACAGTTGTCCCCTTTTTTTCTTTTTCCGCCTGTTTATTCTCCCCCTTTTCGGCCCTCTTCCCCCGTTCCCTTCAACAATTGCAGGTCCGGGCCAAGTTCACCCCCTCGTGGTGGGTGCCCCTGCGCGGGGTCGCTGTCGCTTTGTACCTTTCGGAGTTTTTGCCCTTTTGTTGGTCCCGCCGCAACCTCCCCCCCTCGGTGCGCGGGGTGGTGGCACCGCCTGCACCGGTTGCCGCTTTTAGCACCCCTTTTTCCCCTCTTTTTCGGGCCAGAAGTTTTTCCCCCTTCTAAGGTCAAAGAGCACGGGGTTTTCCCACTCTCCCCTCCTGCTCATTTCCCCCCTCGCCCTGCCCCCCAAGTTGCCCTTTCGCCCCGCTGCCGCCCCGCTCCTTGATTGTGTGCTTTAGTCCGGACCGCATTCTGCCGGGCGAGTCCACCTTCCTTAGGCCAGCAACACCCCTGAGTTTCACCCGTGTTTCGATTCTGGCTCGAATTGCCAACGGACTTTACCTCGTTCCGGAAACTCGAATTGGGGTATTTCCCGTCCACGTCCATAAACCCCCCGTCCTTTCGACGCCTGGGCGTTAACAACCGCCGCAGAGTTCCACTGCCAATTTGGAAGAGCTTTCCTTTTCTGTCGATTGTTTTTTTTCCTTTTTCCCTTTCACTTCCCATTTCCACCACAGAGCCTTCGGCCGTCCCACTGTCTGCCCACCTTTTTTTTTTTTACAACCCGCATGATTGGGTTCTAGAGGGCTTACAACGAATGGATTCGTCGCGCCAGTTGGCCCTTCAGCTTACGTGTTTAGGTCTCCCCTTCCCCCCCCACCACGGGGGCGTTAGCCCTCCAACCACGTCTCCTACCTTTCCTTCATTTCGACCTTTAACGGGCGGCCGTCCCAACCCATACTTTTAGAAGTTCTTCCTCATCCCAGTTGTGTTTTTGTTCACTAGACTCTTGACGGAGATTTGTATTTTTTGACCCCGACTCTTCCTTTGTTTCCTCGATGAAGGGAAGGCGTTTTCTCCTTCCTGGTTTCTCTCCCAATTTTGTTTTTTCGGAGCCGGTCAAGTTATGCTGACGCCCGGGCCCTTTCCCCCCGCGGCCTTTGGAATACCCCCCCCTTTTGTTGTACGAGCCGCAGAGGAGACCAAAATTTTTTTGTTTCAGTGCCCCCTACAGGGCGGAAGGACGCCGGAGTGGTCCGTTTGGGTGTTTTTGTGGGTTTTTTGGTGTCCCTTTTGTTCTTTTCCACCCGGTGCCCCCCAGAAAATCCAATCTCGGGTCCTTTTGGCCATGTCTTTTCCGTGCCCCCCTCGGAGGCTTTGTACTTTTGTTTGTCGGGGTTGAGCCTCCGTGGTTAATGGCGTAGAACGGCAGGTGTTTGTCCCGTTCTTTTGGGCCGTAAACCCCTCCCATTTCCCCCCCCACCTTTTCAGTCCTTCGTTCCTTTTTTTTTTTGCCGTTTGACATCTCGTGGCACATCTGATACCTCTTGACTGGTTTCTCCGGGTTTTTTTTTGTTGCTTTTGATTTCTTTCCTGACCGCGGGCCGCCTCCTTTTTTTGGGTCTGTCAGCGTCCCTCTTTTTTTTTTGGCGGTGACGCGGGGAGTCATTGGCTTTTTGCGTGTTTCGCATTTTTTTTTTTTTTTTTTTTTGTGGTTTTACTGAGGAAAATTCTTGAGATTGTGGTTTGGGGTGTTTGGTTTTTTAGCACCGTGCATATTTGATTTTCCCGTGTCCCTACTTGGACCCCGCTGGCACCTTGCCGGCCGGCCGACCAGTTTTTACCGAGTTTTTCGTCCGTCCCCGCGCCCTTTTTATGGTTTGCGTGGGAGATTGCGGTTTTCCACCTGCTGTTTTCTCCTCCAATGGTTCATTTCCTAGTGGGAGGGTTTTCGGCAACACTCTGCCCCCCCCCCCACTTTTCTTTTGGGGACGGCGGTAAGGTGTACTGCATTGTGCCGGGCAGGGTTTTGGGAGCGGAGAAGTCGCTCACGGCGGCCGGCCTTGGGCGGCGCTTTCCCCTTCTCGGGTCCCTTTGTGTTTTTGTGTGACACCTAAAACATTTTTGGTGTCCCCCCCGCTTGGTTCCAGTTGGTTCCGTCTTTCGGCTTTTCTGGGCCCTGAAGTGTCCCCAAAAGGGTTTGGCCCGCTGGTCGCACATTTCCCTGAGTTTTCTTCTGCGGCGGCCCTGCCCTTTCCCGATTCCGCTTTCCCCCCCCTATTTGTCTTTTTTGTGATCGGGGTTTTTTCCCACACTCAACCCCGTGTTCCTTTCTTTCCTTGGAGGGATTTTTTTCCCGAGTGCGTGGGGTTCCCTCACCCCAAACGGGCCTTCCACTCTTTTTTTTTTTTTTGCGGACGGTGTGGTTCTTTTTTTCCGCACTCAATTTTTCACTGCTTGACCTCTGGCCCCGCTGGACCAGAGGTCCTTTTCAGGCGCCGTACCATTTCCGTTTGTTGGCTCTAGTGCTGGCGTGCGGACTTTTTTTTTTCGATGCGGTCTTTGATTTCTTTTACAAGTGTCAGCCTTTGGCCGGCCGCCGGACGTCCGCGATCCTTCGGTCCCCCCCTAGTCGGCCGTTTTACGTTTTTGTTTGTCGGACGGACCGTGGGGGGTTTTTTTTTGACACGTGTCCCCCCCCTTGTTTGGAGGCTTTCGGCCCTGACGAATTTTCACTATCTCGGACGTCGGTCTGGGGAGTTTGCGGCTTTACAACATCACTGACCACAGTCTTTTTTCCAAAGGCGTTATTTTGGTGACAGACCCCCTTTTATTCCGAGAATGTCTTTTGCGGGGGAGGCCCCCTTCCCGATTGCGGGATCTTGAACTACAAGTAGCGTTAGTTCTTTTTCTGCTCCCCCAACAGGCCGGACGGGTTTTTGTTTTTTTTTTATGTTTTTGACCCTCCTTTCGGCCCGGCTTATGTTGGTGCATACCCTTTCCCGTTCCTCTCAGGAGCAGTCCTGCGCCGGGATACATTCGGGTACGGATTTTTTTTGATGGACCAACTTTGCGAGGCACAAAGTTTGTTCAACACCATGTGTTCGTTTGGAATGGATTGCGACTGAATCTCCTGTTTTTTTGTCCGACCCGGGCTGGGCCGCGTCGCGCGCTTGCTGTTACTCCGGGGTTTTGGGTTTTCAACGGCGCCCCGATCTTCCATCCTCATTTTCTTTGGTCGGTGCGACGGTCATGGTCTGCGTGGGACATGGCTTTTCCGAGGCAAGGGTTTTGTCCCCTTTGTATAAGTTATTGGTCATTTTCAGATTGAACAGGGCCTGTTTTTCGTAATTTTAGGCGTGGTGGAGGCTTGAGCCTACTTCAATCGCCTCTGTTTTTCTCGTGTCGTTTAAACTTTCTTGCCTTTTAAGGGAAGCCCAGCGTGGTTTTTTTCTTCGTGCTTTTTTTTTGCGTTTCTTCGTGTCCCGCGTCCCGGCCCCTGTATTCCCCGTCCCCCCCCCCCGGCACTGATTTTTTTTTGCGCGGGCCGGCTTGTTGTCCACCGCCAAGTCGCCCGCCCGCTTTGGTGTTTTTTTCAGGGTTGCGTTTCGGTCGTTTCAACGAAATTAGTTTGGCTTTAGTTGCGAGTGGCGAGTGGTATTTGGTTTTTTTCTGGTTTTTTGTCCCTCTCACTTCGCCACTGCCCCTCGCCACACCTTCTTTGCCTCTCTTCTATCTATTCCTACCTCCCCGTTGTTTTTTTGTTTGTTTTTTTTTTTAGATGTTAGTTTTTTTTTGAGTTTTTTTTTTTTTCGAAGGGGTTTGAGTGCCCCCTCAGAAACCCCTCGAACCTCCTGCACCCTCAACTCGCCCCCCCCTAATTCTTCACGTTTTTGTCCCCGGGACTCCCTTTCCCCCCTCTGAGTTCGGCGGGACTTTTGGGGGCCCGTTTTCGCGCCGTCCTTCGTTGGCGGTTTCCGCGGTGGACTTTTTTTTTTTTGAATGGTCCACTGTAACGGAGTCGGGGCTGCTGTGCATCCCCAAGCAGCCTGCCGGCCGCCGGCGGTTCCCTTTTCCTTTCCCTTTCAAGCTGAGAACCGCGCACTTTTTTCCCACCAGTTGTTTCTTCGGAAGGGTAGTGGTCCCCGCCGGCGTGACAACCCCTGGCAGAATTTCTGTAGGCGCCAGGGTACTCTCCATGGTCCATACTTAACCCCCTCCTTCAATTTGTGCACGCTGCTTCCAGTTCCACTTTTTCCGTTCCTTTTGTTACGTGCCTGCAAAGGGGGGGGTTTTTTCCTATGGTCTTTTATATCGGGGCGTGCCTTTCCCGGTCCCCCCCCCAGGGTTCCTTCCCTGCCCTCCCTTGCGACGACGGGCAGATTTTTCGGCCGTTTTCGGTTGCACTCAAGAACAGCACTTTTTCCACTCTAACAGGGTTTTTGTCTCCATTCTCGGCCGTCATGATGGTGTTGTTAGCCGGACGTCTTTCCCCGGTCTTGAAGCGGGGGCCACCTGCTGAGAACCAACTCTTTGAAGTTTCTTCCTTGGTTTTGCTTCCACACCCAGGCGGCCCGTGGTTTTTTCCCAGTTTCTCTTCCCCTCCTCGTGGCGCCGCCTGCAACCGTCCGGCAGGGGGCCTCGACCCGTTTTGCCTGGGGCGGAGCTTTTTTTCTTCCCCAATCCCCTCCTCTTTTCCCCGCGTGGTCACTTTGATTGTTTCACTTAACGCCCCCCCTTCCCCATACGCCGCGGTTTTCGCACGGCATTTTTTAGGGTCGGCCGCTACACAGTTAACCGTCCAGAACCCCCCACCCATTTTCTTTTTCTGATTGTTTTTCCGGACGCGGCGTGAACGGCTTCCTTTTCGGGCCCCTGGGTTTGTTCGGCCCGGAAACGTTTTTGGTTTTTTTTTTTTTGAGTTTGGTTTGGGTTTTTTTCTTGTCAATGGTTGCAGCCGTTTTCATTCGGCCGCCGTCCTCCATTCTCTCCCCCCACGGCCATGGTTACTCTCATGCCCCCCAGTTCGCTTTTTTTCGCCTGGTACGGATCCGGTGGCACCCCTGTCGTCCTTCCACACCCCTCCCCCTCTCCTACCCCGGACCCGTTACCTGGTCCCCCCTTTTTTTTTTTTGCTTTCCCCCCACAGTCCTTTTAGGGGCGGATTCCCAGTCTCTTCCCCTTCCACAAGTGTGGGCGTTTGACCCACCCTAGCACTTCCTCCCTTCTTTTTTGAAGTTCTTTCGAAGCGGTCCTGGTCCGGCCCTTTGTGACGCGACCGGGCTGACCCGCGGGTGGGCAAAAATTTCCTTTCCGGCTCACCTTTTCGACCGAATGACCCGTGTGGACCCCCCCCCCCGTCGTTCACCCCTTCCCCCCTGCCTCCAGTGTCAGTGCCTTGCCCCCTTTTTTTACGTTGTTCTTTCTCCCAGGATCCCCAGCCCCGCCTTCACCCCAAGGCCCATTCCTTCCGAGTTACCCCTACTTCTGTTGTTGCGATTTTGAGGCCCGTGAATCCCCTTTTTCCTTTTTTTTTCTTCCACGACCCTCGGTGGACGCTTTTCCGCCCCACCTTTTCCCTGTGGATCTGGGACACTTGTTGGCAGTTTTTCTGCGCTTAGTTTTTTCACTGCCTTGACTGCTTCCCCCTTTCTGAGTACCCCCAAGTATTGCACCTGGTTCTTAAGCACACTCTGCCCACTTCATTTTTCAATACCGCGCCCGTTTGCAACAATCTTCGCCCCCGTCGGCCCGCCCGAGCTCCCCCCCGGTCGGCGCTCTGAAAGCCCGTCGCGGTTTAGGTAATCCCGTCACCCTTCAGTTTGCATCAACCCGTTGGGGCCCCGCCGCTCTCTTTCCTCTTTTCAAACGGTTTTTGCCTACGCGCTCCCTTGGGCCCGTTACGACCCCTCCGCACCCCCCTACTTCGACCAGCCCGGCGCTACACACCGCCCCCTCGAGAGGTCCACTTACTGGTCCCCCCCCCCCCAGCTTTGTTCCTGCGGCGATGTTTTCTCCCGTTACCGTCACTTCAACCCCCCCCCGTTCGGGCCCTGTGCCGTACCCCGTTCCGCATTTGCCCCCACTAGTCATTGTCGCCATAGGCGGTCTATTTCCCCCCACGGAACTGCGGTTATCACTTTCCGCGTCCCTGCCGTCCCCCCCCGTCAGCTACGCGTCTCACCAAACCCCACCTGTCGGTTTGAGGTCCCTTTCCTCTCCGTCTCCTTACGGGCACGGCCGGTTTGGTGTCAGTCCCCCCTACCATAGCCGTTCCTTCTTTTTTTCCTTCTCACTGTTGGTTTTTTTTAGAAGCGCTTTTTTTTTTCCGTGAGTCTTTTCTTTGGACGGCCGGCCTTTCTTCCCTCTTGCCAGTTCCCTGTAGGTTGAGTTTTGTGACTTCCGGATTTCGTTCTTTTGTTGTTTGGAAGGAATGTCCCCGACCCCTGATTTTTCCCCGCCGCCCCTTAGAACGTGATTCCCACATTCGTTGTACGAGTTCCGAAGATTTCGAGCAAAAAAAAACCTTTCTTCGTGTAGGGGTTTGTATTTTTTTTTACTTGTCGATGTGGGTTTTTTTGCTTTCCTCGGTTTAACAACGGACCATACCCCTTCTCCCCCCCCCCCCCTCTCCCGTCTTGCTGCAGATCAGTTCTTTTTTTTTTGGTTACCATCCCACGTTTTTTTTCCCTTGTTTGTTAAGCGCGGGCGTCGTCCGGTCGGGGGGTTGGGGGTTTTTGAGTTTGGCTTCCTTTCCCAAATGCTCCCCGTAAATGCCCCCGTTGAAAAATCGCGCCAACGGATAGAGGGTGTTTTGGGGGGGGACCCGTTTCGAAGGGGTGCTTTCTTGCTGGCCTTGTCTGTTGGACATCCTGCGTATGGAGTGACTTGTCCGTAGTCTTAGCATACAGGCTTTCACTTGGTTGTGAGGGGCGTGATGGGGCCTCCGGGCTTTTTTATTGAGTCTACGGGTGAGTGTTTTTTTTAAGGTTCCAATTTTTTTTTTTTTGATATGTTTTGGGGTGCGGAAGAAAACCGGTTTGAATTTTTTTCCTTTTTTTTGCCTCGAAGGGGTCCTTTTTTGGGATTGTGTGCCCCTTGGTTTCCTCAAGCGCCGTCTGGCAGGGTCCCCTACTCCTCTTGTGGTTCGGGGGCGTTTGTTCCACCTGCTGGTCCCTTGTTTTACAGGTACGTCGACTTTGGGATTTACCCGCCGCCGCCCAAAACCCGCCGTGGGGTAACGTTTTGTTTCCGTTGACTGCCCCCCTTGTGGTTCTTTTTAAGTTTTGTCGGTTTTCTCCTGACGGGGCCGGGGGCTGAGGGTTTTGGTTGCCCTGGTTTTGAGGCCCGCGGAAGGGTTTTTTCCTGCTCTCGTGCTTCACGGATCCCGTGCTCCCTTTTTTTCGGGTGTTTCCACGTTTTGCACCCTGGGGGCCAACATTTGGTCAGTCGGTCTCTTCGGCCTGCGGGGACAAACTTTGGGTTGCGGCGGGGTCGGGGCCCGGGTTTGTGCCCCTCCGGCGTCCCCTTTCCTATGCTATCGCTTCACCCCCTCTTTTTTCTTTAGGGGGATTTGTTAAACTGCCCCCCAACCGTGTTTGTTCCGGACTAAATGTTGACTGGCTCGTGGGAGAGGCTTGGGTTCAGCAAACCCCAACCCCTTTTTCCGCCCGGGGAGCGGTGTTTTTTTTTTGCATTCCCGCCTTTGTCCAACCGGAGCTTGTTCCCCCTCCCTACACGCTTTCGAAACGTTGCTTGAGGGGGCATGCTCCCGGTACACACCTGGCCTCTGG
>Ga0179593_1659152_pt1 | contig 12108 bp, 21 predicted proteins | sample CZODoug2_1_08_16_FD_185931 | JGI IMG/M metagenome (GOLD analysis project Ga0179593, IMG submission 185931) | Vadose zone soil fungal communities from Angelo Coast Range Reserve, California, USA - CZODoug2_1_08_16fungal (PacBio error correction) | ecosystem: Environmental > Terrestrial > Soil >... | reverse complement strand
CCAGTTCGTGGCACGCTTTTTTTCCCTTCTGAGCCTTTTCCCCTTTTTCTCATCTTCCAGGATAGTATCCCCTTCCTCTTTTCCCTGAACTTCTCAGCCCACTCGTCCCGAATCTTTTTTCTGTAAACCACTGACAGTTCTTTTCCAAATCCCTCCTTTGTTGTTGAGATTTCTTTTTGCTCCTTTTTAAGCAGCTTTCGTGTTCTTTATTTCCCCTGAGCTAAGCTCTCGTGATCCGTGTCAAGACGAGAGACCTGACAACGTCTTTCCTTTTTTTCCGGTAGGCATTTTGCTTCCTGAACACCTCATCTTTTTCCTTCCGTACTTCCTGTGCCTGGCAGATTTTTTTTCTTTTTTTGCCGATTCGGCTTTCCCCCTTTTCTTTTGCGCTTTCTTCTTGCACCCGTTTTCTTTCCACAACCTCATTCGTCAGTAATTTTCGTTCCCTTCTTTTTAACTCGTCCTCCTTTTTTTTAGTCCGGTGCATCCTTCATTTCACCAGTTTTTTTTTTTTTCCCTTTGGTGACCAACTTCTTCGGTAGCTTACTTCGCTGCGTTCCCCCTGCCCCCTACTTCCCCCCCTTACCCGAAATCGGTACCCTCCTCCCGACCCCCTTCGTTTTGGACCCCTTTTTAATTCCCACAACCACCTTTTCCTTCTTTTTTTACCTGCGCTCCTCTCCTGGCCCCCCTTTAATGGGTCTGTAGATCTTCTCAGTTTGGTAACTCCCCCTTTTTTCCTTTTTCGTCAGGATCAGTGTTTGTTGCATTTTCTTGGTTCCTTACCCTTTTTTTGCTTTCCTCGGACCTCTTTTTCTCTTTTCGTGAGCTCCTCTGGTCCTTCGTCCTTTCCGCCTGGAGGCTCCAGCCTTAGGCTCCATTGTTGGGTACCCTAAAACGGCTTCGGGATCACCACGTTTATTTCCCTTCTTTTTTCGCGTTTTTCACTGCGTTTTTTTTTCCCCTTGCAGCACATGGTTGGCTTTCGATGACTCCCTTGTGACGGGGAGGTCTTTTTTCTTTGCTCGCCCGAAGCAGCCCCACCATCTTTGCCAGCACAAGCGGTCCGTTTCCCCAGATCCCCAACGTTTTTCCCCCCCTTGTGCTTTTTTTTTGCCCCGCACTTTTTTTCTCTTTTTTTTTTAATTTAGATTTTTCCTTTGCCCTAGCTTCTTTCTTTTCTTCTTCTGTTTGGAGCTTTTCTTCTATCTTCGGGCTGTTTTCCCATTCAGGTGCCTGAATTTTATCAAACCCTCCCCCTTTCCCCCACCCAGACCTTTCATTTTCTTTTTAGTGAAGGTTTGCGGCAAGCCCTCCCCTCTTGTTGCATCTCCAGGTCGCTTGCTCATCAGATGCATCCAGCTTCCAGGCTTTTTTTTTTTTTTCTTTTTGGATTTCTCCTCATTTTTCGCCACTTTCTTGCCCCCCCCATCAACACATTTTCCAGTATCTAAAGGATTTTTCCTTCCCCTATCTTCTCCATGCCATGAATTCTTTCAACCTAACTGATCCCCCCGGTATCATCTTTCCTTCGGCGATTTTTTAGCTTTTTTTTCGGATTAGGTTTTTCCTTCCTCCTCTTGTTCCTCGATAAGGTTTTTTCTTTTTCTTTCCCCAATTATTTTTTGTTTTTTTGATGCTCGTCGTCCCTTGGCCCCGACTGCTTCTCTCTTTCTTCCGAGCTTCTTCTTAAGATATTCAATTTCTTTTTCCCGAGTCCTTGTGATGTCCCATCATGCTCTCGAAGAATTTCCCCCCTCCCCCTAGCGTTCATCTCACCCATCGTTCTTTTTTGCCGTTCCCCCCGACCCCCCTCCTTTTTGTCCTCTTAGCCCCCCGAACTTCCCTCCCCCCCCTTTTTTTCAACCCTTCCTATCTCATCAAGAATTTATTTCCCTATATACTGAATTATACCCTCACAATGTGTTTTTCCTCTTTGCCTTCATTTTTTCTTGACCCAGCCTCCCTGGGCCTGTTGTTTCATTTCCTGTTTTTAGTTTCCCACGCCCCCTGTAAACTTTCTTCGTCTGGAACACCTCTCCATGCGACAATTCTATGGCGACGTTTTTCTCCCACCTGACCCCCCTTCCGTTCACGTTAGTACCCGACTGAAGTTTTTTTTTTGCGTTTTAAAAAACCCCCCCCTCGCCCCATCCTTTCTTTAGGAAATCCGATCCAGGGTCTTTTTTCTTACGAGGTTTTTTCCTTTCCGTGACGATACCTCTTCTTCGGCCATGTGACAGTCCTCTCCTCCTAGGTTCCTAGCCCCCCCCTTTGCTCCTCCCCTTTTCAACTGTTTTTCCCAGGTCTGTGGGCCATTCATTCTGTCATGCATGGCTCTCCCCCCTGCACGAACTTTTCCTGCTCTTTTTAACTATACATAGGGTCTGTTCCCTCGGACTTCGCATTCCGGGCGTCCTCCCTTTTAACCCCCCTCTTTTTCCTTTTAGTTGCTCCCGTCTCCTTTTTTTGGTACAGCCATATGGTGGTCTTTCCCTCGGTCCCTTCCCTTTTGCATTCTCCCCCAGCGCGAAGGGAAGCCTCCGTGGTTTCCTTTTCCAGTATAGGGGGACTACTACATCCCCTTTTCCCCTTCCCCGACAAAAACCCCCCCTTTCCCCCCACGAAGAAGCCCCTTCGAAAGGTTTTCCCCCCACAGACGATCTCTTTCCCTCTTGCCCTCCCCAGCAAATACTTTCCGTTATTGAGGAAGCCTGCGGCCCCTTTTTTGTGTTTGTGTTTTTTTCCCCTCACTGCCTAAGCCCCCTTTTTTCTCTAGAAAACTCCTTCTTTTTCATCTATCGTATTTCTTCTTCTCCCTTCAGTCTCGAAGTACGTCCCTCCCCCCCTCGTTGTCACGTCTGCTTTTCCCCCAAATCCCGAACGGACAGGCTTTCTTCCTTTCTCTCTTTCCCTTCCCCTCCTCGTTGTTTGTTTTTTTTTCGTTTTTTTCTTTTTCTCACTGTCAGTTTAAGTTAGGATTTTTTCAGATGAGAATTTCCCTCTCCCCTGGACCCTCCTCTTCTGGTCTCATAGGAGATAATTTTTCCTTTCGGCACGTTGACCAATTTCTTTCTTTCCCCGTCAACTTATCTTGACGTATTTCTTTTGCTGCTGGCTCTTCGCCCCTGCTTTTTCTGTGCCTCTTCTCCTTTGCTTTCTCACGTGGCTCTCCTTCGTTCACCTGTTGAGTTGGAAAATTTTGTAGTCGAATTTTTCTTCCAACTCCCGCTTGCATTTCCTTTTTTCTTTTTTGATAGACTTCTGGCGGACCCCCTTGAGCAGTTTCCCTTATTTTCTTGAGCGGAGTTCAGCACCCTCCTTCCTTGAAGAATAGGTTGGTTTTTCTTCCCTCCGATGCTCTTTGGGAATTTTTCTTTTCCTTTCTTTTTTTCGTGAGGTTGATTTCCCCTGATGAATCCTATGAGGCTGGATTCTTTCTTTCAAGCTTTTCTAGCCTCCCAATCCCTTTTGACAGCGCTGGCGCCTTCCCTTTGGCTGAGTTTTCCCCGCCTGATTGCGAGCGACTCTCCCTTCTTTACTTTTTGTTCCTGCGCTTTTCTTTCCCCCTGTCCCAACGTACCTCCCTTTTGTGTACTTCCCAAAAAGGCGTCCTGAATACCCCCTGCTTTTTTGTTGTAAGGTTTCTTGTCGCTTTTTTGGCGCCATGGTCTTCTTTCTGGGGGGTGTTTTTTTTTCCCCCAAATTTGACAGGTTTTCTTTTTTCTTGCCGGGACCCCGAAGACAGCCCAACATTTCTTCAGAGACCCCCCCCCCTCCTTTTCTTTTTTTTCCAATTCCTCCCCCACATTAGGTTAACCTTATCCTCTTGCTATTCTACCGATGATCTTTTTTCTCTAGTCATTTTGCGACTTTGAGGCGAGTCTCTGGTCTGTTTTGCCATGGTCGGTCCCAGGCCGATTTTTTCCCACTTTAACAGTCGTCATTGAGAGTCTTTTTCCCATCGCGTTGTGCAATCCTTTCCGGGTCTCTGGAAGTTTGCAATGCGAAGCCGCATCAATATTTTCTTCACTCATGCGGCCTGCGAGTTTTTTTGCGATTCCCTTCAGTGCTTTTTTGAAGCCACACCCCATCCCCCGGAATGCGCCAAATGCTCTCCGCGATCAATATTGACCCCCATTACTGAGGTCTTTTCTCTAACTTTCTTCTTCTTTTCTCCTTCTCTCGAGATTTTCTTTTTTTTTTCAGTGAGGTTCTTCTTTCTTTCCTGCGGTAATTTCTTTTCTTTCAGTTACGTTTTCAATCTTACTTTTTAGGGTTTCTTTCCCAGGTGTTTGCTGGTTTTTTGATTTCCGTCCTTGGATCCCCAGAAATTTTTTCATGATTTTTCTCTAGGACCTCCCAGGCTCCCCCCGGCGGCCTCCTTCTACTCCTAACTGACTTAATATGTTCTTTCGCTTAGAGGTTTTTCCTCAACGCCTCTCCCCCCTTGCACTTTTTTTTTTTATCATGTTTTTTTCCGCTTATTCATGGTAACAATCCTTCTTCAAGGTTTCGCCCTTCCCCATACTAGCTATCCCTCGTTTCGCTCCCTTTTCCCCCCCCCCTTTTTGAAGAGCTCTTTTTGTGACGGGTTTTTCCTCCCCTGAGAGTGGTCCTTTCCTATTCAACGTGGTATACTTACCTCCCTAGGTTGACAGGCTTTCCTTCGGTCCAGTTTTTTTTTTTTTCTCCGCTTTTTCCCTTAGGCCCCAGATATCCCTCTCCCTTTGAGACTGGCCTTCTTCCATTCGAAGAAGGTTTTTCTCCTCAAATTTCCTACGTTACCCTGTCGTCCGACCTTCTACTTCCAATTGTCCTTTTTTCCCTTATCCAGCTCTTTCTCCTCTTCTCTGTCGCTTTCTTTCTCCTCTCCGATGAAGGTAGAGTCCCTTCGTTTTTTTTCCGCTTTTCCAGGCTTTTCCCTGAAACGACTTCCCAGGAAAACTTTCCCCCCTTGCTTCTTTCCCTGTGGACAGGGTCCCTTGCATTCTTCCTTTGCCGGTCAACGCACTCCACTTCAGTGTCGATCCTTCAGCTGTCTTTGTCTCATCCTTCCGATGTTTCAAGTCGTAGTTCTTCGGGTTGGTCCGTTTTTCCTTCCTCGGTGGGGCGATTTCCTTTCCCCTTTATGCCCTTTGGATCTGCGACACAAGCGCGCAAGTGTTTCCTTCTTTTCTTTGGTATATGTCTTTCCCGATTTTTGGTCGTGCGTTTTTCCTTTTGTGTAACTCCATTGAAGCACGGAGTTCCTCTCCTCTCCACACCCTCCGCTCGCTTCTTAGCAGAACCACCTCCTTCGTGCGGCGCTTAAGCGTTTCTTCCTTCTCTTTCTTCAGTAACCCGACGCTGCTTACCTTCCCTGAGCGCGTAGGTTTTAGTCCTTTTTATCAACTTCTCCTTCTCCTCTCGACATCGTGTCTTTTTCTTTGTCCCCACATAGTCAAAGAATTTGAGACGCGGAAACCTTCGTTTTTTTTTTGTCTTTCTTGTGTCGTTTTTTTTTTGGGCAAAAGTTTTTTTGAGCGTCTTTTTTTAATCTAAGTGAATCTCTACCTTCCTTCCTGCTCGCGCTATAGGCGATGACTCTTTGATTATTTTTTTCTTGTCCTTATCCCCCTCCCCAATCGATACTCCTCCTTTCCTTCTTTTCCAGATGCGAATTCTCCTTTCTCGATTATCGTTTTTCTTTGCGTTTCCCCGTTTCGGGGAAACTGCACACCTAGGTGCAGGAGTCTTCGCCTTTCCCCAGGGCTTTAGACATATTCCTCCTCGCGCTTTTTCTGTTTCGGTTTTTTTTTTTCTCCTTTCTGAGGGCCTTTCTTCGGGATTTTCTTTTCCAGCCTTCCCCCTCCTCTGAGTGACCCTGTCCCCCTCTCCGCCCTTGAGATTAGCCTCGCGGGCCCAATTCCCCTGGGTCATCGTGTTTTTCTTTTTTTTCCTGGTTGTTTTTTTTTTTTTCCTGCTGTCCCCCTGGTAATGTTTTTGTTTTTATAGCTTCCCGTTTGTACCTTCCCCCCCCCTTTTTTTTTTTTCCGCAGGACTCCCCCCTTGAAGTTTTGCACATTTCGGCCTGTCCCCCTCTTGCTTGTCCTTTTATTTGTATCTTTTTTCTGACCGCTCCTTTGCTGTTCCCCTTTCTTCTCTCTTCCATTGACTCTTCCCCATTCCCACCTTTGGAGAATTGTTTTGTTTCTAATCAAAGTTCCCTTTCTGTGAATTTTCTTTTTTCCCTTTTTCCCACCTTCGTTTTTTTTTTTTTGTCACTTTTTTCAATTTTTTTCAAGGGCGCCCTTTTTTGCTGCTTCTTTTTGGCAGCTCCCCTCCCCAAGCTGGCTTTTTTTTTTCTTGCAAGTCTCTTCGACTGCCCTCCCCCTCGCTGACCACTTTTCCCCTCCCCCTTTAAGAACTCACGCCACATTTCCCCCCCCCTTGCGGAATTAGTTTTTTTTTCTTGCCGACTATTCTCTCTTGTTTCTAGTCGTCTTTTTTCTTTTTCTTCGGGGTTTCTAATGTCCTTTTTTTTCCTTAAGCGGCCTCCCCAACCCCTTTTTTCGTCAATGGTTTTTTTCTCTTTCCCCCTTTTTCGTGAATGCTGCGACTTATGCCTAAATGGAGTCAGCTTGCCTTATTTGCGGCTCTTTCAAAGCTTCCTCCTTTCCTCTGCTTTTGACATTCTTTTTTAAGGATTGAAAGCACCCCCCCCCCCAAACGATTTCCCCATTCCTTAACAGTATCTACTTATTACATGAACCGGAGAGAATCGAATTTGCCCTGAATTTTTCTTCCACAGATATTCCTTTCCTCATACGTTTCAGACCCTGTTTTTCTTTTTCAGGTGAAGTGAGTTTTTCCCCTATCTGGCATGGCAGGTACTTTGCTTTTATCATGTACTTTCTTCTTTCGGTTTTTCTTTTTTGCTGCTGCCTTTGGCCCTCCAGCCGCTCTTCCCCCTGGGAGCTCTGCCCAAGCCAAATCGCTTCTGCATGATGACCTTTTTTTTTTTTTTTTTTGAGATGCTTTCTTTTTTGTTCCTTTTTTTTCAGCATCCTTTTCCTCCCAAGCCCCTTTCTCCCCTCGGGTTCTTTTTTGTTCCGCTTTCGCGCCTTTACACCCAGACCCCATTGCTTGTACATTTTTTTCACCGCCCGAATTTCTCCCCCCATCTCCACCCCTCCTTTAATCTAGATCTAAATTTTTTCTGTGAATTTTTTTTTTCCCATGTTCTGCACCCTGCCCCCCCCCTTTTGATCGAGCTTTCGCTTGCACAAGTTTTTCCTTCGCTTGTGCCTTTTTTCTGGGCCCTCTTTTCTACTCCCAATCCTTTGGATGTCCGAGGTCACCCCCCCCCCCCCTCTTTTCGCAGTCCCTTTTCCCGTTGAAACGGGCTAATGGGCCGGGTTTCCCTTCCTAAGTTTTCGTTTTTTTGCGGGAGACCCAAACCCTTTTTCTTCCTTTGGCATGGGAAGCCTGCCGCACTCTATCCGGTTTTCTTGTTTTTCGTCCCGCTTTTTTCTTTTTTTATGACTTTTTTTCCCCCCGTTACTTTCTTTTAAGCTTTCCTTCGACTATTTTTTTCTTGCAATCCTTTTTCCCTTCGCCAAAATGAAACTCTGACCAACAATTATCAGTATTCCTCGCCCCCAGGGGATTTGGCGTTTTTTCCTTTCCCAAATCGGGGACTTTTTTTTCTCAGGCCCATCGGGAGTCTTCAAGGGATGCTCTCTTTGTCACGATGTTCCCTTATGTCTTTTTCTTTCACAAATAAGCTCCTTTCTCTAAGTCCTAAACCTCTTTTTTTTCCTTCCCCCCTCCGGTGTCTTTTTTCCAGGAGGCTTCTCCTTTCCCCTCTTGACTCTTCGATCACACTTTCCTCCCCAATGTGAACCTCTGTGCTTTTTCCCCAGAGGTCAAACTTTTTTTTTTTTTCTTCCCCCCAACTCCTTCCTAACGTTTCTCCGCTCGATTTTCTTTTGTTCCAAATTCGTCCCTTTTTCGTACGTAAATTTTTCCTCTAGCTTTATTGTTGAAGGCTTCCTGAAGGCTAATGCGTACCGACTTCACGATGATTTTCTTTTCCGCGATTTTTTTTTTTCATTCTTTTCATGAGTCGTCCCTCGTTGATTTTTTCCTCTGAAACACCTCCCCTTTTTCCCCCATTTCGTATGAAAGATTCCTCTTCCTTTCCCCTTCATACTTTTGTGTGTTTCTCCTCGCAGTTTCGTTGTAACTGCCAGCTTCCTTTTTTTCTTTACGAGCTTTTGACTTGAGAGAATTTCCCCTTTTCGCGCTTGGTCTTTTTTTTCCCAAGCGTTCAGGTATGTGCCTTGTCCCTTAGGACTACCGTCACCAAATAAGCTCGCGCCTCCTTTCCTTCCCTTCTTTCAGCTAAGTTCTTTTTATCGTTTCGGCTCTTTTTTTTTCGTTTCACCCGTTTTTCCCCCATCCTGAAGTGTCAGGTCGTTTTCTCTTCTTCCCCCACCTCGAAGGTCTCCCTTTCCCTTTTTTCCGTCGCTTTGGAGCTGCCACTGTTAATTGTTCCGGTTTGACTGTCCTGGTTCTTTTTCTGAGCCTTTTTTTTTTTTTTCTGCAAACCCCCCTTCCCATTCCTACCTTGATTTTTTCTGGCCCATATCTTGTTTTTTCGTGATATCCTTCCAGATTGTCTGAGGTTTTGACATGCTGCAGGATCCCGCGTTTTTTTTTGGCAAGTTTTTCCTTTCCGGATCCCCTTCACCCCATCTCGTCGGCCTTACCTTTTTTCTTCTGCTGGTTTTTCTCCTTCCTGACGACGGCTGCCTCGTATTTTGATGTCTCTCTTTCTCCTCGAATCCTTTCGGAAGTTTTTTTCCAAGTTTTCCCCTCTGTGTGGTCAAAGGCTTTCTCCCCCCCGCTGATACTGGCTTCTTTTTTCCCTTGGTTTAATGGAGCTTCGTCACAATGGTGCCTTCTCTTTCTTTCGGTCTGCCATGGTCCCCGTTTTTTGGGTTTTTCCTGCCTTTTCACAGGTGTCGGACACTACCCCCCCACCCCGACCCTCCCCCCCCCCCAAATGTTTCCTTTCCAGAACCCTTTTCTCACAATTCCTTCGCACCACTTTGTCATATCCGGTTCCCCATTTTCCGGAAAAGCCCCTTTGCCACGAAGATCCTTATTTCGATTGACTTAGTCAGTCGCTCTCTTCTGGGTGTTTTTTTTTTTGGCTTTTTCCTTTCCCGAACTCTTCAGAAAGCCCCCCGATAAACAGTTCCCCCCCCCCCCCCCCTTGCTGTCCTCTTCACTGCGGTGTCTGTGCTGGCTGAGATTCCTGAGACTTTTCATCCTCCCTTTTCCCCTTTTTTTATTCTCATCTTTTTTTTCTTTTCTCTTGTCCTTAGAATCTCCATTGTTTTCCCCCCCCTTTACATCCGATCCCTCCCCCCCCAGAAAAAGTGCGCAAGTTCCCCCTCTTTTCCTTCCCCCCCCCGGTGAGACTTTATTTGCTGCACCCACGTATATCTCTCCCTTTTCCCCCCCCTTCCTACGGGGTTTTTTGAGCTCGCATACGGGTGGACTCTGAGTTAACACTTTTTTTTTCTCATCCTTTGCTCCAGTTTCTCAGATGATTCTTCCCCGCAGTGTTTGTTTTTTTTTGCTTCGTACTCTCCCGCCTGGAGGGAAATACTGCGGATCAGTTCCCCCCTCCCCCCCCTTTGCGCTTTCTTTAGACACTTTCCTTTTCTATGTTTAGGCTGCTGTTTTCCGAGCAAGGCACCCCGCCTCCTCGGACCCCCTGGCAGGAGCTCCCGGTTTTAGGGCTGGCTTGCTCCTTTCTTTCCACATTTTTCCAATTACATGTTTCTTCTTAAGATCTCTCTTTCTACATTCAAGATCTTTTTTCCCTTTTCACTTATAAATTAGACGCTAGTTATGTTGGTTCCTCCTCTGCCCTTTTTGATTCGTGGTTTTTTTTTCCCTTCTCCCTTCGGGGCAGACTTCAAACGTGTACCTCTTTTTCTCTTCATTCGGCAACACAACAACCCCTTTATTTCCCTCCGGAGAGGGCCCTTAATGGCGCTTTCCCTTTTTCCACGCTCTTTCTACAGGTGTAGTTCCCCTTTTTGATTTTATAACCCACCAACAGTCCCTTCTCGGAACTTTTATTCCTTCTTTTGCTGAGCTTTTCTCTATTTTCTTTGGACGCCTTGCCTGGAAGCTCCCGCGGGACCTTGCATTCGACTCTGTTAATGCCCTCTCCATTGTTTTTCCTATTTGTGATCTTCCCTCCCCAATGTTCTTCCCACAGCTACCGCTCCAGGATGACCTTGCTTCTTTTTTCCCTGCCCGAAACTTCCGTTCTGGACACCGCTGCAAATCGGGATTGCCCAAGCGCAGCGATCTCCCTTTCCTTTTTTCTTTTCCTGGTTTGTCTTCTTTTTTTTTTTCCCCCAGCTTTTTAACTGCTCGGTTTCAGATTTGATTGCGAGTTCTACTCTTCCCCTTCTTCACAGGTGGGCCCTCCTAAAGAGCGAGGAAGCCCGAGGTGTTATCTTCCTTCCCCCTCGTATTTTCTCTTTCTGTGCTTTTTTTTTTTTCACTCAGACCTCGACCTCAGACCGCCCCAGACGCTCTTTTCAGACTCCTCACAGGAAGGGCGTTTTCGTTACTCTGCAAGCCTCTAGGAGTTTCTTTCTTTCTTTTTTTTCATCCGCTCTTTCCTTGAGCGCACTTCCTTTTGTAAGTTTTTTTCTGATCAATCTGCCACTCGTTGATCCCTTGCCCACTCGAAAACACTGACCTAGCTGCCACTGCGCTCATCATTCTCGGGCAGAATCTTGTTGTTGTTGAGAGATTTTGAAGTCCTTTTTTGATCTTGGGACCCCTTTCTTTTTCTGTGGAGAGTCTTTTATCTCTTCCTTGAAAGACCTTCTTGAACGGACGAACCACTCTCCTCGTTTTTCAGGTTGAACGTAGTCGGTTCCTTTTCTTCCCCTTTTTTCCAATCCTCCTGGCCGACCTTCCTAGGAGATTTTCTTTTCCCTCTGAGAATATCTTTCTTTCTTTCGATTCGGATAGAGTCCGGGCTTCAGGCATTATTGATTTTTTTTTTTTCTTCCTCCTACTTTTTTTTCCCGTCTCGAACTCCCTTTCGCCTTCCACGGCTTCTTTCCCCCAAAGGTGCTTTTTTTAGCAAAATAGCCCTTCTTCTAGGGTTATGTATGGGGCCCCCCCAGTGTTAGTCGGCTTCTTTCTTCACTCACAGTGTCCTTTTGTCACTTTTGATATGGCGGTTTGTGAATCGTTCGGTGAGGTTTCTTAAATTAATGATTTACCGCTGTAAGGGGATGTCTCCGGATAGCTTGTTCCCCTCCCCCTTCTTTTGGATCCAACCTTTTTTCTGCACCTTTCCCTTTTCTCTTTGCGTCCCTTCGGGTGAATCCCTTGCTCTGGAAGGTTGGTAGCGTGAACTCCTCGCTCCCCTATCCTCTCGGATACGTCCTTAGTCCTTTTTAATTTTTGGTTTTTCCGCAGAAAAACTTTGATTCTCTGCCACTTTTTAAGTCAGGATCGATTGGCCCTGTCCCCCTGGTAGTCCCTTGGGGGTGGTTCCGGCCTCCGAAAACAGTTTTTTTGGTTCGTGTTTCCAGGCCCTGCAGAACCCGAGTGGCCAGCTTTTTTCCGGTCAAGAAAACTCCCTTTCCCTCCCTCCAATCTTTTCCGGTTTTCTTAACATGCCAGGGTGAAAGTCGGCTAATTAGTGGAGTTTTCTCTTCCCCCTTTTGATGTTTCTTTTTGTTGGCGTCTTTTTTCGAAAATGGTCTTGTACAAGGTTTTCCTCTTCAAACCCCCTTCCTCCCGGAACTAAAAAGATGTTATATTCTTTTCCAAGCGTTTTTTTCTCCTGAGTTTTTCTCTCTTTCAGCCATTCCTCAATTGTCTAAGGCCTGCGAGATCTTTTCTTCTCTCCCAAGCGCAGCCATGCGATTTTTCCTCTCTGAGTTTTTTTCCCCCTTTTTTCGTCTGTCACTTCACCCCCACGACAACCCGTCATTGGTTTTTCCCCTCATCCGTATCTTTTGAAAATTCCCCATTATCTGTCAGGGGATCCCCCCTTACCCCCCCACCTGG
>Ga0179593_1538578_pt1 | contig 12108 bp, 11 predicted proteins | sample CZODoug2_1_08_16_FD_185931 | JGI IMG/M metagenome (GOLD analysis project Ga0179593, IMG submission 185931) | Vadose zone soil fungal communities from Angelo Coast Range Reserve, California, USA - CZODoug2_1_08_16fungal (PacBio error correction) | ecosystem: Environmental > Terrestrial > Soil >... | reverse complement strand
CCCCGCTGGGCGCTTTTATGGCCTCGAACCGTTCTTCCCCGGCTCTCCCCTCTCGATCAATCGGCGATGTCTTCCCCTCGTTGGACCGCTCTCCCCTCTTCAGGGTTTTTTTTTTTTTTGGTTACCGCGAGTTCCTCTCGCAGAACCCACTTCCTATCTGGAACCGGACATGCCCTCCACTGAGTGACTGATCATCCTCCCTCCTCTTCTCAGTGGCTCCCAGAGTTTCTTTTTGCGACGGAGGCGTCAGGTAAAGGAGGTGAAATCCCCTAGATGCGAACTCCGGCGCCGTATCGCCTCCCTTCCCCCTCTGATTTCCCTTCTGCATGTTGCGACAGTGTTCTGTTTCAGCAAGGCAGCGGCGATCGGAATTAAGATGATGAACCACATTCTTCCCACTGGGCCTCAGTGAAGCTCTTCTCTTACAAGCGCGTCCTCTCTTTTTCCTTGATGCGTAAGATGGTCCCCTACGCCGCAATCTTATACGCATTTCATTTTTGGATGTCTTGACAGCTCTGAACTTCTCCTCCTGCTGGTGTCCTTCCCTTGGCGTAAGCGCTTTCGGTGAAACTAACGCTCAGGCAGATGGCGGTCGAGTGTCGTCCTCATCTTGGCGTTCCGCACCGGCGGCCTGTAGTCGATTTTCCCCTCTTTTCTTTTCTTCATGGCCGTTCCTTTTTCTCTTCCCTTCTATTAAAAGTGAATCTTTCCTGAATTTTTTGAGGAATTCTGTTTTTTCGCGCCCTGATGAGGCTAGTATAGTTCGCGGCTCGCCTAGTTTTTTTTTTTGCCTTCCCCCTCTCTTTTTCCCCCCCTCCCTTTGATTCTAGAGACACTGCGGGTCGACGTGAAGCTATTTGATCCCGATGTCCCCCTTTTATGCATGGTCTTTTACCTGCTGTTTGCGTTTTCTTCTTTTCCCTTCCGCTGATCTTTTTTGCAATCCCCGCTTGCACAGTCGTTTCCTACTGGGTAATCGGGGTTGCTGGCGGGCAGATTCGAGTTTCACTCGTTCTATGACATGCGCACCCTGTCGGAGCGGTATCTCACCTGGTTCCGTTTTGCCCCTCTTCGCGGTTTCGTTCCTTCCTACGTTTTCCTCGAGCGGTTAACGTGGCCCGGATTTGTTCCCTTTTTCAGCTTGCGCACTCACTTGGTTCGTGTTCGCGGGATGTTCTTTCACCCGCTCCCTCCCTCAACCCCCCTTTGGCGGCCACGGAGTTTACTTTGGTCTATCCCTCGTTTCTCCCCGGCCAGTTTACGCAGGTATCTTTTTTCCTCTCCCCTTTTTCTATTTGTTTTGATTAGTGAGGGGATCTGAGCGACACCGAGGTAGATGACGAAAATCACACAGGCGACTGATTCCCATCCGCGAATACTATGACTCGAGCCTTTCTCGAGTCCGATAAGTTTCGTCGATTCTTGAGTAAGGCGCGTACCTCACATGCCGGATTTCTCTTTCCCCCCCCGAGCCTCTTTTCAAGACCAGGTTTCTTTTTCCTGTTATAGCCAGGTAAGGAGGAGCGGGCACCGTTAAGTCTCTCCTTCCGGTTCAAAGTTAGAGTTTCTTTCCCCCTTTCCTCCCGCTTCTCTCCTTCCCCATTCTCCGCGAGTCCTATCGAGGAACTTCGAATGGTCAGCGAGAGTTTCGAGAAGGGGTTCTGAAACTGCGCGTACCAATGACCCCTTTTGAATTTCACTTTTCCTCCTTCTACGCCTTTCCGCCTTTTCCCCATGAAAGATCCCCCTGGCCATATGCGGTTGGGGTCTTGTATGTAACGAGAGGCTGATACCTTTATCCCTCTCCTGGACCTTCCTTCTCTGATTGAGAAGGTTAGAGGCCGAGTCCCCTTCAGTGTGAAGGGTCTTTCTTTTTAGGTTGGAACGAGGCCTGGCATAGGAACTGGACTCCTCCCTCCCCCCTCCCTCAATTTCGCGGAGGATGCGCTGTAGTCCGCGCCAGACTCTGGCCATCCCCAAATAAGCTCGGTCGCCACTTTCTTTGCTCAGCCCAAAAAGGAGTTGCATTGAGCACCCTCCCCCTCGGGGGGGAAACTACGGAACCTTTCTTCTCCCCCTCCGTCACTCTCTTTCCTGCGGCGTCCTTTTCTTTCACTCAGTTCAGCCTCCTTTGTCCTTTTACGCACAGACTTCCTCACGCATCGCCTGCGTTTTCGCGCTTCTCCGGTTGTCCTTTCCTTTTGGTCGTTATGCAGCTCGTTGCTGCCCCCTTCAGGGAACAATCAGGAACTTCACATTTTTTAGCCCCAGTCGTGTTTGACGATTGCTCATGCAAAGCGCGGCTGGATCCATTTCTTTCTCTAAAACCTGCTCGGTTGTGCATGTAACTTTCAGACTTTTTGCCGTTTCTGAATGTTCACTCGCGCCAGACTTCCTTCCCTGAACCTCTTCCCCCTTTTGTATCTTTTGCGTTCCTCCCCCCCGATTCTTTATAAGAAATGCGCATCTTCCCGAAATTCGAGACCAGCAGCTTCCCGGCAGCCCTCCTCTGCTTCCCCTGAATAACGAGACGGGCCGCTGCATCCACTAGAGGATAAGTATCCCCTTTTTTTCGATCTGCTGCTTCCCCTGCTCGGCGTCACGTGTCAGCTGTTCCTCCCCTGCGGCTTCCCCTCCTTTCCGGCTTTTGCCGGCGGACCCCTAGAAGACGAGGTGAGTTCAGTTCAGCCCCGTTTCTCGACCTTGCGGCCACTTGGTATTAATCTCTTTTTTTCCTCCCTCCTTTTTTTTTCTCTAGATTGACTTGACAAGGTTTTGAGGCGTCGATCGTTGGAGCTGAACGCTGAGTATTCCAGGCGGTCAGCCTCCCCCGCCTTTCTCCTAGCACCCCCCCTCTTGACTTTTTTTGCACGTGCAGACCCTGGTAGATGCACATTCCTTCTCTCGTTGATTATTCTCCTTCTCGATCCTTCGTACGATTCTCTCCTTCTTGAATTTGAGCGTGCTTTCTTCGCGTGCGCTTCCTCTCGGGGCTGCATCTTTCTCTGCAAGTTGCGTCAGAGGCCCTCCTCGGGTTCCCTCCTAACATCCCCTCACCATTTGTCGGTCATGAATTTGGTGCTTCTTTCCCTTGCCACAATTCCACCATCTCTCCTGATTTCCCCCCGCACATATTCGGAAGATTTGACCTGCCGCCTCGCCTTTTAGGCAGCTTTTTCCGGCGTTGGCTTCCCCCTCTTCCTTTTTCTTCATGGTTAATTGGTAAATTGTGCAGCCAGATGGCTCTCCTCCGGCTGCTCAGCGACGAACCTGAATTCTCACCCTCTGCTGCGATCCTCTCTCCCCCTAGGTGTCTCCCTCCGGTAGTCTGGAAAGCTTCGGCAGGAGCGCTCCTGTAATGGACCTTCTTTCGCGGGAGTGCGGCGGCTCCTCTCTTTCCTTCTTTCCCTAAACGCTTGGACGCGGTTGGCAGATCTTTACAAAGTTTTCGATTCTACGCCCTCGCCGCGGGTTGTGCGCGCGAGTTTCTTTTGTCCGCCCTCCCCGGCCTTTCTCAAGCTGAACAGTGCTCAAATGTCCTTTGAGGTTTGCGGCCCTAGGAAGACGGCAGCGTTCCCAATGGTTTTTTCCTCCGAGGCGCCCACAGCGCGCCCTTTTCCTATCAGTGGCTGCTTATCGGAAGCGTCCTCCTCCGGCGCATTTTACTTAAGTCCAGCCGCGGCGTCCCTCTAACGCCCCAATCATTCCCCTTCCCCATTGATACTTCCTCTTGGTTTCAGTTTGACTTCCCCCCCCCCCCAAAGAGTAGTCCAAGAGGCAAATGTCGAGGTTTTGACGGACGCGCCCTGTCCGCCGCCTTTTCTCCGACCCCGTCCCCTTTCGCGCCAGCTTATAGTCCGGGAGGTATGAGCCCGGGATCTTGGGTTTTTCTAGCTTCGCCCGTGCACAACGACTCTTTTCCCTCCCTTTGCCCTTTATGCAGAAATTGGCCTTTAATTCATGGTCGGATGCCCCAGATTCCTTGCGTCCCGGGCTTTTCTTTTTGAAATCGCTAGCCTGAAGCAGGCTTATCTCCTTTCCCCCTGCGCGGCCCTTTCTTCTTCTCGAACAGGAAATTCTAGACTTGGAGAAGCTCGATCTCGACCCCCACGGGCATTTCCCTCCCCTTCGACTTTCCTCTTCTGTATTTCTCTTTCCCTCCTGAGGTCGATAGATAAACAGAAAGGTCCAACAGGCTGACCAGAGATAGGTCTCCCCTGCCGATCTTCTTTTGGCCCTTGTTCACGGCTTCGTTGAACCCGTTTTTGTATTTTTTTCCCAGCAGTTTCCTGTCTGGATGTGCCCCTTTTTTTTTTGTGTGTTGTTCTTCCCCCTTCGCTTTCCTTTTTTTTTTTTACCTTTGTTCATTAGTTACGAACCAGCCCGCTCTTTCTTTTTCCGACACGCGCAACGATGTCTCATTTTCGTTTGCCTCTTTTTCCTAACGTGCTTCTGCTCTACCGCGCATCGATTCCACCTATTTCAACACGAAATGGAGGTCGGTAGATACTTCTTCCCCCCTTGTTGCCATTATGGCCGCAAGCCTTAACCGAAGAACGCCTGAACACTTCTCTCCCTCAAGCCCCCTCCCCGTTCGGCCCACGACCTTGAGCAAGTGATGGCAAGAAAGTGAGAGGCGGACAATTTTTCCGACGAGCGCAAACCTGTGGCATTCTCCGCCCTCCCCCCTTTCCATCGTGGTTTCTCCCTTTATGAGTTAAACTGAGCGTCCCGCATGTTGTAGATATTGTTTCGTGGTCCAGTTTCCTCATAACACCTAGCCTTCGATTGGCCCTCTTTTCCTATTCCTCGCCACTCCCTTCTTCTACGCTCAGACTTCACGACATGCGCCCCTATTTGGCAGACAGGGCTCAAGTCCCTTCTCTATGGATGCTCCAGCCATGTTCTACCTTTTACCCCCCCCTCTACCTTCTACGATGATGACCTGCATCTCCTCCGCTGTGCCTCCTAGATTTTGTCAGTTAGTTCCCCAGACATCGCAGAATACTCCTATTGATACTGTCGCACCGTTCGGGGTCGCCACTTCAGCCAACCGAAGCATTCCTCTTATGGTTGCTAATAAAAGTTTACCTGAGCTAGGTAATGAAAGCAGCTGTTTTCCGTAATACTGCTGTGGAGTGCTGATGAACCAAGCGCGTTTCTCCTTCTTTTTCCCCGCTCTTTCCTCTGCCGATAGTCCTGATCAGGAGCCGGGGCACCCTCTCGCAGGGCGTGCTCTCCGCTCGCCTTGCTTTTCGACCCCCCTTGCAGCGATTGGATTTTCCCTATGATTACGTCCCTTGCTTCTTTTTCCTTTGCTTGACTTCGACCGCCTAAACGGTCCTTGCCCACAACGCTGATTAGATGCGCTATAGTCCCCCCCCCTCATTTCTGCGTTTTCCTGTCCGGCCCTTCTGGACAGAATCCTTGCGAGTTTCTTCCCCTATTTTTTTCAAATCAGTACCACCATTCATTGGCGTCCGCGCCCGCAGCGAAGATCCCCTCCTTCCTCTCGTCCCCTTTCTTAGCTACTTTCCGTGAGACGGACCCTCCATGAGAGCCCCCGCGAAACCTGCTTCCACTGGTGACAGCGTGGTTTCTATGGTGCGGTTTTTGGCTTCGCTCCCCTTCCTGCTATCCTCCCTCACCCTTCTCGCTTCCCCCTCTTACACCGAGGACGGGCGTGAATTTATCTGCTAGTAAGCACCCCTTCTTTGGGTTGATTTCCCTCGTGAGCGCGTTACCGGCCTTTTGCTTTTTTGGTAGTTGCTCAAGCTTCCCCTTTTTTATCGCAGCTCGAAACGGATGACCTCCCAATATCGCGATGTCATTAATTCACCCAAACTTCTCCTTTTCTTTGTCCCACTTCGAAAGGTGTGTTCAATTCTGTGTCTTTTTTGATCTCCTTCTTTCTCCTCCCTCCTTTTTTTTCTTGGTCTCCAGCCCTAAACGCAACTGTTTCCTAGCACACTTTCTAAGCCGGTCGCCCCCTCCCCCTCCTAAGGTTTCTATGGGGTGCCCCCTTCGTATCCGTTCATCGCTTTCTCCCGACCGAATTCTCTCCCCCCCCTCTTCCTTCCTCCGCCTCTCCCCTCCTTTCCTTCCAACCATTCCGCGCTTCCTTTTCTGTCTATCCCTCTGGGACCATACGCACCCCCTTTCTTCGGCAGCCCGTGGTTTCTGCTTATAGCCGCTTTTCTGGAACGCCACCCTCCAGCTTCCACGTGTCCGCTCCTTTTTGTTTTTTTTGCCTTTCCTTTCATTCTGTTCCGCGCACGGATGGCAGTTCGAAAAATCGCGTTGTGGTCTGCCGGGGCTTCGACCAAGGAGCTCGTGAATGTAGCTTCCTCCTCCCCCACCAGCGCCCTTCTTTTTCATATGGACATGCACCTCGTTGGTGAATCTAATCGTCTCTGGATCAGTGGAGAAATTGCTCGGAGGCCGGATGGTTGGGCGAGGCGTAATTTTTCCCTCCTCCCCCCTCTCTTCTTGACTCCCATGCCTTCTCGATCAGTCCAGACATCACCCTAGCTGGTCATTTGCCAACGAATTTCCATGGCGACTACCGCAAGGTCTAGTAGGCCTCTGCGACCTCTTCAGTCCTTTCCCCTGCACAGTCCCCAGGAAACTTCGGCCGCAACACGATTTTTTTGCAGAGTTTTCCTTTTTATACTAGCCCTGGTCCCAACATTTCTTCCTCCTCTTCCGATTTTCTTTAGCGTCCTCGAGAATTTCTTTATCTCCTCATAGCTCGCTTCCGTTCTCTGTTTTTTTTGTTCGTGGTCCGACGGAGCGCGAACAATTCTCGCAGGCCCTATGGCGTCTCTTTCTTTTTTCTGAACCTCCCTTTTTTCTCCCTCCAAACTTTGTAGAGGTTGGTGTTAGGAAATGGTCAAAATAGTTGATATTTTTTTTTCTATGGAGTCAGCTTGAGCACCAAAGGATAGAACTGGCTCGGCTCCCTTTCTTCCAAACTTTTCCTTTCTAATTCGCGTTCTTCCTTTTCCTGCTCTTCATGCTGATTCTCCGTATCGCGAGTTCTAGATTAATTTCTGGTTTTTCTTTTCAGGCGAGATGTCAACTTGCGCCTTCCCCCCTTTCTTTTTCCTCTCTTTTCCTTCCTTGTTGTCTCCCCCCTCTGGCAGTGGGAATGGTAGTAAATGAAGTTGTGCTTCTTTTCTTTGAAGGCCCAAACTTCCTGAATTAGTGCACTCCGATTTAGGGGAATAAGGTTCGGGTTTTTCTCCCTCTCTTTATCTTCCTCCCCCCCCTTAAGGTCTTGCCCTTTAGGCCCAAATGAGGAGAGGATCTAACAAGATTCTTTCCCTTGGTTTTATTCCCCCCCCGTTTAGAGGGGATACAAGGTTTGCGAGTCCCCCTTCTTCCCCTTCCATAGATTCCAGTTTTCTTTAGTGTCGGAGGTTCCGCCCCCTAGCCTGAGTTGTGGTGGTGTCCCGTTGTGGTGTTCATTACCCCCCCTGTAGCATCCCACACGTTGTTTTCACTTTTCCTCTACCCGGTCCCCCACCTGTCATCAAACCTTTGAATGCTAAACGTTTCGCCTCTCCTTTTCATATTTTGGCTCCCCCCCTTTATGGTGGCGGCGTCCTCCACCGCGAGTTAGAAAGAACTTCGCCGGGCTCCTAATGACCTCCAAGTACCTCTCAAACATCCTCCGACGAGGTCCTCCCCTGCCGTGAGAATTCGTAGGAGCTCTTTGCCGTATCCGACCACCTTGAGGAATCTTCTTCTTTCTCTTTTCAACTTCTTCCCTTCGAGTTCCGCCCCTTGGATATTCTTCTTCAGAACATTGAAGTTGGTTTTCCCCCCGGTTTGCCGACCTTGTTCCCAAAGCCTATTTTTTCGTCCACCACAGCTCCGCTCCGTAAACTCGCGCTGCCATCTCGCGCCCTTCTCCCTCCTGGCGAGAGCTTAGAGACTTTCAGGCGCCAATTCGCGTTCCCCCCCCCCTGGTGACCCCTCTTCGGTTTTTAGTTTACTCCTCTTCCTACTTCCCACAGCTGTATCTAACTCCTGGTCTTGTTTGTGGCGTTGGAGGGTGGACGCCGTTCTTCTCTTCCTTTGACCCTTTAGGGCGTCCCGTACTGACATGCCGATAAGGTCGCAGAGAGTCCGTCTGAGGGGGAGCGCGCTGACGCTTTTTCTTGCGCAGGCTTCGCCAGTTGGACCCCGAAGGCCGGTCCCCCTTCGGCCTCCTCCTCCCCCCATCTTCCACTTCCGAACTGAGCATGATGCCTGAACGCTCCCGGGCAGAACCCCATATCTTTCGTTGGCCGCCAAAAATAATGGCCTTTTCTTCAAAAACGCTTCTTCCTTAAAGACCCCCGGCCGTGGGTACAGATCATGACGGCCAAAGAGTCCTGTGAGGTCTAGACAATGCCTGTCCGGCAGCAAGGTTGTCAGCTCCCGTCGAAGGCGCTCCAGTCCGGCTCTCTCTTTTCCCCCTACCCCTTTTACTATTCAGGCTTGGTTTCTGCCAGGTGGCCGGCGTTTGCCCTTGGGACGTGGGCCTGCGAGATTCGTGCTGAACCTTTTGTCCGCCCCCATTCTTCCAGGAACTTAATTGGTAAAAGCCAGGACTAGTTGATAATTTGACCTTGGATGAAAATCCCCTGGACATGGCGTTCGTGAGTTATTATATATTCGTTGTGGCTTCATGTAATTTTTTCTACATTTGCCCCACCCTCTTCACGTTTTCTTATCTTGTGAGGACGTAGGTAATGCCACCCACTGTCTAGATGATGAGCTCAGATGAATGCAACTCCTTCTTCCTCCCGGAATTCTCCCCTCCTTTACATTCCCGCTTGCGACCGGTTCATCGCGTTTACGCGACAAATAGAGCGTAGGATTCCTGCAGCGTGTAAACGTCTCTCGTTCCGTTCCTTCCCTTCTGGCTCTTATAGGTGCCCTGGGGACCCCTTCTGATACGCGAAGATCTACGAGGCAGCATCTGAAAGTTCCTGATCTGAACTTCTGTTTTCTTTTTATCTCTCTTTTCCTCCTTTTTTTTTTTCTCTGAGCCTTGTAAGTCCCCAATTGTCCAGAAGCTACTATCGGAATTCCGTCCCTTTCTATCTCGGAGGTAGCCCCCGTTTAGAAGGCCCGCCGACTCCTTTCCCTTGGAGGTTTATTGTCTCTTCAGAGTCCCCAATGAGATAGATTCGTGAGCTAGTCTTTTTTTCCCGCGGCCGTACGACTATATGTTTGAGTTGAAGAGGCGTTTTCTTTTCGTTTTTGCTTGGTCTAGATTCTTCCTGGCATTCCCCTTTAAGACTTTTTAGCCCAAGGCGGGGCTCACTCAAACGCGACTCCCAGCTTTTCTCCCCATTCCTTTTACCCCCCCATTCAGACCGGCACCGAAATATCGAACTGAGCATTATCGCACGATTGGATTCCTCGCAGAGTGATTCCCATGCCCTCCGCTGAATGAGCAGAGCGGGGCTTTACACCTCGAAGTTCCTTTCCTTTCATTTTTCCTGCCAGTTGTTGCCCCGCCGCGAGATTTCATAAGGCCTGGCGGACCTTTACACCTGAATGCACCCGTGCTGAGACCCTCTGAATTTCTTTTTTTTTCCTCCCCCCCACTTTTTTTCTTGGCTTCTTCCGGCGGCGACGTCCCGTCGAAGTTCGCTGACCTTTGGCTCTTGAGTTCCCTTTTCTCACCGCGTTACCTTTGTGTGGTTGGTGGATATTTCCCCTTTTCTTGCTCTCTCGCGAGGGTTTTAATGACAGAGGACCATTTATTTGTTCTGCCCTCAACTGCCTGGAATGCGAAGCTGCTCCTTGCTAAAACTTTTGTCTGAGATGGCGATTCTTTCCGAGGACAGACTCCTGAGTCTCCCCCTTTTCAGCCCGCGAACGTCAACGCTCGCCTTCCTAGTGCGTCCCCCTTTGCCCTAGGAGTTTCCCTAAGGCCGCTGCAATTTTATCCTTCATGCATCCCTACGAGCGTCAGCTCAAACGCCCCAAACTCTCCCAATTGTCTTCTTATCGTTTCATGGGTTGGATGAGCACAGCCGTCCTAGAGTAGCCTCAGTCGGTCTCGTTGTCGACTGCGAGTGGGCCGCGCCCTTATCTCCCCCCTATCCTCTCTGGCTTCTCCATTATGTCGCTCGAGGTATTGCGAGAATTGTCTGGAGAGCTTAGTCCCTTTTCCGCTCCAAAAGCTCCCTTTCCCTCACTGGCGGTCTTTTACCTTAAACCCTCAAGTATCCCTCATAAGGGGAGAAGATCCATAACCCCTGGCCGTTTTCTGTTTGTTTGAGGACACTCGATTCTTGCTCAGTGTTCTGTCGTATCCTTGCCCTCCCCGCGACTTCCCCCGACCCCCTTCTCTTCCGCTGATTTAGAACGATACGCTCTGATGATAGGGTTGTCGTCCTCCTTTCTCTTGCGATTCTCCTTTTCTGAAACTCTGTCTATACGCAGCCCCTCAACCTGAACAAACTTGCTGACCGAAGGAGGTCGACCTTCTCTATCTTTATGTCCTTCTTGCCGGTTTTTCCCCCCCTTCTTCTTCGAAAAGGTTCAACGCCCGTTCTTCTCCCTGGGGGCGCGCCGATGTGCCACCCCCTTCCCATACCTCCTCCCTTCTTCCGCCCACTGTCAACGATTAGTACCTTGGTGTCCACATCCGTCCTCCCGTCCTCACACGCTCTCAAATCGCCCTCCCCAGGAACGACAACATCGTTTAGGTCGGCATCCCTGCAGTTGTTTCGAGAGTGGCGCCAGGTCGAGAAAGGACTTCTCTTTCCCACCTCCTCCCCCCCAAGCTTCCCCCCCTCTCCCCCGCTTTGCAAGCGAGTGCCAGAACCTCGATTATGGAAATGGCGTCCCAGACGGCGCAAATTAAGGATGATTCAGCCCATCCCCTTTGCCACGTGGTCCCCACAGATGTCATTTTCTTTCGCTCAGCAGTGCGCTAGAGGCGGTCCATCGTCCTGCTCCCCCCCAACTGCGCATTGTTAGGCGAGCTTTCGCTAATCGCAAACCAGCAAGTTATGCGAAGTTAATCCCTACGAGCACGGCTTTGTTTTCCGTTCTCCGTAAATGGGAAATAGCCGCGTTGATCTCAAGCCTCTCACAGACCCCCCCCTTCTTTTCCCACCCTTCCATGATGATGACCAGTGGCTGAGCTATCAGCTGGAACAAGCGTTTGAAGTTCGTCCTTTTTTTCCTTTTCCCCGACGGGCTACCCGTCCTCCGCTCGGCGGTCCTCTCTTTTCCCCCCCATCGTGGATTTTTCCTACCCTTCCCGAGCTTTTGATTGACAATTGAACTACAGCGACGTCCCTCGCATCCCGAGATAGTCATGCATTGTGTGACCCTTCTTTCCCGACTGATTTTCCTTCTTGTTCACGCTTACCTTTTTGTTGCTTTCTCGAGCACTTATTCCATTTTCGAAGTTTAAGGAGTGCCGCTCAGATTGAGTACTTTTCGCCTTTCTCCTTCATCTTCTTTTCCTTCGGAGGATCTCCGGCTAGCCTTATCTCTCTAGCTGTGCTCGCATTCCTTCCTGGTCGCCACCCGTCATGGCCCTCCTCTTTCCTCATGATCTTCCTCGATGTCCTTCTGCCCTCCACTCCTTCTGGCGGTGCGTCCGTAGTTCGAAAGATGATCCGTGTTGTATTCGATCCGTTTCCAAAACTATTTTCCATCTCCCCTTTTTTTCGTGTTCCCCCTCCCTTATCAGTTACATCGCGATTTGCCTTTTGAGGGCTTCCTTTTCCTTGACTGCCACCCCGCTCTGAGGAAATGAAAAAAGGTCTGATCGCGCTTGTTTATAGTCTTTTATTTTTTTTTCTTCCCCGACCCCCCTCGCTGTACCTTTGAACCAGAGCCCCCCCCTTTAGACTCCTGGGCTCAGGTCCCCTAGGCTCGCATGAAAATTTGATTTTCTCCTTTTGACGGCGGGGAGACGTCGGCTTTGGCGTCAGGTGGGGTGGATTTTTTCAGCTTCTTGCGTTCTCCCGCGATGCCCAAGCTTCACACCCCCAAGATGGCCCTTTCCCTCGGAACCCACCTTCGGGGGATTTTGCGACCCATTCTTTTCCAAATTTGTGCCGTTGCTAAATGCGTTTTAGGTTG
>Ga0179593_1374681_pt1 | contig 12108 bp, 12 predicted proteins | sample CZODoug2_1_08_16_FD_185931 | JGI IMG/M metagenome (GOLD analysis project Ga0179593, IMG submission 185931) | Vadose zone soil fungal communities from Angelo Coast Range Reserve, California, USA - CZODoug2_1_08_16fungal (PacBio error correction) | ecosystem: Environmental > Terrestrial > Soil >... | reverse complement strand
TCTTATTTAAGGACGTCCATCGCCCGTTGACTTTGCTGTTTGACCCATCGTTACCGATTCACTATCCCCAATCCTCGATGAGCTGCGTCCGCTTGTCGCTGTACGGCTCTAGGGGGTGAACTCAAGCCTATCTGGACTTTCTTCGCCGGCGGCCAACTGTCAGCTCTCTTTTTACGGGTTTTTCTCTTGAACTTTTCGATTCTGCAAGAGACCCTTTTTCTACCGCCGCGGCGTTTCCTTTTTGGTGCCCTGTCAGCGAGAAGTTTTCTTTTCTTCCTCTTCTTCCCTTTCTCTTTTGCGCCCTGGCCCAGTGGCCCGGCGCGACAGGAATTTTCATGTTAGCACGGCTTTTTATTTTGCAGATATTGCAGTGACCCTACCCCCAATCGCCCTAGCTGTTTTCGCTATTTCTACCTCTTCTATCTAGCTCTAACAGTGGCCCTCCTGTTGGCCGCCCCTCCTTCGTGCATGCGTTCCTAGTACGGTACGGACCCGAGTTGAGCAACCACATTTCCAGTAGGCAGTTGCCCACACAAGTCAAGAACTTATTCCAAAGTGTTGGTAGACTTTACCCCCCCCCAATGGCCCCACCAAGCAAGCCTTTCTGCCCCGCTGATGCATACAGGACCCGCGGCCGCGTCCAATCTGTCTGTGTCATTCCCCCTTTGTCTATAATCTCTCCTGGCTAACGTACGGTTCCTCCGCGTCTCGGCGCACCATCCCAGCGAGCCTCCCCACTGTCCTGGCAGATAGCAGTCCTGTAACATTTCTCACCAATACGCGTATCATCTCGCAGCCGATTACCTCCTTTTTTTTATTCCCTTTAAAGGTCTCCCTTAAAGCTCTGAGACGCACCCCGATCCCCACGTGATTCTTCCGACCCATCTGTTTTCGTGGTTTTTCCGGAAAATTGCCTCGCGATTCCCTCTGAAGCTGAAGGCCCCCAGTTCTGGTTCTCGGCTCCCTCTTCCCGCTTTACTCCTGACGGACCCGCTCTCCTCATCGATGCTTTTCGATGCTCCGGTTCTTGCTCTTGTTGGTTTTTTTCGTCCGCCTTCCTTAAAGAACTCGAGCGTCCGAAGCTTTTTTTTTTTGCTCGGACATCAAGCTTCTGATTCGCATTCTAGTCACGCTCCCCCGATATTATTGACGGGTACTTTTAGTCATTTCCTGAAGATGTGATCCCCCATCGGTCGAATCTCTGTCCCAGGGACCGCCGCCCTCCTGCTACTCTGACGTCCGCCAGAGTCCCTCTGAATGCCTTGTGCGAGCCGGGTTTCATTGTCATTTCCTTTGAGTGAGCTGCTGACTTCAGTTGGCTTCCGCTTAGATACTTTTCGATTTGCTGCTGACCACTGTCTGCAACCTTCCAGCGCCTTTCGTTTTAGCCTTCTGAAACCTTCCTATTTTCCTTGGCAGTCTTTTTTCCCCATTTCCTTCATTCTCGAGAAGGACTCCTGTTGCCCCTGCGCGAGCGTTTGATCTTTCCCCCGGCTGGTGCTATACTGCGCCGCTTATCGCCGTTCTTCCACGTCTCGAACATCTCTGACAGTCCCAGATTTTCAGGTACCCGGCAACCGTTTTTTCGCTGTTTTTGTCACCCCTCCTTCGCTTTTTCGCTGATTGCCCGGGCGCCTAGACCCAGTTAATTTGCGAACGGCTTCCGATTCAACGGCAGCTCTTTCGGTGCTGCCTTTTAACCTTTTTGTTGATCCGAGATCTGTTTGTCTGCCGCGTCTGCTTCTTTCGACCCGCCGACCTCACTTTCGGAACTGAACACTAAGCTACGGGTACCCTTTTTCTATCCAGAAGAGTTTTAGAGTCCTTTGTCTTTGCTCCGACAAATCCCCTTCACAAAGGTTTCGAGTTTGACTATTTCTGACTAATTTTTTTTTTTTTTTTTTTTTTTTTCTCTCCATCGTCACTTACCCTCTTTTTTCATTCTTTTGTCTCCGATAGGCGAACAGTTGTTGCCGGGCCGAATGTTTCACCAAGCCCACCCAACCTGCCTTACAACCTTCCCCTCGCCAGGCGATTGCGTTTTTTTCCGCTCCCGACTTCTATTGTGGACGCTCTTCTCCTCGGCGCTCCTCTTGCTACCCACGAGCCGGCCTCTTTTCAGCAACCACCTCGCGCTATTGTGTCTCCTCCACACCTCCCTTTCTCCGTGCAGATCTGACCTAGATGCGGTTCTCCGTTCCGTTTGAGCGCCCGTTCTTCTCCAGACAACTCTTCTTTTTGTCAAGCAGACCTTTTCTTCTTCTCCGCGTGTTTCTTTGTCATGTCGCAGGTTGCTGCTTTTGACCCACGCGATTTGCTTCTGCCTCTCTTGACGACCACCCCCCCCCCTGAGCGCCCCCGTGACATCCCACCCCGGCCCGGCGCACCTTTCTTTAATTGTGTATCCGAACCAAGGTTTTCTTTTTTTTTGGCCCGTTCGCCATTTAGTACACTCACGCCTGGGTATGCATCCCTCCTGTTCAGACCTGAAATTATAACCCCCAGCGACGCATCTTCGGGTTGCGGCCTGCTTGAACCCACTTGGCCGCTTTTTAGTTTGCATTTCACCGTTTTTTTTTGACCAACCGCTTCCCCCCCATGATTGCGGGTGTTTTGGTCGGCCGCATTGTAACCTTTTCCCGATTAACCCCAATGCCCGCCGGCCTTGGCGGACGTTTCCTCTTTGACAAAGATTGTGTGATGACTGGCTTCGCATCCCCTCGGGTTTTTCCTTCACCGTAACTTGCCCCCCCTGGGTGATCCCGTGTCTCAAGCCAAGGCCTTTGACTTTTTTTTTGGATTGCCGATTTTTTTTTCTTTGAAGGGGGTGCGGTTCCCCCCTCCCAAAATCAACATGACACATCAAATCGCTCTCCTTTTTTCTGTTTGTGTTGCTCTAGATTTTCGGTCGATTTTCTTTGATGCAGATTACACGCATCTCACTCCCCAATCGTGACCAATCACACTTTTTCATTACACTGGTCTTTGGACCCGGGCCTCGTCATTTTAGGGACTTCCCCCCCACACAACCCCAAGCCAGTCTAATATGCCCGGCCTGCGGTCAATCCCACTTCCGAAAATGAGGCTTGTTCGCGTTTTGGTTTCTGAACTTTGTTTCCACGTTTTTGCGTTTCCGTCCCACTTCTGCCCATGATTTTAGCTTCTTTGTTCCCGGTAAACTGATTGCCACCTGATGTTACTGGTTTGCCCCCCTTTTATGACTTCTACGTTAATTCTGGTTCATTTTTCTGCCCACCCCGAGGATGCCCCCCTTTACATTGATTTGGCTCTCTAAAGTCTCACTTTTGCCCCTTTCCTTGTAGAACACAATCCATAGCCCTCTGCCTTTTGATGTTATTTGATATACGCGACCTAGGGTTCTTACGCCCACTCGAGCCATACTTCTCGGTACCTAACCCGTCGTTTCGGACAAAGCCTCTCCCGTGTAAGACCGTTTGCTGCGCCCCCCTCACCTGGCTAACGCCGCTTGCGCCTAGCTTACGGCGTAAACTTCATGCTTTCAAGATATCTTCAGATGACTTGCATTTTTGGCCGCCTGACTCATCGAGCGGGGGTGTGGAGTTGCTCGGTTTATTCCTACCCTGACCTTTATAAGCTGTAAGCTTCATAGCAAGATCCGAAGTCGCGCGGCCCACGCCCTTTTGGCCCTGGAGTTCTTCCGGTTGTTGCCCCCTCGCCAGGACCCAACTTTATTGGCGAGTTCTGCATATCCTATCCCCCCAACCGATGTCTTCCGCCGGCAGGGTTCGGGCGTGAGTTTGAAGATTTATAAAGGATATCCTTGCCTGAGTGGGGTATTTCCTGCCATCACCGCTCCAGAACGTCAGGGCTTGTCGTCCAGTTGTGCTCCCGTAGTCTTTTGACAGTGCTTTTCCTAGCTTCCATGATTTACTAGCTTGACCGCTTGGATCACTGCACCTTCCCCCCGTCCTTCCCTTCTTGTTTGAATTCGGCCCGGCCTTCTTTGTATGCTGACCTTTGTCCTCTGCGTGATGGGACCAAACCTCACAACTGCACTTTTTGTTGTTTGGGTTTCAGTTCTTCCTGGCATTTCAGGCTTTTCTATATGGCGGCGATTCCTTCCGCTCTCTTTCGACGCCCTGCCCCTCCCTCAAAATACATCTCTTCGGCCCTGAGACCTTCCGAGGACCTTAACACAATCCCTTTTATTTCAACCGCCTCTGCAGAGCAGGCCTATTTCCGGGATAACGGTCCTGATGTCTGCCGTCTTTGCAGTAGATGCCCCCTTCAAATCGCCAGCTTTTCTTAGCCAAGCTTTCTTGATAAAAAAGAGCTCCCAATTGGATTGACCCTGTCCCCCCGTCCGCGCCGCCTTTCGTTCCGATGTCCCCCTCTTGACAGCCGGTTTACTTTTGAGCTCCCTTCCGCTCCCTTCCGTCACCCAACCAAAATTGCCGCCACCGTATTGATCCATGCTTTGGTTACTTTTTTGCAATCCCCTTGATTCTTTTTGTGCTTCTCTTACTGCTTCCCGACGTGGAGGCGCGTTACCCCAACCACTTCCACCCCCCCCTCGAGTGTCCGGCGTTTCGTCGTTGACCAAACAATGGTCCCAGTTTTGCCATCTCAAAACCTGGTTCCCTGCTCGTTTGAGCGCTGTCGCTGCCCTCCGTTAGGAGTAATCTGCGTGAAAGAGCCCCACCTCTTGGCCGCTCTTCATCCCTAGTATGAATCCTGCGGCCTTGTCCCCCCCTCCAACCCCTCCTACCCTTTGGCCCCTTCAACGTTTTCACGCGTTATCTCCCCCTTTTTTTTTTTTTTAAATTTTCTTTCCAAAGGAGTTCCCTTCACCCCCCAACTTACACGGCTTTCCCTCTCGTCTGCGGCTTTTTTGTTTCTGCCGCGAGTTGAGCGACCCCTCCATTTTTTAGTTGTCCTAGATGCCTTCAGGGGAGTTTCGAGGGATGTGGTGCGCGGCCCTTTCCGAGAACTTTTCCTTCGGTTCCCCGATTTGATACCGATCAACTGATTACCGACTTTTTGCCTTCTCCTGGAACGCGTTTTATATTGCTTGCGACTTGGTGGGAGCTTGCTTGGGGTTGCCTCCAGATGGTTTTTCTGGCACCCCCGTGGAGCTTTCAGTCTGTCCGTTTCAGTACGCCCGCAGTCTGTAGTGGCGGCCCCCCGGCCGTACCTCTTGGCTATGACCTCCAGGCCCCTTTTTTGGTGGCGGCCACCTTATCTTTCTCCGTCCCCACTCTTAGATCGAGATCGTCAGTTATTTGCGTATTTTTCGGAGCTTTCTGCGCTTTCACCCGTATTGACCATCATTCAGCATGTGCGTCTAACATGAACCTCTGCCTCGAAGGACCACCTCCTTTTACTTTCACCAAAGATCGTGGCCCAGGATTCTCGCTCAGCCCAAGGCCATTTTTTAGAGACGTCCCTTCCGTATGCCTTTTCCTAGTTGTTTCCCCGCATTGCAAATCCCTTTCACGCTAAACAGTAGCCTTCAAATATCGTTCGTTTTTTGTGCCTTTTTGCGTTTCAGAGCCCCCTGTCTTTCTCTTTCACCCCCTCCGTAGTCTCCCACGCCCCCCCTTCCAGTCAGCTCTTGTCGCCGTCTTGTATTTTCATCGGTAATACGAGAACGCTCCGCCATGCTCCACGGTGCGCACGTCCTATCGTTTGATTTATTCCAAATATCTAATCCCGTTGTTGTGGTTGAGAGTCTTGCTTAACTCTCCGATCCATCCGGTTTATCGCCCACGTCCCCATTGCTGGTGCTTGTTCCCCTTTCGATCCCTGTCATGCTGCCGCTTTACCCAAATCCGACGATTGCCCCTTGACGTCTTTCCCCTTCTTGTTCGACTCCTGCTATATGTTGGCTACCCCCTTTCCTCTGCGTCCCCCGACCCGCCTTTTCCCTTCTTGGAAACCCCACCATCGATATGACTTACCGTTTTATAGTGCCCATTTCCATGCTTTTAGCCTCCCCTGAGATGTGACCCTTTTTGCCCCCCCCTCTCGTTTCTGCTTTGGCCGCGAGGAAGCCCTGGGTTTAGGCTGTCTTCTGGGCCTGTTTCCAATGGTTTTCCCCTGCGTAGGATTTTTTTTTTTTCCTTTTGTTCTCACGGAAAATGCTTTCTTATTTTAAGATCTCTGAAGGATCCCCTTCGCAGATAACCGAGCTCAAAATAGTAGAACTGCTCTTTCCTCGCCCCTTTACATGTATGGGGCCATCTGTCTTTCCTCTCCTCGGGTGCCCGAGTCGTTCGTACCAAGAGAGTCCGTGAAAAAGCGTTTTCCCTTGCCCTCCCTTTCCATGCTGGGCCAGTTCCAACTTTGACCTCCTTCTGCATGTTGTTTTGCCGCTCCCAAGAGGAGTCCACCCCCAATCAGCTATGACACTTGCTCCTTCTTCTTCCTCTGTTTTTGCCCTGAGCACCGTCGGTTACATTCGTTTATCAAAACTCTCAGGCTATCGCCAGTTACTTTTCTTTGCGCTTAAACCTCCCAGAACGTCGATCGCCCTCCCCTTCGCTGTAAGCTGCGCCTTTTTCCCTGAAAAGTCCTCACAATCGCTTAGCCTTCGCCGACTCTAGAATTCTGGTCATTTTTTGTTTCCTTTGGTCAATTTCACACTGGCGAGCTCTTCGACCCAACTTTTTAGCACCTTTTCAATGAGGCTCCCGCACCTTGCTTGAGTTTTTCACGGCTTGATGAAATTTTGCCCCATCGCATTCCTCTCTAAGACTTTCGCGATCTTAGGTTTCTCTTCAGATTCAAAGCGCACTTCACAAATGCGCCCAGCGCTCATTCCCGGATGACGCTCGATCTCTTTGGGAAGTATCGCATGCCTTAGTCGAACTCACCGACTGCTTCATCTCGAGCCTGGAATCTTTTTGGTTAGGCGGTCCCGTCAAACTATTAGGCATCAGATCCTCCAGAGCCAACTTGTTCTCATTAGACGGCCTTGAGAGCCCGGACTGTCTTTTAAAGTTTTTCTGAATTGTTTTTCTTTTCCAGGCGAGGACATTCTCAGGCGAGAGGACTACCCGGTCAAAGGAGGACCGACTCAGAGGTCTATGCCCATCACCCACACCACCACAAAGTCCCTTCAAACCCAGTAATAGCCAGGTTGCGAGGGTCATTTTCTCCCCTTTGTTAGGCTTATTTCTGTTTTTACCGCAAGGCGTTGACGAGACCGCTACTTGGACGTATTTGCAGGCTGTCAGCTCTTTCACCTTCGCTCATTTTCCATTTAGTTGTTTCTTAAAGGTCCCTATCTGCGGCGTCGTGCGGTACAGAGTGTGGACTGTAGAGGCAGGATCGGCTACGCGACGCCATGAGCGTTCTGAGCTTGCTTCGTCTCCCTCTCACTCGCCGACTTCAATCGCGAAGACCAACTTTTTTTACTAAAAGCCTTTCTCCGCCAGAAGTTCCGGAAAACTCTCAACCATGTTGAGCATTTCTATTTGTTCCCTGCCCCTTTTCTTCCTTTCTCTCCCTAGGAAAGGGTAGACTCATTTTCACCTCCCCTCTTCCCCTCTCCACCTCTACAATCTCTCCACCCCTCCATCATCTGCGCCTGCAGACCTTTAGGCGCCGCTAGTCCCTACCTTCAATGCATTCTTAAGGGCTTTCTAACCATTTGCCGGTTCGTGCCGCGTCTGCTTCCCCTGAATCTCTGAAGCATTGGGAAAACGTACTTCGTTTTCTCACCCTTTGTCGAGCGATTCTTCTATGTGTCTGAGTTCCGCCCAATCTTTCGCCACGTGTTTTCTCCTATCCTATTCTTTCTTCTGTTCACGCCTCCATCTTTCCCGGGTTAGGGCTCGTTTTTAGTAACCGCTCGCTTGAACCCCAGTTTTGCCTGGCCGCTTGTCCTCACCACCTAAATTCCTCTCAAATCAATAGCCCATTTTCCGATTTTCGTTGGAGCGCGTACTGTTTTCTTTTTTTTGGCATCTAGCTTTCGGTTCTATCTCGGCTATCCCGGACGGTACCTCGCCCCTCCCCCCCACCACCCGCTGCTCCACCAGCCGACTTTATTTCCACGACTCACCTCCCACCCAAGCAAACTCCCTACTAAGGAAACACAACCACAAAACTGTCTAGATGAATTGGTTTTTTCTCCTAAGCTTATTGCCCGCCTCTGTTTTCCACAAGTAAAATGGTGTAGACTCGGCACCGCTGTATTCGGGTACTTTTTTTGTTTTTTTATTGTCATTGCTCCTAGGTTGTATTCCTTTGACACTTTGTTCCATTCTTCGCGCGTACATGCTGGTGTCTAATCTTGATTGATCTATGCTCTGCTCCATCTCCCGCAGTATCCTTAGATCCTCTTCTGGGCGTTAATTTTTTTCTCCCCCTGAACACTATTCAATGGCCTTGCTCTGCAATTTTATGAAACCAACGCGTGTAATGTTGATGGCCTACAGCCCCCGTTGGGTAAGCACCTGCGACTTGTATTTGATCTCAAAAAGCTTTCCCTTTGCGCTTCGGTTTTTTTCGTTTGACACGTCAGGTCTTCACAAACCCCATTTTTGGCTTATTTACCTTAGTAAAGTGACCTAGTTTCCGGCCCTTCCGTACCCTTTCGCCTCTTATTGTTTCTCAGTTTTGTCTGGGTGTGTCTTTGTCCCCGCTCAGACGTCAAAGCCTTTTCCGAGTTTGTTTTCCCCTATTCCTTCTGTGCTCAAGCCTTTTGCAGCTTGGGACGGGTTGCTTCCATATCAGGGCCTTTGCATATTGACTGGCTCGAGCCAACTCTTTTTTGAAGTACCCGCCCCCGATCAAGTGCACAAAGGCGTGGCTCTGTTAGTTTCCCAAGCCACGGCCTTCTGAATCTTTTCTAGGCACTTTGGCGTGAAGTATGTTTTTTGGCGACAGGCCCCTAATACCCTCCACAAGGCCATCTACCTTCTTCTCTCTTGTCCTCACGTTGTTGCTTGTTGTTCGCTATTTCGCTTGTCTTTGGTTTGGGTTCTGGCAGAGTCTTCCTTCCCCCCATCACAATAGGCAACTCCTACACTCCCCCAGATCATCAGTTTTTTCTTTTGACTTCCCCCGTGTCCCCCGGTGTGCCTTTCCTTTGTCCCATCACCCCCACTCTTGCTTCCCGAGCCCCGCCTAATTTGTTTCCTTCCCTTTCAATTTAATTACTGTCCCCTATAATGCGCTTCTTTTTCCCGTTGGTTTGGGTTTCATTGTTCACAGCTGTCTCCGAATTTGCGTTTTCTCCCGTAGCCCTTGCCTTCCGACAAGCTGCTTTTCTTTTCGAGTTTTCTTTTAATCTCTAGATTTGGAAAAGTTTTCCTCCTTCCGGTCCCCATATTGATGTCTAGATTTCTTCAATTTCTGCCCGCTTTGTGCCCTACCCCAGGCCGTGATTGTAATCTATCTTGTCCATGCCACCCTTTGCCCGCCTTCTGGAGCACCACATTATGCATGCAGCCACAAAGATTATTTTGAGTATTCTTTTTCTGGTATCTTTTGTGCTTCGGTTTTTTCCCCCTTTAATCGCATTTTTCGATTCTCCCTTCTAATGTCACCCCCGTCCCTGAACTCTTATTTGATCTTCCCCACAAATACAATTCACTACAGTACGGAATCCCTCCTGTGTTAATTGCTCTAACCGTTGTGCTTTCTTCTCCCGGTCGCGCTCAGTTCGAGATAACCCGCTCTATGTGGATTTCTATCTGCTGGGCTCTTGCTTCGCATCGAGCCTCTATCTGCGCGTCTGCTTTTGTTTTTCGGTCTGCTTTTGGTACTCTGATTGTCTCTTTTACTCCTAAGCTCTTCTTTTCCCCAAAACTCTTAAGCTCGTCTTTTTTCTTCGTCGCTTTTCCCGGAAACCCTTCTTTTCTTACGTTGCCCTGTGACAATTGAATGTGACGTCTGACCGTCGCCCGTCACGATCTTGGTTTCTGTTTTTCATCTTTTCCTTCAATACCGATGCTGACTCCTTTTCCTCTTTTCCGCGGAGTGAGATCTCCTTATTAGCCAGACCCCCTGTCCCTCTCCAGCAAGCCTTTTTTCTCGTCTTCTTGCAACTCCGACCTCTCCAGCCCCAGAATGACGCTCAGTCTCTCTCGAAAGTCGTAGTAAATGCTTCGTTTCTCCCCGTGTCCCCTCGTAAGAATTCCACTTCCCCTTTACGCTTTTTCCCTTAACTTTCTATGTAATCTCTGTTTGTCTCCAGTTTACTACCCTGCCCCGCTACCTTAGCTGCTTACCTGGAAGCCGTCGCTATCTCCTTGTTGCTCGTCCCACTATAGCTCTCGCAGGAGGCGGACAACGAAATCGAACCTTCGCCCGTCTTGCCGGCGCTCCTGCTAAGTTGGATTGATCAGTCTTTTTAGACTTGCTGGTTCTCCGGCGATTTCCCTGGAGAGCCTATACCTCAGAGCTCCAACACCTCTCATTAGAGTCGTGTCGGTGAGCCTTCCGCCCCTTTACTGCTCACCCTCATGGCTCCAAGCCGCGGTTTTTCGGCCGATGTTCAGCAATGCTCCCCCCCTCTGCTCCTCGTGAAAGTTGTCACTTTCCCAGCCGAAATCTCATAAGTATCATTTCCTGATTTCGCTTTCGTTCCCCCCTCCTCTGCTCCCAAAAGGTTCACTTGACCCTCCACCGCGGCGGATTCATTATTTGGCCCACTTATGAAGAAGGGGAGCGTCAGATTGGCCTCTTGGACATTTTCGTTGCTGCCTCCCACGCTCCTCACCCCCGGTCATTTACCTTGATGTACCCCTCATGCCCCTTGCCCTCATTCCCGCGAATTCCCTCCCGTTTTCGTCGTGAGTTTCTCGTCGAAATCATGCATTGACGGTGCCCGCCTTGAACCCCCCCCCCCCCCCCCCTTCACCATTTCGGCGATTCGTCTATTCCGTTTCTTTCCCGAATACCCCCTCGGGTTCCATTGTCCAACTTAACTCGACAGCGAACCTCTGCCTATGGAGTTTCTCTTGTCGCCGCTCCTTCAGTTCTGGGGAATTCCGGTAGTCTCTCATTTTGTGTTCTTTCAGCTCTATCATAGATCTTTTGGACTTTTAGCCTCCCTTTGAACCTACCCTAAGTTACTTTGAGGTCAAGTTTCCTTTCGTGTCTTTCTCATAGCCTAGCTTTTTTACCTTTTAGAGACACTCTAGCCTGTTTCACCCCTGAACTAGCTCTATCGGCCTTCGGCGATATGTCTTCTTTCCTTAACCTTCCCGGCTTTTCGGCTCGTATTCAGGGGGGAGGCATCGCTTTTCTGGACCTGGTTCTGTTGGTCTCCTTCCCTTCGCCTGGCGTTTGCGTCAGTCCCTTGAACCCTTTTTTGTAGGTTTTTGCAAATCTTCAAATGACTGTCCTGACAGATTTTTACGGACCGAGGATCTGTCTTAGGTCTAACGGTTGTCAGAAGTTAGTGCTTTGGGTGGATCCTTGCTTCGGGCCTATCCCTTCGAGGCTTCGGCTTTTCTTTTTCTCCGTACCTGCCCCTATGTTTGATAATGTATGGGTTACTTGTGGCAGTTTCCATTTTTCCCACCCTGACTCTGCATGCCACCTTATTAGCATTGGTTTGTCCACCGCGGCTAGACCACTCCCTTTTTTTGCTATCGAGATTCCTGTGTCTTCGCGATTTTCCCCCTAGTGCTTCTATTGTCTTCACGATCCTGTTTTGTAAACGACCTGGCAGTTGACCTTTCCTACCCCGACCTTTGAGAAGGACAAAGCTTGCATTGCTAACCCAGCTCCTGCACGGCTTCCTCGTCCCCTGCTTTTTCAAGGCAAGCGACTCTGCTTTTCTCTCCCACTACTTTTCTAGTCTTTTTAAACCTATGGTCGAATTCAACGAATTTTTGACCCCTTATTTCCACGACACCCCCGTAGCCTTCAACAGCAATGGCGAGGTTTCCCTTTTGGTGGGTTGTGTGTTCCTCCTCTTTTTTCAAGTCTCCTCTTTTCCCCCTTTCTTTTTACCAGTTCTTCCGTAGCGAACTATTTCGTGCCCGTCCGAAGTCTCTTGTCGGATTTGATCCCTGCTCGTTCCTCCCCTGCCCTTTACTTTCACTACCGCAAGTACTCTACTAATTGGCGCGTAACCGGGTCCCTTATTGGTAGAGTTTTCAGCCC
>Ga0179593_1355674_pt1 | contig 12108 bp, 15 predicted proteins | sample CZODoug2_1_08_16_FD_185931 | JGI IMG/M metagenome (GOLD analysis project Ga0179593, IMG submission 185931) | Vadose zone soil fungal communities from Angelo Coast Range Reserve, California, USA - CZODoug2_1_08_16fungal (PacBio error correction) | ecosystem: Environmental > Terrestrial > Soil >... | reverse complement strand
AAATGGTGCGCCGACGCAAGCGCCCTCGTTTGCACTCTTTAATAATATCTCGTATCTTTTTTTGAGTCCTCGTCCCAATGTTCTCCCTGTACTCTAGTTTTATTTCTCTTTTCCAGAATTTTTTTCGTCGAGGTCTGAGCCCGCTCCCCGGGGCTTTTCCAAGCAAGCAGCGCCTTCAAAACTATTTGACTTTTCCCTCTGTTCCGACTCCTATACCACGTTTTATCATTTGAATATCTTCTGTTCCCCATTTTTTTCCAAATCCTTATTTTCCCCCAGTTCCGAGTCCTCGCGGGTGGGTCCCTCTCGATTGGTGCCATCATCGCATGACGGCGCAACCCCCTAATCCTTTGACCCGTCGCCAGCAATTTTTGCCCCAACTTTCTTTTTTCACGCAAATTTGTCGCGTCCCGTCTCCCATGATTAGGAACCACGTACGCTGCTTCAGACTCTGAGAAAGTCCATTTCCTAACTGCCTTCCTACCGCTGTCTTCTAGGAATTTGCCCCTTCCGTATTCCTTCCCTTCCCTCACTCCTTGGATATCCAGCGCCCCTCGGTTTTCTTCAAGACCCTCGGTCATCCCTATTCAGTCACCCCCCGTCACTGAGAGAATTTTCTTCGTGCGCTTTTTTTTGATCACCCTAACTGATGGGCCTAATGTAGACCCCCCTTCCCCGCCCCGTTTTAACTTTTCCCGTTTCTGGCGTTCTCAGCCCGACGTTTTTTGGGTTCCCTCTCCGTATGAAATCCCGGAAGATCTTCCCCCACCCTTCCCGGAAATTTTGTTTGAATTGTTTTCTTGTAGAGCCGCCCGCCTTTTTTTGCTTCCAGGTAGCTCACTCCCCCCTTTCTCCCCCCCCCAAAGACTTTCCACTACGCACTGGGGTCGAGGATCTCCCCTGCTCTTTCGGGCATTAGCGGGCAGGTTCATCGTGGTTTCCACTCCTCTTACGAACTCCCCCAGCTCTTTGCCCCCCCCTATTTGCTTACGAAGCTTGCCCTTGAATTGTTCCAGGTTCAAACAAGTGTTACCCCCTTTCGGGGCGCCGGCGCTCCTCATTGACCAATTAAACCCATGTTCCCCCCCTTTTTTTGAAATCCGGGGTCATGGGAATATCGCTCCCGTCACTCCCCCCTTTTCCTCTTAGGGCAGTCCGCAAAAAAATAAGACCCCGCTCAGGACGCCCCCCACACTTCAAATACGAGTCTCCCCAAATAATCCCGAGTGCGATCATCCCCCCTTTTAGACTTTGCCCACACCCCCTTGGTCGGCTTTCATGCTTTCGGTCCCCCATTTAGGCTCGACCCCATGTTTTTTTGCAAATGACCATTTCCCCCTTGCCTTCTCCCCCCTCTGGTCTCTTACATTGTATCAACCCCCCATTTTTCATATTCACGTGACCCTTCCGCGGTCTTCCTATTTTCACCCTCTCATTACGAAAGCATTGTCGCCTCCCCCTAATGCCGCTCTCCCCTGTTAACTCTAACTACGGCTGTTTCCTCGGGCAGCCCACTACCCTTACCTCTCTACGACTGGCCCTCAATGACCCTACACTTTTTTTTTACCTCCGTCCATACGGATACATTTCACCCCTCGTGTATAGTCTACTACGTGGAACTCGCTCTTTCGATGTTTTATAACGAAGCCGTCCTTATCCCTCCCGCTCGCTAGGTCAGACCGCGGACTCCTCACCCTTTCCCTGTCCCCCAACCCGGAATTATCCTTTGCAGCGGCACGGACCCCCATGTTTTTTCCTAACTCTTCGTCATTCTTTTCCCCCTTTCCACTCTTTGCAATTTCCCTCTGACAGACCCTTTCTAATCGATACAGGTCCCGGACACAGCCCGCTTTTTTGCTCACCCTTTTCCGCCTCGCTTTTTGCCTTGCTTTATATTGAGCATAGCATCGAGTACAACCGACTTCCATTTTGTAGTTGATTTTTTTTTTCCCCCTTTCATCCCCTCGCTTTCAATTCGTAGACTTTGCATGACTTCCGATTTTTAAGGCCCCGCGTGTTTAGGATCGGTTGCTGTTTGTTTCTTTCGGTTTGCATCACCCCTTTCCCCGATATAAATCTTCTTTTCGTTGCGGATCATCATTGAATTTTCTCTCTCCCAGCATTTCTCATAGATTGGTTGCCTGTGACTTTGCTGTTTTCTTTTTTTCTACCCTAGAGCCCTCTTTTTTTGGATGTTCCATGGCCTCTTTCCCCCCCCCTTTTTGGAAGGACCCTCTCGCATCCTCTTTTTAGATTCCGTGTTTGGTTTCTTGGCCTTTATTCACCCGTTCTCTGCGCTTCACCTTCTTCCCCCTGATCTATTGGAGGTCCAGTCGCGCTCGCTTCATTGTGTGTTTCCCTTTCTTTTCTCTTTTTTTTTTCCAGCCCTTTAACGCTCATTGGAAAACCCTTTTTTTTGTTCCCGAGTTCGACCCTCCACCCAATTGGCTCCCTCTGTCACTTTTATTCCCCTTTCTTAGTAACCCTCCCTTGCATGGCATTCATCACTGCGGATCTCTCCGCGGCCCCCCCCGAACTCTGAGCAGTTTTTTTTTTTTTTTTTTCGCCCTTTCGGACACTTCTGGTATGTCCAACAAGTTAGATTAGTATTGGTGTGCCCTATCTCGGCAGAGACGGACACTTTTCCTTCTTGTCCCAATATTTTCTACCTTCACTCCCCCCCCTTCAATGGCGACCCCCCTTCCCTACCCCATGATCTACCTGCGACTGACGTGAGATGACTTGCCCTTGTCGTTCTCGCCCCTTTCAGCTCGAAATGACGATAAAGGCGTGAGAACCTTCCCCTGGTACCCTTCATTTTTAAGGAGCTGAGTGGATCCGACCATTCCGCTGGTGGGCCCACGTTTTCCTCCCTCCTAGATTGCCCGGTTTCCCACGACTTTTCATCTCATCCTTTTTTTCCCCCCTTGCATCATCGTAGCTCCTTGATCTTCCTTCCAGGTCTCCTCCTCTGATTGATTTCTTTTACCGTTGTTTCTTGAGGATTATGACCCCCTTTTTATTAGCCCTCATGCTGCCTTAGGCTCCCCCCGCTTTGGGTCCAAACCCAAATATGAGGATTCCTTCTTTTGACATCGCCCCTCGATGAGTGTGCCCAAACCGTGCAAACCCGGACGACTGAAGATAAACCGCGTATCTGCTCCCCTAAGCCCGTCTTTCCTTGCCTTACATACGTGTCGCTTTTCTTTTCCCGGCCTTCCCTTTAATGCTATTTCCTGGCGGAGACTCATGGGGACAGATCTGTCTGTTGCGCGGTACCTGGTTTCCCGATTGTGGGAGCTCATCTGGTGATTTACGGGTCTCCCCCCTCCACGAGAACTTCCAGTCCTTTTTTTTTTCGTCCCTCCTCCCGCGGGCACCCCAGTACCTCTACTCGAATTTTGTCACTCTCGGATTCCCCTTTTTGCAATTTTTCCAATCCCCCCACCCGAACCTTTGTCCTTTTCGACTTCTTTCGATCCGACCTTTTAGAATGATTCCATTCGTTGTGTTACTAACACCTATTTAGCATCCTACTTGAAAGGAATCGCCAATTGGACTGTTTCAATTGTCCTTTTCAAACCTCGTCAAACCAAAACCCCAACCCCCCCCCTTTGATGTTTTCGGATTCCCATGAGCGGTCGCTTTTTTTCTAGAACACTAGCAACCCCTCCCTCACCCTTCCCGCGTAGCGGCAGTACTGACATCCTTTTCTAGTACCCTTTGTTTTCTTTTCCTTTTTGAATCCCTCCTCAGAGATTCCCTCGATGTCCTTCCCCCAGTCACCACCTTCTACCCGGATTGCCGACTTTGCCAGATTGTGTGGTAGCTTAGTTCTGAAGTTAACCCCCCCTTATTTTCTTCGTTTCCCCTCGATAGACCGTCGATTCCAACGGGCAGCCTGTGCCAGTCCTGGCGAATTAGAATGAGGGCAGCGTAGAGAAGCAATCCGTATGATCCGCCGCACTCTTTAGAACGTTGCGTCGCAATGTGTTTCCCCTCACTGTCCACCCACCCCAACAACACGCTCAAAGCGCGTGCTTTCACCAGATCTACAGTTTAGCAATTTCCTTCGTTCTTAACTCTCGAAATGACATGACCCCCTTCCTATTCCAAATAATTCGGTTTGTCGTCGATGATATGCGGCCAATCGACGAAGGCCAGCCTCACGTCGGACCCTTGGGAACAACCTGTTAGCGTGTTGGCGGACGCTTGTTGACCACGTTATCTGTCTCTTTTTCATTTCATTCCGTCCTTCTCAGAATGGCGCCGATAGTTCTAACCAAGGTTTCCGTGCCGGCCCCAAACTCTACTTTCCTCCTTTTTTTTTTTCCTTCAATTTTATGGTAGGCTCTTCCAGGCCTGTTTGGTAACCCCTCGTTAGTCTGGCTCAATTCTGAGGCTCTTTTCCCCTAGGTAAATAGACCGATCGAGTAACCACTGATCGGAGTATCAGTACCCCTCTTTTTCCCTGTATCCGGGTTTCCCTTGCTCTCGTACGTTTCTCTTTCCTTTATGGCCAGTGCTTGCCTAGGGCCCCTATTATCTGCGCATCCGTTCCTTTTTTTGACCTTATTGAGATCGCTTGCGTGTATTTTCCCTTCGACCTTTTTTTGGCTCTTTTTCACTCTTCAATCCCCCTATCTTTTCCATTTCGCGGAAACAACTGGAGGTTATTCCTCCCATACGGGCGATCATTGTAGATCTGGGTACCTTTGAATCTTCTTTTCCCCCTTTGGATGTCCCCTTTGGCATTGAGAGTTCCTCCAAGTTGCCATTCCGTCCCTTTTCGTGGGCTCTTACATGATTTTAACTCCTGCGTTTCGTATTGTGTTCCCTCCCATCTTTTTTTGAGCTGTCTTCATAGGGTGGTATGATTGGGTTTTCGGCGACACCCGGATGTCCCTTAGGTAGCATTCCCAGGCCTGCCATTCTTGCAGCAATGGGTCTTGTTTGAACATGTTGGCATTGTCCTTATCCTCGTCATGATTGGGGCCACTTTCCGTTCTGGACCGGCACATTCAGGCACGGTAGCGCTTCTGGTGGTCGCTGTGGGCTGTTCCTCTCCCCCGTTCCTTTCTTCACCTCTTAACTTCCGCCATCCTGCCCGAAACCTCTTCCTGGCCGATCCTCCCCTCTTGTCCCTTTGTAGTGAATCTTTTGTTCTCGCTTGACACTCCCCCAAGACTTCCCTCCACGGGCTTCCAATAGCCGGCCCCCTGCGACCACTAGCTTGCGGGGTTGTGAGGCCTTCCGCCGTGCTTTCGGCGGAGGTTTCCCTGATTTCCGTTTTTTCTGACTCACCTCCCGTGAATCTTTCCCAATGAGTTATGGTGTCAACTTAGAGCCCATCCGTTCCCCTCTCTCCTCTCTCTACGAACGGAAGAATTTTTCCCCCCCCCCCCCTTTGAAATGTTTCTGCCTGAAGAGTTCGGGTCTTCTTTTGGTCCTGGAAAGTAGAGTCCCCGCAGTTTTAGATCGGGTGCTGGATAATCCGAAGCTTCTTTTCGCCTTACGTTTGTCAACTTCCATTTGCCGGCGTTCGTCTCCCCCCCAAAAAGTTCCTTCCCCCCCCCCGTTCGATTTCTGTCTAGTTCTTCGGTTCGCGTGTGGGGGGTTCCCAACCCGGTTTTGGGGGTTTGGCTATTCGGATAGCGTCTCCCCAGTTGCGTACCTTCATAAATTTTTCACACCCTTTCTTAGAAGTCCGATATTCTTTCTTTGTGCTTTGCGCGCTGGTTGGACCAAATATTATTCACTCTCGATTCTCGGCCGGCATTGAAGTTGAATTGTTCCCATCCTCGCATCTCTAACCCTTTCTCTTCCGCGCGCTTTGTTGGATTCGTTCACTGCTTTCTACGAGTGGGGCAGGCGGCTGGTTGTTGGCAGGCCCCCTTGGTTTTCTTCTTCCTTCCCATACTCGACTCCACACCAACGTTTCTCAGTCCCCCCTCTAAAGACGCCGCGGCTCCTGGTTCCCTGACGAAGTGCTAAACAATTTACGCGAGTGATGTTCTTCTTCTGGATGGCTCTTGTCTCGCACCCCTTTTATCTCTTTAATATCCAGGTGTTTTTGGAAGAAAGGTGCTTTCCGACGCAGCGCATCGGCCCTTTTCCCCTCCTTCCTCCCCCACGCTCATTGTTTGAGCACTAGTCCCCCCCTTCCTCAGTCTCCTCTTGGACAATTGGTGACGTAAGAATTTGGGGCTCCTCAGTTTGAAGGTCCCTCTCCCCCAACTATTTCTTTCGCCGCGCCCCGCTGGAGGAGTGGCACCCCACAAGCGGGCCGCGATTCCCCCTTGCTCTACATCCATTTGTCACATCTTCTTCGCGTGACAATTAGATGCACGGTTCTGAACTTCGAGAATCGCGATTTTGTGATTTATCGATTTGGCCAGATGCGCATGCCTTACTCCACTCCCGAATCTCCGTTCTCCCATCCTTTAGTCACCAACGTGCTGACTTTTACCTCCCCAGCTTGTCGCGTTCCCGAATCAGCGTGAACGTACCGTCCCTTCCCTCTTCTCGAATCGAAACTTTTTTTAATTCTCACGTCCTTTACCAGGCCTTTTCACTTCCGGATTCGCGCTCGAAAATTATTACCCGGACAGCGCCGATCTCAATGCGGACTCCTTTTCTTTTCCCCCCATGTTGCCCCTCGTACTTGCCAAGAAACCCCCTCATGCACCAGGTCCCATTGCAGAGTTTTTTCCTTATCGCGCGCCGCATCTGGAAACTGACTTCCGTAGACAACTCACAACGCATTTTAACTTCCCAGGGGTAGGTGGTTCCGCACCCCCCCTCCACTAATCTTTGTCCCCCCCTCCGTCCGGACAACTTTCCCCGTTCAGTTTTATGGCCTCCACCCAAACCTGACCTCAGTTGGTTGTAGGAATACGCATTTGATGCCAGTTTCGTTCACTATAATAACCACCCCACCTCTCCTCCTCAAATTTTTTTATTGGATCGGCCAGTCTGAGGTTTCCCTTTCCCTTCTGCCAGGTCAGGTTCACGTGAGGGCAATTTCCCTCCGTACCACAACAGAAGAGCGTCCCGTCTTGTTCCGAAGCTTGCCATGAAGGTACCTTCCAACTTTGTCCACCATCGGGTCTACGGCCCTGAGGTCTCAGACCCATTCACCATTTCAACATCCATTTGCGCTCCTTAATAGCGAAGCACGTGAGAGCCCGGCCGAGTGGCCTTCCCTACACCCCCCCCACTCCCCAAAGTATCCTCGGAAGCCCAAATTACTCTCTGGGAAAAAATCAGAACAGAAGTTGCGATCCTCCTTAGTTTCAGAAACCGTCCTGCTTGCCCCTTTTCTCAAGAGCGTCGCCTGAACTTTGGGCGCGAACCCTGCGTTCTCCGTACAGGATCCCCATGATCCCCGCTTCAGGGCGATTACAGTGTAGCCCTATTGTTCCCTCGACCTCGATAGCTTTTAACATTATTGCCCTCCTCGCCCCCCTCCGACAGGCGAGGTACCACGCCCCCGCTATTTTCCGTTAATTCTAACTCCGCTGCTTCTGTTCTACATCCGGGCCTATACCCCCCCCCCCCCTCCCCCTAATTCTCCGTGCCCTTTCATGACACCGTCGCGCTCTGATGTCCTCGCCCATGGATACATTGAACCCCCCTAGTGGTAGTATACTGAATCATGGGAATCCTCTTTCCTTCCTCATAACGAAGCCGAATGTCTACGATCCGCTCGTGTCCCCTCCCCCCCGCGGACTTCATCGAAACTGGGAATGACAAAACCAGTTTCAATGGATTGCCTCTGCCCCCCCTTCACGGGTTTAAGCCACTAGTAGTAATATAGACCTGATAATGACGAGCCCATTCCTTGTGCTAACGCGATCCGTTACCTTCCCTCGTTTTTTTGCTAACACGTTTTTAACTGCGTCTTTTGGAAGGCGATGTTTGCCCTATATGGCATACGACTTTTACCCCCAACCTTCTAAATTTATGTCATCTTTCATTGTCATTTCATTAGAGTTTCCTGTAGTTGGTTTGACTTCTTCTTTTCTTCTGGTTGCCATCCCTTTCTCTGGTAGTGCTGTGTCCTTGTTGGTTGGTCAGTGCAGCACCTTTTTGATACCAACCCACTTCCAGCGTTGCTTTGGATCATAAGAATTCTTTAACTACTTATCGCCCGGCTTGACCTTCTCCCCTTTTGTTTTTTTTTTCGCTCATCCCTCCGATTTAAACCCTAAATCTTTGGATGATTTCCTTTTACCGCTTCCCCCCCTGTCTTTTTCCTTTATTCGATTTAAGTTTGTTTAATGGTGGCCTTTGTCCCTTATCGCTGTCCCGTTTCTTTACCGTTGAACAGTGCATTACCCGCATATCGACATGTCTTTTTTCCCCCCCCCGTACTGCCTGCTCCGCTTTTTTTTTTTCCTCTGATTCTCTGTTTTGGATTGCCGCGTTTAACGCTCCTTGGAACATATAGCATCATGTTTGTTTTTGTTTGTTCGAGGTTCTCCCCAAATTCAACCCCCCCCTTGAGACATACCTCCACTTTCTCACCTTCTCCACCTCTCTGTGTAACACCCTCAGTCAATTTCATTCTCATTCCTTCTCGTCCGTTTTTTAAACTCATCGACTTTGTTCACCGTTTTCGTTTGGTGGTGGAGCTTTTCTTTTCGCGATATGTTTTCCCCCCCCCCCTACTTCGATTCCCGATTTTTTGTGGCTCTTATCTGTATTCTCATTAAAAACTATCTTAAAGTGTCTTTTGCCTACAATTACCAATTTATACACGTCCATTTCGCTCCCCCCACCCCCCTTTGAATCTCCCGGCTCTTACCCCTTCCAAAGAGCCCTGCTGGTTTTTCCTTTCTTCCATCTCCCAGCCTCTGTCCAACTTGCCCTGGCCTTTTCGCAACGCTACCCGTATTTCTCTCCACCTTCTTGTTCTGGCTGCGTTATCCTCCCCTCCCCGGGCCCGGTGGTGAACGGTTGAAGCCTCGATCGATTGGTCGTTTCAAAAACGAAATTTTCTTTTTTATTTGTCTTTCTCTTTAATTTCGAGAATGACGGGCTACTCACTTTGCTATATATCTTTCATCTTCCTCGGTTGTTTTTTTGATAGCTTTCCCTTAGTGTCTCAATTCAATTTCCCTCTTAGGCTCCCCTGCTAAACCTTCCCCTATGAGTTGGCCTCCCACTCTCTCTCTATTGCCCCAACAACCGTGCCCCAAATTGGACAGCATCCTACCATGGGCTCTATCTGATTCCACGCTCCCCCCGGCCTGTGGGGACATTTCGTCTCTTTCTCACCTTGGGACCTTTTGCTATTTCCTTCCATTTAGGCGCGCTGGGGGACAGGAGACTTTCACTGATACGTGCGCCGGTGATCCTTTTCTTTTTTTTCCAATGCCATGGACTTTTCTTATTTCATTTTTTTCCCTCCACAATTGCAGATCTTCCTTTTTCTTTTTAGCCCGAAGTGGCAAACCATCGACTCTTCTGTTGTTTCAACAATATCGACGAAGGTTCCCTGCTACCCTCCACCACCCACAGCTTTTCCCCCTTTTAGTTACCTTTTCGATAAGAATGATGCCTAAATGGTCTTCGTGGTTGTTCCTCACCCCTCCCGATGAAGAATCCTTTTTCAGTGCCCTGCCTTTCCAACCTTTTCATGTTGAAATTGTACGGACATCTCCCCCCCCCCAACAACAAAAACACCACCCCCCCTTGTTTTCTAGCTGCGTGACCTCCTTAAAACTGAAACAAGAGACCCCCCTTACATGTCAATCCTATCGTCAAGTACTCCCAGTTAGCTCGGTGTGATGATGAAGCGCAGAGGAAAGGCCCCTACTCTTTCGGCCCCCAAAAGTGCCACCACCAGCCAAAGTAATCCCTGAAGTTCTCTCTTCCTTCGTGCAAGTTTGGGTTCTCGGTAGCAACCCTTTACTCCCCAACTGCGTCTCTTTCTTCACTCTCGGACGAGGCCCAGTGCAGAGGGGAGCCGTGCGATTATGACATGCGAGGACCTTCTCGAAGCGAAGAAGCAGTCTTCCCCGTTTCCCCCCCTCCCTTTCCACCCCAGACCGGGACATGTTGCGAGCCATGGTGATGTCCCTGAACAAACCCCCCCCACCACCCCCCCTCCCAACTCTCCTACAGTTTCCGTTCTTTTCCAATCTTCGCCTTTCTTTCTTCAAACGCATGCAATGGAAACAATACCTATGCCCCCAATATGTGAATTCTGTTTGGGAAGTTTCCGCTTCTGCACTCTCCGCGTGCCCCAATTAGGGAACTTGTTAGGCCCCACCCCCTCCGACGTATCTTTATCACAGGATTGTTCCGTTTTTTTTCAAATTTTCCCTCTCTTCCTTATCCTGAAGCGCTCTAGTCCTTAAAAACACCCCCCTTTCGTGCCGCTGTCCACAATCGTCATCGTCAGGTTTTTCCCCATTAGGGCGATTCCTCCCCCCCTTTTCTTTTTTTAACTGAGGTAGGATGAGTGCCCGGCTTCGTTCTCAATCCTTCACTCCGAACCCTCTCCCTCGTCCCCCTTCTCTCTTTTATCCTCTTACCCATTAATTCCTGGTTCTTACTCCGTCTCCTCTTCCTTTCTTTTATTGATGCCATGAAGAGTCGTATTGGTAGGCGTTTCCCCCTCTTATAGACGCATCCGTCTTTTTCTCCTCAGTTTGATCTTTTTTTTCTTATCCTCTCCTTGGTTCTTTTGCGTGAAATTCGTCCCCTTTCTTCGTTAAGCTCAGCATTTCGCGGAACCCAAAGTTTTGTACACGGTAATCGACCCCCTTCTTTTTGGAAGGGATCGATTCTTTTCTCTAGTTTTCCGGCCCCCTGTGAGGCTCGCTTAGTAGAAAAAGTGGGCATTCCCCGTAACTGTTGTGGGCTTTCCCTGGATCGCACTTCTGTGTTTTATGTACTGTCCTCGTTTCCTGTGTGGGGGGTATTCTAGCGGTGTGGTTATTCTTGGGTTTTTTTCAGTTCCTTCCCCCTACTCCCGTATCCTTGTCTTCGGTATTCATGCCGGCCTGAGCAGCCATGGGTTTTAGTTGACCTGGTGTGGTACCCGCGTCCGTTTTTTACACTTGTAAGACTTTCCCCTTATTCATGTAAACTTAGTAGCGCTCCGGTTTGGCTTTTTTTTGGAAGGCCCTGGTCCCTTTTATTCCCGATGAACATGCCGTTCAACTTGACCTGCAACCTCTTGCCTGTGAAGATCCCTAATGAAACAGTGATTATTGAACTCTTTTTTTTCTAGCGTTAACCCGACCTCCCCCCGCGGGTTCCCCTACAAGCCCTGCAACCTTTTCTCTAGGCCGGTTTGGGCCTCTCGTCCCTGCTTTGGTTTCTCTTTCCCCGGATTTAGTTGATGTGAATCCCCTTCCTCCCCGTGCATCATTTGTAAACTCATTTTTACATTAGTTCCCCCCCCCCTTTCCTTTCTTCTTATCTCGAGCTCGAACGGAAGTCTCTTCGTGACCTTGGGCATGCCTGCGAGGGCGTGTCTTCCGGAGGGTCCTTTGTTGAAATTGAGAGTCAAGCCCTCTTCTATCGTTTCTTGGATACTTGTCCAGTTTTTTATCAGCGCATCCCCTTCCTTAACATCATCTTGCCCGCGTTTAATAAAAAAATTTCGGCCAGTTCGCATTCTGCTAGTCTTTTATTTTCTTTCAAGTTTAGATAGGATTCTTTACGTCTACCCTCTTTTGTTTAACGTTCAGTTTTTTTTTCTTTAACAGTGGGAGTCCTCTTTTTTTCTTTTCTTGTTTCCGTCATGCGCATGCTTGGTCCCTTTTGCCCGTTTTTGTTTTTTGCTCGACGTGCCCCCTCGCGATTCTTTTTCCTTCCCTCATTTGAATCTTGAAAAATTTTTCACGCGAATACATTTCAACATTTCTAGGATGGCTTTTTTTCTTTTTTTAGATGCTGCTCATCACTTTTTTTCCCCTTGTTTCTTGCAGGCCGCTTTTTTGGTCGTTCCTTCACATTTTCTACCCCAAATCGGGACCCATGCCCCCTTCCCCCCTCTTGATCATTCTCCTTCGCAAGTGGACTTAAGTTCTCCCCAACAAGGGCTGTAGATGTAGGCTTTGTAGGTCGGCGCTGCGTTCTACCCCCCCC
>Ga0179593_1631318_pt1 | contig 12109 bp, 12 predicted proteins | sample CZODoug2_1_08_16_FD_185931 | JGI IMG/M metagenome (GOLD analysis project Ga0179593, IMG submission 185931) | Vadose zone soil fungal communities from Angelo Coast Range Reserve, California, USA - CZODoug2_1_08_16fungal (PacBio error correction) | ecosystem: Environmental > Terrestrial > Soil >... | reverse complement strand
CACACTTTCAGGGTTCCCCCAATGGAGGCAGAACACCTCGCCCCGGCACCGGTTACAGCCGTTAACTTTCCCTTCCCTCCGAAGGGCCAGCTGGACCCTGAACCACTCCCGTTCCTCGGTCATTCCGGCCTTTTCCACTTTCGGCTTTGCTCACCAGGGTCCCGAGATAAGACCCGCCCCCCATCCTGTGTCGGCGATGGGAAAAGCCCACAATGCTTTTCCTGTGTTCCTTTCCCCCCTCTTCCCAAAAGAAAACGCGCCCTTGTCCCCCCAACTAATCGAGCACCTCCCGGAAGTAAGGGTTGTGGCTGGGCCGATGAGTCCTTGCCCCCCGCCAAGGGGAGATCTGACAGTTTTTCTAACTCCTGTTTCCCCCCCCCCCCCCTTTTCAAACGGGCCTACCGCGCGACCTACCTTCCCGGCATACCAATGACAACCAGCACTTCTATCATCGTTTTTCCTTTTGCTAGCAGCACCCGATCGCTCAGTCTCACAATGCTTTTCCCCCGCGCTCTTGATCCAACTTCGCCCCGCGCCTCTCCCAGTGATTCCCCTCCGTTATGGATCTCCCCCCCCCCGCTCAAAGACCGGAGTATTCGGACCCTTTGTATCCTCGGCGTGGCGTTTTTCCTTCTTCACGCAAGTGGTAATTGACTTCATTGTTTTATTCTGGTGGGCTTGCCCGAAGAAAGGATTTATTCGTGTTCCAGGAGAGAATCCTTTCTTTATTCCCCCTTTTGTTGTCCGACGTTGCGCCCGTGCTTTCGTCAATTTCCCACCCCCCCCCCAGATCTTCCCATATGTTCTTCTCTGGGGGTGCGGTGACGGTCAGATTTTGGTCCGCTCAGTTCGTTGCTTGTCTCGCCCCTTTATTACTTTTTTGCCCTCTTAATAATCTTAGACTATTTTATTTCGGAACTTCTCTTTGAGCGAGGCTGAAACTCCCTTTTCAGGTGCGCGAGAGATTAGCTTTTAACGAGGGGATAAATATCCCTTTCTTATAAGATCTCTTTGAACACCGATTCCTTTCCCTCTAAAGGTTTTCCTCCCCTTTGACTCCTTCCGGAGGTCCTAGCGGCGAGTCTTCCATCGTCATCTTATATGTGGGAGCACAGTTTTTCCCATACTCGACCCCGAACGTTTTACCCCCCCGTTACTCCTCTGTTGTCGACCGACGAAATGAAGGCTTTGCCAATCCCCTTCTCGGTGCAAATTAGTCTCCCTTTCTTGCTGCCTGGGATAGTAGTCCCCTTTGGTCGATGTACACACACTTCCCTCCCAACGTGCTTAACCTTCTTGGAGATGAATGTTGTAGATGACAGCATGCAGCCCTTTAAATTGACATATTCGTTTTTCCCATAAGCCCCAGTTCCGTGGCCAGATGAACCCACTATACCTTTCTGGAGTTCCCCCCCATCCTTTGGGCGAAGAACCGATTCATGCATGTGCCATCGAGACCCGATTGGGGATGGCCTCAGACATCGGTTTATCCCGGAATTCCTGAGCCAAGTCGGTTCACCGTCCGAGCCTTCACTGCATGCAAGCCCGGTGCCCCGTGAGTCCTTTCTTACCTGCCCGCATACCGCTCCTTGCAGTCTCTGATGAGGGCGGTGGAGAACCGACTTCTTCGGCTGCGGGCGCCCCTAAACCTTTTTCTTCCCAAACCCCTGGTCCCCCCGAGCAGTACCCCGGCCTTAGTCCTCCCGCACCGGACTATCCTCCCCATTTCGATCAATGACTACCCCCCCCCGCCGCTCCCCCTTTCCGACGGGGGCCAGCAGTATTAGCCACAGGTAAATTTCCCCCTTGAACCTGGGACTTTCTCCCCTCCTTCACTCGCACCACTTGTCCCCTCTTTTAAATGATTGAAGATAAAGACACGTCCCTCTCTATCCCAATACAGTTGTTGTTTTTTTTCTCGATACCCCGAGGGATCTTTCCCAATGTTGGACATTGGGTTCGATTCCGGAGTGCCTCGAGTCTGCCTACCCCTGTGTGGCTTTGCAAGTTATGCCTTCCTTTTCCTCTTGAGATACTTTTTAAGCCCCAATATTCAGGTTTGTTTAGTAAGTTTGGGATGTGTTTCCCCCCGCTGAAGTGAGTTGATCTGACTTTTTTTACTTCGACACCTTTCGAAGACCTCCTTTTCTTTGAGGGTCTGTTTCTCCCACCCTCCCATCCTCTTTTTTTCCCCGAGCCTTCTCCGTGGTCGGGAATGAACCCTGGCCCGGTCTGGCACGGAGGTTCTGCTCTGCCGTGCAACTTTGAAGGTCCTGTTAGGCCCCCTTGGATAACCCCGTCTGGCGTGTTCATCTTTCCCGGGGTGTCGTTGGCATGCATGTCCCGACGATCAAATTGGCGGTGCAACCCGTCCAAGGTCCCACTTTCTTGCTGGGCTATTGGTGTGTTAATTCGGGACCCACCACTGTGAGGTTCCCCAACTCAGTTTCCCCCCCCTCTCCCTTTGGTCACGAAAAGGCCCCCCAGTAGCAATGGGGAAGGAGGTTTGTCCGGCGGTTCTCTACTTCTAAGCGCAAGTACACGCCGTGCCCCAGCCTTCTTGCTCCTTGGTTTCGACCCCGCCCGCCGGTGCATTGCGTCCGTTCCTTCCTTCACCCGCCCAGAGTTTCCTCCTGGTGTACCGGATCTTGAAATGTAAGCCCACACTATGGCGGGCCGCGTGGAACGACGCCCCGCTCGTCCTCCCCGGACTCCCCTCGCGTATTTACTGAAGCCCGGGTCCGTGGACCGGCACATTTTTTCTTTCGATGAGAAGTCTGCGTGGCCGCCCCGGCCTGCAGGAAACTTAAGACCTTCACCATGTACTTCCTTTTCTCCCTCATCCTCCCTTTCTGTTCCCGCTTATTCCCTCCTGCACAACGAAGAAGTGATGTTTTCCCCCCCGCGGGGGGGTCCCATCGTGACCTAGAATCTTTACGAGTCCTTCCCCTTCCAGCCTCCGATTTTCCCCCCCCTTTCCCCCACTCCATTCCTCTGACAAATCCTCCCTTCTCCTGGTCCAAGTCTTGAAGCAGTGGCGCCACGGCGCCGTCCCGCCATAAAGAAGTTCCTAACCCAACTTTTCCAAGAACCCACGTGCGCGTGCCCAGTCCCACTTCCTTCTATCCCCCCCCGGGACTTTCCCCCCTTCGTCGCCGCAACAGGCCCCTTTTTTCAGCCTCAATTTATTACTGTCCCCCCCGTCGATTGGAGGCCAGCCTACCATTCTTTTGCCTCCCCTCTGGCGAAGCCTTGCTCAGTTTAGGGAATTTGGAATGTTTTTCCAGCTCTCCTTGAGAGATATGAGGTCAGCTCTTGCGTCCTCGAGACTCGATGACTATTCCCGGGCATTTTGAGGTTTTTTCTTTTCTTTGCGGCCCCCTCGAATGTGAGAGGATTTTCGGCCCCCTTTGGTGGAAAATTGTTTACCCAGCCCTGTTGCGGCGAATCGAACTGGAGTTCGCCCCCCCTCCTCCGGTAAGACCCCCCCCCAAAGTTTCATCTTGACATTTTCGCTCTTTTGACCTTTTCTTTGGAGACTTCGAGGGAATACTTTCAGGCTTTGGTGCTTTCCAGCTTTCCATTTTCCCTGTGCGTATGTATGCTGACCTCTTGCTGAGGCAATTTTTCAACCTTCCCGATTCCGGGAATCTCCCTTTCCCGGTTCGTAAGGTGATTTTGGTACTTTGGCCGGCACGGTCACGGTCGACCCGGTGGACGTCGGGTGTCCTGTCCCTTTTTCCTGGACGGCCCCCGGGGTATTCTGCTTTTTTTCCTTTTATCCTTTTTTTTTTTTTGAGAGACTTCCCCCCCCTCTTGGTAAGCCCCCACCTTTCTTGGCACGGAACACTGGACCTTCCGCCCGAAGACATCTCGTTCCCCCCCTGCCCTAACCCGCAGGCCAGCCGGACCACGACTCGGCCCCCCTGAGGTAAAGTTCTTTCACTTATAAGGTTGACCCCTTTTTCACGGAACAGATATCACAACAATTGGAATGTGGATGAGGTGACTGCTGACAGAAAACATGGTCCTCTCGTATCCAAAACCAAACTTACCCACATCAAACCTTCCCAGAGTTCCCCTCGCCTGTAAGTACGTGGTGTTCGGTTTCGGATCGAGGCTCCTCCCCCTTTTGTCTGCTCAGTTCTCCTCACACTCCCCCCCCCGCCCCCCCCCCCCCCCTTCCCGAAAGCGCCGACCCCCTTAGAATACACATACCCAAGTCGCCGTCTTCCTAGAATAAGTCCTCTGCTCGGCCTTGCATCCGTTCCTCCCATTTGTGTCCGGAGCCCTTTCCCCCTTTTTCCAAATTTCCTCCCCGCCAGTAAGAGCGAAACCTTTGGTGCGCGCCCACAAACTCCACTCCTGGCCCCTTTATCCTTCAGTACCGTGGTGGCGAGGGCCTTCCGGAGTGGCCGGTTACGTCTTTTCGACTCTTGGTACTTCCCTTGTTGCCCCTGTATCCCGGGAAGATTTTTTTGTGGGACCAACTTATGGTCTTCTCTCGTCCCCGTTCTGGAACCGTTCCAGGGGCGTGGCTGAGTCTCTTTCCTCCTGCGACCTCATGTTCCGAATGAGCCAAGAAGGAAAGGCTTTTTCCATTGCTTCCATATTTTTTCGTGACTTCCAGATCTTGTCTCGGGTGAAGTCCTCGTTGCTGAGACGGCCTCGTCTTTCCCACCGGCAGTGCCCTTCCCGCACCCCCCTTACGGAGTTGTTTTCCAGTGCTGCTTCATCGTGAACCGCTTTTTCGCGCTGATGGCATCCCCGGCCCCAGGTTGAGAAGAGCTTATTACCGAATGAAGGCCCAGTGGGACTTGTTTTCTTTCGCGACATCTCTAGGGCCCCGCCAGCGTCAAGGGGGATTTTGCATCCTGAGCTCCGTTACTTCGCTGCGGACTAGCATTCCTAGGAGATGGGTTTCTTAAAGGTTAACAGGTAGGTCCCCCCCCCGCTTCAAGTACTTTAAGATGGAGGGTTCTCGAATCCCCCCTGAAGTTAAATTAAGTAGGTGGGTGACTTCCCCCCTACCTCTCGTTTTCAGGAATTCTTTTTAATGGTTCAGAAGAGTTCGAAGTCCCAGCCGCGGCGTCCCTGACGTCAAGAGTTTTTTCTTTGGTTTCAATGAGATGCAACTCCCTTCCCTTTTTACCTTCCCCAGACCCAGGAAATCTTTGGTTTCCTTTCAACGCCCAGGTTCCGGGCGTGACCCATAGGGCTTCCCCCAGAGAGGTGGGGCGACCCCTTTTCTCTTCTTCAGGTGACAACACACACGGCGGGATTTTCTTCCCAATTATCATAACCCCTTGACTTCTCTAAAGTTCCCGTCCCACAGCGAGACGTAACCAGCGCCATGCCTCCTTTTCCCTGTTTGCGTCTCATTACCCGCCCCTCTTTTCTTTTCCATATTCGTCGATGATTTCCTTTTTACAGCCCCTTCCTATCTGCCTTAGGCGGTGGTGAGCCGTCACCTCTGAACCTTTTTTAGAGATTCCCTCAGTAAAGGAGACTGAAGACGCCTCCCCCTTTCATCCCCCCCTCTTTCCCCTCTGACCCTTTAGAAATGATAGCCCCCCAGAGTAACGGCATTCCCTCAGGCTTCTCCCTCAAAGGTGTTTCCAGAACAAATTGCACTTTCATCTCTCTCCTCCTCCTTAACGCTCCCCCGGGAACAGTTTCCCTTTGCGCCCCCTTTTCGCTCTCTACTTGTCAATCCGTTGTTGTTGTTTTTTTCCTTTTCTTCTTTAGGGACCGCGGAGAGGTTTTCACAGGGTAAAAGGGGCCCTGTTTCTCGCCGCCCCCTGGCGTCGGTATCGATCTGCCAGGTTAAAGGTTCGGGGACTTTCGGTGGCGGTTCTACGGCTTTTTTTTCGTTAACGTCTGGGCGTCATTTCTAAGGCAAGCTTACTGGTCTGTTGCTTTTTTGGGATCAGTTTGGAGCAGTCCGTTCCTTTCTGCTGGGCGTCTGTAAGGTCGGGCGCCCGGCCCAGGCGTTTGTTCCGAAACCTTCATCACGTTTTATTTCCCCCCCTCTCCCCTTTCTTATTTCTTCTGACCTCCCCCCTTTTTTCACAGTTCAGGTCTTTCTTGATGTCTTTAGAATAACTTGGCCGGGACGCAGGTTTGCTAACACTCTTGCGAGGAAAACCCTCCCCTGGTCTAGTTCCCTTTTAATCGACCGAGAACCCCCCCGTTCTTTCTAACAAAGCGCGGGGAAGGCTGACGTTTTTCTATTGGTTCATCGGCCCCGGAAAAAGTGTTATAGTGATGTGTGACCCCCAATCTTTCCTTTTTTTTCTGCCCCCTCTATTTCACCCATTCCACCTTTTTTAGACGAATAGGAGACGCGGGACCGACGGTTTATATAAAACTCCCATTTATACTCCTTTGCATTTCCCCCCCTCTTGGCCAAGAATTCTTTCTACCCCCTTCGCCCTCAAGTTCCCTCTTAACGGGCCGGAGACGCGCAGGACATTCTGGACGCTGCGTGTTTTTGGCCGGCTGGACCCTTCTACTCCCCCCTCTCCTGGGCATCTGGACATGAAGACCTAGCCCCCAGCTTCCTCCCCTGCAAGCGCTCTTTGAAGAAGCCCCCCCCGCGTTTTTGGGAGATGATTAGGCGCGGAAGAGGCCTCTTTCCTTCCTATTTCACCCCCCTTCCTAACAGCGATAGCACCCCTACTGTTTTTTTTTTTCCTCTGCACTCGAGTCTGTGGACACACCGGCCGCCCCAAGATGATCCCTCCGTCCCCCCACTTCTCTCACTCCCTTCGCCCATCCCCTGTTTTTTTTTGGTTGGGGTGTGTGGGACTCGTCCACCGTCCTCTCCTCCCCCCGATTTTTTTTCCGAATAAAAACCATCCCACGTCCGGCCTTCTTTCCTGGCCTTTTTTCCCTCTCTCACGAGCATGCCTCGCAACGGCCGGAAAAGTCTTGGTTTCGTTTCTACCTGAACGCAGCCAGAAGACTTTCCGTTTTTTGTGCACCCCTTTTCCCCCGATTAAAGGGAATCCCGTTCCCCCTACCACTGTCGCCCGTTCTAACTTTATTTTTTTTTTTTGTTTTTTTTTTTTTTTTTTTTTTTTTTTTTTTTTTTTTTTTCGCCAACCTTACGGGCCCCGAACCTTACCCCTTTCTTCGGAGAGCCTAAAAAGGACTCCTTTCTCTATTCGCCAATTTAGCGGCCGGAACTATAGAATTTTACCTCTCCTTGATTCCTTATTCTCGAGTCTTCCCCCCTGCTTCTCCCCCTTTCTTTGAGGCACATTCTTCCTTGAATTCACCTTGCTGTGGTAATTTATTTGCACCCAGATTCGGTCTGAGGTAGGTCCTCTTCGGTCCTTTGATGCTTTGCTTTCCCCCTTCCCGCGTGCGGCCCCGACATTTCGTTCTCCCACAACTTAAGGCCCTTGCTTGAGGTGGCCCCCTTTTTCTTTTTTTTTTCCTTTGCTTTTTCTACGGAGAGGGACTGGCGCCCACATTCAGAGTCCCTGTTTCTTCTCGCAATCTTTTTTTCTTCGTCCATCCTCCCCCCTTCGTTTTTTTTTTTCCCTTGAGGGAAATTTGTTCGATGGTCCTTTCACTTTCCCCCCCGGTTTTCTCCTCCTTGTGACGTAGGTGACGAGCTGTTTCTGCTTACGGCCCGCGGTGATCTATCTCCTTTCCTCTCCTCCCCCCTTTTTTTTTTTTTTCCCTGCGTTTTGGAAGGTACACTTCTTCCTCCCCTCTTTCCCTCCCTCCCTCCCCCCCGAGTACGCCGTGACGTCAGGGCCATGAACCCGCCGGCCCTTTTCTTTCTTCTTCCTCTAGGGTCACTAAGTTTACCTCTTCCCTCCCTCTAAGACTCCCCCCCCTGGGGACTAATTCTGGGCGCTGGACCCCCCCCCCCCATTCCCCCTCTCCGTCCCCAACCCACGGAAACCCCCTCCACCGTTTTCCCCCCTTCCGCACTTTTTTCTGGTTTTTTTTACCGCGCCGGATCGATGGCTGCCCGTCGAGCACCGGGGTTCTCCCCTGAACCCATTCCGTTTTCCCAGGCGCGCACCTGGACAATGTCCCAACACCGTGCCTTTTCCCCCTTTTCGAATATTTCCCCTATCCCGCCCCTCTTCCTGCCGAATCTTCAGTCTCACCCCAAGGCCGTGACAGGCTAAAAGTGCCCGCCCGCTACACTTCGCGCGTTTCCCCTCTCCCGCGTTTTTCCCAGTAAGCTATTTCTTCCCCACTCCTCCTCGAAGGTAAGTATTCGGACCGTCATGGCATCGGCGTGGCGTTTTGTTTAGTTTTTCGTCTCTTTTTTCCTTTTTTTTTTTTAGACGGTTTCGTCTCCTGTGTGTTTTTTCCTTTTTTCGTCTTGTGGCCTGGCGTTCCCGTCAAAAACCGTTCCGAGTGTCTGACAGGGTCTTTCCGCCTTTGCTTCCCCCAGAGGACATTATGCCAGTTTTTCCTTGGTGGAGGTGACGGTCAAGATCTTTTGCTCCCGTTAGGGAGCCGCCCCGTCTTTCTTTCCTGGTCCCGGTTTCGCGTCATTGAGTCTTTTTTTGGTTCATCGGGAGAATCGGTTTCGATTGAGGCATCAAATTCCGGTCCATGTTATCTATGAAGACGTTTGGGCGGCATTATTACTTCCCTCAATATATACAGCTTGTTTCAACGCTTCTTCCAGAGCGGCGCCCAGCCGGTCTTGACCTTTCTTGAAGACGTTTAAAAGAGGCAGTCCGAGGTCTTTTTTTTTTTTTTTTAATTCCTCCCTGTCCAAGCACGAATAGAGTTAAATAGCCTTAATGAGTAGATAGGACCGGCTCAATTTTTGTTTTATTTAGTTCTTTCCCAATTACGTTTTCTTTTTTTTTAGCAAGCCGGGTTGAAGTGCTTTGCCCGTGCGGCATCCCCTTCCCCTTTTTTTTTTTTCGCTTGTACTGGTCGATGCCTCTGCCCCCGCCCAGACGTTGGGGTAATCCGAAGCAGACTTGTCCGGTTATGCCAACAACTACCAACCCCTTCCTTCTTTGGCCCTTTTTTTTTTACCGCAGTGGTCTCGTCGGCATTTTCCCTGCACCGCGACCGGGCTTTTCGGTCCGCAAGCGGGCTGCTTAACGGACCCCCAACAATTTCGAGTCATTCGTTTTCAGCCATTTGAAAGGGAGTTGAAGGCCTTTCCCCTCCTTTCTCGGTGAGAGTATTCTGACCTTATGAAGGCGTTGGAGAACACCCTTTCTTGGGTGCACCTTAATTTTCACCCCTTTTTTTGCAAGAAGTGGACTTCCGCGCAACACCCAGACGATCACCAGCCCGTCCTCTCTGTTTTACAGCCGGTCCTCTCCTCCCTCCCGAATTTTCCGGAATCCCCAGACCCAATTGCCCTTTGGGGCAGTTCTCTCCCTCCCTAGCGCCCCCGGGATTCCCCCCCTTTTTTTTCCGGTCCCTCATCTCTTCTTTTCGACTACCTTGTGGTTGTTGAGATCTCCCCTTTACCTCCTTTTGAAAAGGTTCTGGATGGGGAGCGTTTCAGTAGTGATACCTTTCCCTTGTTAACCTGGTAGGGAATTCGTGGTGTACTCCTGACCCGGAATGAGGGATGCCGTTCGCTGCTTTCCTCCTGGCAGCTTTGGTGATTTTTTAGGGTGGGGTTGCCTTTACGGAGTGAATGCTAGTTCACGCTTTTTTTCCCCCTCCCCCTTACAGTTGAAAGGAACTTAAGTCCTCGGGAAGGGCTGTCCCCCCTCCTCCGATGATACGCGCGGTCCTGGAATCCTTATGACTCCATTGTCCTTCCCATTGAGCGGACTTCCTCCTTCCACTTGACGCGTGACGCAGTCTTTTTTGTGCTGCACCAGATTTGATTCGCCATTCCCCTTTAGTGACGTGGACCATTTTCATTTTCCTTTTCCCCACCTTGCGGGTCGTCCCCACTGGGGGGACGGCCCGGAGACTTCTCTGTTTGTTCATCTGCCGGACCCCGTTTATGTCCCACGAGGTACTAGGCGGCTTCTTATTTGAACGACCAGTTGCCCCCCCACAGGCCACGCTCGACTGATTCCCCGTTTGGGCATGTTCTTTGTCCTCCCCCTATCTCGTATGACAGTTCCCTCCCCCTCCAGGCATGGAGACCCCTCTATCGCCACGCCCGACGGATCAGTTTCACAGTAACCCGCAAAGCTTTCTATTTTTCTATTTGGATGGAACTTTCCCTTTTCCGTAGCAAACCCGACGACTCGCGGCCCGTTTTTGTACCATCGCGGCCGGTACCATCCCAAACTCCCAGAGCGCCTTTCAGAAGCCAGTCTTGGGACGCCTCGGTTCTCTCGGATGGATTTGGAAGATAAGATTTTCCCCGGTCTTCGTTCCCTTTTAAGAAAGCTCTTCGCCCCTTTTTAATGGGATGTAACCCTCGCCTCGTTCCCTATTTTCCAAAACGAAAGGATCGCGGCCCCGCGTCCAATTTTTTCCCTCCGGAGGCCGCCCAACGAGGACTTCTGCGGCTCTCCTCCCTTTTTGGGTACCCACACTCCCAAATCCAGTCTCCCCGCACATCCTTTCATTCGAAGCCTGATGCGCAACGGCGGAACCGCCCCCAGGCCCTCTTCGTCTCACCTGGTTTAAAGAAAGCAAAGATCTAAGTTCTCCTTTCTCACAAGAGTAGTAATTTGGAAAGGGACACTTACCTTCCAGTCGCCCCGCGCCCTCTCCCCCCCGACGATGCAAGCCGGACATTCCCATTTTCCTCGGCATAGTTGGTGGAGAGCAATAAAAGGATCTTCTTTGCTCTTCCCTCGGCCGTTTATCTTCCTTTACACATTTTCTTTTCCTGCCTGGGAAGCGTGAGGACTGATCTCAGCCTCTTCTATTCGTAAGGAGAATCGGAGGGAAGGAAGGTGATGGGCGTTCTGCGTTTTTGGCAGATTCCCTTGTATCTGACGTAGGCCGTTTGGTTTGGCCTTTGAAGCCCGCGTGCGGCGACAGGACGGAATATATAAGGAAGCTTGTCCCCTCCCCTACTAAGGTTTGGTCTCGATATGTTGCTTTTTCTTGAGACGGAGAGGGGTCCCCGTTTGTTTTTTCTTCACATCAAGGCCCCGTGTGAGTTCCTATCTGCTGTGAGGCAAGCCGCCCGGGTTTTGTTTTGTAGTTCCCGGCGCCGGAGTCGCTTAACGGTTTTCTTTGCTTTTTTCCTTCAATGAAGGTACGGCAGGTAGAGTTGTTTCTCTGTCCTTTTCTGGCCGCCAGTTGCTGGGCCCCCCTCCCCTTTTCCCCTTTTCCTACGTTGTTTGTTTAATGATGACCACCTCTGTCCCCCCCCCCTTGCGGTAACACGGACAGCTCGCCCGCTACCCACCGGTTTCCCCGTCTACCGTCGGCCCTTTTCCCAGGCAGCGTGGCCCCCGTTCTTATTTCCCGTGGGTTTCCAATCTCCGTTTTTCGCACAGAAGCAGATAAGAACGCACATTGGGGAATAGTGGACCAGACCCCACAACCCCTTACTGCCGAGTCCCTCTATTTAGCCCCCCCCTTCCACTGTACCCCTCATCGTGGAACATAAAGCCCCCCCTTTTTTTTTATGGAACTGGCCGGATGCGCGCTTTTTCCATCTTTCCTGCGTAGCTCGCACCGGGCTGCCTCAACGTCCATCACCACGTCCACGCTTGCCCGTCACCAGTTTTAACTACATTTGGCCCGCTCCTCTCCCAATGACCAGCACCGTTGCCAGGCCTCCCTCCTCTTTTTTCTCTCCTGATAGCCGCCACCTGATCTGATTCAGCTCATGTCTAATGCTCGTTCCAGCATCACCTTTACTAACACTTTTTCCCCGACGAATTCGCCCTTAAGCGTCCTCAGATACTGTTAGTAGAGCTCAAACGAGCCATATCTTCCTTTCTTCCTTTGTGGGTATTGAAACCTCGGCGTGGGCTGTTTCTAGGGGGCTCCGCCCCTGTAATTCCCTTTTTCTTTTTATCCATTGCAGATAGGGTGGATGGGACCTTCACGTTTGGGACGGGGTTTTGTGTCGGACCCGTTAAATGCTCAAGTGTTACCCTTTCACAGCCCGCATGACGTCCATCTCTAGCGACCCTTTCCCCCTTCCTGACCGGGCAAATGTACTTTTTTTTTC
>Ga0179593_1452336_pt1 | contig 12110 bp, 12 predicted proteins | sample CZODoug2_1_08_16_FD_185931 | JGI IMG/M metagenome (GOLD analysis project Ga0179593, IMG submission 185931) | Vadose zone soil fungal communities from Angelo Coast Range Reserve, California, USA - CZODoug2_1_08_16fungal (PacBio error correction) | ecosystem: Environmental > Terrestrial > Soil >... | reverse complement strand
GACAGCGGATACCCAGTACCGTGCCCCCCTTGTTTTTTTTTGCGGCTGAACTGCTCTTCTTTTGGTTCCAGCTGCCAGCCATGAAGAATGGCTTCGGCATTTTTCTTCACGCTCTGGAGGTTTTCTTTATGAGGTAAACTGTCACCCAGGTCTAGATCCCTCCGCTGTAAGAACTATCTCGTGCTCTTGAGTTTGTAGCTAGCCCGTTGCCCCCCCTAATCCGCCGCGCGTGATTAGGTTTGCGAGAAAGATTGACCTGATACGGCGTGCGCCTGAGCGCAACAGAGAGGCAGGGTTTTCCCCCCCGGCGAAGCTCCCTCGGGCATCCCCACCAGCGACCCCAAGAGACGTAGACCAGAGAGCTCTAGACACGAAAATTTTGACCAGTCCCCACCTACCCTATCCCTCCGGACCCTGATGTGGAACCACCACATCTTCCCCCGTTTCCATCGCTGTGGTTCTTAGGAGAGTTTTTCTCAAGTTACCTCTTCCCAGCCGCGCAAGGAAGGAGGCGCGAGATGCTTTCTCTTTCCCTTTTCAATCGACAATGCGCGACTTTTTCGTCTCTTTGAAGCGCTCTTGATTTGCCGGTCTGATCCCCCCTCCTCCGCGGTCTCTGGCGCCTTCGCCGAGCATGGGACCAAGGGCCGCGGCCGAGTTCCTTTTTTCTTTTTCCAGCTAACCCGACGAGAAGGCGTCCCGAAGAGGCGGACGGTCCAGCGACTGCATTCCGGCGTAGCCCCCCGGCGTCCGACCCGTGATATCGGCGCTATCTCACTCTTGATAGCTTGCGTAGGCGCTGGCTTTTTTCGCCTAACGCGCTCTTCCCTCAGTATAAGAGCCCCCAGGTTCCGCTGTCCTGCTGTCCCAGAGGAAGCTGAACGTCAGGTTTTTGATTGGGAAGTTTCTGCGTCCTTGCAGGTCGTAGCGATCAAGGTGAGTCCCCAAGTTTTTCTCTCTCCATTCTGGCGAATGATCGAGGCTTTTCTGTCGGGCTTCCATCGATCGGTCGGCCTCCTTGGCAGGCGAATTGCGACAGCCCGCTGATCCCAAGGACTTGGTTCCCGGACAATCGCGGACCGATCGCCTTCCTTTTTTTTCCGGAGTCAGGCTGAGTCGACCACTCGCCAGCGGCTCGTTATCCCCCCTGTCGCAGCCTGGTCCGCGTTGCTACCTCGCGACGCGTCTAATCTTTTTTTCGTCTCGAGGTTAGTTGAATGTCTTGCCCCTTTCCCCGCGCAGTGCTTTTTATCCACCCGATAAACAGCATCCTCCGCGAGATGAAGTGTCTTTCCCTTTCCCCCGTCCACTCGCGGGGTTTTCGAGAACGCTCTGCGGTCCGCTATGTTCTTTCCCTTGGGCGATATTTGCCGTGACTCAATCGGTCCGGATGGAGCATTGGGTTCGATTTCCCGGTCTAGGTTGAAGGAACAAGTTAACATGTCGCTCCCCCCGTATCTACGTGAAGGAGACGTAAAGCTTTCTTTTTCAAGCCTTGGCTTTTTTACACTCCGGACGCGCAGTTGTCATGCGGAGCGCTGGATTTACCGACGTGATAAAGCGCTCGCGCGCGAGTTTAATTTTCTAGTTTAGTCCTTAATTCTGAAAACGCTTGAGTTTTCTTTCGTGTTTGGGGCGCTCGTTAGCCTCGTTACCCTCTCCCGAGTTCTGAGTGTCTCCCTTTCCTTCCGCTTCTTTTGTCCTACGAGGAGTTCAGCAGATTCAGCGCGGGGAGAGGATTGCGCTACTTCGACCTCGAAGATCGTATTCCTCGCCCCCGGCTTTTGTCCTCCTTTCGGCTTCTCCCCGCATATGGACACCACCTCCTTTTTTCGTGAACGCGGGACTTTGCCCCTTTGCGCTCCCCTGCTGATTCGGCCAGAATTCTCCCCTCTCTTCTTTCGGTCTCGCGAACAACCTCCAATTCTTCCTGTCATCTTTTTTTTTCTCCTCCCCTCGCATGTTTGCCTATATCTTTTTTTTCATACCCTTGTTGTGGTGCCAGTCGTCAGCTCTCTTTTGCGCGTGTCGAGATGACCCCCCCCTTCTGACCAGGCCTTTTCACGGAAATGGTATCCTGCGCTATCCTGTGAAGTGGATTCTTTTCGATCACGTGCTTGGCTTCGCCTGCACGTCCCTAGCTCGCTTTTTTGGGTCCTGCGTGTCCCCGCTAATGCTTGCCCCCTCTTGTCGACGCTTTGCCACGATCTTCGCGTTCGTGGTTTTGCAGACCGCATGCTGGTTTCCCCCCCCCTCCTCGTTAAAATGACCATCTGTCTTTTGCATTTTTTTTTAGACACTGCCTCTTGCGGTCGTCGACGATAACCCCAGAGTCCCCACACCCTTAGCCACTTGCCGCTCTTGTTTTCAGGCGCGCGCGTCGGTTCGACCTCCCTTCCCGCGACGCCCCGGTACCTGCTTCTGAGGTTCTTTTCTCGTCGTACCCCAGCGAGCGACAAGGGAATGCACCTGCGAGTAGAGTTGCGCCAGCAATGGCTTATCAATCGCGTCAGGTTATGCGGTTCCTCTACATTCGGCTTCCGGTGGCGATATTCCCTCCTTTCGTCGACCTAGAGCCAATCAGCTTCGTCCTTTCTATGGTACCCTGAAGAAAGGTCGCCTTTACCCAGTTGTACAGCACTTGACGCAGAGGCGCGTGAGCACCCTTCCTTCCAATTTTAGTTCGATTTCCCTCCTCCCCCAGATCATCTAGCGTATCCGCTGTGGACAATCGCGTGGGCCGGTCTTGTTCAGGTTGCAGCCGGCGCTCCACACGTCCACCTCTCGCTCCAGGAGGAGAGCGCGTCGTTTCTGAGCGTTTCATCTCCCCCTCGACGAGTTTTTTTTACTTTGCCCTCGGAGATTTTTTATCTTTTTGAAAAGTTGAGCCTGTCCGTCTCTCAACCAGTGAGCAGGAGACGGGTTTCCGCGTTTTTCCGGGAAATTGCCTTTCCTTTGTGTCGCAAGCGGGCGCGAGTTTGGGCCAAGAAATTGCGCCATTTTACTCATCCGCGTTTTGCCCGCCGCAACAAAGCATGCCCGTTCCCCTTCTTCTCCACTTGTGATCTTAACTTTGATCAGCTTTAGACCTTCCTTTCGCGGTGAGTCACGCCGTAGTTTAGTTACTGGGCCATGATCCCTCCTGGGCCTTTTCCTTCATGGACGCTTTCTGCCTTCAGAGTTCTAATGGAAATCCGGCCATCGCATACTCCGCCGATGTATTTCCCAGCACTTCCACGCTTTCGTCCTGGGTGCGTCCCTTCAGAAGAAGGCAGCATGCCCGTTCTCGGCGAGCCTTATTCGTGCCTTGCTGCCTGAGGCGCCTATGCAGAATGGCTCCCGACGCAGAGCGGCCGGGCTAGTGGCGAGGGTGCCGACCTTCTTTGGTCCTTGTACGTCGACAAGCATTTAACGATTCCCTCTGCAGTTTATTTTTCGATGATGATCTGTACCCTTTTCCGCTGCGAGGACGCTCTCTCTTCGCGTGATCGGACTGAGCACATCGCCAGCGCTTGAGAACGTCGTTTCCCGTTCAGAGGATAATTCTTCGAAGTCGGGGTCGCGTAGAGGTTTTTTTTAGGAGTTTCTCTGTTATCTTTTCTTTGGGTCGCGTTCGTGCTCTTGTTGGTCGGTGGCATCTCAGTAACCCTGCCTCTGAGTAGAGAAGCGCAGGTCCTCTTTGACCGTTGGGCTGAAGAATCCTTTTCTGCTCCTGATGTACTTCGCCGCGGCTAGCTCTAACGAGCGAGAAGAGAGGCCATTCCCTTATCCTGTCTCGCGTCCTAGGGGTGCATTCTGACAGTCGAATTTTGACCTCCAGTCTCGTCGTCTGCGGGTTTCTCGCCGCTTGGCCAAATGCCCTGGGAGATGAACGCGCGCTCTCTTCGCTGTTGTTCTAGTGCGAGTTTCCCGTTTTTTGCCCTATTAGTGTGATACGCTTAAATTTCTTTATCTCCTAACTCCCTTTTGTTTTTTTGACTCTCTCTTTAAGCAGGCTCTACCAACTTCTCTCCGCCAAGCGAGGTTCTCCCTCCAAGCGACCACTTTCGGGGGTATTTTGACCTCCTTTTGATTACGGACGTGTAAAAGGCGGAGGCAGTCAAAGCGATGAGCGTCGCGTGTCCTTCTTCTTTTCCCGTTTTCTCGGGGCGCGCACTCGGTTTTGGTTCTATTCTCAGTTTTATCGGAGCCTGAGAGTCCTCCTCCCTTCCCCATCTGACAGAGCGCAATGGTTTTGTTCTCTCTGGGATTAACGGAGCCTGAGTAAACCGCCCTTTCTTTTGCACGGTCCGGGCTTCTCCAATTTTTCTCCCCCTCCCCCCCTCTCCCCCCCCTCCTCCGACCATAGAACGCGACTACTAAAAATTAGACTCTGAACCCTCTTGTCTACCTTTGACCCTCACCGTCGCCTCGACCCTTACTCGCTGGAGCCTCTGGCGCTCCCCTTTTTACTCCTGTCCCCCTTCTCTGAAGGTCGTCCGCTCCTCCTAACCCTTGATACCCGTCTCTAGAAAACGGACACGGTGCGATTCGGTTTTCCGGAGCGGGGCGAAGCCCGAAGGCCGTACTCTTCCCCCCTTTTATTGCCGTTTCCTTTCGCTGGTTCCCCCAAGGCCGCGCTTCCTGTACTGGCAGGAGCGTGCCGCTGCAGGCCCGCCCGTTCCTCCGATGCTGGGCGCGCCACGCCTACAGAGCAGAGGCCGTTTTTCTTCCCCTTGCTTCCGACCTTTTTCGTTTGAGGAGTCTTCCTTCTGTGATCACCTTGCGTAGTAGCGATGGCTTAGATTGAGCTTCCTTCAGTGCGCAGCATCTTCCGCAGATGTCCTCTTCCCCTTCTCCTGCGCAAGGAAGTCCCTTTACCGTGCCGGACGGGGTTGATGGTTACTGTCACCGCGAACGGAGGGCGAAGCTCCTTTTTCCTTGTCCTTCGAAATGGGTCCCCCTCTTACGGACTCGTGGCCTGACCGAAATGGTTGCTGTCCTGCTAAGCGCTGCCGGCGCTCCTGCATCTGGCCATTTTTCGATGGCGAGCCCAAGTTCCTGTTTTCACAAGGAATGGTCCACCACAGCGACTTCTCGCCTTCTCACTTTCGCCCAGGCTCCCGGGTCGCGGAAAGCCTTCCTGTCAATGTAATTCCAAAACTTCCTCTTTTCTTTCGAGTACGGCTATTCCGCCGACGCGCTCTTCCTTCGCTGTTTTTTCCCCTTGCTGAGGGAGATTGCTGAATGAGCCCCTGGACCGCGCAGGAGTGATTCTGACGTATTCCCCATCCTTCCCGCTCGATGATATTCGTTGTCGTCTCGGCCCCGTTCTCTCGCTTTGAGTCTTCCACGCGTTCCGCGTTGCGGCTTTTTTCACGGGTTTGATTCTCATAGTCACCTCTTTTCGATTTTGAAGGGCTGTGAAGTACTCTCTAATGTTCACTTCCCCTGATTTGAATTAAGTATCGTCGCCACACAGTGAAGGCGTCCCCTGCCGCGATTTCTTAATTTTCGTCACTCCTTCTTTACGTGTTCCCGTTCCCTTGCCCCTGTTGCGTCTTTTTTTGAGATACGCGAGTCACGCAGCTTCTCTTCTTTCTCTCCTGAACTGTTTTTTTCAATGCTCGCTAAAAAGCCCTTTTCGAGCTGTCAATTTGCTCGGGGTGGTTTATTTAGAGCAAAGATTCCCCATCCGGCGATGGTTTCCTTCTCCAAGCGCAGCAGCCCGCCTTGTCCGTATCCGAGGATTCCCTCACTCAGCGTGGCTGCGAGCTCTTCTCTCCGACTGAAAGCTCTCAGATTTTTGTTCCATTTTCGACAAGACAGGGTCAGCTCCGTCCCGGAGAAAGATCCTTTTCCCACCCTCTCCCCCCTCCCGCTGCCTCTTTTCATCGCCGCGACGGGAAAATCTTGCGTCTAAGTCCTCTCCTAGGGTTTTTCCTGAGCGCCCCCATTTGATGATTGCCGAGTCATCTTTTTTTCTTTCGACACCTTCAGTCAGCTGGGACTCCTCTCCCATCCCCATCGTTGTGTTTCAGTAGATAGGCAAGCCCGAGTGCGCGTTCGTCATCTTAACACCAGGATGTCACTCGGGCTCCCCGATACGAATAGTTTTTCTGTCTCCCTCAATCTTCGTATGACTTCTTTCTATAGTTGATTCCCGATTTTCGGCCCCTCTTTCCCCCTCTTCTCAGAGTCTCGAGAATTTGGGTGCAGGTACCTGCTTGGCTCGAACCAAGCGATGAGCTGCCATTTGTGGACGAGGAAGCGTCGTTCTTTTTCCCAGGAGGCTCGTCCGACCCGTTTTCCTTTCTTTCCCTATCTTCTTCCCTCCCCAGATGTCTTGCTGCTTTCTAGTCAATTCCGAGTTGGGTCCGTTGCGTCGGACGTCCACACCCTCTGTCCCCCTTCCCTCTTTTTTCAGTTCCGAGTCCCTCCAACTCCGACGCCCTTGACCTCTCCTATAGAGAGTGAGTCTTCGTTTTGCGTACCAGCGCGCATCCCTTTTGCAGCCCTGCGCTATTCCCCTGTGGACTCTCAACGCCCAATATTCCTCCTTTTTTTCCTGTAGTTATTTCCCTTCCAAACGGTTCTTCGGTTTTTTACGACAGATATACAAATAGATTCAGACCTCTTGACAAGGCTCCTCATCTTTACGCTGACTGGACAGATCAATTCCAGATTCTCTCATATTCTTACTAAACTTACATATGCTTTTCACCCCTGAGAAGGTCGGGGACCTTCACCCCCCGAAAAGGCAGATCATCTTTCTCTTTCGCGAGGAGCGTTCCCTTGAGCACGGGTCTGCTCCTTGTAGTGCAGCAGGTAGAGCTGACAATCGACTTTCTTCTCGAGGCCGTCGGCTAGTTCTGCTGCGTCCTCTGCGGAGACTCTGAGGAGCGTTTTTCCCTTTTCTTCTTGCTGACCCATTATTTTTTCTATCAACCCAGTGAGCAGGGAGATCCGGGTAGCGGGTGGAGGCAACCATTGCTGTGAAGTTCTTGAGCCCCCCCCTTCTTTTGGAACTCTCTTTTTTTTGACGCTCCAGCCTTTTCTTGAGAATCGAACTTAAGTGACGACCCCCCCCTTTTTTTGGAGATTTCCCCCCCCCTGTTCTCGGTGACCCCCCCCCTACCACATCCGCGCCTTCCGTCCCCCCCCAGTTCCTTCCTGGCAGATCCTTGTTCTTTTTTCCTTTCCAGGATCGTGCCTTCCTATGAAGAGATTTACTTACTTGCAGAAATCGCATACTGTTTTTCTTCCCTCTTCTCTTATATGAGAAACCACCGCGTGCTTCCTCCCTTTTGATCCGGACGTCTTTCGACTCCATGCGTCTCCGTTCGCTGCTCCATATCGTCGTGAGGCTGGTGCGCCCTTTTTTTTACTGCTCGTCGATTCTTCCTTTTGGCCAGCCCGGGAGAAGTGGTGCTAACGAGAGTTGATCAATTGCTCCCCCAGTTTCACGGCGTCGACATGTCCTCCCTCCTCTTGACTTTTCCACTTTTTTCTGCTTATTAAGTTGTCTGATGCTGACGCCTCTTCTTTGCTTCGTGAGGATTCCCTGAAGCTATTGCGCTGCTCGATTCCGGCCGTTTGGGCTACGGTGTGCGTCCATTCAGGAGGCCTTTTGTGGGTAGTTCCCGTGATTCGTTATAGGGTTTAGAGTTATTCCTGTTTTTGATCCCGGTTGGAGTGTTTCCTTTCAGAGGGGTCCTTTCTGACGTAAGCAAGAGCGGTTTCTCTCTTTCTCAGTTTCCTCGTTTCAGACTCCCACCGGACTTGGGCTGAGGAGCGTGCCTTATGAATGGATAGGCCCCCCGTCTGCCCCGCGATGTCTTGCTCCACCCCAGCTCGGATGGAGCTCTTTTTTTCACTTTTTTCCTCACCCAACTCCCGCTCCTCCCTCAAGAGAGTGGAGCTTACTCCTTGGAACTGTGCCACCTGCTGTGCTCATCTCGCAAACAAGCGAGCGTGTTTTCTGTTTTGTCGTGCCCCCCCCGGGCCCTCAGGAGAGGTGTAGGTGTTCCTTCAAATATTTTCTCCTCCTCAGTTGTTTGAGAGCTCTCTTCGTCCCGGAGCTGTTCCCCCCTTTCCCTTTCGGGAGCAAGTCGCCGCTCGACGCCAGCTTGTTCGATCTTCATCCGGGAGACGTGGCGCGGCTTTCCCTTTCCCCCCCCGTGGACGGTCGCGCTGCTTTTTTTGCGTTAATTCTGGAAACACCTCCCTGGGCTTTGTACCCTCTTTTGGGACTGTTGTGCGCAGCTCTGGCAAGCGAGTCTTGGCGATTCTTTCTTTCCACATCTAGCCCCCCTGCCTGTTTTCTGCGCCGATGGCCGCTTCCTCCGCTGTTGATTATTCGGGGTCCCTCTTGGTTCAAAGTCCTCCGGCCTCGGACGCAATCCTCCCGAGTTACCCAGCGACCCCCTCTCCCAAGAAACCTACGCGACTTCCACCCCCGACAGCGCAAAACGACTTTTTAAACCCTCTCTCCCGCCCCCGTCCTCCCCCCCATATACCCGTCCCTCACTGCAGCAGCGCTCTCTTCCCTTTTTACTCAGTCCTATCGTCTCCTCACTCTTCTCCTTTTGAGGAGTCGAGAATAGATCCCTGCTCCTCATTCTAACCTTGAAACGTGGTGCTGGAGCCGGTTGTCCTGCCTCGTATTTGCTGATGAGTGAAGGAACGCCGCCTCGCGTAGAGGCCGCATTAGCCCTTTCTCCTCTGTCAACTATCCGCTGAGAACTGCAAGGCGCTTTGTTCCGCAGGACCAGCCCTCCTCCTCTCACTACGCGCCGACCGCAAGTATAGCTTTTCCCGTTCCTTTCTTTTCCCCCCCCCCGGTTTTGCGCATGGGGACGTTCTTTCCTTCTGGTCCCAGATCGAAGATGGAGACTCTTCGAGTTCGTAGGTCATGGCGGTACGAGTCCCCTCCTTCCTCCTCCCCTATGAGTCTTGAAGCTTGGCCCCCTTCGAGTGTACCGCCCTAATGCCCGGCATGGCGGGATGGGACCCCTTTCCCACGTGGTACCTTTACAGGTCGAAAGACCCCTTTTTTCTCTACTTTTATTTTTGGTCTCTTAATTTTTTTTCCTGCGGTAAACTGGCCCGCTTCTCAGCAGTTCCTGGCGCATGGCGTGCCCCGCTGTCGAGCCTCAAGGAATGTTTGTGACTGACCTCTTTACCCGATAGCCGGCTTTTGTTTCCCCTTCCCCCCCCACGGGGAGGACCTCTCGAGCTCGCTTCTGCCTTCCACATCCTGTAGTCGCCGCCCGGTGCGCTTAGAAACTCTTCCTCTCCTTTTCCCCCGATGGTTAGCTTGTGCCTCCTCGCTAAAACTGCGATTTTCGTGCGTCCGATCCAAGCCTCTGACCGCTCTCTGCGTGGTATTCGGTTTCCCGCTCAGGGACCCGCGAGTTCCGGCGGTCCTCCCCCTTTCATCACGCTGAACGGGGAGCCTCTGGCGGCATCTTCCCGATCGATTCATCTTCCTGAGTTGGTCTCGAGGCTTTCAGAGAGAAGTGACTTTCCCCCTCCTGTGTCTTTCCCGTGCTACCTTTCCTCTCTCTGATCCCCAGGCCCATGGGGTGAGCGTACACGATAGATTTCTCTTACCGCGCTGGGAGTACTCGAACATCCACCTTGCTCGCGCGAGGCGAAGTGTCGCCATTCCCCTTCCCTCGCCTGTCCCCAAAGTTTCTTGAGAGCGCACTTTTAGTTTGTGTCGCCTCTTTCTGCTTCCCGCAATGACACGGGAGGTTCAAGCGGACATTCCCTCCTCTATGTTTTCCTTCTCCGCAGGTAGTTCAGAAATTACCAGTCTATTTTATTTCTTATCTCTTCCCTGAAGTAGTTCTTCACTCCTCCCTACGTTTGTAAGATTCAATCGCTAGTGTCGAAACGAACTTTTTTGACCACCCCCTTCTCCTCTCCGCTGCCCCCGCACTCTGGCCTTGCTGATTTTTTCTCCCTTAATTCCTCCCATCTATTCTTTTCTTTCTCCCCATCACACATTTACAGTTGTTCTGGGCGAGTTAATACTGGTGGTATTTCATCTAGAGAGATGACTATATTTAACCTCCCTCACTTTTTTTTTTTAGTCTATCTCTGTTCCACCCCTCAGATCTGAGCGTGTAGAACCAACAGGGAGCCGAGTCCCTCCTTTTTTTTCGCTGATCTCACCCAATGTGTAGTTTTTAATTATCTCTCCTCTCATCTTTGTCTCGCCCATTTAGCGCGTTTCACAGAGGTAGCCCCTCCAGAGAGTTGTGCCGTTATGCGTGGCACTCCGCCCTCAATTCCCCGTTATTCGGGAAGATATCTGTCCCCTCTTTCTCTCAAGGGCCCAGACGCAGACTATGTCTGCCATCCTTTCTCTCTCCTTCATTCCTCGGCTTAAGTCGCTTTAGGCGATTTTTGGTCGTTAGTACGATAACAGAGCTGACACACCCTGAGCAAATTTCCTCCTTCTAAGCTTTTTAACGAGTTTGGTACGGCGACCTCAATTCAGATCTTTTTTTCCACTTTCCTCGATTCTTGGTACTTGATTTCGACACTCACCGCGCGGCTCCCCTTTCTTGACATGAGACGATCCAAGCGTGACAGAGCCACGTATTCTTTGTCAATTCTCGTAGTATTCTCTTTTCGCCTCCCTTCACAGTCGAAGTTTGTGGAGCATTCCATGACTTTCCCCCTAGAATCTCTCCCCCTGCCCTCCCTCCTACCCTCTCTTATGATGCCGTAGTCTGCAGATCGAGCCCCGTCCCGCACTTCTCTCTATCCCGTCGAACCCGACCGCAGCAGTTTCTTTTTTTCCCCCCCCTTTTTTTTGTTATTTAGTGCTTTGTTATCGGCGTTGCATCTCTGTCTTTCCTGAAGAGGTCTTGCAGCCGGTTTGAGCCCAACGTCCCAAGCGCACGTATGGATTGCGGTCGGCTGATTTTCCGCTCTACGCGTTCCTCCCTTTTTTTATGTTGATGTTCTCCACTTCTTTCTCGACCCGGGGAGCCTGTTTACTTCTTCAGGGTCCCTCTCTTTTCTCTTGTTTTTCAGTGTCCACCCTACGGGTCAGATTTCGCCCTCTTTCGCCCTGTTCCCTGTGCGCCGTCTCTCGCAGAGTTGACCTCCCGGCACCAGCATCCTTGTTCTGCGCTCTTCCAGTCCTTCGTGAAGGAATTGGGTCTCCTCTTAATCTTCGCTTAGTCCCCCTTTTTTCCTTTCCCCCGTAAAATTCCCTAGGGAAGTGCCTTTGATTCCTTGAGGTTCCATCTTCTCGTTCGACTCATGAGACGAGCCGTCGCTGGAGATTGCCTGTCTCCATTCTAAAAATTCTACTCTCCCCGTCGGGTTGATAATCTATTCGATCGCCTGCTCAGACAAAGTGCGTTCCTCCTGGTTGCTACGGCCCGCGCTGTACATTATCGCCATCGTCTTGCATTTTCCCTCGTAGTTACCTGTTATGAAGATCTTCCCCCTTTCCCACCCTCCTCTGGAGCCTTGCGGCATCAGATGATGGTTATTGTCTCAAGAATTGATTTTATCCCAGGACCGCAACCCCTCATCGCGACCGTTTTCGTTTTACGATGATTATATCTTTTCCTCTTCTTGCCGGTCCTTCTTACATTCGACTCAGGAGTCGGTTTTTCCTTCTCTTTTTGTTTAAGGAAGCGACCCCCGCTGAACCTAGATTTCGTCGGCGTCGAGGCAATTCCGACCTTTCGGTTTTGATGTAGTGAGGTTCTCTTATTGAGTTAGTTCGGTAGGTGATTAGTATTTTTTCCGTTGAGTTCCTGAGTTTCCATTTCTTTGTCCGGTTCACCATATGCCGCTTTTTTTCGAAGCTCCTTCTCCGTTCCTTCACATCTGAGCGCCCCCGCTCCCCGGTTCGTCGATGCGAGATTTTCTTTCTTGTATTGAGCGATAAGCTCCCCTTCATCTTGCTCCCACTTGAAAATTGTTTGAGCCCGGTCCCGAGGATGGAACGGCTTCCCCTCCTCATCCTCCTGAATAAAAGGCGTTTTTAGTTTTCCAATTTTCCCTTCCTTCCTTGGTTTCGAAGGAGGCGAGAAGCGATGGTAGGCTCAGTTTTCTTTGTGAGCTAAGGTCGCAGATCTGTTTCGGTTGAGATCTGT
>Ga0179593_1375381_pt1 | contig 12110 bp, 15 predicted proteins | sample CZODoug2_1_08_16_FD_185931 | JGI IMG/M metagenome (GOLD analysis project Ga0179593, IMG submission 185931) | Vadose zone soil fungal communities from Angelo Coast Range Reserve, California, USA - CZODoug2_1_08_16fungal (PacBio error correction) | ecosystem: Environmental > Terrestrial > Soil >... | reverse complement strand
CTTCCTTTTTTTCTTAGCTCGTAGATCGTGACGACCCACCAGTGGTATCCCCCGGCCCCCCACCTGTACCTACAGGTATCCCCCCCCTTTATCCTATTTGGCCACGATCGAATTTGTCCTCTTATTGTACCCTTTCGGGTCGCGAAGTTTCTTATTTACCTTGCCAATTCCAGCCCTTTTCATGTTCAACGCTTGATGCGTAGAGGCTTTAACAAACTCTCTTTCTGCTTTCCCCCCCCCCACATTCCCCCGTCTATTTGTCTTAATGCGTTGCGGCTCTTTTTTTCCTGCTCTTCCCTACCCCCTCTTTATGGAATGTTATTTCCTAGTCTCCCCTTTTTTATGGTAGCGATTCTGTTGCGGCGCTGTTCCCCCCGCCACAATTTTTGCCCTTTTTGAGAACATTCAAAGGACTAGCTTGGGTTTGCACCTCCCCCCTGCCCTTTCTTCTTTTTTCCGAACTAGCTGCGCCAACTGAGCTCTGGTGATGTTTTCGTTGAACTCCCCCGCACCAAAGCAAAGTTCAACCGGACATCCTCCCCCCGGCCCCCAAAATTTGCCGGTCCTCTGTGCCACTCTGTGCTTCTTCCCTGGTCCCCCCCCCATAGAGATGGATCCTGTTTTATCCTTGGCTCCCGCTCAACACTCATTTTACCTCGGCTTCCCCCAGTCCTGAGCGAGTACCCCAGGACTTTCTCCCTTTCTTCGCGACCCGGCCAGTGCGGTACGGAAAGGTCTCGCTGTGTTTCTTTCCGGGGTTTTTTTTCCTCGCCTTGGTTTGATAGGTTATTCACCCTTGAAGATCCTACCCCCCTCTTTCCTGGGGTTCATGCCGCCCGCTCGCTGTTCCCCCCCCCCTCCCAAGTTTTCTTTTTTAAGGGCGGTTCTTAGATTTGACCCATTCCGAACTCTTTTCCCTTTCACGGCGTCGATCGCACATCAACCCTTCGCTTTTCGTTTCCCCCAACGGAACGGCCGTGCGTCGCTGCCCGATGTTTTCCTCTCTCTGCTATCTGGAGGGCTTATAACCCTTTCTTGACACTTTTTATCGTTTTTTTAGCGTCTTTTTCCTCCTCCTCCCCTTGTTTTTTTTGTTTTCTACTGCGCGACCACCGGCTGCCGATCCGTGTTCTTCTCTCGGAATTTCGGGTGAGAAAGCCCTCCAAGACTTTCTACGAATTTTAGAAACAAGACCCCTGGTTTTTTAGTTTGGCCAAAAATCCCTTGCCCTCCTCCAGTTTTTTGTAAATTTTAGGTTACCGACCCGTCCCGCTGGTCTACTGGCCGTTATTTTTGCTTTTATCCCGTTTCCCCCCCCCCAGTTGGCCCAGTCCCTCTTGCATACATAGAGCTTCCCATTGAGTGAGTTATTTTCGAGTTCTGGAACTTCCCCGCATTTAAATGTCAGGATTCCCTCTTTGCTGCTTCTTCCTGCCAATTATTAGTGCGAGCCCCCGTCTTCCAACCCCATTGCCGTTTTTTGATCCGACAGGCTTGCATTTCGAACCGCGGTGTGAGGCAGGCTTTGGTTTTTTCCTCGTAAACGACATAATGTGTAAAGACTTTACCCATTGCTGGTTGATTGCCGTCCCCCCGCATGCCTAGTTAAATCGACAACCCCGACCCCTCTGAGTCTCCCCTCCGTCACCCACACCACTAGCTATCCCCAAGGTTTTTCCATTTGCTTCCCCGTTCCGGTTCAAGTGTTTCCTGGTTTGTGTTTTTTTTCTGTTCCTTTTATTTTTTTTTCAAGCCCCCCCCCGAAACCACTCCTCGAGGCTATCTTGTTTATTCGTTCTGAACAGCCTGTCAGGTCATGCCTTTGCGAGGTCGTTCGTTTGTTTGGTCCACCTTTCCAAATTGCCCCTTGTCAAAACCTGAATGCTTCCATTACTCACTCTGCTACCCATCCCACACCAGTTGGTCTTACCATCCCCCCCCCGCGTCGTGATCTTTTTGAAGCTGTTACAAGGTTCCCGCACCGCCTTTCCACCATTCGTCTTTCAAATATCGCTGGCATTTTTTGTCCCCCTCCTCCGCGATCCGTTTGTGATGCTCCTCTAGAACGTAGCATCTATCGACAGTAAAACGGGTTTAGGAATGATTGGCTTATGAGTAGAAGCGTTCACCTGCAGATGCAAGTAAAACGGGGGGGAGAGACAAGAAGTGCTGCAGCCGGGACAAGTGATCGCAAGGCCCCACAGTAGCTACACCCAAATCCTTGCTCCGTGTAGTGTGAGATCCTCTATTTTTGCACCCCCTGTTTAGATCCACGATCCTCCCTCCTTGAAGGATGTTTTTGCCCCCTCTTCCTTATCTGGTCGCTCCCTTAGTCTTCTGCTTGATCCGTGGGGGGAATCGACCATCTTGCCCTTTTTTCCCCTAACTTGTTTCCTGCTTGCATTAGCGATTGTATTGCTTGAGTTTAACAGATTGCGTACCTCGCGTGAAGATTTCCAACCCCTGTTTCCCCCCCCTCCCCACGGACCTGCGCGAGCTTAATGTCTCGGGCTTTTTTCGTTTTTCCTCGATTTCCCGCCGCATTCCCTTTCTCTCAATCTACTTTTTTTTTTTTGTTGGAGACTCTCATCTCCTTTTCCGTCGAGCTACTTTTTTTGCTTTCCTCATCAGAAATTGAGACCTTCTCCGTGCCTTTGACGCTTTTGGATCCTTTTCCACGTGCTTGATGTTTCTTCTCCTATCTTTTTTCTTCAATGTTTGGTCCCCCACCGGTTAGATGAATGTAGATTTCCCCCTCCACGCCTCCTCAGACGACGTTTTCTTGAAAGACTTCTCATTACCGTTCTTACGATAATCCGTTTTTAGCAGTAGTTGTGTCTTTCGAACCAAAACCTTCCTTTTTTCGTAAAGAGTCAGTTTTGACTTTTCTTCTAAAGGGGGCCTGTCACTCCTTTTTTTTTTTTAGGCCTTAGATGTTCGTCGGTCGCCCGTCCCCTTTTTTTTGATGTAGGGCACAGAATAGTAAGCCTTTGTTCCTTTTTTTATCGCTGCCCTTGGCTCTCTTTATTCACCCCCCCCAAACTCCGTTTTTTCCAAATGCACCGCGTCTTTGACTTTGAATCGAACGGAATGTGCGATGGTCTTTTCTCCCTCCTACCCCAACCCCCCCCAAAGCGGGTCCATTTTCTTTTTCATTTTCCCCCCGCTTTTTTGCTGCCTCTCTATTGGCGCGATGTCAAGTTTTTTTCCACCCCAAACTTTGTGCCATGATCAAATCACTAGCCCAGCGGCCCAAGCATTTACCTTTTCCTTCTGCCCAGAAACGACTTTTTTCCCAATCCTTTCCTTTGTTCCGTTTTGACCTTCATAAACGCACCAAGCAACCCTTTCAAACAGGCCCTTTTTCTTCCCCGTAGTCACTATCTTTATTGTGTATTAAATCCTTCTCTTTTAAGTTTGTATGAGACGTTTTGCCGGTTTTAGTGAGTGTGCCGTCCTCCCGATTCGAACCCATTGGTGAATCGTTCCACGTGTTTTTTCGATCACACCCCCAAAACTGGCTGATTGCCTAAGGTAAAATTCCCAGTATTTTCCCGTATTCCTTATTGTCTCGTCTGTTTTCTCGTTTGCTGGTTATAGACCTTTCGTATCAAATATGCACAGTCAGTCCCTTTACCCCTTTTCGTCGGTTTTCGCCCTCATTCCCTCACGCATAGGGGAAAAAATGGATTGTTAGGCTTGCAGACGAGCTGCCCCCTTCTCCCGCCATTCTTTCCTTTCCCTTACGTCACCGTCATCAAGTTCGCTCTTTTTCCCCCCCCATTCGGCCACGTGATTCGGAGATGTTTTTTTTTGCTCTGCGCTATCTGGAGGGTTGTTCAAACCCCTCCCTTGACGTTTCTAACCGTCTTTGATCTCCTTTTCCCCTTTTTTTTGTTTGAGAGATAGTTGCCCACCTGAAATGCGCTCTGTTCCCTTCCCGGTCTCTTTTGGCACTGTCCATCATGGCCCACAACCCTCGCAGGAAACTCACCGTGACTGGCCCACTCCCTGCGAAGCCCGTTTTTTTGATTTTCCCCTTTCTTACAGGACAGCGCCCCAAGCCCGACCCGTTTTTTCTCTGATTGCTTTTTCTTCGCCTTTTAACTGGCTACTTTCGCTTTGTTCCCGTGTTTTTTTTTTTTCGATGGAGTATGGGACCCACCGCTCCCCCCCGTAATTAGCTCTGCAATGGCCCCATCCTTCCCGAGAGCCACACTCGTCCACGATTTTCGATCCATATTCGGCCTTTCCTAGCTTTTCCTCGTTCCAACAGGCTTTGGCCCCCCCCCGGTCAATGGTGTTGCCCTGCGACCCTCCCTTGGGCAGGCCTCTTGCTCCCCACCTGATTGCTATCGCGTTTTTTTTGCTGACAAGCCCTCCTTTCCCGTGCCTTTCCCCCCCCCCCTCCCTCTCTTTTAAGCCTTCACCCAAACCCCAAATAGATGTCCCGTAATTCGACGTCGCGGTCCCTTTTTTGAACTTGTGTTGTTTTTTCGTTATGTTTTTAAGTCCCAAACCGTCACCCGCCCTTTTCTATCTTGCTATTATTTTAGTTTTTTTTCGGTTCCGATTTCCCTTCGTTGTTCTTATGTGTCGTTTGCTTGAGACAATTTTTTCTTTTTTTTTTTTTTTTTTTTTTTGGACCCCCCCAATGGATGTGCCCACCCACTTTACCTCCTCCTCATATCAATTTAAAACCCGATTTGTTGAACATTCCCCCCCCTGTCCTGTAGGCTTTTCAGATCGATTTTAATGAACTTGAAGGATTTTGAACACCCTAGGGATTTCCTTTCCATATCTCGGTTTCCCTTTGGTACGTCGCGAGATTTGTGAATTGCTCCCCCGTGAATGCCGATCCCATCCCCTTTTAGGCTTGCCGATAAATTTCCCCCTGCGTTTTGTTTTCCTAGACGTATATAGCGGACCCCTGCCCCCCCCATTACGAGCCTTCTCCCTTCGGTCCCCCCGTTTTTCCAAGACCGTTTAGACGAACGGGAGACAGAGACTTCCCCACTTGTTCGCCCCATACAAGTCCTCCGGCTCTTTTGACGCGTTTTTTGAACGGCCCGTAATGCGCCTGTCTTTTTCCCCCCCTCGCCCGGCTCTGCTAGGCGATGTGTTATCCCTCTTCAACCACCTTTTTCCAAACCCTTTTGTCATCGCTTCTGCCAGTGGCTGCGTTTAGAAACTCCGCGCTTGTAACGCGTGAATTCCCCCCTGCGTTTCCCCTCCAAGGCACTTGCCCGGCTAGGTTCTGAGAGATTATAAAGAGTTAGTGTAGTAGTTTTCGGTCCCCTCCCTATGTCTTTTTTCCCTCTCCAGTTTTTTGTCCTAGCCCTTTTTTTTGCGCGAGATCCCTCCCCCCGTTGCTAAGCATTCCAGACGACATGGCCGGCCAAAGTAAGATGATTTTTACCTCCTTTTTGGCCACGTCGCTTAGAGAGTTTTATCAGCCCTGCCTATGACCCTTTTGGTTGACCATCACTGTAATTCCCCCCTAAGACGCCCTCTCCTCCGATCCGGTGCCTTTTCCACTGTACAGTTCAGACGAGTATATATGTATTTTTCTTGTTTTTCAGTAACCCCCCAGGAGATCTTCAACCCCAAACCCCCCCCCCCCCCCCCCCTTGTCTACCGTTTTATCCATTAACCCTTATTCCGTTCGCGTGGCCGACTTCTTCGTTCCTTTTCGCGATTCGAGTCCCCTTTGTCCCGACCCAGACGTTGTCTGAGATCTTGAAGCCCCTCCCTTTCTCCGCCCTTTTTTCATGCGTTTTTTTTATTTTCAGTTTTTCCTATTCAAAACAGTTTCTCCTTCATTGGTCCCCCACAGCGATCTTGAATTTTGTACGTAATGTTCCTTGACTTCTTTTCTTCCCTTGTTTTCATTCCAAAAAAATTATCAGGAGTTCTCTTTTTTTTTCTTCTTTTAGCGATTGAGTAGTGCCCGTGTTGGACACATCACCCATTTTTTGCAATTCTTCCTTTTCCCCGCCTAGCCATGCGGCCTGATTTCTGTTTTCTCCCCTAGTTTTCGTTACCACCTATCGAATAGATGGGTGTTCGGTTGGGCTTTCATCAACGCCAAACACCCCTGACCCCCCCCCCCCTTAACAAGCACTCGACGTTTTTTGCGGACAACTTGCTGGTACCTATCTTGTTTTCCGCTTTTTCGTATCTATCGCCGTCAAAGTGATGATGCGGCGTGGAGTGCTTGGCCTTTGACCCTATTCCCCCCCTCATGGTTAGCCAGGCTCCCCATTTATCTTCTGCTCCCCCCAAGAATTTGCCAACGCTGCGTTCTTTGTAACCGGAACGTCCTTGCGGCTCCTTAAGATTTCTTCTTTTTTTTACTGTTGTTTTGGTTCTCTTTTTTGTCCGTTATCCCATGTCATATTATTGTTTTTTTTGGCTACAGCGTTTCCGAAGCCATAGATTTTTTTCCGCAGTCGTTTTCCACTGTGGTTTCAGTGTCTTCGGAAGTTCAGCTGACAATCGAACGCACGTCTTGCCCTGTCCCCTTGCGCGTCCCCCCCATGGAAATCCCTTGAAGGATTCGCTTTGTTGGCCACTGCGGCTTGCTGCGTTTGATCCTTTTTCTTTTCTGCTCTGGAGTTTCAAGGATAACCGAATTGCCCGTTAGCGTCCACTTCTTCTCCTTTGTTCCTCTACCTTTCTCCTCCCGTTGTGTGAGCTATACCTTTTCTCTTTGACTCCCTCCTCTAGGTGAACAATTTCGGGTTCTCCCAGCCTCCATCTCGGCGTTTTTTTCCTTTGCCCAACATCTTCATTCCGCCCCCTGGTAACTGCGTTTCCTTTTTCCCCTTTACACTGGCTTAATTAAGCGACACCGTTCAGGTTTGTCCTACTGGTTTTCTTCCTTTGCAGATTTTTCTCCCGTCAATCCTCGCGGTGCTAAAAGCGGCCTCCGTACGATTTTTGGCATTAACTCCCGACATCAGTCCTCGCCTCATTGATCCCGGCACTATCTACACGCCCGACCAACCCTGCTTAGAACAGCAAAAAATATTTACCTTTCCACCTTAGTCCGCCTTCTTCTCCCCGGAACAGAAGCTTTGGCACGGTTGCTGCCTCTTCCCACCGTACGCACTCCTGTTTTGGGCACGCCCTGAGCCTACCCAGTTTTTGCTTACCGTCACCCCCGGCTATAAACCTTCTTAGCTCCTCGCGAACTTTTTCACCCCCAACAATAGATTCCCACGGACTGCTCTGAAATTCCTTTTTTTGACCTTTTTTTTTCGTTGTTTGCGTTATTGCTTTTTTCATCCCCACGCCCCGCCTCGTGAGCCCCTGTTCGATAGCTTTCTGGTCACAGCTTTTCCCCAGGTAATTCCAAGCGTTTTGCCTTTTTCTCTTTTGAATTTCAGCAAAACCCCTTTCCACCCTGTTTTTTGCCAACACTCCGACTCCATTTCCGCATCAAAACAAAGTTGTAACTGCCCCCCCTTACCCCACTTGTTCAAGACTTATTCTGAAGATTCCCAGGGCGTTTCCTAATGCACAAATTATTGTTTCCCCGGCCCTCATCTAGGGGGCCATGTGAAAGCTGAGATTGAGTTTTTTGAAGAGCCTCTTTTCTTCGACAAGCCTGTTCGTCCCCCAGGTCACTTCGTATTGCCCGTTTCACCAATCCTGACCAAGGGGGCTCCCTCCTCGATTCCGAAGGCAAATGAGACTGACCTTTGGCAACAACGTGCTATCCGTAACAGTCCTCCGTCGAGTCCACGTTGGAGCCGACCATTTTGCGCGTGCTTTTTTTTGTTGTTGGGTTTTGTGTTTTGCTCCTCCCCATGTTTTTTGAACACCCCCACTCTATTCCTTTGCTCAGGGACGATCTTCACGCTGGTATCTTTCATGAGCAGAGTATTTCGATCTGTCGTTTTTTCTTTTTTTCCGGTAAGGTGTGTCCAATCTCAGCGATGCAATTTTTCCCCCCCCCCCCTGTTTACTATCGAGAGTGTTGCCCTTTTTTTGACGTTAGCCCTCGCTCCCCCCACAACCCTTAGATTACACTTGGATAGTTCCCGTTTGAATTGTTCTCAAAGCGAGTTTGCGTTTTTCCCTTTCCTATCGTCGATTCCCTTATTTTCCCCATCCTCGTTTTTTTTTTGAGAGCCTTCGAATGCGCCTTGTCTAGACTTAAATAGTGACAATATTACCTATGGACGTTCTTCGCCCCGAAGGTTGGATCGTTTTCGTCTTTTTTTCCGCCCCTTCCCTTTTTTCGATGAAAATGTTGCGTAACCTTTTTTTACTTTTTCTCCTCCCCTACCTCATCCTGCCTACGCCAGAGCTTCTTAGAATGACGCTTTTGACGCGTTTTTTCTTTCTCTTTTTTTTAGTCATATCTTTCTTTGTCGACCCCCAGTGGCTACCGGAGATCGTTCTTATCACCCGTTTCCTTGAAGCTGGTACATGTCCTTTAGGTACGTTCTATTCGGCCATTTTATTCGGCCTTCCTTTCGACCCCCGAAGGATGAGGTTCTCGGTTAAGCCTCAATATTCTCCCTGTTCGTCCACCCTTTGAATGCTTTCATTCTTTGACTATCCAACTCGTTTGTAGCTTTTCTGACCCCCCGCGATCTTTTTTCCCTCCTACCGTAATGGTGAGGCCTGGGGTTTCGTTTTCCCCAATACCGCTTTTCTACGTGTTACCCCGATTCCCCTTTTGTGGGACCCCTCGTGTGAGTAGTGGTTTTCCCTGCTGTTGTTGAAACAGTTTTTTTTCAAGACATTGCGTCCCCTTCCCCAACCTCAGCCTTTTTTTTTACCCAAGATGTTACGATCCCAGCACTCGAATCTTTTTTTCACATCTATCCCTTTGTCCCCACTTGTTAGGTTTGCTTGTACCGAACCAACCCCAAGTCCCCCCTTTCACCCCAGGCCTCTCTTGCGCATTGGACCTGTAACTATCTATTTTGTCGACGTTTCTCGCGTTTTAAGTTAGCTGTAGCTTTTTATATTCTTTCCCTGCGCGATTTTCTAAACCCTTTTTCTGGTTCTTTCTTTGTCCCAGTTGAGGAAGGTCAAGAGCCACACACTTTTTTTCTCCCAAAGCTGCTACGAACACTTGTTTCGCCCCATGGCGTACGCCTTCGATGTATCTTTTAATTTTTTCCCTTGTTGCTCGCGGTTTAGCGTCCTGGCGTATTCAACTCCTCTCCTAGTTTTCCGGCGAGTTAATGACCTCACTCAGATCCGACCTCGTTTTTTTGAACTCCGAGGTGTCCAGTTGGCGGCGGCCTGATTTTTAGGTGACCAGCCATTTTTCCACTGGCTCTTTTCCCTCCCCCACTCACCTTAGCTTTGGTCAGACCCCCCTTTTACGCTCTGCGCGTTTGCTCTTCCTATGAGTTTTCGCGGGGGGGATCCCCGAACCTCTCGCCGATCCCCACTTTAGAACTTCTTGCGTATCCTCTCCTTTCAACGTTGTTTTTCGAGATTTTCACCACCAACTGAATGCTTAGTGTTCGGGTTATCCCTACCCTCCTTAAGACGACATCCCAACTTCGCGACGCCAGCTTTTGCCACCGTGATTCTGATTTCCTGGCTTTTTAAGGTCATTCCTCGCCGTTATTTTTCCTTGTAGACTGGTTTTCGCAGTTTCCGGTTTCCTAATTTTTCCCCCTCTCCCCCCCCTTTTCACCCCCATCTTCGAGGTGATTTTCGTGGCTCCAGCAACCTTGACTCTGTATCCTTTCTTCATACACGGCTTCCCCTTTACCGCTATTGGAAAAACTTTCGAAAAACATTTTTTGATTACCATTTTCTTCGGCGTCCTCCTGCCTACTGATACTGCCCCCGGCAAGCATCTTCCGGACCAAATGAATTTTTTGATAGCCCAAGACCTTCCTCCCCTGTGTTAATTTTTTCAAGTTGGTTCTTCTGCTGCCGAAAAATTTCATACTACCCCTTACGACCTGCTATAGTACTGCCCCTTCTTCACAACACAATTTAGTCAAGGCACTTTCCGTTCGAAGGTCCGTTTGGACTTTTTTTTTTTCGTTATTGTTCCGGCCCCAACACCCCCCAAACGCCCTAGAGTCTAATTGATCTTTTTTTTTCGTTCAACCTCGAGGAACTTTTTCTATTTTTGGCTCGTAGTGAAGGTGCCCCACCAATTGTTTTTTCCCCCCTTTTTTCCGCCGCCCCACGTGACATCAAACACCATGGCTCTCTAAATCCCCACGTCCCCCACTTTCCCGTCTTTATGTGCGCCCGCCCCGTCAGGCCGCCTTAACTGTCCGTTTTTAGACAAATATCCGCGGGGTCCCATTGGAAAAAGTTCCCCGCGGCTTTTTTTTCAGAGAATCCCAGCCATTTCTCCCCTGAACCCCCGTTCGATTGGTGCAAGAGCGTATCGACGGCTTTGTGATTTTCTTTACGTCGTTTTCCTTTCACACACTTACTCTCTACAGCTAGACGGACCTCCCTTTCGACCCTTTTTCTGCCTCTTTGAAGGACTCCCCCCTTTTTTTCCGCCACAAATCTCCTGTAAGCTCCTCCGCCGAGACGGATCCGCCCTTTTTTTTTATTTGCGGCATTGCCTCCAGTCTGCCTTTCGGCATATGCCTTGTGGGGTCATTGTTGTTTTGGAGGTGTTTTTTCCATCCCCGCATCTGCACTCTCCCCACAAAACGGTCTCCTTTCTTTTTTTTTTCTTGCGGTTTTGACGGAAACTACTATCGCCCCCTACTGAGCGTTTTTCCCCCCCTATCCCCCCTTTTATGTTGACAGAGCTTGACTTATTTTCTCTGGACTCCCCCCCCCTTCCTTCCCCTTTCGATATCAGTAGAAGTTTTCCACTGATTTCGTCTCAAGCACGTTATTTTCGCGATCCTCCTCCGTCCTGCACTAGCTATCACTAGCTGAGAATTTCTTGAATCCTGCAGAGACTTACGTTCGCGACGTTGATTCACGCCTATTTACCGACCTCCTCGAGAGTTTCTTTTCGCACTCCTTTTCGCCTCCCGAGAACTTTTTCAGCCTTACCAACAGCCGCCAGTCCGACTCATAGATCTCCGACTAATTTGATCAGACGTCTCCTTTAATCCCCCCTTCTCGCGTGGTTAGTGAGCTTTCTTGAGTTGAGGACACCAACCATTGGAGCCCCGCAGCTCGGCCGTACTCCCTTTTCGACATGCCCTTATATTCCGTTCGATTTTTAGTTATTCCCGTTTCGGTGCGACGTCTTGTCTCCCCCGCCGTGTTGATTTCCTCGGGACCCCTCACTCCTTGTTATTGGTAATCGTCTTCTCGATGTCTTATTCCCAAACTCGAGTGCCAATTTCCAACGGCTCCTTCTCCTCGACCTTAATGAGATTCGTCTTAGGTTTTTTTCTCTTCATCTTAATCCTTTTGTCCCATTACTTCCTACGAGTCCTGTGTATGCGGTCTCGTTTTGGCGCAGGTGAGTTTTGACCGCCCATTTTTTTCCATTTTCTTTCTGCACCACGACTAGAAGCGGTTTTTACGCATGACCTGTCCTTTTCAGTTATTTTTTCCTTCTCCCGATAGACCTTTTTCCTTTTTCCTTTTGGGCGCCCCTTAAACCAAACCATCCCAATTTACACAGGACCCGCTTTTTTTCCCCTTCCTTTGGTATATATTGTGTTTTTAAGGCCAGCGTGTTTAAGTTAGTGTTAGCTTGATTTGTCCCTTGGCAGCCTCCCATGAGAACCCCCTTTTGGTTCAGCCTTTTCACTTGTCTTTAGACTTTCGCCCCCCTTTGTAATAACGCGAAATTTCAGAGTACTTAAGCCCGGTTCCGCCTAAGATTCTCGCCCCAATGTGTGTCTCGCGGGAGTATTCTCTCAGGCCTTCTCCATATGCAGACTATTACAGATTTGTCCAGCGTCCCCAAGTATTTCTCATCCGCTCTTAGGGGTCCCACCGCGAGGTGATTGCCCCGTGGATTTTTTTTTTTTTTTCGAGTGCCATCTCCCCCCGCCCCAAGTAACTTTCACGCGTTCCCCTGGACTTTTTTCGCACGTAACTCCCTCCCCGGGTTCGGAGATGTTTTAATTCTTTATGATTTTTGGATCCCCCCCCGAATTTTCCGGCAGCCCCTTAACTAAGGTTTTTGC
>Ga0179593_1364308_pt1 | contig 12110 bp, 13 predicted proteins | sample CZODoug2_1_08_16_FD_185931 | JGI IMG/M metagenome (GOLD analysis project Ga0179593, IMG submission 185931) | Vadose zone soil fungal communities from Angelo Coast Range Reserve, California, USA - CZODoug2_1_08_16fungal (PacBio error correction) | ecosystem: Environmental > Terrestrial > Soil >... | reverse complement strand
CCCAACCTATTGCAAGAACTGGTGAGGTATGATCGCCCTTTCCGTTTGGACGCTCGCAGGTAGGTTTCCCCTAATCCGTTCCTCTTTTCCCGTTTGTTTCTCCGCCCGTTTACCCCTCAAAAACACTATTCTTCATGTCGGTCTTTGGTCCTTACTACCCAACATTAGCCTTTCAACCGAGATGTTTTGGGATGTCCTCCCCTCCCCCCTTTGAACCAGATCCCTTCCTCCCCCGCAAACACCCCCCTCGACTACCACCCACCCCCTCCCCTCCCCTTTTTTTCCCCTTATCTCGGACATCGTTTTCCTTTCGGTCTCTCCACAAGTTTTGCATTTTAAATGCTCTCTTTAATTATCCCATTCGACCCGGACAATCAAGCCGGATAGCATCCCCCCTACCTTTTTGTTTTTTTTCGATACATTGCCTGGAGCCCCCTGCGCCTCCATCTTCCCTTTTTTTTCCCTGACCTTCCCCCGCTTGGCCAAAAGATCTTGCACCCTTGTAGGGAGAGTTTTGAATAATCGGTTTTTTTTCCCAAATTACGCGCTATGGAAAGGATCTTCAGAACTTCGAGAGTTAGTTTCAATGAGTTGAAGCATCATGGATCACCATTTTCCCTTTTATATCAGCTTCTTGGATTGTTACTACTTCCTTCCCATTCCCTCCCTCAAAAGCCCGAAACGTTAACACCTCCCTCCTTTTTGTCGTGATTGGGCTTTCGCCCGTCCACTTCCCCACACTCCTTTACTTGAACGGGCCAATCAGATCCACCTTCAATCCCCCCCCCTGCCTCGCCCCCTGTCAGATCTTTTTTTCCCCTATCCCCCCAACCGGGGACACCATAAACCTGAAGCCTTTCACTACTCAGCCCCGGGTGACAGATCTAACTTCTTCCAGCCTCACAAAGTAGTCCCCGGTCGATGGTTTTTACCCCTCCTTATTTACGCGGGACCTTTTCCCCCCCGCTGACTCTTTCCTCCACCCCGTTCATTGACATCCTCAGATGATAGCTCGGATCGAAGCCCAGCTTCGTGAGCAGCCGGCTTTACCCCCCTTACTCCCCCCCCCTATCCCCCCCATCCGGGTTCTCTCCAGTTTTCCTGCCCTTTTCATTGTACTGTTTTCAGTGTACAGCATTGTTTTTTGTGCTTCTTTTCCACGAACTCTTGGGCCAAATAGGGTCCGGAAGTCCCCTTCTCCCTCTCACAGTTAGCGCCTCTCTTCAGTAGCATGATTCTGCTTCATCAACCTTTTACCAGGTGAATTGCGTTGGGTTTCTCCCTCTGCCTTTTTTCCCCTTTTCTTCTCCCCTTAGTTCGTTTTTCTTCTCCTTCTCCGGATTTCCCTCCCTTGCCTGACCTGTTCTTCAAAAGTTACCCCCTTTTAAGCCGTCGTGGTTTTCGTGCCTGGTCCCAAGGCCTTCCTGGTGTCTGTCATAATTAATCCACCTTCGATCCGGAAAAAAACGGTTCGGCCCCCTCACTTCCTACCTTTTTTATTTCCCCGGCCTTCTGCTGTGGACTTCCCCCCCTCCAAGGCGGAAAAGGAAGTAGCGTCAAAGATGGGTTGTTGCTACACTTAAGTAGCCCCGTCACCGGGCCTACAGCTCTGCGCCTCCCTTACTGTCCGACTTCTCCCCACCTTCCCCCGACCCCAGCGCTTGCCCTTTTCTACAGCTGTCAAGTCTGCCGTTTTTTCGATGGTGTCCCCCCCTCCTGCCCCCCACGTACGCATCTCTCCCCCCAACTTGAAGCACCTCTCTCCCCTGCATCAATAATTTCAATTTCCTTAGGTCTCTCTTGTCTTCTTTATTGGTGTTTTCCAGGCCCCTTTTGTTTTCTCGTGTGTCGATAACCTGTCTCCTTTTTGTTAACAAAAGTTTTTTTCAATGCTGTCACAAGACTAAGCAACCCTTCAGTACTTCCCTGTCTGCGTTCCCGATTTCTTCCCCTCAGACCCCCCTTCCCCCTTGGTTTTCCACCTGACATTGATAGGTTGCTCCATCTCCCTGGATTTTTTTTTGTTTTTTTAGACCTGTCGCGCCCCCCTTCCCCTTCGTTTTGTGGCGAGAACGTAACTCCTCTCCCCCATTCCCTATTTTTTTTCTTCCTAGCACGTTCCCCCCCCACGCTAGCCCACACGGGTTAAATTCTAGCCCTCAATCTTAGTCCAAAGACATAATAGTGAATCGCCCCCCCCACCCCCCTTCTACCCAACCCCCCACCCCCCCCCCCCCCCACCCTCCACCTCATTGGCCCAATCTCTCGGGACTTCCTCGTTTTTCCTTAAGCTGCTTTTCCACCTCCAATTCTCCCCTCCCCCTTTAGGAAAGTCTTTCCTTTCCTTTCAGGTTAGGATTACTATTGAGTTCTCCACCCCCCTGAAAAGCTACTTTCTCTCCAATCCCTCTTCCTCTTTAATCCCTACTTTTTTTTTCAGCGACTCTAATATAGGACTTCTCCTACCCAGGATCGGATTTTTCCCGCCCCTCCCCTCGCTCCCCCCCCTTGACCTTTTCGAGACACTGGGCCGTAGTTATTGTCTGTCTCCTTGAGCCAACTGTCTTCAAACGAGCCGTCCCCGTCTCCCTCCGGCCCCCTTGGTAACCTGTGACGACAAATAATTTTTTTTACTCAGTTCTATTACGGTAGTCCACCAGTGATTTTGTCGACCTTCTTTTGTGCCGTGCTATTGAGCGCCCATTCGGGACTTTTTTTTCTAGCTTTTTCTTCTCCCCCCACACTCTTTTGTTTTCCGCTCGAGTCGCCCCAAAAAATTTCCGTTACTCGGGATTCGTCCCTCATGTCTCGAATTTCAGCGGCGGTGTTCTATTTCCTAAATTCTCCTCTTAGTGAATTGTTACGTCTTTAATTGTTGTTATCCTGTCACCCCCCAAAGTTTTTCCCACCTTTTCGTTTTTCCCTAGGAAGGAACTTTCTCCCGCAACGTCCCACCCCCCAATGTCCTGGGTTTCTTACTCTCTTTTCTAACCCTCCGGTCCTTGGGCCTTTCATCCGAGGAAATTCTCTTTTTTTTTTTCTCACCCCTCTGTTCTTATCCTTTTTGCTTCCTTTGGGTCCCTTTTTCCTTGTCTCCCACTTCTCACCAGTTCATTTCACCCAAAGGAAGTATTGAAGATGAATTTCCCCTCTTTTGAGTTGGTTTGGCGAGCGTCCTTTTTCCCTCTTCCCCCCTCTCCTTTTCTTGTCAGGATTCCAGACTAAGGTACTTTTAATCCCCCTTCCCCCCTCTGATCCGCCCTTTCTTTTCCCCTTTCGCCTCCCCTCCAATCCCCACACACTTATAAAGTCGCTTTTTCTTGCGTCACCTACCCGTTTTCTTACCTTGACCTTCCTACTTTATTGCCCCTTCCCACCGTTTTCCCGTCTTTTACCCAATCGAGAACATCCGTCCCCTTGCATTTTTGTTCGGTTTTCCCCTCCTTTTTTTGTCCTGCCCTGCGAAAAGATTGGCTCCTTGCACTAGAAAAACCTTTAACCTTCCTTTTATGTCTTTTTTTGATCTTATTTTTTTGTATTTTTGTTTTATTTTCTCTTTGTATCCTTTAATTCTTTTTTTCTTTTTTTCAGTCTTTTTGCTTTTTTTGGGTTGATTCTCTTTAGCCCCATTTGTAACAAAAACGAGACTTTGCTTTCCCCCTCCCCCCTTACACCTTTTTCACTATTGACTTCCCCCTCCCTTCTCTTCAGTAGGGTTTTGACCATCGTGATGACAAGTAGCACGCGAGTTACCTTTTTTTTTTTTCCCTCCGTTTTTTCCGATTTCCCCCCCTCGTTCTTCCCTTTCCTCACCCCCAACGCTGTTTCACTGTCCGCACCACCTCCACCTTTCAGGCCAAAACCCCTTCTGAATAAAGGTCGTTTATATTGAGCCGGTCTCCCGACTCTTTGCGGCGGCAGGCGCCTCTCTTCCCCCCCCTTTTCCTCGCTTTGCGGTCATGTGAAAAACGAGGGGGCGCCTGAGAACCCCCCCGGGTGGCTTTCATGTACTACTACGTACACCCTCGTTTTTTCCCACGACTCTTTTCCTCTTGCAATCCACTCTAGGGACCTCTTTATTGCCGCACAGTCGCCTTTCAATGCGCCGTCTCTTTTACTTTGCAATTTTGGTTTTTGTTTGAAAGATTTTCCCCTACTAGATATTTTTTTTTTTCACGATTGCCCTATGATTGGACTTTTCCCCCGTAATTCGGTGGATCATTCGTCCTTGATAATTTTCCCCCCAACGACGTCCCTCGGATGGTGAACGTTTCGTGATTTCCCCTATCTCTTTAGGTGCTTTTGAAGGCCGCTGGCCCCACCCTGCCCTCCTTTTCCCTTGATACAGGAGGGGTGGGAATCCTTTATCTTCTTCCCTCGAATTTCTCGAAGTTTTCGGTCATCCGCGTATCTCCATCGAGACTTTGAATTTTTTACAAGTCCTTCTAGCAATTCCCCCGTGAACCTTTACTTCAATGTATGATCACAGCGATGTCCCCTAACGGTTCTTTAAAAAAACAAGGACTCTTCCCGCCTGATTTTTCACTTCAACCCGTCCCAACTCCCTTTTTTCTTGGCTCCTCCGATCCGGCTGATGGTGGTCCCGTTTCCTTTCTTCTTCCAGTCTTCATCCTGCTGGAAGATGATGGATTTTTTGAGTCCCCCCCCCCCCGACCCCCCGGGTTTTGAGAACATTTTTTTCCCTGATACCCCCCAAGTGCTTTTTCTTCCCCCCTTTAGTTTTTTCCTCGGTTTTTGTTGAACCTGTCATAAAAGGTTATCAGGAACTGGGATTGTCTCCCAACTACTCGGCTTTTGTCCGCTCCTCAATTTTGTCGAGATTACCCGTATCCACCTCCTTTCCTCATCTTGAAATTCTTCACGGATTCTGACCAAGAAGATTCAAGCCCCTCTCAGCTTCAAAATTGAATCCGTTCCTTTCCCTCATTTCGGTCATCCTTTCCCCCCCCCAGTTCTTGCCAGTGGACCATTCGTAGCTTCCTCTCTTTCTTTCCCTTCCCTACTCCCTTTTTTTTGCTTCTAGCTCTTCTTTCCAGCAATGCAAATTCTTTCTGACTCGCTGGACTAGGCCGTCTCCGTGAATTTTTTCCCTTCTTCTCCCTTCCTCTTTCCTTTTGCCCCCTCCATCAGGTTCCCCAGTGTTCATTTTGTTTCTGTAGGCTGTATTTAATATCTACCCAAAATTCTGATTTCACCCGACGTCTTCTTGTGGCCTTTCGCAGCAATTTTTCCCACGATCCTTGAAACTTGACACAAACCTCTCCACACACTAACCCGCGCCCTTGGTATCTGTTTGAAACCCACTGTCCCTTCCCCAGACCTGTCGTTCCTTCTCCGAACCACAGCATCATCTTCCAGTACCCGTCCTCCCTTTCCGAAGCAAATTGTTGCCGTCCCTCCATCCGGTACGTAGGCCCCCTTTCCCCTTTAGTTCTCTCATTATGAACCGCTGCACTCCCTTTTTGCCCTACGATTGGAACAGAGATTGGACAACAGCGATTAGTACCTCTTCGCGTCCACTCTGTTCCAAAATTTCCCGGGCGCGATGTACGCCTCCCTTTCCTCACTTCTTCTTATTTTCTTCCCTTTTTTAATCCTTCTCCCCCCACCCTCCTTTGAAGAGAGCTTCTCCGATTTTTTCCCCCTTCCAAGACCCGAAGCCGTTTTCTTTTTCACCCGCCCCCAGTCCCCATCCTCTTTCTGCGTGTTGGGGCTTCTCACGACCCTCCTAGTCAACCTCTGCTTGTAAACCTGCACCTAATACCTTCCTCCGATAGAACACCCCTCTTCGTGGGGGTTCCTTTTCCCCCCCCAACTGTGCCTCACTTCTTCGCAATCACTTGTTTCCTTTTTCTTTCCACGGATGTCAATAGATCGGTCTGGCTCCCACGCCTGCGGTTTCTAGGTTTTTTTACGTCGGTCATTCACTGACCGGCGTCACTTTCCCCCCCCTCTGTGTCCCCCTTTCCAGCCTTCCATCCTCATCGATGATTCGACCCGTCCGCCTCCACCTCCTTCTTTTCAGTTCTTCCGAGCCGATCACTCTCTCTTCATCCAGTGTTGCTGTGCCACTTGCCCTGTCTGTTCGGACTCCCCTTTAAACATTTTTGTTTAAATAGGTCAACTTATCCCCTTCGGCATACTTGCGTAACTTCTCTTTTGTCACTTTCCTTCCTTTCCCCCCCTCCTTCCCAGTGAGAATTGATGATGCCTCCCCTCTACCCTTTTGCCCATGTTCTTTTCTCTCGACCTTTTTTTTTTCCCAATGTTCGACGCGAAGAATTTTGCTAAGGCCCTTCTTTCCTCAAAACTTGCTCCAGTTCTTTGGCAACACCTAAACTCTTCCGTTCCCCTTCCTCCATCCATGTGTTTCTTTCTTTGGCAAGGCTTTTCCTTTTTGCTGCCCCTCAAGGTCCTGCAATTCCGAGAGGACAAACGTGTTCGGCAACTTTTAGCCCTTCGAGTGCTATTTCTGTCTTTTCAGGTCCTAACCTGTGAACAATGCCTTTCGGAATCTCTTGGCTGGATTACCCAGATTTTTTTATCGCTCCCACCCGTGAAGTCCCCTCTGAGAAACGCTTTTTCCTGACGTCGCCACCCCTCCTTAGGGCCTTTCTACCTTCCTTAAGGATCGTTTTCCCAGTTGATTTTGTCTTTTCTCTTTCGCTTCCTGACCGTAAGCAATTTTTACCTCACTCTCACACCATCTTTTTTTTTTTACGTGAGTCTCACCAAGAAATTAATTTACTTTTCCTGAGTCTGCGAAGGCCCCCCCCCCCCCCCCCCCCACGGCTCTATCCCGTTTGCTTTGTGACCACCGTTTTTGGAAGTTGGGATACCGTATAACTGTATGACCCTTTTTTTTTGTTCCGTTGATAAAAGTTTTTTTTCATTGGCCTAAAAGAATTAAGCCCCCTCATACGTACTTTCTCCCCTCTCTTTTCTCCCATTACCCAAGGTTCCCCCCCCCTTTCGGTAAATCGATAAAGGTACGGTCGAAGACAGTCCAGCGCTTTTTTTTTTTCCCGACTCGCGCTGCCGGTCACCCTTTTTTTGGCGAGAAATCCAGACCACAAACAGTCCCCTCATTTTCTGTTCAAGCCCCCTCACCCTGTCGCCACAAACTTGTTACTGACCCTTCCTCCCCCCGCCTGATTCGCATCCCAATTCTTCATCTACCGTACCCCAAGACCTTGCCCTCATCTGACCGTTTTACTTTTATTGAAGAAATTTCATCGACAGAACCATCCGTGTCTAATTCCTGACTTTTGTTATATCATCGATCTTTTTTCCCCCATCAATGAACTATCTTTTTGCGTCCTACTGATTCTATTTTAATCTCCGTTGTGTTGTTTTCCCCCCCATGATCGATAGAATCTTCCGTAATACGGTGCTCTGTTCCTTTTTTTAACTCACTCGTATTCCTCTCCCCACATTAGGCCCTATTTCCACGTGAAGATGGGAAGCTTGTCCGATTCTCCTTTCTTCCCTCATCTTTCGAGTTCTTCCCGCTCGTCCTTGTGCCAAGGTCGTTTCCCCCGGTCAGATTTTGACCGCGGATGTTCTCATCAATTTTCCTGCTTGGTGTACCCTATTTGTGCCCCTCCTCTTTTTTGTCCTTTCTATTCTCCGCACATTAGAGTCCTTTTTTTTTTCTCGTTTTTTCCCCGTCACCCAACACTACTTTTCTTACGACTCTCTTTCGAAACAACCAAACCCAAATTCATTAGACCGATGGATTAGACTTTTTTCCTCAGCCGTTTTTGCTTGTTTCTTTTAAATCCTACGCCGCGTCGCCCTTTTCCGTAGGTTTGCTTATTCTTTCCAGTCAACTCACAAACATTCTTCTCCCTTCCCCCCTGTGGAAACTGTTGACTACGTCCTCCCCCCTTTACCACAATACATGGCGCATTTCACGCTCCTTCCCTCTCCTTCAGTCGCATTCAAGTATTGTATTTTCGCTCTCTTTCTTTCTACTTTTGCGGCGATGTCTTTTTCTTTTTGCCTTCCTTTCTTCACATCTAAAAAATATTCCTCCCTCGTAGTCAGTCTCGGGTTTGTTGGCTCCTTCCCGTCGGCCGTTATAGTACCCTTCTCAGTTTCTTTCCTTTCGTTCGCTTTTAAGGCTTCTGGTAACAAGACCCCTCCCTCTTACCGTCCTTGCCCTTTAAAAGTAATTAAAGCATCACCCCTTTCCTTGACCTACTCCCAGTCGGTACTGTTTTTTTTCCCTAACCCTTATTTTCTCATCCTACATTGTCCTTCCTTAGTCCCCTTCCAATTTAACTCCTTTGGTGTAACAATCCGTCGAAACGTCTTCTCTTGAGCCTCATTCTAGGTTTTGTAAAGGTGTCAGGTAGCAATCGGTGACTCCCCCTAACTTTTTGCTCTATACCATTTTGAACCCCAACACGGCGACTGCATAACCGAAACCAGCACTTTCCATCTGATCGCATCATCACTGGAAGTACTTTCCTTCTTACGAAGTCCTGACCGAGCGCCAAATGGTTCTGAGCCGGTGGATCTATAAAAATTAAATACCCACCCGCTGTCAAGGCTCCCCATTTCCTCAACTTTTTTCCGTCAACACTTTTTAATACCCCCTTAGGTGGACCTTTTCTGAGCATGCATGACTCCCTCATGACTTTGTTCCACCTGGAGTCTCTCGTTTCTTTCCGCGGCTTGTCAATAAGCCTGTTTCCCGAGTTTGCTCCCTATCCGCCTTTTAACGTTTCTTAATTAATCACGTTCCGTCAACACCTAAGAGTTGAATTCCATTCTTCGTTTTCCCTTTTGGACTGCATGTGTGAATGGATGTCTCTTTTTCCGCGTGACCAATTTTTGTATGTCCAGGACCAAGACTTCTCTATTTTTATTCTCCTTCCGTGTTGCACTTCAACGCTTAGGTGTCCTCACTGCGGCGATTCCTCCCCCAACAGCCGTTAAAGATTGGATGGTGTCTGGCTGTGATCCCTCCTTTAAGTGTAGGCATGCCCTCCACATCTTTCCCCCCAGCAATCCCTATGCTTCTAAAGTTTTTGGTTGCCAATAGACGCTCTCCCTGGCCGCCTCCCTAAGCGTCGGGCTCCGTTCGCTTCCCCATCTTATTGCTTTTTTGATTTATTATGCATCTCTCTTCCAAGGTTCCCAATCGGATTTTTGTCCAAGCTCTGTGTCCCGAAGCCTTTTTAAAAAGTCCTTACAACACAAAGCAGATATTTCCCCATTTATCCCCCCCCTTTTTTTTCCCCCCCAATTTCTTGCCCGTATCCCTCTTGATTGTTGCCGTTACGACTTTCTCGTCTCGAAACTCTGGATTCAGCGGTCTTTAAAGGGCAGTTTGCGAGATTTTTTTGAAACCCCAGACGATCCTGCCTGAAAGTTGTTTTCACCCCAACTTTCCCGGTTCGTGTAGTTGTCTCGAGTTTTTTTGCGGTTTCCGTGTCCCCCTTTTTCTACGTTCGGAATTTTTTACCCCAGGAAATTTGAAGCGGAATTGCTCCTTTAAATCATCCCTCCCCCAATCCCCCCTCCAAATTTCACCTGTTATTCCGGTAGTTTCGGCGAAGCTTCAACAGATTAGAGGCACACACCATGCACCTGAGTCTCCCTTACTAACGACCCTGTTCCCTCTTTTCCCCTTTCCCTTTTATGTAGGAGGAAATCGTCGATTATATTTTCCCCTTACTTCCTTTGTTTTGAGTCTTTTTTTTGCTACCATTCTCCTTTTCGGGTATGATTTCTTTAGGACGTCGCGTATTTTTTTTCACTCCACCCCCCTTCCCCTTTCCCGTGGGTGTCGCCGCCGTGAACGCAACCTCTTTCACGGCATGCTGTTTTCTCCGATTCTTTCCTTTATCGCGAGTTCCTCCTGTTTTTTTGCCTTGACAGCAATTGACGAGACCTGGATTTTTCCGCCGCCCCCCCCCCCCTCAGCCACAATACCCACGACCCGCCCCTTTTCTTTGACAACCACAAACCCCACATTCCATCTCCCTTTTTTCTGGTCCCCCCAAAAAGCCGGTTCAGTCTTCCTCCCCTCTTCCGCCTAGCCGACATTCCCCTTCCCCCCTCAAGCCTATCTTTCTAGCCATTCACATGGCGTTTTCGATACTGCATTTGCCAACCTCTCCTTCTCCTGCCAAACCTCTCCCCCCCCTCAAACAAGTGTTTTGTCAAACACTAGCTTTTTCCTTCCTTTTTGGTCTGCCTGCATCATTTGCGTTTCAACCAATTCCCGTTCTCGCTGTCTACCCGCTCTTAGCTAGTTCTCTTTAATGTTTGACTCCTCCTGGATGACAAAACCCTCTAGCGTGAGTAGGCCCGTTCTTGCCCCCTCTTTGGCCCCAAAGGCCGACACCCGACGCGTATGATCAACACGACCCGTCCCCCATCGCTTTTTGCCTTTTTTCTTTCTTATCGTCCGCGGCCCCCGAAGTTCATTTCCCTGCCCCTTATCTTAACCTTTCCCCTTCGACAACCAAATAGATAGCTATTGGGGTCCCTAACCCTTCGCGTACACAGATTACCGGAGGCCTTGGAAACCTGCTCAGTCCCCCAATCCCAAGCGGTACAGATCTTTTCTGGCAGTTTAACGTCGTAGGGAGAGGTGACTTCTTCCTCCCTCCAGTCGGACCGTCACCGAGGCTCTTGCGCCACCTCGTTGCCAGCGGCCCCTTCCTTTTTTAAATCCGCGCTGTACGACTCCCCCGACTGCCGTCCGCACAAAAGTCCCCCTTTTTTTTTTGTTGTTTTTTGTCCCCACCCCCCCCCCCCCCCCCCCCCCCCCCCCCCGGTCTCGCCGGCTCCACGACGATCACCTCCGTTTCGAAATTGTTCCCTTCAGCAACAAAAAAATCCCTTGCTTTTTTCGCCTCCTTGACTTGTTTGATATTGCGACACCTTTTCTTGGTTCAATCTTCTCCCGTCCGCCCCGGTCATGGTACGCTACTTCCTCGTTTCCCCCTCCGCTCTATTTCCCCTTGATAAATGAGCTTACCCCGTTGTGACTTGCGCGTGGGAGGAAGAGTCGCCTTGTTTACCCATGTTGGTTCCGTTCTTTTCAGGTTTCTATTTCAGGCTTCTTTTTCTACCTTGCCTCCAGTTCTGGCAAAACCCCTTTCCCCCCCCCGGCTTTTTCTTACTTCAGTATAAGCCCAGTTTTTCGTTCTTGGTTCCCCACTTTACAGGTGGATTCACTCGTAATGCCCCGTGATGACAGGACCTTTCGGTTCCCTCTCACAGTACCCCTCCCTTTCTTATTTCCCGTCCTCTTGATGCGTTTGAATTTTCGCACCTTTTCCAGTCCTTTTGAACTCCGTTTTTTCCCCCTGATAACCTGATCCCCGAGATACCGACCCAGGAGACCGTTTCTTCCGGACTGAAGAAGTTCCCCTTCAACGCCAAGCGCGCTGACCCGTTCTACATCCTTCAAGGACCTGCACTTTTTCCCCTATATTCGATGTACTACCGCATCCCCCCGGTACCGAAAGAGCCCAATTACCAGTCCCTTTCGCTTTGACCAAGAACCTTTACGCGAGAGTCTGATCAGGAGGTCGTTAGCCCGGACGCTTTAAGACCCAGGACCTTTGTTTGTTAAGGGTCCCGTATTCAATCCCCAAAGGTCCTGCTTTGGTACGGTTCTCCCTAAGTTTTTTCCCTTTGCTCTCCCAAGTCCTAATCAAACCTCCTACGTCCTGTCTCGCGCGGTAGTATTTTCTCCCCCTACCAAGGCCCCCAACGGGCGGAAATCTACAATGTTCCCCCCCGGTCGAAGACCGAGCTATTTCTTTTTTCTAGACAATTTTTTTACCCTTCAACTCGTTTGTGGTCCCGAGGAAATACCCCGCGCCAAGACCGAATTCTTTGTTTTGCAGGCAAAAGTCTACCCTTGTTCACCTTTCCCAGTAAGTTAAATTTTCTCTCCATCCCAATTGCATCGACAACCCCCCCACGCCCCCTTTACAGCGCTCGGAATTATCCTTTTGAAAGCTCTTTGCAGCCAGGATCGCCCTCCTTCCCGTCTTATAATTCTGAGTTGTCATTACTCCTTCGTGAAAACCTCAACTTGAGTTCAAGCGATCCTATCT
>Ga0179593_1566360_pt1 | contig 12111 bp, 9 predicted proteins | sample CZODoug2_1_08_16_FD_185931 | JGI IMG/M metagenome (GOLD analysis project Ga0179593, IMG submission 185931) | Vadose zone soil fungal communities from Angelo Coast Range Reserve, California, USA - CZODoug2_1_08_16fungal (PacBio error correction) | ecosystem: Environmental > Terrestrial > Soil >... | reverse complement strand
GTGTCCCATAACTGCCTTCCTTTCTTCCCTTGTCTAGGCCCCTATTCCTATTTTCTCCCCCTTATCGCTCTGTGGGTTCTTTTTAGAAGACCCCGGCACTCATAGCTTTTTTGAGGTTTGACCGTTAGGCGCACTCTTGTTCTTTTCTTCTTCTTCTGATTCAGTCCCTCTTTGGCGGACCGGTAAATCATAGTAGAATTTTAGCTTTCCACTCTAATTCAAACGTGCAATCCCCGTTCGTCTAAGTCAGGTTTACCGTTTGTATACAGTCTCACCCGGAAGGAAGCAACCGGGGATTTCTCCCCCTCCACACCCGTCTCCAAAAGTTTCTTTTCCCGGCGACTCGGAATACTTGTCGAGCTGTCTCATTTGGGTCCCTTTCCGGTAACCCCTGTGGGGGGAAAACTGGCGCCGTCCTGCTCCCCTGACTTGTTCCAAATCCCAGGCTTTTTTCTCGCCCTCATCTCGTCTGAAATTAATTGGCAATTAGCGGTTGCGCTCTGACTCGCCCCCCCGGTACCTGGACCCTTCTTTTCCCCTCATGTAGCTCCCCATGCGTTTGACGCTCGGGCTGAGTAATTTTTACGTCCTTCCCACCCCCGTTCTTCTTGTTCCTCCTCTCTGTAGCCTTGGCGGGTCTTTCTTCAGGCGACGTTTCCCTGATTGTTTTCGTGTAGAGGCACTCAACCAGGTTCTGTCCATTTTGGGCCTGCGACTATTTCTCACCCTCCGTCTCTCCCTTAATTATGCGCCTAAATAAGTTTAACACACCCCCAAAGGGGTAGGTTCCCTGTGGGAACTTTTTCTCCTTACCTTTGGTTGGGGAGACTCCCCGCCCACAGCTTTCTTTTTTTTTTTCTTCTCTCGATTTCATCTTCTTTTCTGTTTGTTGTGATTCTCCTCCTCGCTCTAAACCACATCACCCGGCGGTCTTTTGTCTTCCCAAAAAAGGAACAGCGATTCCTAGGGCCCTACCCCCAGAGTACCCCCCACTCCTTGCCGTCGTTATCATATTCGCAGTCCCTTCCCTTGCCCGTGACTCTCGAGGGTTAACCTTATCCCACAGTTTTCCCATTGGACCGCTGGGTGAGCACAGGCCTCTCTCCTTCCCACTTTCAATAGCTCATGAATGCACCTACCCACAACCTTTTGCTCCCCTCCCTGCGGAGGCAAACCAGGAAGGGTGTCCCCTCTGCCGGTAAGGGCCCGCTTGGCTACCCCGCTCTTTTCTTTATAACTAACACTGTCCGCGACCGTTTCTTTTCCCTTTCGACCGCTCACCGAAAGCCGATACTTCCTCTCTGTCCATCCATTTTTGCGATCGAAGAAACGACTGCGGGGGACACGTCGGATGCCCGTTTCTTCCAGGAAAAAGATGCCCCCGGCTCCCCCAGCTTTTCCTTTTTAGCAGCTCTGCATTTCGAGTCCTGACAGGTTTCTGGATCTGATCCGTTGAGGACATTGCCCAGTGCTGTGTCGTCTCGACTACTGATGCTGCTACTCCTTTCTTTCGTATTTCGGGTTATTCACCGTCTATAGAAGATGCCTCAATTTCCCCCCCCCCCCCCCCCTCTTATGGGGCTTTCACCACAGTAACACATATCGGGGCGTCTTTTCCCCTGTTCCTCTCATCCAGTGATATCTCAGCCCCCCCCCCCTTCTTTCTTAAGGTGTGCGAGACTCTCAAATACCTTTCTGAACAAGTCCCTTAATTACTTCGTTATTATACACACGGGGCTTGTGTGGAACCTGCGGAAACTGAGTCAGAGTCGTTCTCTGCCCACTACTCTATTTTATCAAGGACGCTTTGTTCGCTCCCTATTGTCTTTTCAATTACGAATTGTGAAAGTGGTAACACTACCTTTTCCCCACCTTCTGTCACATGTCCTCCCCCCCTCTAAAAGAATCTTTTTTCGACACCCCGCCACAATAACTACTTTGATTCCTTTCTTCCGACTTCCCTTTTTTCTCCTCTAAACACCCCAGCCCCGTCCCGTTCTCCCTTTCATTACGTTGCCTTCTTCGTTCCCCTCCCCTATTATCATGAATTTTTGTGTTCCACTGAATTTTCTACTTTCCTTGATGGATGTCTAGTCTTTCCGCCGTCCCTTCCCTGTCTATCTGAGATATTTAAAGTTCTATTCTATCACTATAAATCTTCTCTCCTCTTTTCGCCCCCCCCAATCCCATCACTAATAAATTTCTTTCGTATTTGTTTAACTTTCATACTTTTAGGAACTTCGTCTATCCCCTTGGATTACGTTTATTTTTCCTTTTTGATTTTTTTCGCCTCCCTTGTGTCCTTATCCAATGTATTTACCTTATTGTGTGAGACTTTAATATTCATTTCCTCTTTCCCTCTCCCTCCATGAAGGTCTTTATTTAGAATTTACCCGTCCCACGTCGAATCTCTTATAGTTTAATTCCACTTCTCTCTACACACAAAATTCAATAGTGTCTTTTCCCTCTTGTCACCCTTATGACTGGCAAAAACCAGGATCCTGCTGTTTACAGTCTCCCCCCCTGAAAATGCATATTTTGGCCTTTCTTTCGATAAGTTATAGGTGTTGGGTATTATTTTGAGAACCTCACGGTCTCTCCTTCCCTTTTGTACCCCCTTTTTCCTCTCAGTTTTGTTGTTTCTGCTCCCGTTACCGTGTCTTCTTTCCCCCCTGTCGCTTTTTGAAATATACCTTCTTTCAGTCCTCCTGCACCCCCATGTTGCTTATGCTTGCCAACGCGGCATGGGCGATTTTTTCCCCTTTCTTTTTTTTCCCTGTCCATTCCAATTCCCTTTAATCACGGGTTGCTGTTGTGGATATACATTGTCATTTCCCCCTTCTAATTCTTCCTTTCTTGCCTTCACCTTTTTATGTCCCTATTTCCAGACATTCAACCCCACAGACCTACATTTTACCATAATTAATCCCCCTCCCCCCCCTTCCTATCAACCTACATTTTTACAACCAAAGGTTGCGAACAAAATAATATTCCCCCTACAGAACTTAGACGTAATATGATCAATATTTCCTCTATTACAATACGTTCCTAAACCCCCTTTTAAAACCCCTTCCTCATTTGGCTACCTCTTTCCCTACTTGGCATAAGAAGGAAAATCTCATTTCGTGTCCCTCCCCGAGACTTCCCCGATTTTTCAATATCCTTTGTGGAAACTCTCACCTCTCCCTTTTTTGAACTTCTCTTTTCTGTTAAAGTGCTCTCCTTCCCATACCAACAACAGACCAGTATATTGCAACCAGAGTTCTGTCGCCATTAATCTCGGGTTCGCACACCCTTCTTGCAAAGGGATTTTTCTGAAACTTGCTGGTTCTGGTTTTGTGACTTTGGACTTCAATTGGGCTCCCAGGCTGCGCCCCAAAAAGACTCCTTTCTCCTCTTTTCTTTCTGCCCCCCCCCCTTGTCGAGGTGTAAGTCCCACATTGAAGGCTGTTCCCATGACGTTATCTCCCCCTTGTCTAAGTAAATTCGATTTTTCCATTGTCGCGAACTCTTTTTGTCCCTTCCAACTAAGTAAAGGTTTAGGGACCATACCTGCATACTCATGCTCCTTTCCAGTTTACTACATTTCGTTCCTCAAGCCCCTTTTCATACACGGTCCGCCTTTTCCTTTTAGGATTCTCCTCGATTCACTCCATCTGCCCCCCTTTTTCACTCTCACGATTTTTGGGTCCTTTAGCGACCTCCCTTCCCTCCCAGGACGTTCTCGTACCATTTGCCTGTCTTCCCCTTAGTCTTATTACTGTTCGGGCGGAAGCCCCAGATCTTTTTCCCTTACTTTTTTTTCGGTCCATCATATCCAGTAACCAGGGTAAAAGGTCCTAGTGATACCCCCGCAGGGCCTTTAGTTAAGCTTTTCCCGTTTAACTTTTGCACCCGCCTCCCCCCCCGGATTAGACAACTGGATGCATCCTCCCCCGCTCCCCCCCCACAAGTGAGGTCCTCTACCTTTTACCATTTCTCCCTCTGTATCAGTGTGGACATGGGCCAGCCTCCCGCTTTTTGTCAAGGAAGAAGGCCGATCGGACTTTGGGCCCCCCTTTCTCTTCTTGATACGCAGCCATGATACTTGTTCCAGCCTCTCGACCATTAGCTTCATACTTCCTTACCCCACGTCACGGCTTGCTTCCTGGTACCCAATACCTTGATCTCCTTCCCCTCTCTTCCGGCCCTCCGCGAGGCACCGTGACACGAAGGACAACTTCTTGGCTTTTTTTTCCACTCTAGGTCGTCACCGTTTGTGGGGCCTTCAGTTTCAGTCCTGGGTTTTTGTTGAGAGATAGTCTTTCATAAGTGCTTTTCCTTTTGTCTTTGGCTCAGGTGTAAATAGCTCCCCGGAGTCTGAATTTCTTTTTTCACCCTCCCAAAGGTGATGTTTATGGCTTTTCTGGAAATCGTTAACGGGTTTTTTGCTTCCTTCCCCGCACCAAGACTTGATGTTGGTGTGTCCGAGCGCTTATATACTCTTTTCCTCCTCCCTCAGTTGTGTTTTTTTTAGTCTCTCTCCAGCTCCTCGCACCTCCGGATTGTGGAGCTACCAACCAGTTCTCGTCTTTGACGGGAGGATACCCCTCCCCCCGGTCTTCACTTATTTAGCTCCCCCTCTACAAGCCGGCTACGCTCCTCGTTTTTTTTGTTTGACAATATCAAATTAATTGACAGCCTGTGTTTGACAGATACGGACAGCTTTCCCCCTTTTCCTTCTCGCTCCCCTTGACAACAGTTGCGGACCGTCGCTTCTGCCCCCCCCTACACCTCCAAGGTTCCTTAGTGACTTAATCTCCTCCTTTTGCGTCACGAGTCGGTTGCTCCTGTTGAATCCCTGAAAGCCCCTCGCCTGTGATTTGCCGCGTCGAGATTTGCCTTTTTCTTTTTCCTTGTCTTGTAAAGCACCAGTGCAACGCATGTCCGACCCGCCCAAGGCCTTTTGGGTCGTTTTCTTCCCCCTGGTTCCAAGCGTGAGCGTTCATTGACCAACCTATGAGCATATTTACGCGAGGCCTCCCCCCCAGGTGACTTTTTTTGCTTGGCGAGCCCCTTTTCCTTCGTCTGTTCGTGTTCAGTAACCAGATTTAGTTCCGACTGGTTTTTCTTCTTGTACCCTTTTTCCTTTTCCCCCTGTCTCCTGCTTTACCTCCCCTTCCACAAATCTTGTTTACTGATCTTTCACTTAATAGCCCATACAGTTTTTTCCTTCCGTCCCCAAACTGAGTAAGTCCTACGTTGGTCTTTTTTTTTTGGTCGTCGGCTAAAAGCCACCACAATTAGTTCTAAGGTGGCAGACTAAGCCCTATTCCCTTATTCCTTTCCTTATTTTTTCATTCTTTTACCACCCACTTGTTGTGTGAGACACTCCCGCCCAATGAGGAAAGTACTGCATTCCGTGAGTATGGTCAACTTTTATTCCTTTTACATTGTTCTCCTCGTCGTCGAGATATGCGCCTGAGACCGTATCATCTTGTAGCTACTCTTGGACAATTGCCCTTCTGGGAGGAATCTCTGAACGCGAGTTTCGCCGACAACATGACCCGATGGATTGAGTCGTGTTTGCGCATTCTCTGACTTTAGGGAAGTCTATATCCCCCCAACATTCCCACTGCTTTTTTCCTGACCATAGAAGTGCCGTGGTCTTTTTCCCCTCCCACGATCCTTTTTTCAATCTCTCTTGTTTGTTTCATCCATATCCTTTTCAGCTTCTTTGTGATCGCTCCCCTCCACGGTTTAGAAATTGCTCCTCCCCAGTCTTTCTGGATATGAGAGAAATATTATATCCTTCCCTCCCCCCCTCCCCCCAGTCTTTATTATATGACAATATGAGTAAATAAATTATTTCCCCTTTTCGTCCTTGTTTTACTTCTCTCCTTCTGTCTGTACCTCCTTTCCTTGATAATTATACTCTAAGTTATTTTCCCCTTTATTTGTTCGCATTCCCTTGTATTTTTTCAAATGTCTGGATAAGGGTGAGATTGAATTCCTCCTTTTTTTCCAGAAGGTCCCGCTACCCTATTGACCGTCTTTTTCCTTCCTTAGTACAACCACCCTTTTCTTCTGTTAGCATTCCTTCTATAACACCAACATCAACTTTTCAATCCTGTGCGTCAACCCAATTATTGCCAATACTGGAATGATATGTCCCTGGTGTACGTTGATAGCATATAATGCATACAGTTTGGCGGATTCTTCTCTAAGTATTCCCCCAAGTCACTTTTGGTCCCCGGGTCTCTTTTTCTCCCCTACTCCCTTGTGTTGTTTCTGCTAAAAAGGTCTAGGTCCTTTTTTCCAACCGTCTCTGTTTCCCCATCCCAAGCTTCCTCTTTCCCCTGCACACCTTTTCCTTCCTTTATGCTTGCTTTGAGGCCCCCCGATATCATTCTTTTTTCCCCATCCATTAACCTGGGTCCCTACTGTAATAAATATTGATTTGTTTTATATAGAATTCCCTTCCCCTCTCAGAGGCTTTCGTTGACTTACCCTTTTTTTAATGCCCACTTCTTTCCTCGGGGATATTCTAGCCTTTATAACCCCTTAATTTTCCAATTCACCAACACCCTCCTGATTTGACACCGACCCTCCCCCGAGCCAAGGTAACCTCCGTTGAACTATCTCCCCCTTCTCAACTCCACCGACTCCAAGCCCTAGCCCCTACGGTACTCCACGATAACCTTAAACCCCCCCCCCCAAGTTACGCCCCCTTGGAACACTCTGGGATAGAGAATTCCTCCCCTACTGTCTTCTCCTTTTCTGCACTTCTTTACTCTTTGCCGTTCTTTGTCAATCGAAATCCCAAGTAACTTATGCTTCTTTTTTGAAGCCTCGCCTGAAAAAAATTCCTCCCCCTGCCCCCGTATCTAGTGCACCAAGCAGTACCCTCCCCCCCTTTCTCTTGGGTTTCGCCTTCTATTAGACTTTTTCTGCAACTTGTCTTGGTTCGGTGAAGGATGCTTCACCGTGGAGTTCCTTTCTGCGCACCTGCCCTCAATCCGTAGCATTAGGTAGTCAGTTCGAGACTCCCATTGTTTCTTGGCCCAGGACGTTATCTACCCCCCGATACTATTACTTTTGACCTCCCCTCCCGACCACCTCGGATCTTGACCCCTAATTACCGGATGCAGTTGGACCACGCATCTCTGCCTTTTCCCCCATTGGTTATTCCCAATCGGGGATAACTGCAGTAAGGAAGACCCTGTTCTGCTTTAGTATCACTTCTTCTTTTCGTCTCTCCCATAGAAAGTTTTCTGTCCTTTGATCCGAAAAGCCGACTCCGCCGGGAATTCCTTCAAGTTGTGGTTTCTGTTCGTCTTCCCTTTTCCGTTTGCTGAAGCACCATCGTATTTTTGGGGAAGTGTCCTCCCCCTAGTAGCCCGGACCGTTTGAAAGCCTTGCTCACCCGCTTTTAGCCCCGTTCTTCCCCCTGCTCTAGGTTCCCCTGAAGACTCCTTCCCCCGATCCCCGGTTCCTCCCCCGGGACTGGAAACGTCCTCCAACTGGAGACGCCCTGCTCCGCTCTGCCTCTCGATATTTTACTTTTCCATTTTTACTCACAGTCTTTTAACTGGACCCTCCCGTTTTTCTCCCTTGCTTTATCGGCTTTTTTAGATATCCCATTGCTATGTTACATGTGCTTTTGTAAGTAATGCGAAGGAAATTACGCCTTTTTTCTCTTCTCTCCTAAAAACTATAATTGTGTTGTGGAAGGATTACCCTGATTTCTTTCTCATAACAGATTGCGAATGTTTAAGTAGCAGCCCGGGGACCACCGAAGGAAACATCCTGGGCAGGGGTGGGCCGGTGAAGACTTTCTTCGCCTACCACTGAGGCCCTCACTTAAACTTAGCCTTCTGAGTGACGTTCGTCTCGGGACCGTCACGAAAGTCCCCAGACTTAGACTCGTGACACACTGATCGGGCCCCTTCCACACCTACCGGACTAACTTGATTTCCCCTGACGCGCCGGTTTACCCCATGGTGACTCCGAAACACCTGGCGTTTAAGGGCTCCAGGGCCAATGGGATTGACCCAAGCTGAGCCACCGGATCGTTAGCTGTTTTCCTACATCGTACCCTGTTACTGTGACTGTCAAGGGCCGTTTATGTTCCATCGTGTGGGTGTGGGTCTCTCCACTTCCCAAGCCTTTGAGTGTTTTTTTTGTGTTTGATGTCTCTTCTTTTCCTAAGGGGTTGTTCTTTGTGAGCGAGCTCAGCGCTTGCACACACCTTTAAAGCGTCGGGGAGCCCCTCCCCCACCCCGGGCCAATATTGCCCTTTGAGAAGGGACCGCATATAAAATCCTGACCGGGGACAGCTACCGCGACCCGCATTCTTCCATTACACCCCGGATTTTTTTTCCCTCACCACCCCGGCGTACATGGTCCGATTTTTCCTCGTGCTCTGAACCCTACCCCAGCTTCACCGTCATTTAATTTTCCCTCCACCCATCCCCGTAATTCTCTATCAGGACGCACTGTCTTCCCTAATATAGTCCGGCCCCTTGTCTTCCGTGCGAGCCACGGCACACCGATTTCGTTCTGGAATCGCTAGCGCTTACCATCTTTCCTCTTTCGAACTCCCATTGCGAACTCAGGGGTACTAGCTCCCAAGCGTGCACACCACTGGGGGTTCCCACCGTCCCACCCCCCTTCTGAACGCTCCGCCCAGGCATGACCCCGAGGGTCCAAATATTAGTGCTGCCTGATCTTCCACCGACCCCACAAAGTGTGGATGCCGTCCCCGTGACCAACAGCCCGCCTGGGTGGTCTTTCCCCCCGGCCCTTGTTTTTCCGCTTTCTTTCAAGATTCTGGTAGTATCCTCCTTCTTTTACCTAAAGCGACGTTCTCCGGTTTTGGGCCTAGATCGTCCTGATCCTGACGGCGTTTCCCCATGCGCCGCTTTCCCCGGTACAGGGAAATAGCTCCTCGACTGAACCTTCTTTTCTTGGACATGGTCTTCCCGGCCCGGTTTCCGTGTTTCCCCCCCCCAGAATTAGCCGCATTGCCCCAGTTACTTCACCGCTTCAAGCAGCGCGGAGAATGAGTCATTCCTTTGTAGCGGGGATTTATCGAACCCGCAGTTGATGACCACAGGTCCTGTAGTCTTAGCGTCCCGTTTACCCTGATAACTTCTCCTTTCTCTTCAATTTCTCCCTAGCACAGCCCCCGTTTCTACCATTTCCCCCGCCGCCCCCAATCTCTGGTTTGACTTGCTTTTTTCATACCTACCATACCAGGCGTTCCCTGCAACTTTTCTCTAAATTCATTCGGTTCGTGGAGTAGTCTTTAAACACACCCCCCTTCTTTGCTCCGGTGGATTAAGCTCCTATGTAAATACGATCTGCCTCCGTTGACCCAAGGTACCTTCCTTCCGGCCCTCTGTACAAAGGGTCCTGTGGCCCTCCCTGTTGGAACCTAGTAGCCTGTATCGTGCGTATTGGTCACTCTACCCCGGTAATTCTTGTTTCTTCCCCCCTCTCCTCTTTTTTGCGAAGGGTGATGTTCACCCCCTTTCACCGTCCTCTGGTCGACCCCTCTTTTACCCCGACTTTCGACTTTTTTGTCAAGCTACGCCACCTCTGTCGAACGCCACCTCCCTTCACAGTATTGAGTCCCGTGTGTGCTCATTTGCCTGATCACTCGTTCCTTTCTTCCCCACCAACCCCAGCCCCCAGTTTCCCCGACACTCTGAATCCATTTGGCGGCTGTCGTTTCAAAAAGAGAGTTTGGCTATCTCCTCTTGGGTGGCCCTCCTAAAGAGAATTGCGTATAAGTGATTGTAAGTATTCTCTGTACAGCGAACGCCCCTTTTCGCTTTTATTTCACCTGTGCCCCCCTCTTCATTCACCCCCTCTTGAGAGGGGATCCCAACTCCGTCTTTCTAGTTGCAGGATCCATCTGGCAAAAAATTCGTAACTTTTTGGTTTACTTTTATCTTTCCGGCACACTATTGATCACACTTTCCTCTTACACGGCTCTTATAGTGGACTTATCGTTTTTCGCCAGTCCTTTTTCATTGCTTCGGCCCATGTCTTCCCCGTTGTTTTGCGCTTACTTTCATCCTCCTTTGTAATAATGTCAACTCTCTCTTCCCCCCAGTTTAAATCTTCTTTACATAACACTTTATCTTCCCCAGTATTCCCCAGTGTCCCCTATAACACAACCCCTTAAATACCGTGATTAACTTATTAAACAATTAATGAACATGGCACAAAATCCCTTCTTGGCCCCTGTGTCCTTTCGTTTATGCCAGTATTAACGGTGGCGTTCCTCTTTAGTCCCTTCTATGTCACAGCCCGGTTTTGAGAGCCTAAAAAGGCGTCTCCTGTCCCCCTCCTCCCGTTTTTTGTTGAGTCGCTGACCCGTGTCCCTTCGGCTCCAGTCTTTGACATAAACTTAATTCCCTGCCCCCTGTATTCCTTATCTGTATACACTCGGTACCTTTGCACTTGTATTTGCCCCTTCCCCACTTCTTTTTCCAATTCCCACTCACTTCCAATTTGTGTGTTATATAGACTGGAATACACTTTCTCCTTCTCTTCGCCCGTGCATTTCACTTTCTTGGATCCTTATTTTTAAACATTTGGTCCTCTTTAGCTGGAAATATCTACCCTTTTCCCTTCCCCCCCCCCCCACTACCCTTTCCATTACAGAATAGACCCACAGGAATGCTCCCCCACTCCTCCTCATATTTAGTCCTACCACATAAGTAAACGAAGTTCCCCTACTATATCCCCCCCCCCAGTTTCAATTTCTAATTTATTTAATCTTTTCCATATGAACCCTGTATTTCCGAGAGCCCCTCTTTAGTGATTCCTGACCTCCTTAAAATCCCTCCAAGCTACCAGTCTCAATTTATATTTTAGCTGTGCGATTTTTTACTCCCAACTTCACCTTATCCGCACCCCCTCTATTTTGAAGTGGACCCACGATTATATCGCCTAACTCCGCGACAAACACTCCGCTCGTAGTAGTCTGGTTCTTCCAAATTGTTGGGTGCTGTTGTTTTGATTCTCCTCCCCCTACCGGGTCGGTAGTTGCTGCACACCACTTTTCCTACACTCCCTGTAGTTGGCTTATCGAAACTTCTTCTGTTTCGCGGTAAGAAACATTCCGTTCTTTTTTTCCCTTACTTTATTCTACCCTTCAGTAATTAGTAAGTTTGTACTCCCTCGTCGGCTGTCACCCTGCGATTCGGACTGATGTTCTGTTGACACGCACTCTTATGCTTCCCGGTGGACCCCCAGTTTGAAAGGCGATTTCTCTTTTTCCCCCTAATCCTCCTTAGGACCGCTTCTTCCGCTCTATCTATGATCTTGTTTTATAGACCCACCTTACGCAATCGGGGGTGTCTTTTAGTTCCCCGCCCGATCATAATGGTCCCTTTTCCTCTCCCCCGTTTCGGGTTCTCCTACGTATGGTATTACCAGTTTCTCTGTTTTAATCCCACAATTATTTTTTGGACGTCCTGTGTACTTTCTTCCACTGTTGTAAAGAGTCCTTGCACGATCGAGCAGTCTCTCCTGCTTTCCTTAGTTTTACCGTTTTGAAGGCTAAGTGTCCCCGGCGGCGAAAACTTGGTCTACCCCAGCTCCCCCCAAAAGTATGGTGTACTCGTCACCCACCTCGCTCTCGCCGATGTTTCCCCCCTGGTTCCCCCCCTCTGCACTTTGGTGAACCCTGGACGCCTGGCCTCGCTGATTAAAAGTCCACTTTTCGTCGATCGCAGCCCGATGTTCCCTGTGCGGGCCAGCCCCTTGTGAGATTCCCCCCGTTCCATTGGACGTCACCCCCCCATCTCTTTCGTCGCGGCTTATCACAGACTGAGCTTCCACTTGTGAACCATCCCTTATTCCCCTTGTCCCCCTCGGAAACGTTCGTTTTTTGGTGCCTCCGCGGTCGCCAACGTTTTTATGTTGAATTCCTAGATTTCCTTTTCTCTTCCGGCCTTTCCCCCATGTTGGTTTCCTGGGAATGTGGTGTTCTAAACTGTAGCTTGCTCATGGACGCTTACTATCCGCGGCAAATGTGGTAGGCCCACTGCTTTCCTCGCGGTTTTAAGTTGTGGGGAGCTCCAATTCCCCCTGCTTGATGTTGTTTTTCGAGCT
>Ga0179593_1540650_pt1 | contig 12111 bp, 17 predicted proteins | sample CZODoug2_1_08_16_FD_185931 | JGI IMG/M metagenome (GOLD analysis project Ga0179593, IMG submission 185931) | Vadose zone soil fungal communities from Angelo Coast Range Reserve, California, USA - CZODoug2_1_08_16fungal (PacBio error correction) | ecosystem: Environmental > Terrestrial > Soil >... | reverse complement strand
CGGGGGCCTCCCATTTTCCTTTCACCTCCTTTCATTGTGGCTGGACTTTTTTTTTTTTTCTTCCTTTTTTCGAAAGTGGACTCCAGAGACACCGCAACCCCCTTTCGAAGCAGGTCCCTTTTTCGCGACTTCGATCAAGCCAGGTCGCGCCCATTTTCCCTGAAGATGGGCAGGGCCAGGTTTTTTTTCCTCTCCTTTCTTTCCTGAACTAATTTTTCTTTTTTTTTCTTTTCCGTCGTATGCACATGCAGGGATCATTTTCCCTCCCGGTCGCGGATATCCTTCCCTGCTCCTAGTCGGCGGGCGGTGACCTGGGCACCTTTCCCCTTCTCGGCAAAGTGAGACCTGCCTTCTATTTTGGATTTCAGGAATTCTTTCCTTCCTTTTCCCCCAAAGTCTTAGAAACATAGGTAGATGGTCCAGACTTTCCACTCGGATAGCGACGGGAACATCTTCCGTCATATTTTTGATCTGTCTTGCCTCTGGCCTGATCCCGAATGTCCTCTTTAAATGATGCCGAAATTCTTTTTGCTCCGCGTTGACTCGGTACTACGACGAACATTTTTTGCGTGAATGTCCCCTTTTTTCCCTGAAAGCTTTTTTCTCTTTTTCAAAAGTGCGCCATGAGCGCTTTCTCCAGTAGTCCGACAGCAAATAAATTTCCCCTTGAGCGAATCTCTCGTCCAAGCTCCTTCGGCTCGGAATGTATGCAACTTCTTCCCTTTTTTCCCCCCGCCGGAACGTGGACGTGCAGGTCTTTTTTTCACGTCCCCTTTTTTTATGCAGGATAAGATAGGAAGCGCTTAAGTCGCTTTTTCTTGGCTGATTAGCTCTTCCTTTCCGGAAGTGGATGCTTCCTTTTTTCCCTGTCCGCGTCTTTCCCGACTGTCGCTTTTCCGCGCCTTTTTTCAGTTTGCAAAAAAGTTTTGCCAATCTTCGTCGGTGAGGGGAAGTTTTCCTCCCTTTTCCAGATCTCTTTCTCCAGGGCGTTCCCTTTTTGCCGAGCTCTGGTGTCCGCGCACCCAGTCCGCTCAATATTGACAAGACACTTCTTCCCCCCCATTATACACGATGTCAAGTTTTTTCCCTTTTTTCAGTCAGGGCAGAGGCGTTCCTTTTTTTGGACGCATCACCTCTCCCTTTTCTGCATCCCCACGTACGGTGAATTGTGATATATCTCTCTTTTTTGTTTTCTGAGAGATAATCACACCTTTTTTCTTTTCTCGCCAATTCAACGTTTTTTGCGGCCACGGGTGAGCGCTTCTCCGTGACGTCTTATCAAAGTCCGGAGCAAAAATTGAAGCGTTCGACTGCGCTCGCTCCGGTGCTTTCTTTCCGTATTTCTTTTGTGCGCGTCGATACAAATCTTTCCCCTCTTGGAGGAAAGAACTTCGCATGACCCTAGATTGGAACTTAGGGCTCCCCTCAGCTGGCAGAAATTTCTTTTGTTTCCTCCTTCCCTCCCCCCACGCCAGGGAGATGTTTCCCCTCCCCGGTTAACCGAAGAGTCTTCCTTGTTCTCCGCCAGGGCCTCTTGAAAAAGACACCCCCTCGAATCGTCCAAGATCAAACCCTCGCGTCCGAAGATGATACCATTTTCTGAACACCAGTCTTGCCACGGCACGGCCAAGGGCTTCGATAGAGAGATCCGACTTCTACATTCCTCTCCGCGCGAGCTGGGGACGATCTTCTTTTTTTCGAAGAGAAGGAAAGGTACCCCTCAGATCGAGATGTCAGGAACCAATTTTCAGGGGACCACGTGTGCTTCCCTGTGAAGACATCAGCTCCTGTTCCTTTGGGTTCGGAGTATTTCCCTCCCCCGCGGACTTTTCCCCCCAGTCCATACGTATAGTTACGGGGCTTTGCCATTAGGGGCTCTCTCCCTCAAAAAAGATTTTTCTCGACTGAAATTACCCCTCCCGAGATTTATAGAGGCTTTTCTTTTTCCTCTATCTTGCCGAGACTCTAACTCGGTGGCGACGACTTTGTTCGGCAATCCTTTCCCGATTCCTTTGAAATAAATCTCCTCCTCTTAGCGCACGGCGCTCAATTAACCGTTGCCTCCCCCTCTAGAGATGATTTCCAGACCGAGGCTGGCGAGGAACTTCCTTTTGCATGACGAACTGATCTTCTTGGCTCCCACCCCCCCCCCCCCCTTCCTGCAAGCTGGAAAAATAGTTTAAGGAATTTTTTTTTCCACTGGCCGTGCCCATCGTCGCGAAATCATTTTCTTTTCCCTGGATTGATCGACTTTTTCTTGACCCGCATCCGCTGATTCGCAGGAGTTAACCTTTGGTCGGGGAGTCCAACTTTTTTTCCCCCCGAGGCCCAAATGTGCAGATTTTTTTCCCCTTCCTTTCCCGATGCGTCGCGACGATGTTCCTTTCTCCTTTTTTGTGTCTAGATTAGTCCATCGCGCGACGCATAGGGTTTTTTTTTCCATTTTAAAGCTAGGCACATTTGTTTGTTGCTCTCTCTTCTGTTCCTGTTACGAAAGGTGTCTTTTTGCATGGCAGTTCCTCAGGAAGCCGCTCTTCCCCCCCCCCTGACAAATCCAGGTCGCTGTTCGTTGCACCGATTTCGACGACGTGGGTTCCTCCTACATTTCTTCATGAACCTTCCCTTTCCCTCTTGCCGCTTCTTGTGTATCTTATTTTCCCCCTGCAGGATTTCATTTCGATTCCGATCCTTCTGTCGATATTTCCCCTTCTTTCTGGAGGCGGCGGTGACCTGCAACTTTTTTTGTGCAAGTTGTCTGACTCTTGCATCGCGGCCTCCTTTTTCTCTTCTATTCGTCCGAACCCTTTTTCGCGTCTCGCAAGTAGATGGTGCTAGCGCGTGAATCTTTGTTTCTGGTTTCGCGGACTCTTTTTGATAGAGTCTTTTCGCGAGCCCAGACTGGCGTCCCCCTTCCTTCACTGATGCCGAAATTGTTCTTTTTCGGTGCTCAGCGCCCTTCCTTGAAAACCTCTGCTCTCAGCCGGAATGTCTTTCACAGTTGCGGCCCCCAGAACGGGGTCGCTGCACAGTGAGATTTTTTTCGTCGGTCCGCGGAAAGACAATACTCCCCTAAAGCGGCGCGAACCCTGTCCCCCGAGCTGAGGATTTCGTTTTCCCCCTGTCTCAGCTCGAGCTAAGACGGCCCTCTTTTCCCCCCGTTGAGATTTGTGCAATCGTTCGTCTGAAGCTCCCAACATAGTCGATTTGAGATTGGCTCTTTTTTATTCGCGGTATCGATTCCCTTAATTTTGTATGCTGAGCTCTTCCGCGGCGGTAGACCGCCCCTCTCCTGGCGTGGTTCAAATTCAGTTTGTAACACCTTTTCCTCCCCCCCCCGTTTCCGTTGTCATTCCAAAGCCTTTCCCTTTCGGCGGATTTCTTTCTCCATCGTATGCGACCCTCCCTGCGACCCAAGTCCGCTCCCCTCCACCGGCGCGAGCGGAGGTCGATCATTTCTTCTTTCACCTGTTCGTGAATCCCTGACCCCCCCCTTGCACGTATCCGGCCTCGCTCACGGGGCAGCTTTCTTCGAATAACCAAGTCGAGTGAAATTTCTTCCCGTTTTGTTTTACCGACCTAACACAATTCACCGACTTTTCCCGTCAAGTTCGTGATCGGAGGTCTTTGAGCGCTGCTATTACTTGCAGGCCGCTTTTCCTGTCTCGGAGCAAAACTGAAAGCGGTCTTGCGCTCGCGTTTGGTGTCTGCCGAATTGAGCGGACTGGGGTTCGTTTTTTTTCACAAAGGTCTCATACGTTTTCTTTTTTCCAGAAACTCCCGCCGACTGGAGTTTTCCCTCTAACTTGCGGGCTTGACTTTCCCCCCGTCCTCTTTTTCCCCCCTAAATTGATTGTTGACAAAACTGAATTTGGTCCTTTTCTTTCTCGGAAATGGAACTTTTCCCTCGAGGGCTTTTTTTTACTTGGCGCGCAGAATCCACTCCTTCCTCCCCCTAGAATTCGCCAACCCCCTGAATCCTTTGCGCGCTTCCGAAGCTTCTCCCCGGACGATTGAACACTTTTCTTCGCCCTACCGGCACATTTTCCCCCTTTCTTTTTAGCGCTCCGAATTGCAGACTTCTTTCCCGAGAGATTCGGTTTCGCTAGAATGAAAAAAATTTCTTTTTTTTCCTCGGGACTATCGCAGATTTCTTTTCGCCATCATTGGAACTTCTTTTTCTTTCTTTCCCAAGCTTTACGAAAGGTGGATCCCCTGCGAAGGAGGGGGTTTTGTTGGTTTTTTCCCTTTCTTAGGACCAGATGTGCACAAACCTTTCGTCACAGCTCTTCTGCATTCATTTACGGGCTTTAGCCCTTTCGAAATTAGGCCTTTTATCAACGACTTCAACGCATATTTCAAGCGCTATCTCAAGAGTCTTTTTTCCCTTCCGAGGACGCGCAAGACCTCTTTTTTCGAATTCGCCGATCCCTCTCGTGCCGCAGATGGCAGCTTAGAAACTTTTTTTTTCCCTTTCACCGTTGCAGGGCACCGCCCGTCCCTTCTTCCCTTCTCTGTCATATCGACAGGCTTTTTTCTTAAAATTGAATTGCAGGTGCATGACGTCCTCCCTTTTAACTCCTCCGCTTCCCAAACATTCAGAAAAAGAATGGAAGGGCCCCCTTTTTTTCGTGCCCATCTTCGTCGAACGACCCTTTGCCGGGCCGCCAACTGGGCGAACTGGATTGTCCTTTTTTCTGCTCTCGCGCTGTTTCCCTCCCCCGGTTTCCTTTTCTCGAATATTTAAACAGGAAAGCCATCGAATCACCCCCGCCCTCTCCCGGAAAATGAGGCCCCCCCTATTCTTCTATTTTTCCCCTCATCTCTCGCTTAGCTTTTTTTTTCTTTTCTCCCAATCGAGCGAGCATCGGGGCCTAATTTTCCCTTTTTTTTTGTGAGCTTCGCAGTTCGAAAGTTGGACTCATTCCTCTTTTCAGTTTCTCCGCGAATCCGCTGATTTCTCGCCTTCGATCAATCCCTTTTTTCCTTTGACGGAGATGGCCCTTTCTTACATTTATCCCTTAAATAATTTCCAGCTTGCGAAGTTCATTTGTGGGGCTTCTTCTTATTTTAGCTCGAGCTTTTCCTCGGCTCCTTTTCCCCTCTATTTATTCATAGCTAGCGTGCTTTCTATCTTGGCCTTCAAAACGGTGAATTGAGTTTCTTTCTAAGTTCTTTCCTATTTTCAGTTTAAGGAATTAGGGAGAATCCTCCTTTCTCCCACAGCGGTCTTGCGCGTATCTGGACAAGCTATCTTTCCTCTTCAAGAAGATCCTTTTCTGAGTGATGTCATTAGCGGAATATTTTTCTCGCCCTCCTGGAGAAAGGCCAGTAAACCCTTTACCTTGGCGGCGAGTCGTGTTCCCCTGGTTTTTTCATCTTCCCATAAGAAGACCCTTTTTCTTTTCCGAGAGTGAATTTTTTTCCTCCGGGTGTTCTCCTTCCTCCGCCAATGAGGCGAAGATTTCTAGTCGCGTTACGCCCCCCCCTTTCTAGGCGACCCCCCCCGTCCTCCCTTTCTTGTCCCAGCTCGCTGCGGATAGGAATTTTTATAAGCCGGCCGTTTTTTTTATGCTCAACCCCGGGTGTGCAATCGTCCGGTTCGGAATGGATCCTCGATTGAGCTGGCGAATTCTCGTTTCTCTCTTTTCCTTCACTTGGATGCTGCGAGGCCCTTCCTCTCTCCCTTACCGCGCTTTCGCTTTTCGCGTCTTTGTCAAACTTTGATCGGCTTGCGTCAGAAGTGAGTTGACTCATTTTAAAGATATCTTCTCCATTGTCCTTCTTTTCTTCTCCATCCGTATGAGACATTTTTCCTCTCTTTTCCCCTGTCCGATCAATATAGGAAAGAACCTTTCTTTTTTTTTCATCCCCTGTCTTTTGAGACGTTCGTGAAGAAACGGGAACGTCTCCCTCCCGGCGCGCTACCGGCGGCTCCCTTTCTTTTCTTTTTTTCCTTTAATTGTCTTCCCCCCCCTTTTGATTATATATTTTCTGTCCCTTTTGAGAGACCTAACAATTTTCACCGACTTGGTGACCCCGTCGTGCTCGGAGGGCGGTCACCCTTGCTCGTCCCTATACTTGCTTCTTCTTTCCACAGGTCTCGGAGACAAAAACTTTTTCTGAACTACCTTAGTCGCGAAGGTGCTTTCCCTTTTTTTTTTCCGTTCGATACCAAAGAGCTCCTTCCCCCTCCCCTCCCCTCCGGCTGGAGAAAGAACCTTCCCTCCCTTTCTTTTTTTTTTCTTGGAATTTCACAAAATACCGACGGCAGCTGGCAGAAATTTTTCCCCCTTGAATTGAAGCCCCCCCCCCCCCAGTCCTCGTAACTCGGACCTTCCTTTCTACGGACGCGGACATTCTCTTTTTTTTTTCCTCCTTTCTGCCAGGTAAACTCCTCAATTCGCCACGTTTCCCCCCTTCTTTGGGACGCGATTCTTCTTCTTTCCCCGGAAGATGCAAAACATCCCTTCCTTGCCGTTTTAGCCGCGATCAGAATTTGCCTCAGCGAGATGGGACGAGAGATTTCCCCCTCGGTTTTGCTCCGGACTTCCTTCAACTTTCTTGCTGTCCGAGGACTACCCTTTTTTCATTCATTTCAATTCGGAGACCAAGTGCTCCGTGAAGACATTCACGATTTTTTTTTTCCCATTTAGGTGGTTAGCGCTTTCCTCAAAAACCGCGGAGCAACGCCTCCAATTTCCCTTCATCAGTTACGGGCTTTCGCCCCTTTCGCAAATTAGGAATCTCTTCCCCTCTTCCCGCGAAATTCATCACCACGCATCCTTTCTTCGCGGCGTGAAAGAGTATCTGGAACCCCTTCTTTCCGAGGGGTGGTATATTTGTTCGGAAGATTCTTTCTCCCAATTCGCCGCAGATGCAGTTTTTTTCCTCCCTCCCCCTCTCGCCCCGGCGCTAAATTTCCCCTTTTTTTCGCCCAGATCTCATAGCTTAGCCGACTTTTCTGCCGAGTACAACTCTCCCGCGTCCCTGATCCTGCAGGTGCATGGAAGAACTTCCTCTGGAAAAGCTGAAAAAATTTTTCCCTTCCTTCCCCTTACGGGCGTCCACAATTTTTCCCCTGGTGCCGGGCCGAAATGGCGCGAACCTGTTCTTCCTCATCGCTTCTCGTTTTCCCTGCCACATCTGCGGGGTCGAGGGAGTCCACCCACCCGCTCAAACAAGCCAACTTTTTTATGCCCCCCCCCCCCTGCCCTGAACCTCTTTTCTTCTCGATGGTCCCTCATATATCTATTTCCTTTTCTATATGACGTAACCGCTCAGTTGCATCGGGGCCTCATTTCCCCTCCTAGCACTTTGAGGTGGGTGAGCCTTTCTTTTTTTTCCTAAATTTTTTTTCATAATCGACCCCTCCCCATTCTTCGAAAGACGCGGATGCGGTCGCGCCTCTTTCAAGTTCTGGTCCCCTTTTTTTCTGATTCCCATATGGGACAAGGCAGTTTGTGGACTTTTCCCCTTAATTTTCCAGACTTGCCGCTTTCCTTTTCTCTAATATCATTTCTTACTTCCCCCTGAAGGAGCATTCCCTATTTTCCGGTGATAGTGATAATAGAGAGCTTCTTTCTTCAACTTTTTTTTAGTATTCGCTCAGGAAAAGTTGCGGAATCCTCTTTCCGTGAATCGGGCGAATTTTTCTCCTCACCCCCCCCTGTCTTGCGCGTCTCTTCTTTTTTTCTTTCCCCCTCGCGATAGCGCGTGTTTTCCCTCCTTCCCCCTCTTTTTTATCGATGCCTACCTTTTCCCCGGAACGAATGGCGAAAAGAAAGTCTTTTTTTTCAGACCTTCTCCCTGGGTATGAGAGGCGTTCCCTCTCTGCTGACATCCCCACCTCCTTTCCCAGCGAGTGAATGTCTTCACCTGTTCGGAAACTTTCAAGGGGTTTCTTTTCCCATGCTTCTCCCGATAGTAGTCCGCGGACAGCAATACCTCCTTTCAAGAAAGAAACAACAAAACGGCTTTTTCCTTCTAGTCCCCCTCCCGTGATAGGACTGTTTTTTCCTCCTCTAGGTTAGCCGGCACGATTCCCCGGTCTGCGCTTTTGAATGGTTTCGGAATGATCATTCTTTCGCGTTCCCCCTCAGCGATTGAGCTTGGCGATCTTTTTCGGAAGTTCTCTTCGGATCCTTCATAGAGCCCGCCTTCGTAGAGCTTCTTCCTTTATGGAGTGGTTCCCCCCAGTCATTTTCAAAAAGAATTTCGACATCCTCTTTGAAGTAAAGAAAGGCAAGTTCTCTTCCTCCTTGGTTGCTTCTAGAAATCGTTCCCTTCCTTTTTTTTTTTTTTTTTCTTTTTTTAGGGATAGAAGCGCCCCCCCTTTTTCACGGCCATCACGGAGAGTGAGCTTCTTTCCTCCCCTTTAAAGTTTTTGCTCCGAGACTGTAGTGACCTTTCTCCTTCATCTTCTCCTCCCGGGGCTTGAGCACGACGTTGAATTGGCGGACTTTGAAAATTGTGATTTTCCCCACTAGTTGTGGTTGTTTCTTCCGCTCCAAATTTACCGATTTTCTTCCGGCCAACCCTTAGTTTACGTTGAGGCGGCCCCGGTGATTCGTCTGCCTTCGTGCCGTTATTCAGACCCCCTTGAGTTTCAAAAAACTTTCCTCGTGTATGAAATGATGACATGCCGCTCTCTTTTCACTGTTTTTTTTCGCAAAGAGCTCGGCAAATTTCCGATCTCCGCTTAGGAAAGAGATCGGAAAACTTTTCCTCCCCCTTTTTCCACTCACAGGACTCCTCTTTCCCTTTTCTTTTTGACAAACTGTCCTTCTTTTCCAGAAAGCGCGGTTTTCTTTTGGACGACGCGCAGCCTTTTTCCCTTCCCAGTATCACACGAATACTTCCTCTCAATCGACTTATGTGGAAGGCTTACGAATCTTTCCCTTTTCCTCTTTCCCCCTCTTTCTCGGACCGGCACGGCCACGGGCCTTCCTCTCTCCCGAATTGGACAGGAACCCTTCCCTTCCTCCCTTCTTTCTCCTGGGACGAGAGATTAGAAGCTTCCCTTCTTTTTTCCTTAAAGGTATGCTCCCCCCTCATATCTCTTTTGTCTGGCGCACTTTTCAGGCGACCCCGTTCCAAAGGTGAAGACATCACTGCCTCTATCCCGGCGAGGAGGTGGTTCGGCGTTTTCACAAAAAGAGGAGCACAGCCCTCCTTCGTCCACTTTACGTGTCTTGACCATTCGGGCTAGAGCCGCCCCCCGAGGCCGCGAACTTCCCCCCCCCCTTTCCCCCCGGCGCGATCTTTTCCGAGTGTCTCTGGACCATACTTTTTCTCCCGAGTTGTTTCACTTTTTTTTATTCGAAGATTCGCCCGATTTCCTTCCTCTGCAGCTTCAAACTTTCTTTCTCCTCCCCTTCTCTCAATTCAGTTCTTTTCCTTTCAAGCTAGCGAGACAATATCGCCCTTTTTCCCCCACTGCTCTGCAGCCGTTTTCCATGAGAGGTGCTCCTCTCATACAACAAAAGGACTCTTTCCCCTTGAAAAATTTTCAGGTCAGCAAGAACTTCCTTCCGTCCACACCTGTCTTTCCTCGTTTGCGGGCCGTCCCCCCTGCGCGACCTGATTGATCGAAGGAGCGACAGCTTTCCTTGCGGTTCTCGTGGAGTACACCCCTTTCCTCCCCTTTCCTCCCAGCCCAAATGTGCTAGCTTACCCCTCTCCCCGATCTTTTTTAGCGTGATTCTATAGATCTATTTTCTCCTACTACGTTTGTTTTTCTTTCTCCGAAGCATAGGGGCCTCCTTTTCCCTTCTTTCCCCCCTATCAAATTTGGGCTTTTTCTCTTTTTTTAAAGTTGGACTCCTAGAACCGCCCTTTTTTTTTATGCGTTCGTCTTTCTTCCAATAGTTGCGCCAGTTCGGCCCGGAACGATTTCTCTCCTTTTGGACGACTTCCATTTCTTCTGAACCTTTTGCCGCTTCCTTTTTTGGAGAACCTCTATGCCTCCTTCTTCGGGATCATTTCGCTTATCTTCTTTCCTCTTTAAGGCCGGCGATATTGATCATCCCTTCTGAGGTGAAATGGCCCGTTTTTCCCTTGAGCAGTTGCGCTTTTCCCCTTTCCTTGCCGTCGAATTGTCCCCCGAACAAAGTCTTTTCTCTTTGCTGCGCGTATCGGCAAGGTACCTCCAGCGATAGCGGTAATAGTTTTTTTCCTTTTTCTTTTTGATCCCCTTTCCCCCCCTTTCGCGAGCCCGATGCGACCTCCTTTATGTCTTTTGGCGCCCTGGGTGCATACGAGGTTTTCGCGAACACCTCCTGCCCCTTTTTCCGCGCGTGAAATTTTTCCCCTAAGCTTGACCTTCGACACGTTCTTCCTGTGCAGCAGCTAGATATGCCTTTCTCCCAATACCTTCATTTCTCGTCTCCTTTCTCGTGATCTTTCCTCCCCTCTTTTTTCTGCAAAGGAGGAATCTCAGCCAGGCCCTGGCTTTCATGCACGGTTTTTCCCCCTCGTTTTAGTAATGATCAGCTTCTTTTTTGAGTACACATCTTTCGATTGCGATTGTCCTTCCCCTTCGATGATCTTTTCGGAAGTTTTCCTGCCCTTTTTCGCTGTTTTCCGCGGCGGTAGAAAGCCTCGTGGGCTGAAAAATTTCAGTTTTTTTCCATAATTTCTTTCAAAGGGCTCCTTTGGCTTCTTCTTCCAAGCCCGAAAGTTTAAGATTCTTTCTTTCTTCATTTTACATTGACCACAAGCTCTGGGGATCGACGCGGACCTTTCCCCTCCGGCGAGAGCGGCAGGTCCGTTCCCCCCCACTTTTCCTTTTTTCTCGAAATGTTCTTTCTCTTTTCCCCCGCTGCAAGTAATCGGCGAGATCACCTTGGTTTTTTGATTTTTCTCCACCCGCTTGAAATTGTGATTATTTTGTGTGTTGAGAGATATCACCCTTTCCCCGACGTTTTTTTCTCCAATTCAACGTCGTGCTCTTTTTGATCGCTCGAATACCTTTTTTCACGAAAACAGTATCGAGCCAACCTAGCTTTTCTCCCTGCTCTCAACTGAAGCCCCCTGCTTTTCTATTGAGCGGACTGGGTTCGCGTCGATCCCCCTTCCTGCCTCGCCTGAAAGAATCCGCCCCCCCTCCCGAGATCTGGACACCTTTTCTTTTTTCCCTCCCCAGAAACTTCCACCCTCCCCCTCCAGCTGGCAGAAATTCTTTTGACCCCTCCACATCTTGCGCCCGTGCCCAGGACAAACTCCGCGGGACCCACTTCTCGAGAATTTTTTCTCAAGAATACCCCCCCCTTTTCAAAGATCACTACGAATACCCGCCCCTCCCCCCCCCTCCATTCTCCTTTGTGTCAGCGAGTACGAAGAGGATCCCCTCCAACAGATTTTCGAAGACCGGCCCCTTTCTTTGTCCTTCTTAGATCGATTTTGTCAGAACATTCCGATCCGCAGCGAGCTTTTCTCTTTTCTTCTCCCTTTCTTGACGTTATTGCTGTCAGAGAATACTTCTGCGCATCATGGCGCCCCCCTTTTTCCCCCTTTCTGGTAAAATTTTTTCCCCCTTTCTATTCAAGAGGGGACAGGTTTTCGTCTTCCTTTCCACCACCGCGGCGCAAAGCCCCTCCCTCCTAAATTTTCTTTTCTCTTTTTTCCTTTTCTTTTCTCATTCGGTCTCTCTCCTATCCAACAAGACTTCCCTCCCTCTTTCACGTTCCGCGTGAAAGAGTTTTTCCTCGACGCGCAATGTCCCTCCTTTTTCTCCTCCTTTTTTTTTTCCCATTCGCCCGGACTCCTGAAATTTCACTTTCTTCGTCCTGCCGATTCAAGGCGCTAAATCGCAGTTGAAGGGCACATCCCTCTTGATCAAATATCGACCGGCGTATGCTCTCCCCTCTTCCCCCCTGAGAAATGATTCTTTTCTTATTAGAGGCTCCCACAAGGGAACTCTTTTTTCCCCCGTCCTCCTTTTTTTTCGTCCAAGTCCGTGCCATCGTCGGCGAAAATCGGTTTTGATCGAAGGCGCGACCGAACCTCGTTCTTTCCTTCCCTTCCCTCATCATTGCTTTTCCCCCCTTCGAAAAGAATACGACCACTTCCCCCCTTTTTTTTTCAGCTTAACATTGACAGTTAAAATGAGGC
>Ga0179593_1350486_pt1 | contig 12111 bp, 14 predicted proteins | sample CZODoug2_1_08_16_FD_185931 | JGI IMG/M metagenome (GOLD analysis project Ga0179593, IMG submission 185931) | Vadose zone soil fungal communities from Angelo Coast Range Reserve, California, USA - CZODoug2_1_08_16fungal (PacBio error correction) | ecosystem: Environmental > Terrestrial > Soil >... | reverse complement strand
CGCAACCAAACGCGTCCGTCCGGCACATTTTCCCTGAGCGTTGGCAAGAGACATGTCTACACCCCTCTTCCATCCCCTTCCGTGCTTTATCGTCTTTTCATCCATTTTTGGCTACGCTTTTGTACATCAGCCCGTCCTTCCTCCTCCGGCCCCCCCCCTGCCCCATTGGGAACCCTTGAACTCCTCTTTCTGTTGACTAAATTTGTTCATTTGTTGTTTCCTCCCAATACCGTTTGTTCGTTTTTTTTTCGTTTCGATGTGTTGAAACGCTTTTCCTGGCCCATCGATCGAGTCCCGATGATCAATGCCCATTTTTTCTTTCCCTAATATTTTACCGCGCTTTTTCCCCCCCCCTGTCCCTTTGACCGAGATTTGGTTATTTCCCCCCAGAAGTGATCCTCTCCTTTTTTTAGAACCCGAACCCCTCGAGTTACCCATTTTTCCCGGTCACCCCCCTTTCTTGATTTGTCTGGCTGGCAGTTTTTCGAAGGTCCAGTCCTTTGGTCCCACTTTTTTTGTGCGCCTTTTCTATTGATCAACCGCTCCAGCTCTTCCACTCTTCCCCAAGGCAAGTTTTGTTTTTGATCGCAATTTTGTGATTTTCTCTGGACATGCTTTTCCCTTCCCCCAACCTTATTTGGGCCTCCATTTTGATATGCCACAAATCCCCCGCAGAGCAGTATGGAACCCCCACTTTAGATTGCTCCCATGACTATTGACCATTCATTCCATTTTTTGCGGTCGGTGTCGCTGTGTCCGCACGTTTTGTTACCTTCCCCCCCTTACCCGCAGCCTCCCTTTCTTTCCCAGGTTCCCCCAAAGCGAGTCTTGTTGCTACCCCTCCTTTTATCCAGTTTTTCCCCCACAAATAACAACCCCTAACTTCATTTCCCCTTTCCATTGTCCCAACGTCTTTATCCCCTCTGCCCCCTCTCCAGGAGGACTCCCTTTTTTTGCGGCTGGGGTCACCTTATCGTTGCTATGTTTTTCCACCGTCCCCCAAAGGGTTCTTCCCCCCCCCTTTGTTTTCGGGTTTGTCCCTCCCAGATTACCTTGAGATCTTTTCTGACCTACGCAATGGTTTTTTGAGCTTAATCCTGTCCATTTTCTGTTTAAGCCCCTTTTTCAAGTCTTTCTAGATTACATTTTTTGGAGCCTGGCCGACCCCATTTTAATTTCTTTCACCCCGTTTGTGATTGCCCCCCTACCCTCTTTTCGGTATTCTTTCCCCCCCCGGCTCCTTAGACCAAGCGTCAACTTTATTATTTGGCCAACTTTCAGGGTACTGCCTAGCAGTGATTCCTTTTCACCCGTCTTTTATCATACCCCCCCACAGCTTCCCCGTATTTTTTGACACAGTCTTCATTTATTCCGTGTGCCTTCCCCCGACTGATAATCCACTTTTTGATTTTCATCTTAGCAGTTCGCCGCCCGGCATTTTTCTGCAATTTTCTCCCAACAGTTCTAAGGAGTGTAGGCCCGATCTCCGCCATTTTTTCCCCGAAAGAGTGCATTCTTCTTATCGGTTTCTTTTTTTTTCCCGAGTGTGTGGTTGCACCCCCCCCCCATTCCAAATGTTTTTACCGACACAACTATTTCTGCTAGAAAGAGTTTACCCCCATACCACCCGTTTTTCTCCGTACTCACGCCACCGGCACCGCTCTTCCCGGTCCCTTTCTTTTTTGTCCCAGTCCCCCTCTTCAGAGCTCTTAAGATTTCTAACCTCGCCCAACCCACTAGACGGTTGATGTTGCCAATACGCCCCTTTCCAATCGGTCTTCAGGCACTTTAACTGACCATTCCAGCGTTACCCTGCGCATTTTGTTCCATCGTTATGGTTCCCCCCAGGAACCCAGCGTAACCTTTCCCCTTTTCGGCCCCCCTTCTTTAATTGCGCACCCGATGACCCTTTTTCACCGACCTTCGGCCCCCTTCCCCCCCCTACACCCCAAAGAAACGTGCTTCTGCCCCCTGCTTTGAGATCTCGCCCCTCTCAGCTGGCGGCCTGTTTATGTTTCTCCCCCGTCCTCTCGCTGTCGATCCTGGAACACTTCCCCACTCGAAGAGCTCGAGACCAACGCGGCCCTCCCCTCATTCACCTCGGCTTCTTCTCCCGCCTGTCTCTCCTTCCAATTAGTTTCTCCACTCAATCCCTTCCTCCCCCTGCACCTTCCCTCCTCCTCCCCTCTATCACCCCCCATCGTCCACCCCCCCACCTCCCACTGCTTCTCTTTTTCCCCCTCACCCTATCGTAAGACACAGGCTTTCCCAGTATTGGCTTACACTTCATCGACAACTTGGCTTCTCATCTTTCCCCTCCGTGCATTATTTAAGCTTCCTCGCACCTCTCATTTCCCCCCCTTTCTAAATACAGTCCTCGGTTTTTTTGGCATGGTCATCCCTCCTTTCCTGTCTCCGTAGTTGTAGCGTTTTTTAAATTCCCATATTTCTTTTTGATTGATGTTGTGAGCTTACCCCCCGTCGACCGTTTTTCTAGAATAATACCACATTACCTTTTCTGTATGGTAGAGGACTTGTTGTTGAGGTCTACTAATCCTTTGTTCCCTAAAAACTATTTTTCCCCATTTCTGTTATCCCCACTCAACCTTGAGTCGTTGCCACTTATGTAATCTCCCCGCCGTTTTGGAGTTTCGATTTCCAAAGGGGAACCGTTGTGTAGGAGTAAGCGATTGATCTCGAACGACCCGTGACTTTTTCTCAAAGATTTCTCTCCTCCCTGTGTGTGTTGTTGATGCTTGTACAGGTTTGGGCGTACGAGACGTGCCCCCAACGATGTTCCAACTCCTTACTTTTTCGACTTTTCCCAATTGTTGTTGTTTCCGACCGATTCCCTTTTTCCCTTCTAGTTTTGCGTTTTTTTTGCGCGTCAGCCAGATCACAGATGAACCGCTCGGAATTTTCCCTTCTTCCTTCTTGGTTCCTTTATTCTTTTTCATGATTCTCCCCAATTTTGCTCATATCTTGTTTTCCCCCAGTCTTTGTCCCCCCCCCTCTCCCCTTTTCCCGCATTTCCAAATCGGCGTTGGACCCCCTCCCCGAATTCCCCGCCAACCCTATCCATGCTGTTTGTTTAGGTTCGGATTAGCTTCCGTGAAGCCCCTCCTTTCCAAATAGCTCTGGCCTGCCGGCAGGTCGCAGCACTCCCTTCTGACGGAAGTGTCCGTACCATGCGTCTCCGAACTTGATTATGAGCTTCCCTTCCTACCTTCCCCCCCCTTTGCCAAATTATAATCGTGGCTTTTCCCGCTGCGGTACCCCTTCCCCCCCTCGTCCGGAGAATTCATTTTTCATGTGCATTGCTCCCTCGACCACAACCTCTCCCGCTGCCCCCCTGTAACGTTGCAAACTGAACTCCCTAATTTGTTTTTTTTTTTTTTTTTTTTTTTTTTTTCCTTCCCACCTGAGAGCTTGGGGGCTCTTTCTGTTTTTCTTTCTTCAAGCGTGCTTTTATCCGTTTTATTTTTCGGGTTGAAAGATTTTGCTTTTCCCCCTTTTCATGTAGTCCGCATCTAATACGCTTTTCCTCATCCGCCGTTTTTTTTTTTTTTTGTTTTTTTTCTCTGATTTTCTTGCCTGCGGTCATCCAATTGTTTCCTTACTTCGAGCAGGGCGAACAAAAACACCCTCGGTTTTTTAAAATTCTTTACCCCCCCCCACTCCACTCTCCAATCGGTATTTTTCACATATTAATTTTTCCGAATCTGTACTTAAATGTTCTATGTCATAGTATCTCGCCCATCATGTTTTTTGTTGATAATATCTGACCCCACTCTTTCCTTGCTTTTCCTCCATTTTTGACGGGCTCTTTTTTTGTTCGCCGTTACTTTTTTTCATCGCTCTGGTTTTTTGGGGCGCTTTTATCCCCCCTAGTACATTCAATTTAGTAGTGCGTCTTATCTGAGATTTTTCTTTTAACCCCCCCCTCTCTTTCCCCCGATTATTAGAGAGATTATTCCTTTTCGAGGAGCTCGTTTAATTTGACCCTGGTCATCGCCTTTTTTACCCACAGACATCCTCCAGAGTACCCAGACCCATTGCTTCGGTTTTTATTTGCGGCCCCTCCTTTTCAAGGCCCTTCCGTCCGACAAGAGAGAAAGTCCCCACTTTCCTTATCCCAAGGTTGTTGCTGGTTTCTTGCTAGCTGTTTTGCCCAGCGGGTGCTTTTGACGTGGGGAGACCTTCCACTTCACACACCCACAGTCTGAGTAAGTCCCGGTCGTTTCGAATTGTCCCCCCAATCCCCTCCTTTTTGCGGCTTTTTTTTTTAACCCCAAACTGCGGGTGCACGCTTTTTGCTTTTTGATTTTTTAACTCTTCTGCTGCCCTGTTCGTTTGCGCCTCCTTTTCATGGTTTTTCCTAAGAATCCCCGGTTCCTATTCGGTCTTTTCTTTAACAATCCTTCCCGAGTCCTTTGTTTCACGCTTTTTTTTCGTTCTCAGAAAACGAAAGCCTGTAGAATCATCGCTTTAGGTACGTTAGTTCGCGCCGGGAAGAGTAATTGGTTCCCCTGTAGTTTTTTTCCTTGACGGAGCACCCAAATTTTTCTTCTTGTTTCTTCGTCTATTTGGCCATCTTTTGAGTCTTTTTTACTTTCGGTCCCCCTACCCCCCAACGTATGTTTATTTCCCCACCAGAAAGCCACCCCCCCGCACCATCTGATGCTCCGAGTCGCCACTCACCCAAGAATCCCTCCTTTTCATGCTCTCGAAAGTATGCCCTTTCTGGTCGCCTACCCCTAGATTCGGATGGATGTTCTCTGGTCCCGCATGTTTTCTTTTGTGTTCACTCGTGATAGGTGTTTTTGTTGCCTCCAAGAGGCTCGTTTGACCTCCCTGTTGTCTTGACCATTTTCCCACAGGGTTCTTACTTTCCTCGTGGTAGGGTTTGTATTTCTTTTCACACTATTACAAAATCGTGTTCTCCCCCCCCCTTCACCGCCTCATATATTTTCCTCCCCCCTTTTTTTTTTTGGGACACAACAATCCAACTCCGACAGCCTTTCTTAGCGGATGGTTCGCGATCGTTCGATTCTCAGCCTTGTTCCACATTTCCCTGAGGTTTGCTTAGTGTCTGCCATTCGCCACTGGGATCGAGTGTCCGTATTTTCTCCCCCCGCTGCCCATACCGGCCACGGCTGCGGCCATCTTCTTTCAGTTTTTTCTTTTTTTACTGCCCCCCAAGACTTGTCGATTTTTGGTTTTTTGCCATGACTAACTAGGCCGTTAGTGACTGGTTAGAAGTAGATCCTCTTGAATTTCTTCCGTTTTCCTCTTGGATTACCGAGTGCCTTCTCTTTAGAGGGACGTTTTACTCCAAATTCCGGCTTTTCTGTTTCCCTCCCATGTTTTTTCTTGGTGTTTTAGTGCTTTTTCCTTTTATGCGGAACTCCACCCCCGCCGTTGTCTTTTTCTTCAACAATACTTTCTTCCCACACCCCACCCCAAAGATATTTACCCTTTGTAGTTTTTGTTTTGTTTTGACAATTTTTGTCCAAAGTTGTTTGTGACCCCCCGCGCCGGCCTTTCCCCTCTTTTACCCCTCTTTTTTTTTGACAGTGTTACCCCCCGTCTTGGTTTGATAATTTAAGCTTTGTTGGCGTCTTTGTCCGGTCCCTTGTTGAGCCCACCACTTTTCACTGGATTGTTTTTTTTTTGTCAGTTGGAGATGCGCCCCATCGGTCGCATTTTTGAGTTGAACATTGGTACTCAGGGGACACCAAGGGGTCATGTTTCCCCCCTTACGTGAGAGGATTCCCCCTTCCCCAAGACAGTGCGTGCAGCCCAAGAAGGTCTTTTTCCCCATCAATTTTTGTTGGTTTATCGTTAGCTGGACTGAGGGCTCCCCAGTTTGTGTCTGACTTTAAGCATTTTTTGTCTTCTCCAGTTTCTAAACCAACATCCCCTCCCTGAGAATGAAACTTCTTTTTCTAGTACGAGATTTTCTTCTTGGACGGTGGCGGGGTTGCCTCTCGGTTTTTGAGTTTGGGTCGGTCCGTCATTTTTTTTTTTTACTTCCCGAACAATCCGTTTTTTACTCGGGCTTGGGACAGGGTCCCCTTCTAACCGTTTTTTTGCATATGCGAGCTTCCCCTTTTTTTATCGATCTTTTTTTCTCCCTCGTTTTGTTTGCTTCCCAAGTCAAGGCTTTTAGATTAGAGATTGTATCGCTGTTTGTGGGTAACTGTAGGTTTTTTGTTCTTGGTTAGCCCCCCTTCCTTTTGGCACAAATGCAAATAGGGCAAGCTTTTTCCTGCGTTTTTTCTTCTTTTCTTTGTGTCCCGCTTAATACCTGATCGCTCTTGCACTTTCCCAGTTACTTTCTTTCCACGGGACCTTTTTTTACGGCCTTTTCCGTGGTTCGGAGCTAGTCTTCCTTCAATCCTCCGGTCGCACGATGCTCCTGTTTTCCCCCTTTAATCGCTTTTGCACCTGCTCCGTTTTTTCACGTTTCTCTTTTTCATCTTAAGGGGCTGTGACTTGCCGGTCTTCATTTTTTTGACCAGGACCTTGCACCTGAATTCGGGAGCCTTGCTTACTGTGTTTTCCTGATCTCTGTCTCGTTCTCAAAAGGACCCCTCACCGTTTTCCCTTTTTTTTCTCGGCCTATGGTGTTTGCAACATTCCGGCAACATTCCTCTTGTTTTAGTATCTTTGGAACATCAGTTTGACAGAACTCCTCTCCTTGTTTGTGTAAGAATTTTACGAACCGGGTTTGTCCTCTGTCGCAGCGGACCCCTTTTCAGACGTTGGTTTTTTGTTGTCCCCCCTTTTCTGAAATGCCCTGACTGGTCTTTTATGGGAGAGGGGCTGGGACTCCTCGGATTCAATAATAATTATACTCTTAATTTCTCCATGGAAGTTTTTCCCAAGCACATCCCGTGCTTTAGAGTCCCCGCCCACATTTGAGCAGCGCGGTGAATTTGATTACCAACCGTCTGACCCAGCGCTAGACCCGCCCCCCCCTATTCCCTCTGTCCGATGTTCAGGTCAAGGGTTTGTGTTGCCTCCCCCTCAGTTAGATGTTGTTCTGAGCTAGTCCCTGCGGAAGGTGCTGTTTTAACTTTACCCCCTTCCTGGCTGTCCCCCCCCAGAATGGGCGTTTCCCCTCAAAGAGACACCATCCTTTCTTTAGCTATCCTTCCCCCAACTTTTTTTCCTGGTGTGGATTAACCGTTTCATTTTTGTGTTTGGTTTGTGGTTGGGCTCGATGTGCTTTTTGAATTTTTTTAGTTTCCTTTTTACACCTTCACTGAACAATTTCCTTGCTCCCCCCGTTTTGCGTCCAGGGCATGCGGTTCCCCCCCCCATTCCGTACCCCCCCCCAACCCCCCAACAAAAAACGACCCTGACCTTCGACATTCGCTTTTTCTTTTCCCGTGTTTTCGTAGCAGGACCCCAGATCTCCTTTTTTCCCCTTTAACAGGCCGGTCAACTTCCGTTTGATGGGTGGCCCAAAGCTCTTTACCTTTTGATGGCTGATTTTTGGGTGTCATAGTGTCGGGGCCTTCAGCCCCATTCCTTGTTTTGAACAACAACAACAAACCCGCAGGACCTTTCTCTCCTGTGTTTTTTTGTCGTTGATCCAGGGGGTAGGAGGGACCCTCCTTTTTATTGATCATACCGTCGTAGTTCTTGTGTCCCCTGCCTGGTTAATTATGATACCGGCTTAGATTCTTCATTCCGCTCGGTTCAATTCTGTCTCCGCTTCGTCGTTCGAGTTTGTTGATTTCCGAGCGTTGCTGGTTTCTTTCTCTTCCCCCGTGTGACTTCTTTTCTTGCCCACCCGACGCCCCCGGTTTCCGTGGTAGTCCATCGTTTACCAGACACAGGTGAGGAAAGCTGATGAGTTGAGAGGATCAGACGTACAGGCAGATATACAGTGCGGTTTGAGTCAGCGCTTTTTGAGAGTAGAGACTGGTAACCAAGAAGACGCCAGGAGGTCCCCCCTTTTTTAGAATCCTCTTGGACACTGGAACACAGGAGACATCATAGAGAGTGTCTCTCCCAACGAGGCCCGATTGTTCTCTGAGCGTAGACCCCACCGGAGGCACCCCGACCTTGTGCTCCTGAACCTTGCTTGCGAAGCACGCAGCAAGGGAGCCCCTCCCCCCTTTTTTTTTAGCTCTTTCCACTGCTTCTGGAAGCACTTTTTTCCCTTTTTACCCCAATGCATTGTGAACCCGAAATCCTGAAAGTCGGACATTGACCGACGCCTGAGGGGGTCTCCTCTCCGAGCCGCCAAATTACACATCTCCTGTTAGTTTTTTTCCCCTTCTCCGAGAAAAGCTTTTTTGTTTTCTGCCCCTGCAGTGTCCCGAGCCCCGTGATGCCCCAATTTCTCATCCCCCCCCTTCAACGAAAACATAAACCTGAAGTTGACGTGGGCACCCTTGGATCTTTAAATTTCCCCTCCCCAATCCACAGTGACTCGTCAGGGTTCCCTCTTTAATTTTTTTCTTTTGCGTGCTAGTAGCACGAACCCCCATTTGATCCCAACTTTTTTCCATCTTTTTTGTTTGCTACCCCTTCCCCTTATGACCTCAAAAGTCTATCACCTTTTGCCTTCGCTACGTAAGTTTTCTGATTCCCCAATTGGCCCTTTGCTTTGTCGATGAAGGAGGGAAATCGGAGGGCCCCCGAGTTCTGAGAGGAGAGAAGAGATCTCCTCAGGAAAGAGGAAAAGGACACCTTCTCCTGAGAAAGCTGAGCTGAATTAAGAAGGAGAGATGCCACGGAGCCCCTCCCCTTGATGAATGAACACCCCTCCCTTTCAGGCTCCCCCGAACCAACCACCTGCCCTATTGACTGACATATCAGAGGAACGCACAATCCTTACTTCACTTCTCCCGTTTCCGGATTAGGAGTTAGCGTCGGCGAATTTTTTTCCCCCTTTAACATCACCCGAAGCTCTCCATGTGCAATGACGATTTTTTCACCAACCTCCCTTTTTTTTTCTTGATTTTCTCCCCCCTGACCTCTCCGCGGCTGTCTTTCCCCCAAGCCATTTCATGCCACATTTCATTTAGTCACAAGCCCAATATGTTCTTCCGCTCCAGTTCGCCAACTTTTTTTTTTTTTTTTCCTGTCTTCTTTTTTGAATAATAACTCTCTTTGCCTTCTTTTCCTTTTCTCAAGTGACTGACACGCCGGTTCGGTCTTCCCGCGACCGGTCGTCTCTGTTTAGCTCTCCCCGCCCCGTCTTTGTTCAATCATTCCCTCTTTTCAGTTTCCGCTCTTTTTTACCCTTCCCGTCGGAGCCGGCGTCGTAAACCCGCTATGCTTGCCCCCCCCCCACTCTCTCCTCCCCCCTTGAGGACCGCCGGCATCAGAGTTACAGGGGTGGGCTTTTTTCTGAAAGGTCGGGACAGCCAAGTTGTAAGAGGATGAGACTGAGTATGTTAGTTTTTCCCCTCGCCACGCCGCCACTTGCTCCACCCGATCGAGAACGCGACTTTTCCCCTGGTCTTAGATTCCTGACTGTCCGTTCAGACAGGCGAGATCCTAGCACCCTTCTGTGATACTTTGAGCGCTCCTTCCGCGGATGAAAAAGGGAACACGAAAGAGTAAGTGATGTCCGAGGGAGCGAGCCGGCGACCACGACCCCCCGAGGAGGGACTAGCTTTCTGTTATTTTCACCACTAGGAGATTTCTGATTCTCTTCGCTTCCGACGTCTATTTTTTAGACACGAGAGTGCCTCACGTCTCCGCTACGCCTTCTCCTTTTCGGTCCTGCCCGTGTGCCCTCCTTTTTGGTCTCTTTTACAACCAGGACCATGGGCCGTCTTGGTTGGAGTCTGTGTACCATTCTGTCACTGCTGGTCCGTAAACCTCGGGGATGCCGCGGGCCTCTCTGAGACCGGACCTACGGGATGTTGCCGCTGTTTTTCTGCAGTCCCCATTTTCTCGCCGGGGTATAGTGAGATCAGCGTCCGCCGAACCGGCCAGGGCGTGTTCAATTGATGTAGGGACCCGTACTGTCGCACTGAACCCAGCAGAGGACCCGCGTGAGCGCATCCATTCCCCGTTCGATCCCCCATTTCTTTCTGAGCACAGTGCCTCGGCCGCTCCGCGGTTGATATTTAAGAAGGCGGTGCCGAATCTTCGCCCCCCCCAGACAGAAAGGATGTTTCTCACACACAGTCTTATTTTGTCGACGATCTCTTTGTCTTGGCTGTTAAGAGAGATTGTCGTTTCTCCGCCAAGCCCGCACCAGCCTCTCTTTTCTCCTATGACCCTGCGATGGGGCATTTTGGGTTGCGGTGGGTCCTCCCCTTCTAGACAGCTCTACCACCCGGAGGCCGGCCGCCCTCTTTTGATAACAGAGCGAGAGTGAGGTTCATGCGAGGGGCGTGGTATCGACTCCTTTTTCTCTCTCTCTGCCTCTCCGACGAGCAGGCCCCTCCAGAGATTAGTCTATGCTTTTTGCCCTCTTTTCAGCCGGGTCTGTGAGCGCCCCGTGCCCCGGGAAGAGAAGGGGTGTAGCAGACTCCGCAGCCTCCGCCACTCCCCCCATGCGCCCAGTTCGCCTTTAGACCTCGCCCTGCCCTTTACACTATTGTCCGAGCCCCCTTTGGGAGGTTTTCCGCGGGATTGTTCTCAGACTTGACAGACCTCTGCGACGTCTTCCGTCCTTCCTACTGGTCTCACGTCTCACCAGCACAGGAGACGTGAGAGCCGCAGAGGGGTGGCGTTTGCGATGAGAGGTGTTTTACTCTTTATTCAAGGCGACCGCAGCTGGCCCGCTCCTTGCCTCCCGGCGAGAACAGAGGTATCCCTCTCCCGGTCAGAGCAAAGTGTGAGCGGGGAGGTGAAAGAGAGCGAAGAGCTCGTACGCCTAAACGCGGGGGAGAACCAGCCTTTTACGCGAGACTGGGGGGCAAGACAGGATTTTTTCTTTTCTTTCTCCCGTCCCTCTTCAGAGACCTTTTTCCCCCGAACTCCTCGGGCGACCAGGGAGGGACCCTCTTCTAGTCTCGCTCCGCTACCCAGCCGCGCTCCTTGTCTTGTCCGGCTATTGATGACGGCACACGTGTCCTAACAGAGAAGAACGGGGAGGTCCTTCTCTTCTTTCGTCCACAGACCGGGAAAGCTATCATCTCTGAAAAGCATTCCCCACCCGCTGCCTTCGGGTGAAAGGGCAAGAAGTCATCCCCTCCCGCGAGGCTATTGGTTGTAGGGCTACTCACCTTCTTGTGTCCAGCTGACCTGAGTACTCAGGTGGGGGGGAATAGCTTCCGTATGGGAGGTTTGAGTCTTTGAAAGTTCCCCCGGACATTTGCTTCCCCTTTGACTGCCCCAAGATACCGCGGTGCCAGAATAAGCTTTGTTCGTTTTCCCGCTCCTAAGCCTCGTAGTCGGGCGTGTAATGGGGACTACTTTACAGGACGCGCCCGAGCGATGGATCGTCCGGGCGACTACTCCACGTTTTTGGGAGGACAGGACAACGATGCCAGTGTCCGCATCATTTCCGGCCCCGCTCAGAGAGAGAAGGGCAGACTGGTGCTGAAAAACGAAGTTGTGAGTCCCGGGGCCCGGAGCCTGTTCTTGTCCTCTCCTTCTTTTTTCAGCTGACGGAGTAGGTTGAATCTTGCCTTGCCCGCCCCGTTCTCATAGGACCGCTTTATACGTTCATCTTTCGTTCCCCGTATCGGAACATGAGATCACGCCACGCCCCTGTTGGTTTACACCTTTTCCCACCGAGGCTATGCCCTGCTCCTAGCAGTTGTCTTCTCCCGAGGACCCCTACCGTGCCGTGCCAAAAGGTCGAGTGGCCAATAACTTGTTGTGCTGGATGTGTTTAGCTTGGATCCAATATTGTATTCGTCGCCCTCTGACCTCCGATTCCCCTGTTTGGGCCGGATGGTCGTTCCCCTAGCGCACCGTTTAGTCTTGGCTGTTTAGATGTCCGACCACAATTCTCGAAGAACCCGGTCCTCAAGGGGCGTCCCCGGTATTCCTCCAAAGCTATTTTTTTTCTTGGATGTTTCACTCATGGGGTTCCCCGAGACACTGTTTGCAGCTGCCCCCCTCCGAACTCACACTTTGATGTTTTGAGGCCTGTCGTTCGATGCCCTATGGGGTCCCCCCCCC
>Ga0179593_1695683_pt1 | contig 12112 bp, 15 predicted proteins | sample CZODoug2_1_08_16_FD_185931 | JGI IMG/M metagenome (GOLD analysis project Ga0179593, IMG submission 185931) | Vadose zone soil fungal communities from Angelo Coast Range Reserve, California, USA - CZODoug2_1_08_16fungal (PacBio error correction) | ecosystem: Environmental > Terrestrial > Soil >... | reverse complement strand
TGCCAGAGTAATCCTCCCCGTATGTCTCCCCCGATTCTACGCTGAACACAGGCTTCCTCGAGACGCTCGTAGCCCCGACTTCTTCTCCTTCTCTTGAATCAAGTTAAAGACCCCCCATTCTTCCTTGGTGCGCATTTTGCGGCCTCTTCTTGTAGACCCACTACCTCACTCGATGAGATCGTGAACCGTCCCCTCTTCTCCTATCTTGCCCCACCATGCGCAGGAGTTTCTTTAAACCGAATCAGGTCTTTTATCAGGGCTCCTCCCAGCCGGTTTATTCGCTTTGAGTATGTTCACGTTTGGGGGCGCACCATGGCCTAAGGATGATATCGCGCGAGGAGCATACGATCCGGAGTCTTGCCAAAAATTCTTTCCAACTTCCTGAGTCCTCTTGTTAGTTCAGCTGTTCGTCGGTTGGTCAATTCGTTTTTCATAGGGTGACTGAAGTTTTTAACATATAGGGTCACTCCATGCCACCGTCCATGTCCGGGTCTCGCGTTTGCACAACCACCTTACCCCACAAAGCAGCGCTGTTAATTTCTTTCTTGGCCGGTCTTCCTCACACCCTTCCTCCTTTTTTGAGACGCCGGCAATAGTCCCACCATTTCGGCATTTCCGTCCTCAAGACGCAACAGTCGTCCGTCCAGACACCCCCCCCACCCCACTTTATGGGAGTGTGCTGACTCGTGGATACCACGTCACCAGACAAGCCAGGCGACGCGTTTCCGCCTGATACAGAAGAGTTTTTTATCTTATAATAGGAGGAAGACCACCATTTAACTCATGTCTTGTTTTTCTTTTACCTTTTCTACGGACGTTTCCCTTCTGGACCCCTACACAGGAGACTTCCTTTTTTGCTGACACGAGGTAGGTTCTCCCACCTTTTTAAAGCTTCCCGATTTTTCCTTTCCGAAGTGAATTTGGCCCTTTGGCGACCCCCCAAGGTCATTGAGTATTGTCAGAACTCCAAGTTTCCCCACACGGCGGGTTGAGTTCTTAGGTAACCACCCATCCTCTCTTTACGGAATCTTGTTTCCATCCCCCGTGTACCCTACGAGGCAGAGTTTCTTTGCTTTTCCGCTATTCGGCGTGCCAAACCAATATCTATGATACCCCCCCCCTTCCGAGGGCCACTTTCGCGGTTTTTTATCACGACTATCTCCTTCCCCATTGGACGTGATCTTTTCTACGTGTCCTTCAGTACAGACTCTTCTTGGCGCATGGACTGCCCCGCGGACGAGATTGGCTCCCCCCTTTTGCGGCTGTCATCGCGGCTTGACTTGGCCATCCTTCCGTTTTTTCATTGTTGTATCAGCTAAGACGTCTTTTGTAGCCACTCCCCTCCCCTTGCTCCCCCAGCCCTTTCTCTCCTCTCGAACATTCCCCCAGATTTAGGGATTGGTTCCCCCTTCCACATCGCATCTGTCCACCCCAGCGGATCGGTCCTTATCCGTTTGGGGTTTCTTCGAGAAGGACACTTTAATCCCCCCCTCCCCCCACTTTTGACCTTTTTCCCCTCGCCCCCCCCAGGCCGGAAACTCCCATCTTTTTTCCCCTTTCCTCCCTCACGCCCCCGGGACGTTTATCGCGATACGTACACTCCCCCCTTTTCGCAGTGGTTTTTACCCTACTTATCCCCTCAAGTACGTGAACCTACTGCTTCAGCCTTTGGGGTTTCGGGGTAAGACCCGACCATTCCAGCCTTTTTCTTGGTCGCCGCCGCCATGTTTCCCTTATCACTCCTCCCCCCTCCTACGTCCTGTAGGCTCCCTCCGACACCTTCCGGCATCTTTCTGTTCTTGACACCTGTCCACTTTCGTCCACCGTCCTTCATGATCCAGCTTTTCTGGCCCTCTTATGCTTGCGGGTGGGACATCTTCTTTTTGTACCTGTCCCGGGTCAAGACACGTCATTTTTGTTTCCTTCCCCCTTTTTCCTTCCTCCTCTTGTTCTTGTGATCTCTCTTTGGTCAGTAACGCAGAAGAACTGACTCTCTTTAAGACATTGCGTTTTTTCACATCACCCGATGCATGTCCCACCACGGTGTCTGCCTGTAGATTGATTTTTTCCCCCGTTTTACCTCCTCCTTGCCCCCATTGCAAGTTGACGGTAACACCTACGCCGGGGTGCCTGTGTCCCTAAGTGGCCCCTCATCTCTTATTGTTTTCGTCCCTTTGCGGTTTTCGTACAACGAGGAATCCTACACTGACAGGTTATTTAAGGGCCGCCACCCCCCTGGCGGTATTCCGCGCGACGATGGAGCCGACCGCCCTTTTTTCTTTTTTTTTTAGAGATAACACCCTTCTTGGCGTTCCTCGGAGGCGCATTGGAGAGAACTGTCTTTCAGATTTGTAGTCAGAGTCCGCCCCCGTTTTAAGTTTGTTCTGGCTGTTCCAAGCCGGCTACCGGAGCGCGGTGTAAAGAAGCTTGTCCTTCGCGCCGCGTGGTGATATCTCTGCTGATTGTGTATCCCCTCCCGAAAGTGTCCTTCATGTTTTCCGGGCCACCAGGAGCTTGGTTGGCTGTCTCTTTGATCCACTCCTTTCTTTCTATCTTCCCTCCCTTTCCGAGACATTCGTTTTCAGCTCCTCCGTATTTTATTTTTTTTCACTTCAATCTTCTTCTCTCAGCCGGTTCCTCCCCCAAGCTTGTCTTTATGCCCTCCTTCTCTCCGCCCCTTCCTTCTCCCCAAGTCCAATCCTTGCGAATCTTTCTTTTCCTGAACCCTTTCTTTGCCTCGTTTTGTCTATCTTGTTCCCCTGTAAATACTGTGTACGCGCAGCCATCGTCCCCTTCTCTATTTTTTCCCCTTTGATTGAAAAAAAGTCTTCCCCTTTACTTTTCTTCTGCGAACTCCCAAATTTTTTTTTGTGATGACAATAATAAAATTGCGCTGATCCCCAAAGCTATGGACCCTAAATTAGTATGGTCCTCAATATCCCTGGGCATTCCTTCCCCTCCCCCCAGCCTGCCTCCCCCCCGGGCCCTGCGTGTTTCGTTTCAACCGTCCTGTTCATCCCAGGACGAGTCGTCCACTGTATACCTGACCATAGGTACACCGCTTTGTACCTAACGGCCCCCCGTTTTTCCCGACTCTCCTTTCAGACTGGCTTGGATTCTCCCGTCCTTTTGGTTTCCATTTCATAGTTAATTGCTTCCTCAACCATCCCACCAGTTGTATTCTTGACTTCTTTCTCTTTGTCTTTCGCTTAGTACAGGCAAAGCCCCCGGGGTTCGAATGTGAAGTTCTGATTATATCCGGTGAATGTGCTTCATTTCTGTGGGACTCCTTCCTCACTCCCCCGCACTCATAACCAGAGCTGATGCTGTTCGGACCAGAGTTGTTGCCCGATGGCATTCACTCCGCCCGTATGGAAAGGAGAGCCTTTCATGCTGTTACCCAGTTTCACAAACGTTTTTACCCTTTTTCCCCGCCCGCCTTGATACCCAACAAAGCACATTGACCCCCCCCCCCCCCTGGACTAAAGGAGCACGACGCGGTATCTTCCTTTGGAATGTAATTGACAAAGTTCCTTTCCTGCCCTTTTCTCCCTCTCCCAGTTTCCCTCTCCAACCGACGCTGTTTTTTCTTGCTTACGCCTTTGCTCGATACTTAACGTTCTCAGGTTAATCCTTAACATCCCCCCCTTTAGGCGGGGTTTGAGATATAGTGCCATTGGCACGTTTCTGATCTCCTCTTCTGCTTTCCCTGTTGCAAGAGCTTAAGAGGCTTTCCCTTCTTTGGTGTATTGAAGGATAGACTGAGTCTCCAACTTCTTTTCGATCAGAGAAGTGGGTCCCACGTTTATCCCGCAACCGGTGCGTTCCTCCTGATTCCTCTTCCAACCTTCAACCTTCTTGCCTACCCCCTCCCTTTTTGTTTTTGCGCTATCTTTGTCATATTGCCGCTTTTCTTCGTATGGACACGCACCGATCCGCGAAAAAGGCGTGACCCCATTTCTCCCTTTTCGAGCCGTAATGCTCCCTCCCCCCTTCTCTGTAATCCAAGTTTTCCCCACCCTTTCTGTAGTTCTGGTTTTCTTTTCCGGAAAATCGTGTTATACCACAGGCCTTCCCCGGCCCCCCGGTCGACCTTCCCCCCTTATTGATATTGCATCGTTTTCGTTTTTTTGGCTGTGAAGGTATTTTTACCTTCGCGGATGTTCTTTTAACCCGGATCCAGGCACTCCGGGCTCGTCTTTTTTCCTGCGTTCGACGCACAATGGTCCGTTCGTTGTCTTCGACTTTTTCGGGGAAAGGCGCTTCCGTGATTTGTTGTGAACCCCCAATTTTCCACTCTGGGAGGGCCCTTTTTCCTTCTTGGCGTTAGCCAGAAGGGTTTGTCGCCGACTAGTGTTTTTTACTCCACGTCGGTTCTTAGGGCTTGGGATTTTTCCTTTCCGGGTTTAACATCCTTTCCCCGTATCTCTTATTTCAGAGACGATCCCTATGCCAGGGGTTTATCCCCAAGGGCCGACAGTCCGCCTGGTAATGCGGGTCTTTGCGTCCGTTTCCCAACATGATCACCCGCAAGGGCAATTCGTTTTTTCCCCCCTCATTCCGATCAAAGGTTTCCAGTTCTGACGACCTTTCCGACGTCTCACCTCGCCCCTTACTTTATTCCCCCCAAACCGGTTATGAGTGGTACCGTCTCATTTTTCCGTCAACGATTGATTTTCTTCACCCCAACGAGCGGACCTTTCCAGAATGCTCCAAATATTGGCGTCTTTTTCTCCTTTCAAATAGGTCTTCCGCAAAAAATCGTCCAGTTTTCTGTTCTCGGATAAGGTTTCCCTCTATTCTTCAACTCGTGGGAACTCCCAAGAGGCGACTTTTTCCCTCTTTTTTCCTTGTGACCGCGCTGTCTTCCTCCCTACCTTCAATGCTCTTCCCCGATTTGCTCTCCTCTTTCCCCCTTTTAGTGTACATCGCGGTACTCCATTAACCAGGTCAATTTTGAGTATTCTTCCAACGTCGGGCAGTGATTGTCCGTCCCTTTTCCACCAGTCCCTGGTTTTTTCACTTGTTGGCAACTAACGGTGATCCTTTTTCGCTTCCCATTCGGCGGAAAACAATGATTGGCATTTTTTTTTACCCCCCCCCCGGCACCTTCACCCAGGGCTCGCACGCCCTTCCGACCCATTTGGAAATTGTGTAATCGGCTTTTTTTTTTGATTCGAGTCCAAGACACTCTTTGGCATGGATTTCCACCCGGCTTGACCCGCGCGCTTTTGTCCCTTTTTCCCCTACAAATTGATAATAGCTGCCCTTTCCCACCCTTTCTGAATGGAAGTACCTTAAAATCGGCTTTTGCAACCCCTGCTGGCACAAGCGCCTTTATTTTTTGACTATCTTCGGCAATTCCCGCCACGGTTTTCCCCTTAGGTCTTTTAACTCGTGTTTCCCCACAGCAGAATTTGCTATCAAAACCTAGGCGCTGGGTCGCGTCCCCCTTTCTTTTTTTTGTTATCGGTTGTCGCGCTTTGCCAGCCTCAAAAGTGAACCCCCCCCCGGCGACTTTTAATCGCCTCCTTTTTTTTGAACATACCCTTTCTTAACCCTTAGAATCAACCGGTTTTCCTCCCCCGTTTCCCCCCGGTTCCTTTTCCGTTAATCCCCCCCCCCCCACCCCCCCCCCCCTCTTTGAGACAGGGGGCCCGTACACTTAGTCGAATGCGTGAATCCGCTGCAGGCCGAAGTGGGATCCCCCGGCTCCTGAACTACTCACTTTCCCCCTCCTTGATCCGCCTGGCCTTTCCTTCGTTTCCCTATAACGAACGCCCCCCCCTTAACGTGTTAGTCTCAGCGACACACTGCCCTTCAGTGTCTTTTTTAAAAGGGTTCCCCCCCCCTCCCCCCAATGGGCATTGTTTTGTAAAGACAGGGTCTCCATGTTCTTCCGGCGTTGGGACCCCCTGGCCTGCTTTCGGTTATTTTTGTCCTTATTGCGTCCCGACAAACAAGTTTTCTCCCCAACGTTGAATCTCTCTCTGGTGAGCCTCTGTTTTTGAGAGAGATTGGTTACCAAGTAAAGCACCGTGACGTTTGCCTCGACCTGTATACCGTAAAAATCAAAGACCTGATTCCCCGCAGGCAAACTTTTCTCCCCTGTAGGCTGTCTTCCTTCTCCCCCAAGTTCCCCGCCACTGTCCCCCCCCCCCCGTCCCTTTTGACTCCCTGTTAAGCACAACCCTCGGAATTTTTTCTTTCCGGTTACTTGGACCCGGTTCGGATTAGTACGTGAAAAGTGTCTGTTGCACTAATCGAAGCTTTTGTTCCTGGTTTTGATTACCGGCAGCTCCCAATGCGTCCCTCTCTTTTTCTTCCGCCTCCTCGGTCTAAGACTTTATTTTTTAAGCACTGTCTACGTGTTCTTTTTTTATCATCACGATCCGTGGCTCCTTTGGCCTCCCCAGGAGCGCAAGATGTCCTTGTCTGTGTAGATTGTCGACCAGCAGTTTCTTTGGCAGGCTGAAAGGTCTCCGCGCGACCCACCATCTCCTTAACCTTTGGCTTTGCGAAAGCGCCCCGCGTTGAAGATTCTATCTTTGTGTTTCCGGCCTTTAAAATAACTGACCCAGTGGAATGTTTAGAGTCCGCCGGTCCTTCCATTGGTTCTGGTGCCCTCCCTCCCCTTTTGCGTTATGATAAGTCCCCCCCCCCTCCCGACAGTCTTCTTTTCGGATAGCCGTAGTTTGTCTCTACCGTTAATTGTCTCCTCGCCCTGCACCATGACCGCCAACGTCCTGTCTGTATCGACATCTCTACCTTTCGTCTCTTTCACAAAGGTCATTTCCGGACCTAGTGCGTCGAGCACCGCAATTGCCTGTTCCCTCTTCTTTTTCTTGTTTTCCTCGAAATAGTCTTTATCCCGACCTCCTCTCACTCTCTGGTTCTCCCCGCATGTGAACAAGTTTCCTTCCCTCTCACATTTTCTTCACCACGAGTTGGACGTTCGGGATGCCCACATCTCTGTCACCAACCCTTCGCCCTCTTTCCACATTCACTTTTTTTTCCTTCTCCCTGTGAGGCGGGCAATGTGGTTCTCTACTCGGCCGGCCGAGGTGACCTTCAACCCCGCGGTTTTTTACGATTTTTTCCTCCCAGTTGTGCCGAGTTAACCGTGACCGGACGAATCCCCCATATTCTGTATAAATAGTTTTCATCAGATTTCTTGTCCGACTTCAGTCTTCTTCCCTTCCGGGACGCATCTCTGCTGTCCTTTTTCCCCCCGTTCCCCAAGAACGTATGACCTTTTTTTCGCATCACTTGCCCACCCCTTACCGGTTGGATTCGTGACGTTTGTTTAGCGTTTTTCCTGGTCGCCCTTCAACGATTTTAATGGAAGTCTGATGGCTTCGACCTTATTCGTATCTATTTTTTCGGAAGCCAATCCTCCTCCCTCCACGACCCCTCGGATGTGTTTCCTTTTTCAAACTTTTCCCTTTGTGCCCTCTGCTTTTTTATCCCCGTCTTCAAATAGATGTACTGCATTGTAAAGTATGTTGTACCACTCAAACCCCCTTCTTCCCGAAAGTACTTTCCAAGATGAAGGCTGGTCACCCTTTCGCCCCCCCTGCTGACTAATTTGCTAGTTGAAAGCCGCTGCCCCGCCCTCTATTTTTTTTTGATTTTTATTCCCCCCCCTTCCTACGATAGCTGAGCTCCTCCAGGGTTGCGTAGCTTTTTCCACGCAAGCTCTGCCTTCCTTACGGCTTGGAGGACCCCTTTTCGAGCCTTTTTTTCTTCGAGTGTGGTTCACCCTTTCCCCTGTCCCGAGGCGTTTTGGTCATATAGAGCTAATTTGACGTTTAGAATTTTTTCCCCCTTCCGCATTCAGGTTTGACCGTCCTTCCCTCCGGTCTCCTATACAGATTTTTGGGTGAATTCTTTAGTCGCCGGCTTTGCCGTCCCTCCCCTTTTCGATCGTGGTGTTTAAGAAGTTGTTCAGTCCTTCGAGAAGCCGCGTGCGTTCATACGCGGTGAGGGACGCCTTTTGCCACTGAGCAAACACTCCCCTATTTTTTCCCCCACAATCCCGCCCTTTTGTTTTTTCGAGAGCTGAGACTTTAACTCCTCGTATGGCAAGCCCACGATTTCTAGCGCTAACCCGCCCTCGCGATCTACCTTTTTCCGACAGGGGCTTTATAGACGGCAGCCCTTCCGTTATTCCCACCAACACCCCTTTTCCGCCGAAGAGGAAATGATCGTGAGCAAACCTGGTCCTGTCAACCGCCCTCGGATCTTTTGAAAAGTACCTGATCTCCTCATATTTTCTTCTCCGTGGACCATGACCTTTTCTCTTTACTGGTTTTACCCCCAGAAGTCAGGGAGAAAAAGGTTCGCCCGCCCTGGCTTTATGTCCTCTCTTTGCGTTCTTCTCAGCAAAAATGATCAGCATTTTCGAAAGGAGATCGTAGTAATGAGGTCCTCCCCCCAAGTTTGAGGCCCCTGGAGTGAATCTTTTTTCGTGCATGGGTTTTCCCTTTTCCCTTTCCATCCGGTTTTTTTTTTTGGTGTCCCTGCAACTTTTTCTCTTATCCGGAGCTTGTAACGTGTGTCCCCAACCATCAGTTGGACCTACTCCCCCCAGTCCATATTTAATTACGGGCTCGAGACCTCCCTCCCCACGAATACTTACCCGGTCTCCCTTTTTTGCGGGTTGCGTCGGATGGGTAGAACCAACCCATGTTCGCTCACTTCGCATGCTGTCCTTATCCACCTTTTTTTTCTTCTTTTTCCTTCACCAGGTCTTTTGTTAACACCCGACCGAAGTCCGCACCGTCACGCCCATACCAATTTCTTTTGTGGGCCTTTCTGCCTCTTTTTTTATATTTCTTCCCAACGGTACTCTTCCCTTCAGCAGTACCGAATTGGTGAGACTTTCTTCACGAAACTTGGTCCTTAGGGAACCTATTACAACCTCTTTATTTGTTATTTCCGGTAATTCAGGTTTCCCCGACCCTCCGGGCATTGAGGAACCTTTTTTCCCCTCCCTCCGTCCTTCAGGTCTGTTTCTTTTTGAGGCGCAGAAAGACCGAATCACCTCTGTCATGAATGTGTGCCCCCTTTCGGAACCGTTTTGGTAACCAGGCTCAATGTTTCTCTTTTTTTCCTTCACCTTTGCGGCCGAACCCTGTAACGATTCTTGTTTCGACATCCCCCTTCGGCAAAGAGTCTTATTATGTCTTCTCAAGATATTTCGGCTTTCTTCCCAGATCTATCCTAAAAACACTTACTCTTTCCCCCTTTGGGGCTCCCGCCATAGTCATTCGTTTAACGTCTTTGTGACTTTTTATACCTCAAATGATTTGTCCCCTCACATAACTATTTTTTTCCTGACTTTCCCCCCCTAGTTGGGATTAGAACTTCTTTCCTCGCCCCCCCAAATAAGGCTTCCCCAGGTTTCGAATGTTCTGCTGCCGGTCAACGGCTCAGCTACTTTGTCTGAGACGAATTCCTCTGCACCAAGCGTCCCACTCTCTTTCCCTGCTCTCTATGCCCGGAAAGACCCCTTTTGAATTTTCAAGGCCTGGCACCACACTTTTGAGTCAGAATCTGAACTCCCCAACCCCCCTTGGGCGCCTCCCCCTCTTCTTCAAGAAGCTTTTTGTCGCGGACGTCTGCTTTCAGGTTTACAACCGTACCACCCCTTTGTTTTGAATATTCATCGACTACCCTTTCCGTTAAACATACGTTCTATACTTTTCTGCCGACCCCCTTACCGCCACCTTGATCGGTTCCTGTATACGACCAGACCAAGTGCCCATTCCTTTTACACCGTTAGAACAGCCCGTGAATTCCGCTTTTTCATCCCGTGGTGTAGGACAGGTACTCACAGAACCTTAATTCTTCCGGCTTGTCCTTCAGAACTTTTGTTCTTTCCCGCCCTCACCTTAGGGTAGGCTTATGAACACAACTTCCCGGCAGGTAATTTGTGTTTTCAACTGCACTGTCAAGAATAGGCGGTAACCCCCCGGTTTCCCTAATGACCTCCTTTTTTCGCAGTGAAGCTGTTGCCTTTCTTCTTGTGACGGCGACTGGTTCCCTGAACCCCTTCCCTTCTGCTGTTCCTTACCCCCCTCCTTCTTATATCCTCCCCCCCGTTGTTTGTTGTTTCTCTAGATTCTTGACCTCAGCATAGTGACGTTTTGTTCTGACTCCAGCTTTGCTCCGCTCCCACCCCAAGCTGCATTGTACCCCCCCTCTTTTTCTAAGTTTTTGCGGATCGCTTGAACGTTTGTCGCTGCGTGCCATTGAGTTCCGTCCCCGTTTCCTAACCACCACTCCTTGTCCTTGTTTTCCTCAGATATTTTAAGTTACGGTATTGATTCGTGATCTTCGCGGAATTCGTTTCCCCCGGAATCGAAGAGGGCCGACTTTTTTTCTTTCGCTCACCACCGGCATGCATTTTGACGATCTTGATCCTTTTTTAAATCACGTGTCCCCATTTCTGTCCGTACTCCTCTCCCCCTCCTTGGTTTCTTGATCGAAAAGTGAGCTCCTTGTGTTTCCGGTAGATGTAGAAGAGTCTTTAAAGTGTTGTTGTCAGGCTGAAACGGACAGTAGAGACCCCCCAAGCGGATTCCAGCCCCCTCCGCGCCGAGGGGGGATATTTCCTTTCTGAGATGTTTATTTCGGCCTTACAAAAGTCCCTTTTTCCCACTCTCGGAATCCATCTCGTCCCGCTTTCCCCCCTCACAGGCGCTTGCGCAGCTGTTCCGGCGTGCTCAACTGTATATTTCTCCCGGTTTTTTGTTGGTTTTACCATTCCCTCCCTTCCCCCGCGATTAAGCTTATTTGTTTCATTTTCCGTCCCAAATCTTTTTTCGGTTGTTGGAAGTTTCCCCTTTCTCCCCGTCTTTATTTTTCTTACTTCGATCTCTTCCTTCCGTCCCCCTCCCTGTCTACAAAAGGTCCCCTCTTTTCTCTCGGTTGTCGTCCCCCCATTTTCCGTTGCGAGTAGGGGTGGTCGGCCCTAGAGTGAGCCCCCCCCCGTTTTTTGCCCCATAGTGTATACTTCCCTGCACTCTCGGTAGGTGCACTCCTTTTTATTTAGCTTCTCTATATTTAACGTTTGCTGAACCTCGTTGAAGGCCTTTCTGACAACCTCAAATGGCCGCTGGCAACCCGCAGGAGGCACCTTCTTTTCGGATATCGCCCATCGTTTTCTAACGGTTTTCTGCGCCTAAGAGACTGTCTGTCAATACAACCCTGGAAGGTTTATCCCCTCCCCTGGGTATAGTGTCCCCGTTCGTGTTGCCGATTAGGAAAATTCTTCCCTGTGCCCATATCGTACCAGTCTTTTTTACTTGTGTTCCTCTTTTTATGGACAGAACGTTCCACCTCCTTGTGGAAAGTGCTCGTCCTGCTGTGGGCAGAATCACGTAGTTTACCGGGTTCCCCCTGCCCCTAACCAGGTTTGGTAATTAGTTACGGCTTTTGCTGTTTTTCTTCTCTTTTTCGTCCCGGCACCACTGACCTTTTCCCCCTGAAGATAGGAGTCTATTGATCAGGCGAATGTCCCTTTCTTGTGCGGTCGGCCAATGTTCGCACCATGACCCGCACTTTCACCTTTCTGTGTTATTTCGTTCAGATGGACTCTATCTTTCCTCCTTTCCAGAGGACTGGGATTTCCCCCCTCCTCAAACCAATCAACCTTGATGCCCTTTTGCACCAAGGTTTCTGCTTCAAAAAGGACAAAACCTGCTGACTCAAGCCTCTTCAAAGTTGACCACTGAACTCCTTGAGATTTTGGCCGGACCCGAAGTTCCGTTCTTTTCTCCTAGGAGAAATTTCGTTTTTTCCTCCCCTATCTGTTTTGATAAGAGCAATTTCTGCGTCTCCCTGTTTGATTTCACATCCCTATGGGAATACTTTTCAGCCTGGCTTTTCCTGCGGGTCTCTAGTCGTCCCTGTTCTTCTCATCGTCGTGATTTGCGTCCGTCCCTGACTCCCTTTTTCCGCGCGGATCCCGCCTCCCTCATGTTGGTTTCGTTTAAACTGGATTCCTTTTTCTTCGGGAGAATACCCTTGCTGCCTTGTCAGCGCGTCTGCAGACTTGTGTTCAGGCATAGATCTGGGGTTCTCTTGGAGAGGTGGACGCTTTAAC
>Ga0179593_1678974_pt1 | contig 12112 bp, 20 predicted proteins | sample CZODoug2_1_08_16_FD_185931 | JGI IMG/M metagenome (GOLD analysis project Ga0179593, IMG submission 185931) | Vadose zone soil fungal communities from Angelo Coast Range Reserve, California, USA - CZODoug2_1_08_16fungal (PacBio error correction) | ecosystem: Environmental > Terrestrial > Soil >... | reverse complement strand
CCTTAGCTTTTTACCCGGAGTCGCTTCTTTTCCGTTTTTGCTTTGGTCTCTGACTACACAGATCCTAGTTTTGATCAGAGTATCCTCTGTAGAATTTTATCGTTCATCCGCAGGGGATCGGAACGTCGTCCAGATTCTTTTTGTGGGTTTTTTGACCGAATGACTGGCTCCCGCACTCTGAGTCTTTTTTAAGTATTTGCCTGAATAAAGAGCCTTTCCTCCGGGTCTAAGTCTCCGATGTGATCGCATGGACGCGTCTCTCGTCTCCCTTTCGACCGAGTAAAGATTCGGTCCAGGAATCACCACTCTTCCTAGTTTGCTCTGGCGCCATTCTTTAGCTCAGGCATTAATGAGCACTGAGACCCTCCTATTTTTTTGCGCCTATTTCTGATCTCCCCCTTTCATTCGAGCATAGTCACTTTCGTCTTCTGTCTTTCCTCTGACGCTGATTTTTTTCGCGCACCTTGTCGTCCTGAACAACCGTTCTTGGTTTTTTTGGATCGACGCGGTGTACTCATTGTCATTGGCAGACTTTCGCTGGTCGTACGAAGTTTCTCTTGCCACGCTCACTGACAACCCAGTGCGTTCCGGAAGGGCGTCCCCTCGCCGCGCCCATTTTTTTGGTTGGGCTGGGGAAGCCCCGAGCAGCGGAGCAACCCCAAGCGCCCTTCTTTTCGATTTAGGCTTTGTTTTTTTTCGCCCGACCCACTTTTTAAGTATCCCTTTCTTTTGGTTTTGGTGCCAGTTTTCTATGATCCCGTTTAATCAGTGTTTTAACCCCAGAACTAAATTCTTTTTTAGACTTTCTTCTTGCAAGTTTTCGATCTTTTCTGTCAAGAATCCTCCTCGTATGAACACTCTGAGAAAATCTTCTTTGTCCACGACGCCCCGACGACGCTACTATAGGCACGTTTTCGAGTACTATTCACCCCCCCCCACCCCCCACCCCTTTTTTTTTTTTTTTTTTTTTTTTTTTTGGAGACGCCAGTCATACTTTAGTATCCAAGGTACTTACCTTGACTGTCCCTTTTTTCTTACCTCTCACGCAGTGACTGTGACTTTTTTCCATTTTCGATGACATGACGATTCGTCCCCCTGAGCCTTCGGTGACTTATGATACTTCCTAAGTCCCCGCATAGGACTCTTCCCCTCAGATCGAAAAAAGAGACGCGGACCCGCCCCTAAAACGTACTCTTTTTCCCTCCTCCCTTTAAATCTACATTTTTATCCGTTCTCTCCCCGCACTAGTACGTCTCGTTCACTACCACCCCTCTAAGGTCAACCCCCATCTGTTGCGGCGTTACGCTTGACCCCCTGCAGGAACCAAAAAACGCCCGCGAAGGCCTTCCCCCTTTAGCCCAGCAGTCCCCACTGGTCGCAGCGCACCTCCTCCTTAGCCCCTTTTTGAATGTCCGACCGAACGCATGAGCGTCTAGTTGGTGTTCGCGCGGGCGCCCCAACGAATTTGAACCTCGTTCTCCATAATTTTATTCCCTCTAGCCTTCCGACATCGTTTCCCGGGAGCTTCGACACGGGGTACTCATCCCTAACATTACGGGAGAATGTTCCCCGCCCGATTGACCCCCCTCGACCGCCCCGTACCACCACCCCGCCTTCCCCCCTGTGTGCTTTTGTTTTCTTTTTTTTTTTTTTAAACACTGGACCATTCCGCCACACGTCACCTTCCCTCATCTTAGTTCTGCTTCTTTACTTTTTTTCTGATCCTTTGTTCAAGAACGTTAGAATTCTTCTCCGTTTCCCCCCAACCCTTTTTCTTCCCAGCTCCGTCGTACGAGACCGAACGACTTAACGTGTACCTCCTGAACGCTTCCTCAACTTTCATCATAGGCCTACACGCGCTTTTGTGAGCGCGCCATGATGGTGCGCCTTGTTAACTTTACTCGCTAAAGGTCTCTCTTGAAAAACCCACGCAGACCGGTCCATTTGTCCGACCTTCGTGTCCTTGCACCCTGGAGCGTCAGGAGCAGGCCCACCCGGTGCCCGTCAAAGGCATTATTCTCGCACTTCCTACCCACTCTTTCTCCCCGACACACCCTTAGACTGATGGTTTCCCCGGCATAGGCATTTTTTTCCCCCAAATAAAGATGAATACCTTCAACTTGACATGTAACAGCCTCCCTATTTTTTCCCCCGGAGACGCTCTTCACGGGCATGCATCCCGAACGAGGATGTTGTTAAATTTGTTCAACCACGCGCTTTTCCGCCAAGAGAAGGATGCGTCGCTCCTCTCCCACTATCCCCCTAGTCGGACCGCGACTCCTGCCTCCCTGAAGAATCCCCTTGACGAAGTTACGACCTCCTCATAACCTTTTTCCATCAGCTTCCTTCACCTGAGAATGTCAAGGTAGTTTAGGGCGGCGTGTTTTTCCTCAGAAAGCGCGAAACCCCACTCGACGACCTCTCACTTCCCCCCTTGGTCGTTCGGTTCTCTCATCCCCCGTGCTCGTGGAGTTGTTTCTCTTTAACGACCGCACGAGTTGGAGGGCGACTTTCCCCGAGAATAGATCTGGCCATCGACGAACCCCCCGCCCTCTCTTTCCGTTTTTGTTCGAACAGTGTCTGGTTTTTTCTGTTTCCCGACGAAAAGCGTCTCCACGTAGGTATCGTTATGTAGGCTTCATCGTGGTTTTTTTCTCAAAACGCGCTCCAAGCCCGTGTCAGTCCCTCCCTTACCTTCCTTCTTTACAGTAGCTATCACACGACATAGCTTCGGCCCCCTTTTCATAAGGTGACCTCCCAGATGTGATCAAGGCGGATTTGGCGAAACCTTCCAAAGAGGCTAATCGCCCATGAAATATGGACGAGGTTCTATTCACCCTTCGTTTCCAAACATGGGAAAGTAGTTCCATAATTTGAGTCCCTTCGCTGTTACCCCCCCCCTCCCACCCCCCCCCCTCCCCTACCACTCCCTCCTCCCCCCCCCCCACTCCCGCCCGCCCCCTCACCCTCTTTCCTGCCCCTCCACCCCCTCCCACCCCATACCCACCCCCTATCCTCCCCGCCCCCCCACCTTCCCTCCCTCCGCCTTCCCCCTCCCCCTACCTTACCCCCCTTCTTCCCCCACCTCCTCCCTTATTTCCCTCCTCCCTCCCTCGCCTTAACACCGCCCCCCCTTCCCTTCCCCTAAACCCCCCCCTTCCACCCACCCCCCCCCTCCCTTTTCTCCCCCCCCTCCCCCCCTCCACCCCCTTCTCCCCTCAGCCCCCCGCTACTCTCCCTTCCCCCCCCTCCCCTCCCTTCCCCTCTCCTCCTGCTGCCCTCACCCCCTCTTCTCCTCCCGCTTGCCTCCCTCCCCTCCCTCCTTCCCCTTCCCTCCCACCCTACCCCCCCTTCCCCCCCCATCTACCTCCCCTCCCTCCCCCTTTTCCCCCCCACTCGTTCCTCCCACCCCACTCCCCTCCCCTCATTCCTTTTCCCCCCCTCCTCCCTTATGCCCACACAGCCTCCCTTTCCCCTTTCTCCATCTTTCCCTCCCCCCACCCCCCTCCCCCTCTCCTCTACACTTTCATCCTCTCCTCCTCCCTTCCCCTTCCCTTCCCCTCCTCCTCTCCTCCACTCCCCCCTCCCCTCCACACCCCCCCACCCTCCCCCCCCCCCTCCCTACCCCCTCCCCCTCTCCCCTCGCCTCTTCTCCATTCCCCCCTCCCTTCTTCTCCACCCTCTTCACAACCCCCCTTTTCGTCCTCCTCACCACCTTTTCTCCCCCCCCCCCCCATTCCTCCCCCCCCCCCCCCCCTCCCCCCCCTCCCCCCCTCCCCCCCCCCCCCCCCGCCCCCCGCTTCACCCTCTTCTCACTACCCCACCCCCCCCTCCTCCCCCCCTCGCCCCCCCCCCCCCCCCCCCCTATCTCCCATCCCCCCCCCACCCCTCCCCCACCTCCTCTCCCCCCTTTCCACTTCTCTCTTCCCCCCTCCCCACTCCTCTTCCCTCCCCCCACTCCCCCCTCCCCCCCCCCTCCCCCCCCCTACTCTTTCCCCTCCCCATCCCCCCACCCCTTTACCCTTCCTCTCTCACCCCCTCCCCCCCTCCCCCCCCCCTACCCCCCCCCCCATCCCTCCCCCCTCCCTCCCCCCCTCCCCTTCTCCCCCCCACCCCCCTTTCTCCTCCCCCCCCCCATTCCTTTCCCGCCCTCCCCCCTTTCTTTCTTCCTCCACCCCCCCACCCCCCCCCTCCCACACACCCACACCCCCCCCCTTCTCTTCTCCCCCACCCCCCCCCCCTTCCCCCTCTCCCCCATCTCCCCTCCCTCCCCTCTCTTCCCCCCCCACTCGCTACTCCCATGCCCCCCGCCCGCCCCCCTCTTCCCCCCTCCCACCCCCCCCACCCCCCTCCCCACCCCCCCCCCCCCCCCCCTACCCCCCCCCCCCCCCCCCTAACTCCCCCCTCCTCCCCCCAACCCCCCCCTCTCCCTCCCCCCCCCCCTCCCCTCCCCCACCCCCCCTACCCCTCCCCCCCCCCCCCCCCGCATCCCCTCTCCTCCTCCCCCCCCCCCCCCCCCCCCCCCCCCTCCCCCCCTCTCCCCCCCCCCCCCCCCCCCCCCTTGCCACCCCCTCCCCCCCCCTCCCCCCCCCCCACCCCCTACTATCCTCCCTCCCCGCTCCCCCCCCCCCCCCCTTCTCCCCCCCCCTCCCCCCCCCCCTCCCTCCCCCCCTCCCCCCTCCCCCCCCCCCCCCCTCCTGTCAAGGCCCCCCACCCCCGCCCCCCCCACCTTCCCCACTACCAATATCTGTTCTTCAATCGCCCCGTCCCTACCTCTTCTCCGTCCTCTCTCCCCCTCTCTTGGGCCTCTGAAGGACTTCGCAGCTTTACGCTACCCCCCCAGCCCCCCATCCCCCGCCGCCTCCCATGCGTCCCCCCCCTCCCCTCCCCCCCCCCTCTTCTCCCTCAATCGCCCCCCCCGCCCCCTCCCGCCCACCCCCCTCTTCTCCCCCTACCCGCTCCCCCCCCTCTCCCCCCTCTCCCCCTCCCCCCTCTCGCCCTCTCTCCCCCCCCCCCCTCACCTTCCCCCCTTCCCTCCCCATTCTCCCCCCCCCTCCTCCCCCCCCCCCCTCCCCCCCTTCCGACGCCCCCCCCCCCCCACGCCTTCTTTTCCGATCTTTTCCTTTCTGGCGCGAGACGATGCCTGTCCCCACTTATTCGCTTTACTCTAGAATCCCTTTCCAGTGGGGCTGGCTGACCCCCTTGTTCTGCAGCCTGGCGTCTGGTACGGGATCCTTGCCCTTTAGTCCGTGTAGTGACTTAGCGGCCCTGAAATCTGGAAGTGTCTCCGTGGTGGCCTGTTCGGGTTAACCTTAACTTTTTCGAATTTTCATCTAGGCGCACCGTTCCCATTGCCCTAGGGCGAGATTGCCTCGTGACAACCCCCTGCTAGACGAACAGGCCCCCATATCCCCCCCATATGGCTGACTTTTTTATTCGTTCCACAATGCCCTTATACTTTTCATCCTAAGACGGCTTTTTTGTTTTTGAGAGCATCATACGCTGTCTGATCCCCCACCCAGGCCCATCCGTCGCTCCAATGGTCCCTACCCTCAATGCGGTTTTCATCCTCAAGGTCGCGATGGTTATCGTTTACAGATCAGCCGAAGACGATTGTCCCTCACATTTGCGTCGTTTCTACCGATGACAGCGCCACTTGACAGTCCTTGCAGGCAAAAACCGACGAGTTCACGAAATCCCACGCGAAGTCCCAGGATTTACCAAAACTCCCCAGGCCCCATAAACGAGTTCACCGCTCACATAACCCTGGCCCCCTTTTTCTTCCCCGCCGTGTCGCGGCCATAATAATCTTTCCCGGCATGCCTCTTCCAAGCTCCCTTCCCTCTCTCTGAGGGACTCAGTCATGCTTTCTCATTTTTACAGGACACCCCTCCTATAGAACGCCCCGCATCCAGAACATACCTTTCCGGTTCCGGACTGAGAGGTTCGCCGAGAGCCCCCGTGCTCAACCAGCGCATGGCCTTAACAGGACCTATGATCCCCACTCGCTTTTGTTGTGTGCACTAACGACTTATTGGATCATCACGTGAGCCACTTGTTGTCGATTACCCAGCTTTCTCTTCGGACCATGAGCCTGAGAGTGACTACGAAACGCCAGAGGTTGTTTTGCCACAAATTACAGCTCGAAAACCGCCTTCCCCCCAATTATCGCGGGGTCAGTTCCAGATCACTAAGAGAGAGATTAGCTCTATTTCTCCAGACTAGGTCATGTTCTTTCGCAATCAGCCCCCCCCCCCCCCCACTCCCCCGCCCCCCCCAACCACCACACCAACACCTCTCCTCCCCCACCCCCCCCCCACACCCCCCCCCACCCCCCCCCCCCCCCCCCCACCCCACAACCCCCCCCCCACCCCCCCCCCCCCCCCCCCCCCCCCCCACCACCCCCCCCCCCCCCCACCCCCCCCCCCCCCCCCCCCCCCCCCTCCCCTCGTTCCAATCGAACTACACCCCCAGATGTCCCCAGTGCTCCCTCTGTTCACGCAGTGCGTGAGCGCCATAGATCTTTTTTTCAGTCCCTTCTTTTCTTTGACCCATGCTTGACGTGAGTTTTCGGCTCCTTTCTTCTTTGGTCATACTTGAGGCCGCTCTCTTCCCCGTGAGCTCTTTTGTCCGGACCGGTCCGTCGCTTGGCCGTTGTTGGTAGTTCCGTGCTACGCTCCCCCGGCTGGTGTCAAGCGTTGTCAGTCGTCCGCGGTCGATACTTCTCCCGGCCCCTGTAAAGTTCCCGATTTTTTCGAAGGCTGGTGAACGATTGTCCCCTCCACAGGTTCGCAGAGCGTTGTTTTCTTGATTTCTCCGACGATTGCTTAAAACCTCCCATAGGCGATACCTTAGCGCGTGCGCATGACATTCTTGTTTTGCACCTTCTCGTATGATGTATCGTTCAACTTTTAAAGAATTTTCCTTAACTGCACGCTCTTCGCTGTTCGTCCAGTCAACGTTTTCCCCTTCCGCATTCGGTTCCAGTGTCTTTTTGCGTCGGGGAGGGTTCGCTCCTCTTTTCTTTTAGTCAGCGGTGGCGATTTTCCTTTTTTCCAGTTGGCGCTTCTATACACTTGTTTTCCCCCCCCGCCCGAGGTGCGACGTTTTCTTATTTTTTTTGAAACCCGTACCCGCCGTTGTGACAGCTCTAGTCACTAAGTGCACATTCTCACCCCTTCTATTTCTTGCGACTTCTTCCCCCCCTTCTGCAGGCGCAAAGCACACGCCTCAACTGATACCGTCCTTCTACGCCTGACTTGTTTTTTTTATCGCTTGACCCGATTTTTTTTCGCACTTCCTCCAAACTCCCCCCATTTACTGCCTTCCTCTCAGTGTTTTTCCCCCTTCGAAGAAGGATTACCCGACACCGCTCTGCCTTTCCCAGTCGGGACCCTGGGGTGTTAACGCCTGAGCGAGGAACGCCAGACACACTACGATAAGCCTACGTACCGTATAGCTAGGGCCCCCTTACCCGGCGCGCGTCATTCGTGTCCGTCAGAGTGTTTATTCTGGACGACGTTTCGGACTGCTGGTCCTGCGCCCTTCGTATATTTCTTTCGTTACTGTTTTGCCGAACCGGTCCCGCCGTTGAGATTTTTTTAGTCAGTGCCTGGTCGTGCGAATTTTCTCCCTCCCGTCGTCGGCGAGCTCGCAGAAAGATGTTCTGACAGTTTGTCCCCGTCCTTCGCGTTGGCAGTCTCGCTCCCTTCGCCTCCCGCGCGTCCAGATTTCTTTTTTCTGCTTAGTGGTATCCCTTTCTCTTCTATGGGGAATTCTCAATTTCCTCATGGCTACCCACCTTCTTTTGGAACAGAGCTTTCTCTTCTCGGTGCTGACAGCTTTCTCCTGCCTCACCCCTTGAGGTCTTTTTAGGTACTTTTCTCCGTGCGCTCATACGTTTTGTGACGCGCTCCCTTTTTTCATCTCCGGCTAGGTTCGTCGGGGATGGCCCACGCGCGCCTTCGTTCTCGTCTTCATCCGCGGAGTTGATCCCCTCTCCCCCACCCAGTTTTGCCTCCCAGGGATTTCTTCAAACCTATTCCGATTTCTTCGGAAAGTTGAGGACTAATTCCTTCCGTAGCTGGCCCACCCATAACGACGCTGTTTGGGACTTATCCCCCACAGCGACGAGATTTCACGAGTTTTCACGGTGAACAGACGGCACACTCTCGAGTCCTTTTTTTTGCCCGACTGGACGCTCGAGAACAGGCCTCTGTGTCATCCTCTTGCTTGCTGTTTATTCATTTTGCAAACTCACTTCGCAGGTCCGAGCAGTCGCGCCCGATTTCTTAAGTCTGGTCGTCCTCGCGATAAACCCTTTTCTGCTACAGAAGTCGCACTTTAGCCCTCGGCCCTCTCTTTCCCCACCGGACCGCCAGTTTTTTTGACTCTTTTTTTTTCGCCTAACGTCTGCGAAGCCGCCAACTTTTTGTTACTCGATCCCTTTTTCTCCGCCTCTTGCGCATCAAGCAACAACGACAGAATGAGGAGAGTGATGAGCCTTCCGACACGTTTTCTCCCAACGCGTTCGCGTATCTGGATTACCCTTCCTTCGCAACGTTGCTCGCCTCGCCCGTCGCAGATCTTTCTTCCTCCTCCATACTTCCGCTGCAAGTAATTCGAAAGGCCAGCCCGTACTGCGGTCTCTTGGCGTCGGACTTTCTAGGGAGATCCGTTCACTGTCGTACGTGCCATTCCATTTTCTTAAGATATATCTGGATGGCCTCCAGTCTTTGCCCCCTCCCCCCCTCCCCCTGAAGGTGTCTTAGTTCGACTCCGACGGCTAGCTCAGCGCCCGGATCTGGCCCCCCTCCGTTTTGTTTTTGCTCTCTATTATCCCTTCTCGCAGTCGCTTCTCCTTGATGTTTTCTTCCTCTTATAGCTGCAACAGTAGTCCTCACGGCTTTCTTTTTTTCCTCTTTCCCCTTTTTTGAGCCTTGACGACCCTTACTCGAGCGTCCCTCTATATTCTGAAAACTGAGACCCCCTGCTACCTTAGTCCACTTTCTCCTTAAAGACATACCGTCTTGAAGCTCCTTCGTCTACTAACCTAGGCGAGAGCACGTTCACTAATTTTCGTTTCAGAGTGGTCTCTCGTCGACTTGACTGCACGTTCGGCTGCTCCCCCTTGCATTCCCCCAATTTTTTGCCAGGGACCGGATTGCGCTGTTTTCATCCTCCCCCCCCCACCGGACCTTAGAGACCGGCGAGTGTCCCTTCCCCTCCGTGCCTCAACGCCATTCCATAGCACACCCCTCCCCTTTTTGAATTTTGTTCGCATCACTGACTCTTTTTCGAGAGGCCCTTGACAGATCTTACCTCGCCCTTAGCGTCTTTCCACGTGGCCTATTTACCTCTGTCATTCCTGTATTCCGGCGACGGCCCCGCGTTTTTGGAACGTTTTTTTTTGTTGTCCCGGACGCAACAACCTTTTGCACTGCCTTCTCCATCCCGGTCCCTCTCGCTTGACACCGTAGACCCTGGGAGTACACCCGTGTTCCCAAGCTCTCCCTTCCCACGTCGCGGAGTGTGAGACAACCGTCGTCGACCTTTTTTGACCAGTCCCGGCTGCCCCTACAATAGTAGTTTCTTTTCCGGAGACGCGCCCTTCTTTACCCTCCTCCCTTTCTCTTCTTTTCTCCCTCCCCTCCCTCCCCTTTTCGTTCGCGGGCATTTGCCCCGTGTGGAGATCGGAATACTCCCTCTCTTTTCCAAACTCTCGTCGATGAGCCGCGCCACGACGCCTTTTTCTCGCGCCCTTTTCATTGCCTTCGTGTAGAGACACGTTCGACAAATCTCTATTTCTCAAGTTTCTTAATATACTGTCCCTTTTGCTACCACCGCGTGCACAGCGGGGGGTACTTCTTTGTCTTCTATACCCTAGTAGATTACACAATCCCCCGCCTTTTGACGAGTTTCAACATTCCAAGTCCCGACTGCGGTCCTTCCCAATCCCCCTTTCCTATGTTTCGAAGATATGTCGACGCATTTTCTCCTGACAACTGCTACATATTTATCTACGCCCGAACGCGTTCAGTGCCTTGTTTCCAACGACCCCAGTCACTTAGTTAACCCCATACTCTTACGGCGTTCCTCGACCATTCCGAACAAGGAGAGGCCCGTTTTTTTCCTCACCTTTTTTCCGTCAAACTCGCGGGGACGCCTACCCTTCGTCCGCCCCCCTATACAGATATGAGCGAGCCCCCCCCTGTTGTGACGTCTTTCCACCTAACGCGAGTCTTCCCTTCCCTACGAGTAGGCTTTGAGATCCCCCGCCTTTTACGTCAGTCCGAGGTCGACATAGTTCCGGATGCTCCTGTGGGTGTCGGCGTTTTTTTTTCTCTCCTAAAGAGTTCACGTGGCCAACGTGAAGGACGACCATAATCTTTAACCCTCTTTCCCCGTCTCTCATCCCCCCTGCTTAGCGAGTGCCCGCCCAGCATTTTCATTTTTTCTCACATTGCTCGCACGCCCCTTACCCTCTTTCTTCGCACGGGGACCGCTGCCAGCTCGAAGGTCCCCACATAATCGCCTCGCCCCCGTCCTCTACCCATCGTTCCGGGATGCTGCGCAGCAAGTTTTGTCCATTTTTTTTTCATATGACTCGTTTCTTAATCTTCCGCCCGATCACCTCTACGCACCGTTTTACTACGATGCGCGAATCGTTAATACCTTGGGCTTCCCGGCCCCTAATTGATTTACCCCCCTTGACGAAGGCAGCCCCCTCCTTTAGTCATCGTTACGTTTCCGCCTCTTATACTACAGTCGAGCATGTTGTTGGCATAGACGGAGAACAACCTATTACGTATGCTCGAGCCTCCGAGCCAACAGGTCCCGTCCAATCGGACGATAAATCGCCATCGCATAGCTTTTTTTTAGAGATTTTCTTCCCCAGGATCTCACCGCGCCGGAAGCCTTTCTTTCTCAAGCTCGCCCTCCTTCTCCCCTTTTTTTTTTCCCGACCCAATTCCCCCTTGACGACTACGACATTCACGGCTTTCCTTGACCCACCACAACCCCACCCCAAACACAAAACAAACCACCACCCCCCCCCACAAGACCGTGATCCACCTTCTAGCGACCTCCTTCCGTTCCTTTTGAAGAACTGCCGGCTCTGGTCCCTGCTGCCGGAAGAAGCTCCTTTCTCGACGAATTTTTCCTTTCCGACGACTCGGCGTCTCCAATGTTAGACTATCATCGTAAAGGGGTCCCGAGACGACTACCCTTCCCTTCTATAGCGTGATCGAATTAAACCGTTACCACCCCAATGAACTCCCAAACCACCCACTTTTACCCCCCTTCCCCCGCCCACCAACGCTGGCTCCATCGGCCCGCTTGTATGCAGTGATCTAGGTTCAGCGTCCCTCCCCCCCCCGCACAACATGACTTTTTTGCGTCGTCTTCGTTTTTCTACCCTTTTAAGCCGGTGCTCCGTGCGACGACCCTCTTGTTTCACTCTGTGATCGCTGATCATGTCGAGCTTTTTTTCTCTCCCCCACCCGGTGACCTGGCGACTTATCTCGGGGTTTCAATCCCACCACCTTCTTACCCTATTTTGGGACGTGTACGTTTTTGTGACCAGAAACCTGTTGTAATTCTTTCGGAGCACCTCCCTGCCCCCGAAGGATGACGGGTTTGCCGGATCGGACGTCCCGGGTGGTTTACTCATAGTTTTGTAGATAGTACCGCCTTTCTTGTAAGCCTCATCTTTCTTTTCCCATGGCGCTCTCTTTATCTCCTTGATAAGTATTTGCCACTTTCCCCCAGGTCCCTTACCCCCTCACAAAGGCGAAGTCGTTTACCTTCCCGCAATATCTCTTTTTAGACGTTCAAGAAATCGCGGTTTTTTGACCCCAGCTTAATCCTGGCGTGCAAGTTCGCCCAGTGTCTATGGCGGACTGGATTCCGGTAACCCGTGTAGGTTTTTTTACTACAATTACGTTTTTTTTTCTTTTGGCCATGCGTTGTAGGAGATAACGTCTCGTCTGGCTCATCTTCCCCTTCGCCCCTGCCTTTTTTCAAATTCCCTTTTCTGAAAAGAGCGTAGTACCTTACGACTTCCCCTTTTCTAGACTCATCGCCCTCTTTATTTTCCTTGGTGCTCGCACTC
>Ga0179593_1653464_pt1 | contig 12112 bp, 25 predicted proteins | sample CZODoug2_1_08_16_FD_185931 | JGI IMG/M metagenome (GOLD analysis project Ga0179593, IMG submission 185931) | Vadose zone soil fungal communities from Angelo Coast Range Reserve, California, USA - CZODoug2_1_08_16fungal (PacBio error correction) | ecosystem: Environmental > Terrestrial > Soil >... | reverse complement strand
ACCCATCTTCACCTTGGAATATTCCTGCTCCTCAAATATTCTCACCTATCTTCTTTCTTGTTGTTCTATGTCCCACCTCTCTGTTCTTCCCCCCTCTTAGCCTTCTCTTCCTGTTTCTCCGGTCTCCCCCTTGCTCCCTCCTCTGCCCCATTCTCCCCCGTCTTTTTTCCCCCCCATCTTTCTCCTTCCTCCCTCTCTTTTTTACCTGGTGCTGTCCCAACAGGTCCTCACTACACTCCCTATTTCTCCCTACTTTAGACAGCTGAATCGATTAGGTGTTACAATTATTCACCCTTGAATATATCCGCTTTGTCCCATAGTTTTCCACTCCCCCGCTCCTTCCCTTTCTCCTCCTCTTTCCAGCACCTTGATGTACAGTACTACCGACTGTTCTAGCTACCACCCAGTATGAATTGATTTCCCGTTTTATTCTCCTCTTTACCCCCTCCTTTTTGTATCGGTCTTACAACGCCCACATTGTCACCTGCCTCATAGCAACGTTTTATCCCCCCAACCCGTCTCCTGAGTCAAATTTACATTTGGTCACTCGCTGTGTTACTCTCCCTATTGACCCCCTCTTTATCTCCTCCTTCCTTTCCCCGACCTCCCCCCCAAGACGCCATTTTTGGCCCTCCACCTTGTCCTTTATTTACCTCCGACCTCGACTCCTCCTCCTTTCCCCTTTTATCTCCCGTTCCCTTAGCCCCCTGCTCGACTCTCTAAGCCTTGAGACTCTGAACCACACCCTCTCGATATCTTAGACTACACACTTACCCTCCTGACTTAATTTCGTGTTCGTACTTACCTTTTTTTCCACTATATTTGTTACCTTTTTCCCCTTTAGCCTCCCACTATTGGACTCGCGACGCCCCCAATATAATAGCTGCCCCTGGTTCCTTTTCTTAAATTCATACCCCTCACCCCACCTCCCCTTTTACAACACTTTCTCCGTCTTCTGCACCCTAGTGCAGCAATGCCCCTATTGGTCTACATTAGCCCTCTGCATTTTCATTACACCACTCCCTCCATATCTTTCTACCCTCCTCTGTGTTCTCACTTTCCATCCCCCTTTTCTTTCTCTTCCTCTTTTTCCTTGCCCCCATTCTGGAATGTCACCACTTTTTTTACACGATCTGAAATATTGTCCATACTGTCTCTCTACTTTCACTCCTCCCCCACTCCTTTGCCCTTCTTCTTCTTCCTTCACATCACATTGCCCCTCCGCGCCTCCCTCCCGTTCATTACCGCCCCGCCACACCTTCTGCAGATTTCGTTTATACTGACCCTCCCTTATCATTCGCCTTTTTCCATATCACTTCCTACCTCCTTTTTCCCCCCCCCTTCTTTTCTATCCCCCTGATCCCTACTTTGCTTCAACTGGAATTACCTGTTCACTCTTTACCCTTCCCCTTTCCTTCTTCTCCTTCTCATTCATCCCCCCTACTCACCTTTCTTACTTATTAATTTGGCCACACTACTTTTTGATCACCAATTCCATTCCTCAACCTCTGCACTCGGCATTCCCTCTCCCGGACAAATTGTGTCCCTCCTCCTCTTTCCACTAACTCGTCTCTAATTATTCCCTCCTTCGCTCTTTGTACCTCACCACATCTCCTCCATGACCTAACTGTCTCCCCGTCTCCATCTGCTTCCCCCCTATTCTACCCCCCTTACTCTTCTTACTTTCTTGTGTAGGTCCGCTGCCTCGCAGGGGATGTTCAACATTCAATTCCCCTCCCCTTGACCATCCCTTATCCGCGCAGCCCCATGCTTAAGCAGGATTAGTTCTCCGCACTATTGTTCTTACACCTTCGCCCTTTGCTCTTCCTGTTACCTCTCTTATGTCCCTCCCCCTTCCTCCAACACTTGTCTCTTCATTACTCTGTCATCGACTTGGTACTAGACCTCTTTCACCCCCCGCTGGCCGCCTCCTTTTAGCCCTCACTTTTTCTTTCTCCCCATAACCCTCCAGCTTCATTCACCCCATGCCTGTTTGCCCTAAATCAACTAATGATCTATACGTGGATTGCATCGCCCCCCCTCCAGTCTCACTTATTCTAATGTCCAACTGTTACCTCTCTTTGAGCAGCAGGTTACGGTACCCTTAAAGTAGGCGCTTAATCGCGTTCCTATACGGCGCCGAACCCCTCCCAGCTTTTTTCTTCTTAGCTTGCCGAATCTGTGTCACCAGTTGCATGCAGCAGATCTCGAGTTCCTCATTTAATACCAGTATTACACTGTTTTGTCATCGACAGCTTGTCTGCTTTTGTTTCAGTTTTTCAGACATCATCTCACCATTCATTCCTTCTCCTTTCCTTTTCCTCCCTCCAGTTTTATGGCCTTCGTGCAGTACTTTGGCTCCTTCTGCGACCTGAACCTATTAGTCGTATTTTTCCACCCTGCCGTCTGCATTTCGTTATTATCCTCCTCCTCTGTTTTTCCCCCCTTTCCCATCACTACAATCTGCCAGTCAGTCATCTTTTAATCCTTGTCTTTTGCGCCCCTCATTCTCCGCCACCTTTTGACTCGCTCCTTCCCTTTTTCCACTCCCCCTGAGTTCCGAACCACTCTTTTTAGCCAAAATTGCCTACACCCACCCCCCGACTCTCTCGTACCCAATTACTTCCAGTATGGATTGACACAGCACTTAGTTGCTACTCTACTGCTTCCATCTCCACTAGCGTACAGACCCTCCCCCCACCCTTTTATTCACCTTCTACTAGCAGTGACGACTGGAAATTCATTTTGATGCTGGCTCTCTCTCTCCTACCTTTCAGTCTTCTCCTTCTCCTCTTCCCCTTTTTTCCTTCCTCTCAAAATGTCAGGCCCGTCCGTTACCCTAATCGGATTGATTGGCCGCATTTGACCCCCCCACTTCCTAGCTCATCTAGCTACTGGCTCCTCATCTTTGTGTGGCCCCCTTTTACTTTCCTTTTTTGTCCTCATTCCTCTGATCTTGGCTCCACCGTATTTCAAATGACGCTTTCCTCCGCTCATGGGCCTCTCTATTCCCTCTCCCCTCCTTTCCTTCCCCTTTTCTCTCGTGTCACTTCTCCATCGCGTTCATTCCCCTTTCGTACGCGGCTACATTCCCACCCATTTTTTCCTTCTATTTCGGCCGGTGAAAATCCATCTCATTTTTCCTTGTTTTCCTATTGTATCTTCCCTCCTCCTCTCTACTTCATCCTCTCATTTTTTCCACTCCTTCATTTCACATTACACCACTTCATATCTGACTTCTAACATTTTGTCGCTCTTATATATTTTCCTGTACCCTATACTCTCCTAATCCCCATTTCGCTTTTCTTCCCCCGTAGCCCCAATCACCTGCCTTTTGGCCCCCACTTGCCCCGTGCCAGACTCATCCTCTTTATAGACCCCAACATTGCTCCCACATACCAGCTACTCACCCCACGTTTCATTATCTTACCCGCTCTCCCGTTCAATCTATCTTATATTTTGTTTCCCGCCATCCCTTTGCACTTCCTAATTTGTCTCGACCTCCAACTTCTAGCCCCACAATTTTTTTACCACCTGTCCTATCCTTTCCTCTACTTCCTGTTTTTTTCCAATACTTTAGACTCTTCTGTACAGCCCACTTCTTCTCCCCACTTGTCCATTCTTCTCATCCAAGCCCCTCCGGTGAAGCCGATCCATGCCCCGTCCATTTTCTTTAATCCTATTCCGCCCTCCTCTAACCTCCTTCTCCCCTTCACATCTCCAGATTCGCTACACTCGTCCGAATTGAATGATTTACCCTCTCCTGTCACTCTTCTATATCTATTCCTCCTTTCACTTGTCTTATTTTTCCTTCATCCCGCACGACTCTTCCGCCTCCATCGTTTCTCTAGACCTCCGTCCCTGAGAGGTGTTCACCACCGACTTTGGTAGAATTCTGTCATCTATCGACTGTCTGACTTTTCCCAACCTTCTTCACTCCTTTTCTTCATTTCTCCCACCCTACCAATCTGTGAACGTGCAGTACCAAGACAGAACCATCCCACACAGGCACATTTCGCACTTCCCTATTTCTATTCTTATCCCCCTATCCTCTCCTTTGTTTCCTACCCACCCCTCTCTCGATCCTCTTCCCCTTAGTATGTACATCCATCATCCAACATTCATCTTTGGAATTGCGTTTGTGTTCCAACGCACTTTTTCACTGTTAACCCTCCTTCTCTCCTCTCTCTGTCCATCCTATCCTCTTCTCTCAACTCGTCATATCGGTCATTGCAAACAGCACCATATTTGCCTCCCCCCTCCCCTTTCCTCACTTCTCCCCCCTTCCTTCTTACTAGAACTCTCCTAGTTGATCTTTGCCCAATCCGCTTTTGTGTTGCCCGGCTTTCTATACCATCCATTCTCTCAGCCATATGCGTGCCCTTGCGAGCATTCTCATCTGCCCACTCTTTGCCGTTCCTTTTCTCTTTTTTACCCTCCCCCCACCCCTCTCCTTCCTACCTTTCTCTCTACTTCCCCTTCGCTTATCGAGCACTGCTTCCTTCCCCTCCTTCTTTTCCCTCTATTCTTTTTTTTGCTCCTTCAGTACCTTTGCACCTAATCCTTGTCATCGTATTTCACATCACAAGCATGGTCCACTGTAAGACATGTTCTCATGTATCTTATCCCCTCATTTCCGTCTCTCCACCTTCCGTTTTCACCCTTTTCCTGTTTATGTTCCCACCTTCACTGCATGTCCTCTGGCTATCTTCCAGTCGCGAGTCTCTTAGTTCGCATCTTCTAATTTCCTCTATTTCCCCTTCCACCACTCCTACCATTTTTCCACCTCTCGTTTTACCTATATTCACCACCCTGTGTTTGACACGCACGTATCCCCCTACTCCTTCTTGCGACCCACACATTTCCCCTTCCTACTATTGTTTTCTCTTCCCCTTTTCCTCCTTTCTTTCCCTTCCTCCTCCTCTTAACCTCAGTTCGCACCTCCTATCCCTTTTTCCCTCCCTTCCCCTTTATTCTCCATCCTCTCCCGCCCCTGGCAACTCCATACATTATCTTTCAGAACCACAGTCTCTCACAATTCTACATATGTGAACAACCGTCCGATCCTGACCCTTCGTGTGAAGACCTGAACACTGACACCGCTTTCCTGCGCTTTCCTCTGTTTCTCGTTCCCCTTTATCACCCCTCATATTTATACTTGACATGACCAGGCATTACCTTATGCTTTATCACCACTACACTTTCCCCTCTCATTTCCCCTCTCCACATCCTTCGTTATCCTCTCCAGTTTTGTCTAGGACAGCTTCCCACTCCTATCCGTTTCATTCCTCCTCCTGATCCCGTACTCCCGTCCCCATATCTCTCTCAACTTCTTTCATGTCTCCCAGCTTCCCCGCTGACCCCACCTCCCCCCCCTCTTTACCTCCTCCCATCTTCCACTCCTTCTTCTTCACCAACACTTACCCCTTCCATGCCAATGTGTATCATCTGATCCTTCATTCCCTATTCCCTTCCCTTCTCGATTTTGCACCTAGATACTTATCTCCACAGCCATCATATATATCTCTTTCCGTCGTCTATGCACACTCTAGTTTCCCATGATCACTTTCTACTTCCACCCTCTCTTTCACCTTCCCATTTCTTCCCTCTTCCCCTTACTACGATCCCTTACACAATCAACACTTTACCGTTCCTTCGACCGACGTGTCCCTTCACTATCCCTGTGTCACCCTCGTTCTCCTAATCTGTTCTTCCCCAGTCAGCTAACGGCCCCTATACCATCGACCATTATGTTCCCGTGTAATCTGATCTCTTGGTGTATGCTTACACCTTGAGCCTGTTCCTTCCGTATTGTCCTCTATCATGTCCTCGCCTTCTTTCTTTCTTTTCTTCATTCACTTGTTCGCAAACCTCCCCCATATCTTTTTCTCTCCCTCTTTCCCCCCTTCTATCCCCCCAGCCTTGTCCCTATACACCCAGTGCCCACCCCCTCCTCGCAATTGCTCAATATTCGCAGCTAATTATCTCCCTCGCTCACTACATCTCATACCTCCATAACCCTCCTTTAGTTCAATCCGCACCCCCCTTCCCCTCTTCCCTTTCAGATGCCCTGCATGCAATAGCAGCATTATATCACTGTTATTTCTTGCTCTTCCCAGCTCTTTCTCACTTCTTCCCTCCTTCCATACGTTCACGTACCATTCTCCCCCTCCTGGCGTTCCCTCCCAATATCAAGCCAGCAATCCAGACGGCCCTAGCAACGCTGACCCGCCCTTCTTTCTAACCCCTATATTCCTGTTAATCTAATCATATTCTTACTTTTGAGGGTGGCTGACTTTCCTCTACAGTGTATGAACACCCTTGCTCCCTGTCACATGACTCAATCATTTACCCCTTCTTCCCCTCTTTATATTCCCCCCCTGTAGACGGCACTTATTATTTCCCTCTCTGATTCCCCACCCACTCCTCCCCTGCTTTGGAATGTAGATAACCTGTGTACCTGTCTCACATAAATGGCAAATGATCTCTGCCTTTCCATCGTCCTCTTCCCGTCCCCTCCCCTCTCTTCTTTCTCTCATTTTTCGTGACACTGCCTCCATTGGTATGGATTTTCATTCACATCATTGTCACTATCTGTCCATTTTCTCTCTGTCCCTTCATTCACCACTTCCTTAATTCACTTAACCCTGTCAGCTCAGCCATATGTGTAAGACCGCCAATATGAGCATACCAGACTCTAAGTACTGACCTCATCTACTAAGACCACTTATATGACGTACTTTGTTTCATACCACACTACTCTCTTCCCCACTTTTCATCCCTCTACCCACTACTTGTGCCACCTCCCCCTCCACACCGCACACCATCCTCATTTCTCACCTTTTGTCCCCTCTTACTTCCCCCCCTACACTTCCACCCTTCCCCCACGAACCCCTCGTAACTGTCCTTTCTGAACTTGATACATCTCGTCTCTCCCCGGTGACATAAGGTACTACTACCCTCACCTCGTATACACCTTTCATGTTCCCACCTTACTCCCATCTCACCCCCTATACTGTATGTCCATATGCACACATCACTCTTGTCCTCACTAGACATTTATTCTTTCCTCCCAATACATTCTCACCCCCTTCTCATACTCTATAGCTATTTCCTAGCGAACTCGCCACCATACACGTGCCTCATACTTCTTACAGTCTTGTCTTATCAATCTACCTACCAAGAATAAATATATTGTTGCATCCGCTCCTTGCACAATTCTCTTCTACAACCCCTCCATGGTCTTCCCTTCCTCCCTTTCTTCCTCATCAGCCCTACCATACATCTGCTAGCATGGCTGCATGCACCTATTCCTCACCTCCCACTTTCCTTCCTTCCCTATCCCTCCATTCTCTGAACGAGCCCATCGCCACTGTCCCATGGTCTCCTCGAACTACTGACCTCCCTACTGCTTCGACAAGACGACGCATCTTCGGAGCTCATGCATACCCATCTCTAACCTACTCCCTTACTCTAATCCCTCATTCTTCACTCACCATCTTCTATTCACACCTACCACCTCTGCACATAGCCTCCCGCCCCATCTATGTAATCTCTAATTCATTAAAACCCCTACATCCTCTTATCCTCACCTTTTCCATACTTACTCCCCTTCCATTTGAATCAAGCCATCCCGCTCCCCTTCACCTATAACCTCACCGATGCAGACCTCCCTTTCTTACGAGACCGACTATTTTAGGCACGGCTAACACAAGACCTAATTACGCGAAACTTTCTCCTTCCTCACCCATCCGCCATACTACCCTTTCATTTCTCTGGAATTGCGAAATAGACTCCAATTAGTACCACCATCCATAGATCTTAATCGAGGCTTTTCCACTGGGTTATTCCCTTCCGTAACTCTGCCTCCAATCTACTCCTCCTTCTCCTAGGATATCAACCACCTCGTTAAAATGCTCTCTGCACGTCTCCCCCCACTCTCACCCTATGTGCGGTCCTATCCATAGACATCTACTCTTATATCCAACCTGTCTACCTGCACAGTATCAGCCCTTTAGCCTTATCCCCTCCCCTCTCTCCCATCCTCAACTTGTGAGCCTCCCTTTCCCTCATCGGCTCCATCCCTCACCCTACCTCACCCTCACATCTATCTCATCCCCCTACAGATTCCAACGCCATTTGTCTCTCACCTCCTCACTATCCTGGCCACACATAATTCTTCGATTCCCAGTTTCCCCTTCCCAGCTCTCCCCCCATCCCCTCCTTTTCCTACTATATTCCTCCCTTCTCTTGCCCCCATCTTGTGCTGACGTCTTTCTTCTCCCTTTTTTACCTATCTTTTTCCTCCTCTTTTTTTTTCTGCCCCTTCTATCACGCCCTCATTGGCACACTTTGGCTTTGAACCGTCCTCCCTCTTCTACCAGCCACCAGCCTCCTAGACAGGCCCTTATTCGCCATCCGGCTCACAACCGAATTTGTGCATCAGTGTCTCTTCATCATATCTTTCCACCTTCTCTTTTCGCCTACCCTCGTTCCTACAATCACCTTCAATTTGTTGTCCGACCTAGCCAGTTTTAATTCGCTAGCTCTCCCCTCCTTCATATCTCTTTTTCGCCTTCCTCTCATCTTTTCTCCCCTACGGCTCCCTAGCAAAGTTTGCGGGCATCTTTAGAGTCGTCCCATTTCGCGACTATCCGATAGCGCTGCATCGCCGTCTGACCTTACATTTTGTCCGTCTTGTCTTCCCCTCTACCCTTTTCCCCCCTGGATCTCTCCATTTCCCCCCCTCCTTCCCAGTCCTTTATCGTAATGCACCTCTCTCCTCGGACCCCCCCCCTCTAGCTTTACACTCCTTACCTATTTTTCAACCATATCTCTGCCTCCCAGTTTTGATGGCAGCATTAATCACCCCACAACTGCCTTAAGCCATATGCTAGCAGTCAGAGGTTCCCGTAAAGCGAAGCAGATCTCGTACTTTGTTTCCCCAGGATTCTCGATCCACTCTTTTTTGCCTCCTCCCCCCCCCTGAGTTCCTCACCCTTGCCCATTTCTCACTTGGGCTCCGCCCACTATCTTACTTTGTCCTCTCACTTTCGTTCTCTCCGACAACATACTAATTTTTCTCTAGACTCCACCCCGCATTCCCGGTTATCTCTTCTCTCCCTTTACTTTCCCTGCTTGGTGTTCTCTGCTCTTGTTATTTATTCGTCACTTTCCCATTTTTCTCTCTAGCAACTTTCCTTTGTCCTTCCTTGCCTCAGCGAATTTTTAGAAAAACTTAGTACTATCTCAGTATTGAATCTTACACTTCATACATCGCCCTTCTTCCTCAAACCATCGCCCACTCCCTCTTGTCCCTATTGTTTGAAGACAATCTCTACCCGATAATATCAACTTGTCGTTAGGTTATTACATGCTCTAATTCCCTTTCTATCCTTCTGTCCCCTCGTCTTCGACCCCTACTTTGTCACCAATCTACTCCTAAACGCTATCCCCTAGGTCTCTCAGTCTAGTGATTTCTCATAATCATAGTAGAAGCACCATAGCGCCATGAGGAGGCGCTGCAGGCCTACATGCTTGTATCTCTTCATTCCATCGTTCTTACTGCCATTCTTCCCATGTTTCCTTATTCATTCATTATCATTGACCTACGTCGATTGCCCTAACCAGACTTCTGACCATCATTTTCACCTTTCGCTGTTCCGTACACCTTCCTATTCTTTAACTCTCCCTTGCACTTCCCCTCCCCCCCCCCTCCTCTCCCCCCCCCTCACTCTGCCCCGCTCCTATTTGTTTTTACCCACGCTATTGCGTTTCGATAAGTGGTCCGCTGTAGTCGGCTGTTTCCTATACTTTCTTGTGTCTACCATCGTTTCCTTTTTCTCTTTCGCCCCTCCCTTCTTTCATCTTAACTCTTCTCCTTTACCTTATACACCTACTTTTGGTTCTTTTTTTCTCTTCGACTATCTCACCACTTCCTCCTTTCTCTTTCCCTCCCCTTCCTAGTTTTCCTCTCTATTTCCTTACCTTCTCTCTTCCCCGCTCCTCTCCTTCGTCTATCCGCATTCATCTCCTGCACCCATAACCCATCTTGAGACTCTCGTAAACAGACTTCCCTTATGCCCAAGTAACCTATCCCCCCCCCCCCCCCTTCTTCTGTTCCACTTTGGCCCACCTTGGATCTTTTAGTCACAACTGCGCTCCTCTTCCCTGTTCCTACTCCCTTTTTTCCGCTCTCCATCGACACCGTTCACATTTTTCTGATGACCGGCGTCATCTTTGTACTCCCCCTCTTCCTCTCGTATATTTCGCACCCTCTGGATACACATTCCCCCTCCCCATCCTCCTATTATTACTTCCTTCCTCCCTATTTTTTTACTTTTCTCCCCCTTTCTATTATCACTGATCCCCCTTTGAATTAGCGCTGACTACCTGGCCTTAGTCACCTATTCTTCGTCCTCCCTCCCCTTTTCATCCCTTCGAACCTCCTTTCCCCCCTTTCCTTCTCCTTTGTGTCGACTTTTTCTCTCTGGCACTACAGGCACGAATTTCTCCTCGATCATCTTAGCACATTTATTATACTTTTTTGAACATCTCATTTATTACCGTCTTCCTTATTTACATCTAATCAAGTCCCTGCCCACATCTTTCCCCCCCCCTCTTTCCCTCCCTCGTCGCCTTGTATATTTCCACTGTCCCCTTGCATAATCTTCCTCTGCACCCCGCCACTATTTTTACCCCCTATCCTCCTCGATCTCAATACTGAAGACAATGTAGCGGCACACCAATGACTGCATCCCTCGACCTTCCTCCCCAACTACAGACATTCTATCGGACCAAATCGCGACCACCCAACTTTCTTCTCGTGATCCGGCTCTCCTCCCATAATCAGCTTGTTTCCTTTCCTTTTTCTTCTTCTTTGCTTATTACTTTTGCTCCTCTACCACATAATTGCACCCTGACTAAATTTCTCAAGACTTCTTCGCATAACAGCTCTCTTTCCATAGGCCTATCTTCCTCTTCTCTTCCGCCTTTCTTTTACACCATGAGCCATGTCACTCCCGGAAGCGTTTTGTTCTCCTATGTCAGCTTTTCACCTAGATGTTCTAAGCTCCCAAGACTTTTAGTGTCCATCTCTATCCGTACCTTGTAACGACATTTTTCCCCCTTTCCCGCCTTACTTCCGGACACTTTCGCATGACCATCCCCATCAACTCTTCTTAGTTGTTGGCCACCCTTACAGCGATCATCCCCACATCTCTTCACCCTTTTTCTATCTTCCCACTTCCTACTCACGTCTCCCCAACTCTGCCCGCCATGCGCCCCGTATGCAGACTTTTCATTTCCCTCCTCGTGCCAAATTCGTCCTCACACTTCCCCCAGGCCATTACCTTACCCACCAATCTTTTCTTCAAAGACCTTCCCTCTCCCCCTACCCCAATGGACATCAAGAAATGATATTCTATTGTTGATATTAGTTTATATCCTCTCGATTTTATATTTCCCTTTCTTTTCGTTGTTATTATTTTCCTCCGTTGCGCCCCCGTCGAGGAGTTTTCTCGCAACCTCCCTTCTACTCTTGTTTAGGCGTCATCCCCGCTTTTTCTTTTCATTTATTCTTACTCTCGTCTTCCTCACATCTTCGTCTTCTGTCAGATTCTATGTCTTTTGTTCTTGGCCTCGTGCCTACCTCTTCCGTCCTTTTTCTACCCCTCTACCCTTTCATCATCTCGTTCTTGGCTCGGGACACACTTCTTCTCATACACAGCCCGGCCTCCTCACATTTTCCAGCCTCACGTTCCTCATTCGACCCCTTTTTTCTCTCCTTATTATACAATGAACGCCTACCGTACTCAATAGGAGGTCCCCGAATTATCACTCATCTTTTACTATTGACTCCTTGTCATCTTCAGTCCCACCCCTCTGTGTCCCAGCTCCTTTTCCCTCCTCCTCCTCCCTTCGCACTCCTTTTCCCCGCGCCCAGATGTCTATGCCCTTTCACTGTTATCCCGACTCTCTTTTCTCAACTCTCCCTCCCTCTTTGGCACGCCTGCTACGCAGATGTGCTTTAGCTTACTTTCAACTCTTTTCTTTCCCATATTCAGCGGTGAACCCAATGGCCACTTTATCCCTCATGACTTCGTGGTCACCC
>Ga0179593_1463173_pt1 | contig 12112 bp, 14 predicted proteins | sample CZODoug2_1_08_16_FD_185931 | JGI IMG/M metagenome (GOLD analysis project Ga0179593, IMG submission 185931) | Vadose zone soil fungal communities from Angelo Coast Range Reserve, California, USA - CZODoug2_1_08_16fungal (PacBio error correction) | ecosystem: Environmental > Terrestrial > Soil >... | reverse complement strand
CCACACCACAACACGCTGTCAATCCACTAGCACTCGAATCCCTCTTTTCCTAGAACAGTCCTGCCCTTCCTTTCGCGTTCTCGCGAGAGACGTGCTGTACCTCGTGCTATAGCCATATGGCCTACCCTGAATCTTGAATCCTTTTCCATCTGGTTTATACCCCCCTGAAACCACTTCTCCCCCTGACTCTTCCAGCTCAAAACGCTCCCTGCCCGAGTTTCCAAGCTTTTTTTTTTGCCCTCAAAACTGTGCAGCCCTTTACAATCCCCTTTCCCAGTCCGCAGTCATTGACTTCATCGCCTTCCAAGTCCATTTTCTCAAGCTGCCGCTGCTTTTCGCCTAGCCAATTAGATGTATTTCAGAATTTTTTTGCTAAATGAGCCCCCCCTATCACTGCGCTGCAAGGCAAATACCCGCACACCACGAGAGTCTCGTCTTCCCCCACTTTTTTTTTCACCCTCGCCAAGAGAACCCCCCCGGCGATTCGCCTCATCCCGTCCAAATCCTCGCTTCCCCGATGATTGCTGCACTAGTCCCATGACTACCAAGTTTTTTTTCTTTCTTCTTTTGACCAACGCTCATCGGGCTCACTTCCAATACCCTCTTCCCCCGTTACGTCCTTCACTTATTCTCTCCTTTTTCCGTTGATAATTACGCTTTTTATGCCGTTTTTTCTCATAGCCCCCTTTTATCAACCAGCACTTTGTTTCTTGTTTTTTTGTTTTGTTATTTTCCTGTTTATTTTTTTTTTTTTTTTTGTTTTTTGTTTGTTTTTAGTATGTATTTTTTTTTTTTTTTTTTTTTTTTGCTTGGTTTCGTGCTTTCTTTTTTTTCGCGCACGCTTTCATCGGCCGTGTTCTTGCGGCTCGGTGTTTCGCGCGTATCACGATTACTCGCCCTTCCCCGCTCGGTGAACATTTACTTATGCTTCCTCCCCCAAAACCTCATCTTTTTTGTCTCCGTACCTTTTTTATTTTTCCCGACCACCCTCACCGCTCGTCTCAATCTCCCCCATTTCGACACACGTTAGTCTGACGTTCTCCCCGATTTCCTCCCCGGCCCGTCGTTTTCCACCCACTTTTTGACCAAGCGACTGCCCTTGGGAAACGTGTTCTGCTTTGAATGAACCTCTTTTCCCCTTTTTAGAGGCTCTTCCTCCCCTCTCCCCCTCGCGCACCATTTCTTTGCAGTATTTGCTGTCTCCAGTAAGTCCCGGTCCGATCGGTTCCTCAGATCTAAAAATCCTGACACCCCCATTCGATTTTGTATCCTCCCCTCTATTGTATGAATGACGGTTTCCAGATCCTTTCCCTCCCTGTAGATATGGGCGTCTCGCCCCTCCCTCTTTTAGCCTTAGAGTTATCAAGTTCTAGTCCACACAATCTCCCCAGTCCCCCTCCTCGAGGATCTTCGCGTAGAGTCGACCCTTCCGTTCCTCTTAGCGAGGATAAAAACCTTCCTTAAAAATGACGCGACGAAGGCATTCCCGTTTAAGTGATTTCGAGTAGTGCGTCACCTCTTCGTACGCCCCCAAACGTCTGCTCCTTTACGGTCCTCACTCTATCACTTCTCCCGTCGTTCCTCGGGGTACCTTTTCTTGATCAGTGAATTCTGGGTCCCTTCTTTCCACTTCCTGTGTTCGCAAACTAGTTTTTTTATTCCATGATCCCAAAAAGCTCCGATGTCGTAAACCCCCTTTTTTTGCCCAACTGTTTGGTTTGATCCTCTTTATTTCAATAAGATTACCCATCCTATCTTTGTGGTGAGTAGATGGTCTGACCGGATAAGGCGTTTCTCTACGTATCAGTTACTTTCTTAGCTTTTTGATCATTGAATACCTTCTTCATAAGTAATTTTGTTTACCGATTTTTCCCTGGTCGTGCCGATGACCCCCATTACACCCACCCTGCTCACTCTAATGCGCTGGTGGACTTTAATCGTGGCGAACCTCCTTTTTTTTCGTTCTTTTTTTTTCGTCGCTACCATTCCGTCTTTCATCTCGGAATCATTTTCCCTCCCTGCTTCCCGCAGGCTGCAGGTTTTATGGTTTTTTACGTTTTCCTGATGCTTTTTTTTTTTTTTCCGCATCATACGTATACTCGATGATGCATTTTTTGGCGACCGTTTGTATGATTCCTCTGCGTGAACCGATCCGGCTTCGTTTTTTGCAGCGCCTACCTTATCGAACCCCCCACCCGCCTTTCCTTTCTTTTATTCGCGATATTTTCCGAATTTTTGTTTCTTATTTTATGTTTAAGATCCCCGATATAGAAGTCCCCCACTTCTCTGAAGTTAGCAATCCGCATGGCTTGCTTTTCGTTTCCTCAGTTCTTTCCCCCTTGATTGCCTTTTGAAGGCGTTCATCTCGATTGGGAGATTAACAGCTCCCCTTTCCCTCAGGTGCCCTTTTCTTAACAAAATTTTGCCACCGGTGTGTGTTGCCTGACCTTATTTTTTTATTTTTCCGACCTTGCTCTCCTATTCGTGATCTGAAGCACTCCGGTGGTGCGTCTCGAGCGTGAGTTCTGTGCACCACGTCCCTATTGACTTCTTCTTTTGTCTGATTTGAAGCGAAATGTTTGTTTGCGCGATGGTCGAACATCTTGTTGCTACGCCCGTCGTATTTTTAAAACGGCATCGAACTTCGAGTCTCCTGTTTCGCCACGTTCGAGCTTCTAGTCACCTGCTTTTTCTACGGAACGGGGTCGCGGTCCTCAACTCGTGCTATTTTAGTATTTCCGCACGGAAAATGCCGATAGGGCATTACGGACGTTTTCCGTGAGTCAATTGATTTTATTTCGTTTGAAAGAAGTTCCCCCAACCCCAAAGCTTTGATTCTTTTTCCTGATGCTTTTTTTCACGAGTGGTCCTGCGTCGACTTTTAATCCGGCTCTTGTTACAAGTGGCGATCTCCCCTACGTGCTCTCTTTTTTTGTGTATTCCTTGCCCGCAGGGGCATTTCTATTATTTATGAATTGGTTCTCAGTCTGTATTGTCAATATGTAGTCCCTATATTCAAGTTTTTTTCAAGCCCCACCACCCATCGTCTGATTTTCCTCGCTTCCGTCTCATGCTGGCGGACATTTCAACTGAAAATTGTCCGCTTTGCCCGTCGTTTTTTTGCTGCCGCTCCTGCTTGGAACCCTATCTTGTTTTTTTTATTTTTTTTCCGATGGATCTGCATGAGAACTGTAGTGAGTGTTCCACACTTAGTCCCCCCCCTCGTATTCCTTCACGTTCTTTCTACTGTTAGCCTTCTCGTCGTCTTCTACCAGAGCGTAGCGCAGATGATCTCCTCGCATTTTACTGGGGACCAGCGAGATTTCTGTGCTCTTGATTTGCCGCCTCTGTTATTTGTATTATATCTATCTTTTAATATTTTTTTTGTTCGAGAGATAGATTGTCCACCCCCCGCGCGCCCCCTCACGAGCATCTGACTTTTTTCGGCTTTTTCCCCGTAAATTTCACTTTCTGCGCTCAGCGTTTCCGTTTTACTAGTTATCGTACCGCTTGCCTCTGCTCGCCGTCTCCACGCGTGTGTGGTCCCCTCCTCGAGACCCCCAATTTCTTCTCTCGCGTCCCCCCCTGTCCCCAAACCGTTCTCAGATTTTTCCCCTCCGTATCGTCAGCAACACGCGCAGAGTCCATTCCGTGCCATGTCCGACAATCATGCCTTCATCTCCCACTTTTTCACTCCCTCTATTGCCCCCCTCAAAGCCTGCCGTTTCGCTAGTCACCATCGGGCATTTATTTTTTCTACTGCGTAGTCCGCGAGTAATACCCCCCTCGCTTTCGTATCTGCGCCACTTTTTTAACCCTCCTCCCGTCTATTTCGGCTTCCATGCATCGTTGACCCGTTATAGTTGTTACTCCCAGAATAACAAATTTTTTTCCACCCCTTGAATCCCGGTTTTTCTTTTCAATTCGCGCCCCGTCCTTCTTCCCCCGTCTCTTTTGTGTATCCCCGGCGAATAGGTGGCTGCAGCGCCCCCGTGATTAACCACCCTGTTCCCCCCCGTTGCCCTTTCGTAATATCGCTTTTTTTCTCACCGTTTTGTATTTCAGTCTTCTGCCTGTGGATTCGTCTCGTTTGAGCGTATTCCCAGCTTTTCTCGCCTTTTCAACCAGGACCCAGTCCCTTCTTTGCTTCATTCGTCCCAACACGATTTACACTTTTTCGCAGTACAGAGCAAATCAGACCACACACGCATGTCTGAAGCGTCCCCCCTCCGCTTCTCCCCAGATCCCGATCGTATCCTTTTCCCGCATCCCCATGCCATAATTGTTTCCACCCCCCGGTGAGTACCAGTTCAGCCCTCTTTAACGTTTTTCGTTTTTGCCATTCACTTTCTTCGAGCCTTTCGACAGATTCCTCATTCCCCCCCCTTCACTCGCGCAAGCTCGGCTGGCAGTTTTTCTCGTAAGTTTCCGGTTCAAGCGGGTTTTCCCATCTCGTCTCTGACCACAATATCCCCCCCAGTCCGGGCCGGTTTTTGCTTAGTTTTTAATAAGAAGCTTTCGGTGGTCAATCTCGGGGTGGATTTTCTTCCGATATTGGGTTTCTTCACTGGCCCTCCCTCGGTCTTCGGATCCGTTGTCAGAGTAATGCAGACCCCCCAAATCGCCCCCCGTTACTACCCCCGAGGGATCTTCTTTCTATTGTACTCCCCCAGTCGAAGTTCCTTTAGTCATTCCCCCTCTCCGTGTACCCGCCTGGTCCTTCCGTGGAGTTAAGTGCGAAATCGGACTTGTTATCGCCGAAAAACATCCTGTCTCCGCCCCCCAACTGCCCTTTTCTCCCTAGAAGCCCGTCTCTCCCGTTTGTTGGCGAGTTTTTTTGTTTGCGCAAGTTCCCTTCCTCAGCACTAAAACATTACATCCTTGGCTCCCCATATTTCTGCCGACTTCTTACCTGTCTCCCAACTCTCCGCCGTACCTTCCTATTGCCCTGAATCAGTAGCGTTGGTCATAAGCTTAATCTATCTATCCTCTCCTCTTTGTTCTCTTTTGAATTTTATGATTGACCATCTAATGCGTTTTAATGCCCCCCGTTCATCAGTTCCGTCGAGCGTTTGATTCCTTTACTCCCTTCTTTCCAATTCATTTTCGCCACCCCCGCATTGGCTTTTTCTCGGTCTCAAAATTCACTCTAACCCCCCCCGTGCCGTTAGCACGCCCTGTGTGAGTTTCTCTTGGAGCCAGTTCATTTGTCGGCTCGTCTTTTTTTCGTCGTAACCCTTTCCGCCTTTCTCACTTACCTTTTTCCGGGACTTTTCCGGAGCAGTCTGGTACGGATATTGTCTTTACGCTCCGACGCATGCTTCTGGATGTTTATTCCCATCTACAGAATATAATCTTGTATGTACTTTCGATTGTACGGGTGTTTATTCCTTTCTGCTCCCCTTGATGTCCGCGTTGCCTTTACACGATAGCGATCGGAACTACGCTTTCACTCATTATAGCTTTCCGAAGCCGAATTGTTGTATTATTTTTTGTCAGTCTCACCCCCCGATATTTTCTAACCCTCATTCCTGCATTATCAGAGCCCCCAAACCCGGGCTAATCCCTCTTAGCTACTTTTTGGCTTCGGTTTTTTTCCCTTTTGGTTTTCCCTTTAGTCGGGAAGATTTGTGTGACTGGTTAACGCGCAACTTTTGTTGGATGTCATGTTGTGTATCACCTTTTGGTCACCTTGCCCCCCGAACTTCTTTTGCCGCGGGATGGCTACCGTCCTGCTATCCGCTTTTCCTCCCTTTCCAATTTCCTCTGTTGCTGAGTATCATCATCCTTTTTTGGTGGTTGCCCCTACTTTGCGCCTTCTTTTTTTTTCATACTTGGAGCTTTTGTGGGATTTCTATTTTCCTTTTTCGACATTTCTAGTTTTTGGCTTTCTGACCCCCACGCACGATAACGAGAACGGCCGTTCCTCGGAAGGACTCGTCTGTAAGCTTTCCCCCGCGTTCGCCACTTGAGTATTTTAAGTCGTTCTTTACTGACCCTCCGGAGTGGCTTCTTAAGTTGGTCTCGGAGACGATGTCTCCTCCTTTATTTTCCCCCTCAACCGGCCCAGTTAGAAGTTCCGTGCTTTTTCGGACCAGGCAACAGGTACCCAACGTTACCCTTCTTTTGCCAAAGCCGACCCCCACTCTTTTTTGGCTTTTCGGCTTTCTTTTTCTTTTCCTCGATGTCCCCCCCTTTTCTGATCGATTTTTTCCTCTTACAAGTCTGAGTACAATTTGGGCGATCTCTGCGCTCGTCTGCGGGTCCTATTTTTCCTTTCCGCCTCGGCTCCTTTCATTTTCGCATTTTTTCCCTGCAGTGCATCGCTTTCCTGCAGCCTCCTAGGCCGGTCAGACCTGGAGGGGCAGCAGAGCATCAGTCTGCGGCCCTGGGTGACACTTAACCCTCAGATTGCTGTTCCCTTTACGCCCCTGCGGTGTGTCTGACTGCGTTCCAGCGGGTTTTATTTTTTGACGAGGAGGCCCCTTGGCCGCAATGTTCTCCGAGTGAAGTCCCCCTTTTTCTAACCCAATGGGCCTTTAAGATTATGCCGGGATATGGCTCTTTTCTCCTCTTCTCCGTCTTTCTTATGCCAGTTAGCAGCCTTTCTCTTAATCCTTTCCCATTTTAAGAGGGACGCGTCGATACCATTCTAGTGATGGCCGCGTTTTTTTTTATTTAAAACTTTTTTAATCCTCCTACTTTCCTTCTTCGCTAGCATCTTCCCCCCAACGTTCCCAAGAACCGGAACTTATGTCTCGATTTACCTTCTTAACTATAGCAATTCTCTCTATTTTAGACGAGTTCTGAGTTCGAATATTTGAGCGCAATGAGTTCTTTGACCGGATATGATTGTGCTCCACGTCTTTTTTTTACATCTTCCCCCCCTCGCACAATTTTAGCCCCCCAACGTGAACTTACCCAAAAATAGCCCTTCTATTGTTCTCCCCCTCCCACATAGTCTTCCGAAAACCTTAACGAGTTCCCCAAGCTGCTCGTAGAAAGAATGTGTACATGCCCCACCTGACCCCCCGCTCTTTTGCCCGCCCAAGATGCACCGTTTATGAAAAGCGTTTTTCTTCTCATGGCACAATCCCCCCGTACAGCGCTTCCCCTTCACCTTCCTGCCGCCCCCTTTTCCTGAGAGCGCCCCTTTGTAACCCTTTCTCCCCTTCTACTCCCTTCTCTCTATCTTTGCATCGTTCACAGAGATAAGGAATTACGATTCACCCTTTGCCTTTTAACCCCAAGATTTATTACCTTTCCCCCCCCTCTTAATCCCCCCTTTTTTTCCCTTTCTTTCCCCCCTCCCCGCGATTCCTTCCCTCTCGCTTTCGTGCGATTAAAAAACAGCGACGTTTCCTTTATTCCTCTCCAACGTTCGTAATCCCCGCTTCCTTTTCCTGCACTACCTACTTTACTCCCATTTGAGTAACCGCTCTTCCTTTCTCGCCTCATCTGAGCCTGTTGAGGATCGGTGAGTCATTCTTAAGTCGATCCCCCCCCCCAACGGACCCAGTGACTTTTTTCTCCTCACTCCCCCCCCCCCACTTTTCCCAATCCTGTCGCAAATTTGCAACTTTTGACCCCCAGCTCTGTCGAAGCTCAACACCTCCTCTTGCCTCTTCTTTACGACTTTTCTCGGAGTTCTCGCTTGCCTTTAAGTTGCAGGAAGCGTAACACCGTTTCTCCCCCCCATTTAAGCGTCTTCTTGAAATTTTAGAGTGGAAATCTCCAAGTATAGTCTTTTTCCTCCCCTTCAGAGTGCCTCACTTCCTCCGCCCAAATTTCTCCCGCCGCTCTCATCCCGTTGTGCTCTTATTTCCGGTTCCCCCTCGAGTTTTCCCCTCATATCTTCTCTGAACCCCCCTCCTCCCACCACTTCCTATGTCTGTAGCCGATTCCGAATGAGTCAGGACTGTTTTTGGAAAGCATCTTTTTTCCCTTCCCCTGCTTATGGGAGTTCAAAACGCCCTTCTTGAAGAATAAGGTGTTCTCATATCTCCGCCACCCCTATCCAATCGCCCCACGTTTCCTCCCTCGAGACATTTTCGTAGATGAAGAACGCCAGTTTTCGCTGCCTTGATGATACACAATATCCTACAACTTTTCTCTTATTGCCTTCAAGATTCGAGTAGTTTCCAATCTTTACTTTCTCTCACGACCCCCCCACCCGCGCCTCCCCCATGACTGTCGCAACTGTCATGTCGCAAAAGTTGCTGCTGAGTTTTAGTGGCCTGTGTGAGTCCCCCCTTTTGTCATTTTTCTACGCGACCCCCCCTTCCACCGTTGTGTGAACATTTATCTCCGTGTTCCTTCCCCCCCCTTCGTGACGTCCCTGATGACGTCTGGGCACCTTTTCCTTCTCTTGTATCAGATCAATCTTTTCCTCCTCCCATACGTTTGTATCGAGCGCAATCTGATTGCCCCCTGATAAGCTTTTTTCATGAATATATTTTTCGTTCCTTCTCTTTGCTACTTGCATACCTTTTCCCTGCCTTTCGCCCTTTTCCCCGAATTGTTCCTTTTTGGTGAGGCCCCCTTTCACTTCGCACACTGCTGTACCTAGAACGACTTTTTTTTTTTTTTTGGTTGACCCGTGCAGAACCGTCCCATTTTGCGTCTTTTTTTGTCCCCCATTCCGCTTGTTCCCGCCTTCGTCCCTTCACGGGCCCTGCCTGCCTGCCTGCATTCTTTTGTTCTATATTGGTGATCATCTCTATCGATTCGGTGGGCTTTCGTCATTTCGAGCATCTCCTCGATGAGGAATTTGGCTTTTTGGTTTTTCGCTTCGCAACGATCTGCTTCCGCCTTTCCCTTTTTCCCCCCTCTCCCAGCGACGTAGCTAACTATCTTTACCCCGCATTTCTCTTTTAGCTCCCCTGCTATTTGTGTTCTTTTTCTTTTCGACTATATAGACGACCCCCTCTTATTAATTGGACACTTACTTCTCCGCCGTCCCCCTATGTAGAGCTGCTTGCGTCGACTGCGTTTAGGCTTTTACTTCTTGCCCGTTTTTTCCGGTCTTGAGGAATTACTGGTAGCCACGCGACCTTCCCCGACCGGCTGCGGACACTTTTTGCTCAACTTTTTTTTGTGCAGGAATGACCACTCCTTGTTTTTGATTTGGGGGATCCGTTATTATTTTCCCTTTTTTGCTCGTAATGACACGTTTTGGTGTTTTTCCCCCTTTACGTTTGTGTGCTTTTTTTTTTTCCTTTGTTTACTGTCTCCCTCTCTCGTTTGGGACTTAGTCGCAGGACAGAAGAATTTCTGTTTCTTTTTTGCGAGGCCGGCAAAATCTTGGTTGCTCCCGGACGAGCCCGAGAGGATTCCCTGGTGTTCAGACTCAAGCTTTCGCACGGCGATATAATATAATGCACCACGCGTGGATTACGAAGGGGGCCTGCATCAGCTTCTCTTTCCCCCTATTTCATACGCCACGGACCCCAGCCTCATACCCAATGGCCACACCGCGTGGTCGTTGCTGAACTTTCCACTGCTCATCTTGGCCAAGCCCACGAAAACCCACACACAAAAACTCTATTTCCATGGACTATGCAACAGATTTTCTACTTCCCCCCCTCGACAACCTCTGCTCCCACGTTTGCCCACGGCGTCGTCCACGCCCCCTGAGAGTTAGGCTAGTGTTTCCTCACGGTGGTTCATCCGTTTACTAACCCTCACTCTTTATTTTTTCTTGGCCATTCTCTGCGGTATGGTTCCCCCCCTGTATTTCGAAGATTTGCCTTCGCCTCACTATACCTCCTTCTGTCCGACCTCTTGAAGGTCACCCCTTCGTTCCTCGATCGCTGATTTTCAGGCGATTCTTTCTTCTGGTTTTTCCTGGTACACCGGAAATTGACCCAGATGCTGCGGTCTCCTCCTTGCACCGCTAATCTGGGACCAACCAAAAAACAAAAAAAACCCCAAAACGCACCGCCCAGACCTTTTTTTGGACCTCTTCCCTCCTTCTGCCACCCAACCCACCCAACATGAATTTACAGCCCCACGCCCGATGAAACCGATGACCACCCCCCACACGCGTGGCCTCCCACCCGCTAACCCAGTATATGACTCTTCGGTATGGGACCGCGACGCACTTCCCAAAAACTCCCCTAACCCAATCTCCACATTCGAGACCCACTCGCCCCCCCACCACAACACTGACCAACGCCAAACTTATGCAGACCTACTAACTGACACGCCAACCACAACACACACCGCGTCTCTCAGCTTTTCTTGCCGCGTGTGTTTACAGCTATCTCCTCTTTTCCTCCCCCCCGTTTTTGATGGTTGTTCTACTCCTCATAAGATTTCACACAAACCCAGCGGCAATAACCAATTTATTTTTACTCCCCGGACATGCGTTCCTAATTCAGCCTTCGAGGCATTCGTCCGACGCCCCGCTTTTTTCCTGGATATCGTCTGCTAGAACCTATTCTTTCAATCAGGCCCTTGCGCCAGGGATGTTGACCCTCTCGGACCCCCAATCTCTTGCCCCATCGCCGCTTTTCCAGTGAAAAAACGCCGGCGCCCCCCCTCCTTATTTTTTTCCAAGACGTCATTCTTTTTCATCCCCCCCCCCCTCTTTGATAACGTTTTCACGTACCTGCCCAGAACATGAAATTCCATCGCCTGATCAAGCCTTCCGGCTGAAACCTGAAAGCCTGCCTTTGTGAGCATAGGCAAGAGCTTGCTTCGTAGCTCCTGCGCCATGCCCGTAGTCTTCCTCTGCAATTGCCCCATAAGACCACATCGAGTCTAAGAGAGAGCACTTGTCCTCGGCCTTCCTCCATCCTCTTACGCCGCACCTGTGCAACTCGCTGAACCTCAGCCTCCGTGCATCCGTCCCCCTCCTCTTTCCCCCAAGCATTTATTTGCCCCCCGCTGAATCCCAAAGGTGTGTACTCCCAACTTTCGTTTCTCCTTCACTTTCTCGCCTTTTCCGTTGCGTAACCATACGCGATCGCAGTCGTCCTGCCGCGCCCCCTTTTCGCCTTCCCTCCTTCGTTCTTTTCTAAGTACATTCCCCCCCCCTTTGAGACCCCCGATTTCGTTATGAAGGCGTAAGAACTAACCATTCGTTTAGCCCCCGGAGTTGCTTTGCTCGTGTGGATCGTAGACCCGATTTTCTCTCCTTCCTCAAAGGACCCATGAAACTTTATCGCTTTTCCCCAGTACCCACCCGTTCAATGGTTTAGCCTCATAATTTTCTGCACAAAAAGAAGCTCGTCGCAGAAACCAAAACGCCTATTCGACCATCGATAGTGGCACTTGCAACCCAATTAACTTTCCCCTTAAGTTTCACACACCTGAAGACGCCCCACCCCAAGTTGTATTACTTTCAGGACTAAATCGTAGTTGGAAATCTCCACTGTTTTTCTGTAGATCCCTTAGTCCCAGAGGCTCCCACCATTTTTTTCCCGACACCCCCACCGCCCAACATCGCGCCCGATCTTCTTGCCCCAGTCTGTTTCTATCTTCAATTTCCAGGTCTGGGGACCTTTTTCTGCATTCTATATCGTTATGCCACCCCAAATAAGCCACACTTTCAACAACAACCTCTAGCGCGCGTTCTCGCGAATATACCTGCCCTTCCCTTGCGGGTTTTCCCTCTCGTTTGTATTCGGGCTCCACACCCCCCCCCCCCGGCAAAAACCCGTGCACACGACGGCCGTCCTGCCGTATCGTTTCTGTCTTCAGCCTTCCCCCCCCCAACCCTGTCAAGATTCAAATCTCATTCCAGCCTTTACTTAGCATTCGAGACCCCGTCCAACCACAGCCAGCCGCCGCGTCGATAGAGTACAATCGTACAAATCTGCGCCGCGTCCTTCCCCTTGAAGTATTACTGTTACCTCCCAATCGGACTTTTTTAGTTCCTCAACCCACTACCCTAGCTCCACCCTGGACTTTTCCGACCTATAATTACCCACCCAGTTTTCCCACATTCTTGGTCGTGCGATGGAAATTTGCCTCGCACCGAAACCGCCAATTCGGAAAGTTTTCCCGAATTCTATTGCTCTTTTCCTTTCTACCCCCATTACACAACGACCTCTACCCTTTCTGCTGAGTCGGGTCTCATTTCCCCCTAATATCGGTCCACTCAGCT
>Ga0179593_1439801_pt1 | contig 12112 bp, 13 predicted proteins | sample CZODoug2_1_08_16_FD_185931 | JGI IMG/M metagenome (GOLD analysis project Ga0179593, IMG submission 185931) | Vadose zone soil fungal communities from Angelo Coast Range Reserve, California, USA - CZODoug2_1_08_16fungal (PacBio error correction) | ecosystem: Environmental > Terrestrial > Soil >... | reverse complement strand
TTTTCCCATCATCCCAAGCCAGTTTCAACGGCCTTTTTGATCAATTTCGGTAAAGACGGAAGTTTCTTTCCAACCCCGGAGAGTTATCAATATTCCAAAGGCGTAGGTAGATTTACTTCCTCAGCATGCTTCTCAATTCCCGATACTTGCTCCTTTGAATCCCTTTTGAAGTTCAGAATCTACTAACATGCGCCCTTTTAGAGCGGGGTGAACTGTGAGAGGCGTCCCACTTGACCGGAGGAGATGATTTTTCAATGCTCCACTCCGAGATTGTACGACCTCGCGAAGTCATATAATTCGTCGCCTATTATTAGGACGGTGGGCCCCCTGCTAATCCCGGAGATTGTTGTGGGTTTTTTGTTTTTTTGGTTGGTGTGGGGTGTTTGTTTTTTTGGGGGGGGTTTAGGTGAATTTTTTTTGTTTTTTTTTTTTTTTTTTTGTGGTTTTTTTTTTTTTTTTTTTTTTTTCTCATGTCCGTGCTTTTTTCGTTCGTTCTTGAGCAATACTCACGCTGACCAGCGGACAGTTCGAACCGCTGCTCCTGCAAAATCGCGAGCAGTTTGGTGCAGCTCCACAGTCACTCCTCTCCCCCCCCGAGTTCCCCCCTAGAATCCTGTTTGCTCTCGATGATAGGCTGGATAGCGTCCCAGTGGACTTCGTATTGGCGTCAAAAATTCCCCTCCCTAGTTCCCATCCTTTTCTGCCTTCTCCCCTTTTTCGTCTTCTCCCCCTTTCGCCCTTTCCAGGTGATTTACCCTAGCGAACGGCAACGAGCCCGTTACGGTAATCCAATCCATCGGCGACGCGTCTAGCGCCGCTCCTTATTGATAAGGTTCGGGTTGTGGTCTGGTTTCCTTTTTCACTCCCCCAAAACACCACACACAAAACCAGCAACACAACACCCCCCGCCGCCACACATAACCACAACAACAAAACACCCCCCTGCGCCCAACAACCACCACTCCCTCGCCAAACACACCCCCCCCACCCCCCCCCCCCCCTTCCCTCCCAAACACACCCCAACCAACCCCACCCACCCACCCCCCCCCCACACACCCCCCCCCTTCACCCCCGCCCCCCCCCCACCACCAACAACCCCCCCCCCCTCCCCCCCCACCCCCCCCCCCCGCAACCCACACACAAACCCAGCCCACCCCCCCAACCCTTCGCCCCCCCCCGCCCCCCCCCCACGCACGCACAACCACCCACCACCCCCTCTCCCCCCATCAACCCCCCACCACCAACGCCACCATCCCCTCCTCCCACACATCATACCCACCGCACCAGCAAAACACCCCCAACACCCACCCCCAAAAAAAACCCCCCCCCACAACACCACCCCATTCCGCACCCACAACAACCCCCCAACACAAAACACCCCGGCCCCCAAACTCCCCCCCCCCCCCACAACCCACAACACAAAACACTACCCCCCCCCCCCCCCCTCCCCCCCCCCCCCCCCCCCCCCCCCCCCCCCCCGTTGTCCCCCTTCGTATGAAGTAGTCAGCCCTTCTACTTAACGTTGTAACGTTTCCCTTGGAACTTCCGAATAAGGAAACCCGACTTTTCCTCACGTAAACCTACCAGCACACTGCTCCCCCCGCACGTCCCCACTTACTAGTGCCCCCTCCTCTCTGAAGTGTGGGACCACCGGATCAAGTTTTGTAGATCATCCCCAAAAAAAACGCCCTCTGTGTAGCAGCTTCTTCAAACCTTTCCAACTTGGCGGCACCCCTCACCCTTTCCCACTTGAACGTCACATCCTTGTCCCCAAAGGTCGATCTTTTTTTCGTTCCCAAGTTTTCTATCTAGAGAAAGAATTCAGTTGGTCTGCTCCCCAGGACCCTTTTCCCCCCCCAGCAATCGCCTTGCGCCGGCGTGAGCCTCGTTTCCCTTCGCCTCCCCGCACCCCTTTTTGCAGACTTACACTTTCCTCTCAAGAAAGAGCTTCTCGTTCTGACTGCCCCCCGACGCACATTGCGGCCCTCCACTTGGAAAACTCGACGTCTTTACCTTCGTCGCCCTTCGCCCCCCTCTTTTCCAGACCCGTATACTCCCTCTAGTGGTCGTGGGATGGGGGTTTTTCTTTGCAACTTTGTATTGCCCTTTGGAGGCTTCCAACGGATTTCCCTTCCCTCCCTTCCCCCTGCCAATCCCCAGACAAACACCTGTACCCTCCCGTGTGCCTCATTCAGAACCCCTGTCGTTTGGGCACCCACACATTTCATAGAGTCCTGTCCACATCCCTTCCTTCCCTTTCTTCTCCCAACTTTCTTTATTTCGCACACCCGGATGAATGACCTTTATTATTTTCCTACTTAATGCTGTTGATTTTCCCCACACATTCGTTCGAGTGTCGCAACCCATCTTTCGTAGCCACTCCACAGTGCGCCCGGATAAGGAATAGATATCCGATGGCCCCCCTTTTTTCCGTCTCCACCCCTTTATTCTGTTTCTTTTGGTGCGCTCCTCAATTTTAGGCGTCTCCGAAGTGTCCCCAGCCACGCGTCGTTCAGGGCCAGGATGGTCCTGAGACCGCACATTCCCCGGTATTCCTTTTCCTCTTCTTTTCTTTTGTTTTCCTCTACCTTCCTTTTTTTTGTGTCTATTCTCATTGAATGTGCTTATTGCGAATCCTCTTCTCTCACTGAAGAGTTCCCGGCTTGCATCTGCCCTCCAACGCTTCTCTGCACCACCCCGCCAGACCCTGATCATCCCCTGGTTGTTTTCTCCACAGGTACGTATATACATTCAATGTAGGGAGCGTTGGTGAGAGCTACTGAATCGTCGACGATTCTCTTACTCCCCCCCTGGTTGTAATTCCCACTCCCTCTCCGTAATTTTTTCTCTATCACCCCGGGTGGTTTTCACGTGGTTTCCTGTGTTGCCTTTTTATAAGAAATTTTGTTTTCGACACTCCTTCCCTCTTGCTTGGACGATTTCATCTTCTTCCTTTCGTTTTCCCCCACCACATTCGAGTCTTTCCCTACCTCCCATCACACTGAGCCGTGTTGTTCGGACGTTAGACCGGATTTTTTTCCTTTTCCCCCTTTCTGCTGTTCGGGGCTCCTTGTACTCTCTACTCCCTTTCAATAACGCCATCGTTTAGGTTCCCCCCTTCCCCTTTTTCAACGTCCGAATCATCTTCTTCGTGTACGCGACGATTTTTGGTCGCGACTGACTGTACCTGTATTTTCTTTCTCCTTGCCTTAGGGAACGCCCCTACGTTCCCTCTTTCTTCTTTTACCTGGTCCTCCTCAGCAAGCTCAAGGCGGCGAGTCTCGCATTGGAGCTTGGCGGAGCTCTTACGGTCGTTTGACAGTGCGCATACCGACACTCGTGTGCTCCCCCCCTCCTCTCTCCGCTATTGCTCTGCCTAAATGTTCAGGCCCAATTGTTGTCGGAATGCTGGCGCGCCCTCTGGAAAGTCGTTAGTCTTTTCACTTCTTCTCGCCCACCGGTCATGTGCCTTAACTTTTCCAAGGTTGGCGCTCCAGTTTACTCCAGTTTTCCCTCCGTGCTCCACGGTCCTTTTCGGGTGTTTTGTGCTGCGAGGAGGATCGCCCCAACCCGATTCCTCCGGTTTCGTTCCATTCACGTTCCGCTCGCTCCGTGACCACTTCTGGTACGTTTTCCTTTTTCTTTGCCTTGTCTCTGTATTTTAGATGACAGTGCGTGTTATCTTAGGCAGTTTTCGCCTGTTCCCCAAGTTCAGTTCGGAGCCCCTTTTTCGGGCCTGCTCTCCTCCCCCCTCTGTTCGCAACTGTGGTGGCTGCTTCACTCCCCTCAACCCCGTTGTCATACCAAGATGATTTTTCTTGTTGTTATGCTCCCTCGTTCTCCGGCTGGCGCGTTGTTTACTAGACTCATCCAGAGCTGGTCTCTGCATCCTGTCCCTTGACAGACGGGTTCCTAGTCGAACGCTAATCGGCGGTGTTCCCCGATTCCCGCTGTTTCGCTCTGGTTAGCTCTTGCACTCCGTTTGGGCATCCAGACGCCCAGGGTCTTCCGCCCCCCCTTAATTTCGGAAGCTTTTTGCGATTCCGCTCGATGCTCTGACGCTTTGCTTTTCTCTTTCTTTTCCTTTTATCGCTGGTCTCGGCTGTTTCCTCTTTCGAATATCGATGGCTACTTGCCCGAAGATTTTCACTTCAACCTTCTTCCTTGTTGCCCTCCACGCTCATTCTTTCTCCGAATAGATCACATTGCGCTCGTGTTTCCACTCCCCCCCCTTTGTCCTTTTGGATCCTCCTTTCTACCGCTCCTCTGCTCCGGTTGCCACGTCGTGACGTCGCTCGACTTTTACCCCGCTCCCGGTTCTCCGTTTCGGTCCCTTACTGTTCCCCCCCACCATGGGATGTCGCGGGGTCTCATTTCTTGTCCTATTCCGTCCCTTCTGGACCTTTCTAGGTAACCCTTTTTTTGCCGACTTTTTTCTGTCGATGCTCTGTGAAAATGCTCTCGCCGACGCGGTTTCCCTGTTCGAGCCTTTTCCCTTTCCCCTTCTCCTGGCATAGGCCCCTCCCTTCCTCTGTTCTGAAAGTATTAGAGGTGCCCAATCTGAGCCGAAGGAGCGCCTGGTGAAGATCCGGATGTTTTCTGCGGGCCATAGGCTGGTTTCACATTTTTCCTCCCATTCCCTCCGTTGTTTCAACTCCTGTGAGATGTTTGGGATTTTTCGGTGAATGCGATCGGAGTGGATTTGTTCTATTTCTGCAGCATCGCCCTCCTAACTTTCCCGGACCTTCCTCCTGAGTCACCCTCATTTCATTTACCTGTTGATCCCAGCAATCTGTGCGGCGGAGGAGGACATTGGAGTATACTCATCGCGGGCCCCAGTGGTCCCGTCCTCGCCGTTTCTGTATCGGGAATTGAACCTTGCGTTTCTTTGCTCCTCCCTTTGTCAAAATCCTCCTTTCGTGTCGCCCCCCAGAGATGTCTTCTGACATTGGCTCTTGTAACACCTCTTTCAGATCCTTCTTCCCTCCCCCTCTAAGTGTTACGGTGCAACTCTATCGGTTTATTTTTTTGAACGATTTATCATTTTTCAATCATGACCTCTGAATCTTTGGAGGTTCTCTTTCTGAATGCTTTTTCAATCCGGGAGGGTTTCCCCGTGAGCTAGGCCGTTTTCCCCTTTCCCCCCCCCCCCCCCCCCCCACCCTTGCTGCCTCAGGCACGTCAGAAACAGATACGTGACTGGTGTATCTGAGTCCACGCGCCTTGCCTCTTTTCGGGGACACATTGTCCACCGGTTTTCAGTCACTGGTGCCTGGCCACAACTTTTTCTATGACCCGTGAGCCCCCTTTCTCTAAACTGTTGTCGTACGTTTCACGAAGTGGACTTAAAAATCGATCTTTTTGTGATAAAGCACTCTTTTCGCCTCCTTCAGGTTCAGTGTCCTGGTCCATACGTCTCTTTTTTCTCCGCCGATTATTATCCCCTCAGCGACTGCTTCCGATGTTCCATCTTCATTAGAGGTTTAGCGAACGCTGGGACTTTTTTGTCCCTTCCTTTTTTGTGGCGATCGAATCTCCTCGGGTGATCTCTCCCCGTCTGTCACAAAAACGATCTTCTTGTTGGATTCTACTTCATCCCCTCCCTAGGCAATGAGCCTCGATTCCCCCCCAGTCCCGACTGAAATGTACAAATGGTTTGTCTGCAAAACCGCCGAAAGCCTTCCCTCGCGCCTTCTTCACTTTCCCCGAGTCTGTTCGTTACCTGGTAAGGGAGTTTAATCTTCTCGTTTTCGTAAACATTCCGCGGCCCCCCTCGAGTGGACCACCCTTTTTTTCTCATCCTCTATCGCTTTTCTTCAGTCGTCTTTTCTTAAGCCCTACTCTTTCGCTCTTCGGTGATACCCCTCTCGATGGCCTTGGCCGTGTTTTTGCCCCAAACACTGATATCTGGAAGATAGAAGTAGATGCGAGTGTATTCTCATTACTCGACCTCCTCATCGCGTGTTTTTGAGTATCTCTCCCTCTGATAGCTACGCGGTTAGATGCTGGCCTATAGCTTTTTTTCCCCTCCCTCCCCTTCCCTTCCTTCTCTCTAGTTTGTTCTCTTTCATCGGGTTTTAAAGTAAGCTGCTTCCAGCATGGATAGGAGCTGCAAACTTTGGGTCTTTGGGTCCCCGTCTGTGTTTTCAGGCTGGGTGGGTTTCCCTCCTCCCATTGCCCTCTACCAAACTTAACTCCCAGATTGGAACCCCCTTCTCGGGCCTTCTTCCTCGTTGTGGGATCCCTTTAAATCACCTATTGATTTTGGTTAGCACGCTTTTGAGGTCCGGATTTACTTTTCCCCTTCTCGCTTGACTAAGGTATTTCCTTCCCGAGTGAGAGTCCTACTCCCCCCTTACATTTTAATTTCCTTACCCCCGGTAAGCTTCTTTTCTGGAGCACTTAGGAGGATTTTGAATATCGGGATCTTTTGCCGGTTGAGTCTCACCTTTCTGTCCCTCTCATTCAACCTGAGCCTGCTGGCTGTTCCTGTCTATTTCTCTTTTCCTCTTTTGTCTGCTTGTCGGCTCCCGTTCGTTACTTCACAACCTTCTATCGGTTTTTTGATGGATGTAATATTATTTTCATCCATGTTAACGTTCACGTGGCCCCGCCCGCCCCCTCTTTCCCTTTTTCCCAATGTACTTTGAGCGAGCGCCCCCCGATCTGGTCCCTTTCTTTTCTTCTCGGGCTTTTTGTGGATTTCAGCGTCGCGTGCCCTTGAACCCCGTGACTATTACATGCTTGCCTGAAGAAACGCCTATCCCCCGCAATGTCAATAGTCATGATTGCCTCTACCGTCCTTCCCCTAGAGTTGTGTTACCACCTGTCAATCTTGGTTTCTATTTTGCCTCTTCAAGGGCTTGTTCCGCTGTGGGTTCAGCCGACAGGCTTGAAGCGTTGTACATCAGGCCCCGGCGCACGTTAAATCCCCGTCTCTCTTCTTCCTTATGTGTCCCCACAGTCTTTCCCGGTCTCATCCGTAATCCGAGTGACGAGTTATTTTGTACACTAGTAGATTCGGCGCCACCATTTTTTGTATGCTCCCAGCGGAATTCCGTTTCCTACTTCTCTTCTACTCTGACGCTCCCCCCCGGCGCCCCTCCGAGTTCGCACTAACTCAATTAAGCTTGCCACAGGAGAAATTTGACGGCTTTAGGCTGATTTCACCCATTGCCTCCCTTGCCCACAGTTTTTCTTCCCTTTCCCCTGGTCGTTTTTCTCGGGTGATGTCATCAAGACTCCAATCATCACCCCTACATGAACGCGGGCTTCCCCCAGTTACAGCACCCAAGACCGGAAGGATGACTTATTGCCCCCTGCTTTTCTCCCCTCTAAGCTGTCATAGGGACCTCCCAGGCCTCTCCGTCTGTACTTATCCTCCAGCTGGCAGATAATGTAACTATAGGATAGTTTTTCTGCTCTTTTTGACTCCATTACCGACCCCCACTGCCCGCCTTCGTGTGTACCTGTCTCGGATCCTCCTTGACCGTCTTCTGATTTTCTCCTGTCTACCCTTCCTATGTCTTGTTATTTTACAGAGAGACCCCGTGGAGATATATATTCTATCTGAGAGTAACAGATAATGAGAGTTACTGAAGTGATCTGCGACTGTATCCATTCTTATCACCTCGGAGAAAGCGCTGCCCCTGTCCTCTCCTCCTCGTACACTTGCACTAGAATTAGACAGCTTTTTCGATTCCTCTCATTCACGCCTCTCCCCTCCCATTCCCAAACAGGATTAAGCCACAGGTGCATATAGATATAGGATGCCTTTTCAGGTCGGATGCCTGTAGATCTAGTGGAGGATCCCCCCACTCTCTTTCCCCCCGGTCAACTGCCGCTCCCTGTTAGCGGTCTCCTACCTCCGATCTTAGTTTCAATGCTTCCTAATGAGCTAACGCTATGCTTTCTCCAGAACCTCCCCTTAGCAACCTCTTCGAGCAGATCACAATATCCTCTTCTATCCTTCTTTTTTTGAGGCTTTTTTCCCCACGAAAGTTTGAATTCAGTGTGCAGAGATCAACCGTTCTCCCTCCTTTCCTGTGTCCACTCTTTCACGCAACTTCCCTCCTAAGCTCACACCTTTGAAGACCCCGAAAAGACAAGCCATGTTCTCCCAATTTCCGCAGAGCGTCCAGTGTGTGACGAACCCACGGATCAACTTTTTTTGTAGCCCCCTCTCTACAACCCCCCACGCCCGTACAGGTGTCTCTCTTTCCTGTTCCCCCCATGGAGCTTTGCCATAAAACTGCCACAGTTACCTTTTCCATTCCACTGTTCTCTCGTATTGAAACTATCTTTTTTTTTCTTCCCTATATCTAGGCCAGCAGTTCCCCGAGACACTTCCCTGATTTATCCAAACTCCTTTGAACGAATGAGAGGCTTCTCAGATACGTTTTTGCAGTCGCCAACCCTCCCTTCAACCTCCTTCAACTTTCCTATGCTCCCCCTCCCCAGTTTGTCTCGTCCACCGGAATGAAAATTTACTGCCGTAGCGGGTACAGCCTTCACCGGCTCACGGCTTTTTAACAGGCTTTCAGTAGATCCCCCCTCTCTTCCGCGTAACCCCTCTCAACTTACTTTTAGTGAGTCCGAACGGGTGTTTTGATTTCACTGTCGTTTTTCACAAGGTGCCTCCATTCCATCCCCTTCCCTCACCCTTCCCCCTCATAAACCCGTGATCATCTGCTCTGTGGTTCACTCCTCCGCGTGGTTGAAAACACCCCTTTCCCTTATCTCTAATCTTCCCAGTCCCCCCTTCAGTTCCTTTCGCCCAACTTATTCGAGTTCGAAAAAGGATGTACAGTGAATACCTGGACGAGCCGACTCCTTTTCTTGGACTTTTGCCTTTGTACTCGCCAACTTCAGAAATCTTCCTCTCCCTCACGACAACGGCAGCCCTTCCTTTTCATATATAACGAGACCCTTGAGAAAAACTGGATATTATGGCAGTGTGTTTCCCTCAATTTTCTTTGTCCTATCCTAATTTCGTATCCCTATAGAGCTTAAAGATGGATCACTTTTGCAACACTCCCCTGCTCTCTCTCCCCCCTCCTTTTTTTTTTTTTGAGAGATCTTTTATGTCAGTACGGAGATGAGTTTCCCCTGGCTTTTCATATCTCGTAGCGTCCTCCTTCGGCTTTCTCCCCTCAACTTCGTCTTAGAAAAAAAACGGCCAGAATATCAAGGTTCGCCCAGGGTATCATCTTCCAATTTTCTTCTCCCGGTGTTTGCTTTCGCGCTTCACTGAAGAGTTTTCCTTCTCTTACTCCCTGTCCTTTAAAATAAGGAATGGAATTCTTTTTGCCTTGTAAAAACTTGGCATTCTCTTTTTTTCCGGTGATTCTCCTACCCCCCGACCCTCCCACTTTTTTCCCTCCCCCTGACAATAGGGCTTCATTGAGCATGGGGAGTGTGAAACAGTGAGGAGGTTACCGTAAACCATAGAGTTCGGACTTTTCTTTTTCCCTTGTTTTGATGTTTTCATTCCCGGTAGGTATGGATGTGAGATCGTTCCCTCGACCTTCACTTGACAATAAAACGCCGGGGTTTTCTACTCAGCCAATGACATCAGAGGATAGTTTAATTCCCCTTGGGCTGAAGAGACTAAATTTTTCCCAGATTCTCCTTTCCCTAGTTTTGGCCCGCCTAATTCGCCGGTTGCTTTTGGCCAAGGAAGACCTCTTCGCCCGTCCAAGATCAAGCTTCGGAGTATCTCGAATTGGGCTTTCTAACTGGTCCGGTTTTTGCGAGGATACCTTCCCCCCGATCTGATCTCAACGCGATTCAGATTTGTCATAAAGTCCTGCAGCATGTCTGGGTGGTTTCAAATGATGTGCTCGCTATTCCTCGGAAAAAGTTCACGACGTTTCACTCGTTGATAGACTAATTGACGTTACTGTAGTTTTTGATACCAACTTCTTTCAACATCCTTGCTCCAACGGACGGGGAGTTGTTTTTGATGTCCGCTCAAGAGGACGACACCACTTTGCCTCCTTTTCGTCCCAAGCTTCATATGTAATATGGTTATTTTTTTTCGTGTTCTTCTTTCTTCCTGGTCCCTTTTCGTCTGAACGTTTTTCTTCCTTTCTTGAGTGCGCGCAGTATCCCTGTTTACTTCGTTACGGAGCAGGTGTTGGCCTTGCCCTTTCTATTCACACCCTCTTGACAAGTTTTGTTTGATTTTTTAGAACCCCCGGAATCTTAAACGATATATCTTCTACTTCATGCGCGTCTCGGATGTGCCTGTTCTGTACCGAAAGTTCCCTCCTTGGGCTTTTCCCGCTCTGAGGCAATAATTCCCGGCCGCATTTGAGTAGTGGCCTGATCATCTTCCCTCGGCCCCCGCGTTTCTGTGTAGCGCATCAAAATTTTATAACGCTCATGATTCCGCAGCGATAGAGAGGAAGGAGCATTTCTCATCTTTCTAACTTGCTGTCTCTTTCTTTCTCTCTTCCCTTATTTGGATGGTAGGTTTGAGGTTTTACGCGTGCGCGCGTTGTCTCCTCCCGCTCGCAGATTCTCGCCCTGCGCCCGCACACTATACCGTCAGCATGTCCTTCGTGTTTTTCCCCCTCGCCGACTTAATGCGGTTCGCCGAATAGATACCTGGCGGTGTCCCCCCCCCTCTCTGCCTTTATCAGTCCTTCGCAAAGCTCATCCCCTGTCACGCGGAGCCGATCACTCGTTAAGCCCGCCTCTCCTCAGTTCGAGAAGTTAGGACTGCACCCCCTTTGGCTTCCTTTCGCAGTTCTCTTTCCCTATCGGACCTCATGCGGTCTTCCTTCACATTCTGCTGACTGTGGGAGTACGTTATCTTTCTCTCTGGATGCATCAGTTTCCAATCCTGTTTCTTTTCTTTCCTGGATCCCGGAATGTAACTGTTTTTTTTTTTGATGAATGAGAACTCTATTTGGACCTAAATGGACGAAGAGCTAAGTTGAAAGGGAAAGATTCTGGCCCCCTTTTTTGAACCTCATTCCCCTAAAGCTCCCCCCTTTCCGGTGCGAGGGTTCTGTAAAATGGTCATGGGAGGCAGGGATTTTACTAGTAGCCATGATCATTCCGGCCTTCGGTTGAGCCTTCCACGCATTGCTTCACCGATCCGGTGGTCAAAATCCCGCACTCAGTATTCCGGACGGTTTCGTTTGGTTCTCGAGTCATATCGCATAGCAAAAACTTTGCCCCCCTGTTAAGTTAAACCTTTTGGGAGATTCTTGTAAAGGCTTCGTTGGTTTCCCTTCAATATTCCTCGTTCTGGGCCCCCCTTGTTCTTCCTCTTACAAGTTTTTTCAGGATAATCTTAATCCAATCTTCCTATTTCCGCAAAGGTTTCTCGGATTCGGTCTCTTCGAGCAATCATGCCCTAGTGTTTTTCCGTTTGCCGGGTTACGGCGTTCATAATCTTCGGGTCTGATCCTCCTTCCCTTTTTCGTGCGCTTTCCGCTTGTAACCACTCCCCCCACCCCTACGTCCGCCCGCTTTACCAGAGGCGGGTCGTAAAGGGCCTTTTATGGATCGGGTGTGACAAACGCCAACGGTTTCTCCTTTCTCCCCAAGAACTATTTATCCCTTCACCTGCGATCCTAGATTAACGGTCGTCATGATTGAATTTCTTCACCTCATCCACAGCCATAAGCCTCTCACATGCAGCGTTCCTTTTGCTTTTTTTTCCCTTGCTTTTTTGCTCCCGCTTCACCCGGTCAGATAGAAAGATTACATAATTTGCGATCCGGTGCACTGGTGGTCCGTTCAACTTCCCCCTCCGTTCACTGTTTTACCTAATCATTTTTTCTTGCTTTACCGTCGTCACTTCAACGAATACTGTTTGCTTCAACGCTCATCACCTTCCCGTCTGACCTCGACGAAATTACGACCATTCGTCCCGGTTTTCCGCGGGATGCATGGTAGATGCTCCCAATCTTTTCGTTTTAAGTTCCTCTTCGCTTTTGCGGTACAACTCGACTCAAGAATGCCCAAACAAGTTTGAGCAGTTATATCGATATCCTCGCTGTGTCTTTGCCGTTTCTCTTTTCCTCTCCTTTCTATGGCCTTTGCCCTTGACTTTCCAAAACGCCTCTCTTCTTCCGCCTTTTATACTGTTCGAGGG